>Ga0209176_10000120_pt1 | contig 21016 bp, 20 predicted proteins | sample NGEPer11B_FD_184511 | JGI IMG/M metagenome (GOLD analysis project Ga0209176, IMG submission 184511) | Arctic peat soil microbial communities from the Barrow Environmental Observatory site, Barrow, Alaska, USA - NGEE Permafrost305-11B... | ecosystem: Environmental > Terrestrial > Soil > Wetlands...
GCGGGTGTCATACCTCGCATTGCGTGACCTCGCGAACGAGGTCTGCGACGGCAAATGGGTCGCGACAGGCGGCGGCGGTTATGCCGTGATGGACGTGGTTCCACGGGCTTGGACGCACCTGCTGGCGATCGTTGCCGGACGCCCGATCGACCCGCACACCCCGACGCCCGAGCCATGGCGCAGGCGCATCGCGCAGTTGCGCGGAAGTCCGGGGCCTTCTCGCATGACAGATGGCCGGACGCCGAACTTTCGCCAATGGGAAAAAGGTTACGACCCGGGTAGTTGGTTGGACCGTTCCATCCTCGCCGTACGGAAGGAGGTCTTCCCACTCCATGGACTCGATCCGATGCCGTAGTGGGACACGAAGCCATCTTTTTTGATCAATTTTGGCAACTCCTTTCGCAACGACCCCACTAGGCACTACTCTCTCAGGAAGCACGCGCGCTCCATCTCCGGTGGGGAAGCCGGAGAGCGCGCGTGCCCTTGGGAAGCAGGTGAACGACGATGTCATCGAACGTGAAGTTCCTTACGGTCGCCGAAGTCGCGGCGCAGATGCGTGTTTCCAAGATGACGGTGTACCGTCTCGTCCATAATGGCGAGCTCGAGGCCCTGCGCGTCGGACGTTCGTTTCGCGTCCCCGAGGACGCGGTTGAGGCCTATCTCACCAAATCGTATTTTCAGGCCGGTTAAGGGCCTGCACCCACCGGCGACTAGGCTGAGACGTCTCAAGTTCCAATTTCTTTAAGGGTGCACCGTGGGTTCTGTTATCAAGAAGCGTCGAAAGCGGATGTCGAAGAAGAAGCACCGCAAGATGCTGAAGCGCACCCGAGTCCAACGTCGCCGTCTGGGCAAGTGACCCATGGGTCGTGTCGTCCTTGTCACCGGGGTAGCGCGCGACCTTGCTGCGCGTTTTGCGCGTCACCTGGCTGATCTTGCCGAGGGCGGCACGGATATAGACAAGGTCGTCGGTATCGATGTCGTGCCCCCGCCGGGCGAGCTCGGCGGCGTCAAGTTCGTCCGCGCCGACATCCGCACTCCGGTCGTGGCCAAGGTCATGGCGGTCGAAGAGGTCGACACCGTCGTCCATATGGGCCTTGTGCCATCCCAACGCGGCACGACCGTGCGCGGCGGCGCCGCCAAAGAACTCAACGTGATCGGCACGATGCAGTTGCTCGCGGCCTGTCAGCGAGCGACGAGTGTCAAGAAGCTCGTCGTCCAGTCCTCCACAGCGGTCTACGGCGCGTCTCCGCAGGATCCGGCCATGTTCACCGAGTCGTCGTCGCCACGGGGCGCCGTGAAAAGCGGATTCCGTAAGGATGTCGTCGAGGCGGAGGGTTACATTCGGGGTTTTTCACGTCGTCGCCCGGACATCCTCATCACCACGCTTAGGATGGCCAACATCCTGAGCGACCAGGTTGTGTCGCCGTTTGGCGCCTATTACGAAAGCGCAGTACTGCCGACCGTCATGGGTTTCGATCCACGGATCCAGTTCCTGCACGAGCAAGATGCCCTTAACGTGCTCTCCGAATCCGTCGTCGACGACCGTCCCGGCACGTTCAACGTCGCAGGCGACGGTGTGCTGCTGCTGTCGCAGACCGCGCGTCGCCTCGGGAAGCCGATCATTCCGCTGCCGCCGTTCGGATTTGGCGCGGCGGCCAGCAGGATTGCCAGGTCCATGGGTTCGGATATCCCACCCGACCTGCATCGGTTACTGAAATACGGACGGGTCGTCGACACGGCTGCATTGCGTGACATCTTCGGTTATGAGCCAATATTCACGACGGAAGCGACATTCGAGGCATACCGCCAGAAGGTGAAGCCAGGTCTGTTCGCCATGATTGGAGGTCGGCGATGAGTGATGAAGGCTTCCCCATGAACAACGTGCCGATCGGCACGAGAGGCAAGGCCGGTCGCGGCAATGCCACGGTGAGCCCGTCCGCGGCGGCGCGATCGCTGGCCGGCGGATCGGCGGCGCCAAAGAAGCCCGTCAAGAAGGCCAATGCGGGTGCACCAGCGAAGAATCCCCTGCAACAGGGAGGTCCCCGCACCACCGCGAAGCGAGCCGCGAAAAAGCCACGCACCGCATCCGCCGCGTCCAAGGTCGCCGCGACGAAGAATCCTCCGCAAGCGGGAGGCGTCCCCACCGCCGGTCAAACCAATGCTCCCCGTCTACGGGCGGTCACGGAGGCCGATGCCCAAGCCGCAGCGACTGCGGCAGCTGCCACGTCCGCCAAGCGCACCCGGACCGCTACGGCCGCTCCGCTGGCTGCCGGCATACCACTCGATGAAATCTTTTCTGCGGTCTTGCAAGGCGCGCAGCGTGTTCTTGGCGATGACTGGGAAGGTCGTCTTGCGGCGATCCTGTCGACAATAAGACGTCGCGTCACGGGGGACTTCGACGTCGACGAATTCGGATTCGATGAGCACATCACCGACATCGGGATCGCGGCCATCGAGCCGCTGGCCGAAAAGTGGTTCCGGCTTGAAGTCCGCGGCGAGGAGAACATCCCGCAGGACGGTGGCGCGTTGTTGGTCGCCAATCATTCGGGCACGATCCCCATCGATGGGCTGATGGCCGGCTATGCGGTCAGGAAGTATTCGGGCCGTCATCTGAGGCCGCTGGGCGCCGATCTCGTATTCTCCATGCCGTTCGTGGGTCAAATGGCCCGCAAGTTCGGCGCCACTCTCGCCTGCGCCGAGGATGCCGAACGGCTGCTCACGACCGGCGAAATTGCCGGCGTATGGCCGGAGGGCTTCAAAGGCATCGGCAAGCCGTTTGTCGAGCGATACAAGCTGCAGCGATTCGGGCGGGGCGGCTTCGTCTCCTCGGCGGTGCGTGCGGGCGTGCCAATCGTGCCTGTGTCGATCGTCGGCGCGGAAGAGATCTATCCGCTGGTCGGTAACGTGCCTTCGCTGGCCCGGCTGCTCGGGTTTCCGTACCTGCCGATCACCCCGTTCTTCCCGCTGCTCGGACCGCTCGGACTCATCCCGCTGCCCAGCAAGTGGATCATCGAGTTCGGTGAGCCGATCCGCACCGATGCGTTTCCGCCCGAAGCGGCCGACGATCCGATGCTGCTGTTCAACGTCACGGACCAGGTGCGCGAGACAATCCAGCAGACGCTGTACAAGCTGCTCGTCGACCGCGGCAACGCTTTCTTCTAACCGGTCGGTTCGCCGACTAGTTGCCGCTCACACCGCCAAGAAGTCCGGGAATGAGACCTGTCTGGTCTTCATCGCCGAGCAGTGTGCCGGTTGGCGGATCCAGGACGTCCGCCACCGATTCAGGCGTCTTCGTGGGCGGCGGCGCTACGATCGGTTTCTCCGTGGTCAATGAGACGATACTTGACGGACTTGGTGAGGGAGTGGCTCCCGGATCGGCAGCAGCCTGCGATTGCTGCGTGTCGCGGTCGGCGATGGCCTTCTCGACAGCAGCCGTGAGGGACTCCACCAGATCCTGGTCGCATTCGCTGCAGAGCGTGGACGCTTGTGTCGCCATTTGGGTAACGGTGTCGACCGCTTCGTCGAATGCTCCGGTCGCGTCGGCCGGGACCGATGAAGAGAGGCGTGACAGGGCTCGGCTGGACTCGACTGCGAACGCGTACACGTTTTCCACCGAGGCGCTGCCGCCGCCGTTGGTGTAGTCGGCGAACAGGGCGTCCGAGCCAGCGGATGCCTGATCGGAGAACGCGTCCAATGTATTCGCAAGCAAATCAGGGTAGTTGGCGCCACCGGCCGCGGCAATCGAACGCGCCTCGACAAGACGCTCGCGAGCCAGATCGAGCTGGAAGGTGCCACGGCTCTCGTCCGCGCGGTGCAGCGACAATTCGACCGATTCGACGCCGCGCTTAATCGGGTAGAGCATCTCGCCGGGCAGCGCATTGGCGCTCGACGAAACCAGTCCGGCGCCACCGACGGCAACGATCAGCCCCGTCGTGAGAGCGGCGAGGCGGCGGCGCACCCGATGGAGTGCAGGCGCGGGGGCCGACTCGGCAACACGGGGCCTCCTTTCCTTGACGATCAGAACCGATTGCGCGTCGCGCATCAGCTCTGAGCGAAGGTTTAGCACAAAGTCGCGAGACGGCTCGGCGGCAGAAGCCGCGCAGAGGCTTTCGGCACACTGCACCAGTTCGCGTATCTCGCCTTCGAGGCGTCCGCGACCTTCCAGTGCATCGGCGAAAGCCTCGGCGTCTTTGCGCGCCCAGGGCCGGGTCATGACAGCATCCTCACGTTGTAGGTGGTTTCAGAATGATCAACGAATGTCCGGCCCTCGGGTTACGTTCGAAAACTGCGACATCTGGTCGAGTCATCGCGCGTCCTCCGGTACCAATTTGGCGAGGCTGCGAACGGCCCGCAATTGCAGTTGCTTGACTGCGCCTTCGCTGCGGTCCAGGGCCGCGGCAGTTTGGGCGATCGACAATCCCTGGATGAAGCGCATCAGTACGCAATCGCGCTGTTCTTTGGGCAACTGGTTGACCGCCTCGAAAAGCATCTCATTGGAGATCAGGGAGAGGACATCGTCTTCGGTACTCGCTGCCGTGGTCTTCTCGGGCATGACATCGGTGACAATTTCGAGGCGCGAACGGCTCGACTTGAAGTGGTCCGCAATGAGGTTTCGCGCGATCGTCGTCAACCAGGCGCCGAAATCTTTGCCCTGCCAATTGAACCGTTGGATCGAGCGGAGGCCTCGGACGAATGTTTCGCTGGTGAGGTCTTCGGCAAGGGTCCGCGAGCCGACTCGGTAGTAGACGAATCGGAAGATGCCCGTGACGTAATGGTCGTAGAGTTGGCCGAAGGCCTCCGCGTTCCCGTCTTTGGCAAGATCGACGAGCGCATACAGTCGCTGACGGTCCGCATCGGGGTCCGGATCGCTGCCAGGCGCGGGTGAGCTAAATGGTCGCGGCATCGAATGGGCGAGCATGAGCGCGATCGACAGCGACTGATCACTTGCACCCGGATGGGAATGTGAGAACGCGACAGCAACACGAAGTGCGTCCCATTGCATCGCCACGGATTGACCCTCCCCAAGTCAGGGTCCGATTTTAACCCGATGTTCGGGGTCTGTCACCGTTTTATCTTGCGGATGAAACGGAAGGTGGCGAAAGCACCTGCGACGGCACCGGAGGCGACCACGCCTTTCGCTCCGGCTTTGGCGACTTTGCGCCCGGTGCGGTAATCGCGGACCTGCCAGCCATTGACTTTCGCGTGCTCGCGAAGACGGGAGTCGGGATTCACCGCACACGGGTGTCCGACCAGGGACAGCATTGGAAGGTCGTTGCTGGAGTCCGAGTAGGCATAACAGCGTGAAAGGTCGAGGGCTTCGCGTTCGGCGATCGACTGCACGGCGACCGCCTTTCCTTCGCCGTGCAGCATCTCCCCGACGAGTCTGCCGGTATAAACGCCATTGACGTGCTCGGAAACCGTGCCGAGTGCGCCGGTGAGGCCGAGCCTCCTGGCGATGACGGTCGCAATCTCTATAGGTGCCGCGGTGACGAGCCAGACCCGCTGGCCGCGATCGAGGTGCCATTGGGCCAGGGCGCGGGTTCCCGGCCAGATCTTGTGCGCCATCGTTTCGTCGAAGATTTCCTCTCCGACGGCCTCCAGCTCGCTGACCTGATGGCCTTCGATGAAGGCGAGGGCCGAGGAGCGCGCCCCCTCCATATGTTCGGGGTCCTCCACTCCCGCGACACGAAAGTACGCCTGCTGCCAGGCAGCCTTGAGGAGGTCGCGGGTGGTGAAGAATTTGCGGCGGTGCAGGCCGCGGGCGAGATGGTAGATCGACGCGCCTTGCATGATCGTGTTGTCGACGTCGAAGAAGGCAGCGGCCAACGGATCGGGTTCGGGTGCCAGCGCCATCTCAACCTCGGCCGAAGACGCGGCCGCCTGACCAGCCAGAACAGAGCGTGATTGAAGGTTTTTCGGCGATCCGAACGCCGATTCAGGGGACATAGAAGGAGCGTATCGGGTCTGTCCGCTGCATCTCTGTGGTTGACTCGGATGGTGATTGTGAATGCGAGCCAATATCTCCGTGACGCCGCAGTGGCCAACGGTGATGCTGTGGCTTTGATAGAGGTGCGGCACAAGCGCCGACAGCTGACGTGGGCCGAATTTGATCACGCTGCCGACGCCATTGCGCGATCCTTGTCGGCACAGGGATACGTCGCCGGCCACCGGGTGGCAATCGTCATGTCGAATCGGATTGATCTCGCCGTTTCCTACTATGGAATCCTGCGTGGCGGGCTTGTTGCTGTGCCCATCAACCCACGTTCGTCCGCCCAGGAAATCGCGCGGATGCTCGCCGACTCGAAGGCCCGAATCGCGATTTGTGACGAGGTTGCCATCGACGATGTCCGCGCAGCCGCCAAGGCATCGGCAGATCCGCTGACGATTGCGCTGGTCGGTGCCAAGCCCAAGCCGGGGGAACTCTCCTTCGACGATTTCCTTGCGAAGGCAGAAGGTCTCGAACCGGTCGCGCCGGCCGATCCCGAAACGCTCGCGGTCCTGCTCTATACGTCTGGGACGAGCGGCAAGCCTCGCGGCGCAATGCTGCCGCACCGTGCCCTCATTGCCAACATTGAGCAAATTGCCCAACTCGATCCGCCGGCCATGACCGCCGACGACACCTGCCTCGCCTTGTTGCCGCTGTTCCATATCTATGGGCTCAACGCCGTCCTCGGCCAGGCCGTCCGACAAGGTGCACGGACCGTGCTGGTCGATGGCTTCGACCCTGGTGGTCTGCTCGACCTGATCAGAGAACTCGGCATCACCAATCTGCCGATTGCGCCGCCCGTGGTCGCAGCATGGGCAGACCGCGACGACATACGTGAGAAGTTGAACGGCGTTAGAAGCATCATGTCTGGAGCGGCACCACTCGACCCTGACCTGGCCGATGCCTTCGAAGCCTCGTCCGGCGTTTTCATTGACCAGGGCTATGGGCTCACCGAAACATCGCCCGTGGTTACCACCACGCTCGGTTCCGATCGCGATCAGGACGAGGGGCCGAAGCGTGGCTCGGTCGGCAGGCCACTGCCCGGCATAGAGTTGCGCATTGTGGAAGCCAGCGGCTCCGATGCCAATCAGGGGGATCCCGCCGAAATCTGGGTGCGTGGCGACAATGTGTTTGTGGGCTATTGGCCCGATGGGCAAGATGGTCCCGACGCGGACGGCTGGTATCCCACCGGCGATATCGGGTTCATCGACGAAGAAGGCGACCTGACGCTGGTGGACAGGCTCAAGGAACTCGTCATCGTGTCGGGTTTCAACGTCTACCCGTCCGAAGTGGAAGAGATCATTTCCGACGTACCAGGTGTCTCTCAGGTCGCAGTGGTCGGCATCCCAGACGAGAAAACCGGCGAGGCGGTGCAAGCCTTCGTCGTTCCCGTCAAAGAGGTGGCGGCAGAAGAGGGCGTGCTCAAGACAGCGATTCTGTCGGCATGTGAGTCCAAGCTCGCCAGATTCAAATGGCCGAAACACGTGGTGATCGTGCAGGGATTGCCGTACTCGGTTACCGGCAAAGTCGCGAAGGGTCGGTTGAGGGCGCTGGCGCGAAGCCAGACACTGGGGCTGGATTGAGCGTCCGCGTCGTCGTCTACTCCAAGCCCGGCTGTCATCTGTGTGAAATTGCCGAATCAGTCGTTGCCGACGTGTGCGCCGAACTCAGTGTCGAATGGGAATCCGTCGATATCAGCACCGATGAGACTCTCATGGCGACGTATTCCGAACAGATTCCGGTGACGTTCGTCGACGGCCGCCAGCACGACTATTGGCGGGTATCGGCAGACCGGTTGCGAGTCGCCCTTTCGTGAGCGATAGGCTGGATTCCGGCAGGATTGTTGCGCGAATTGGGATGACGAATGTCACAGCAACCCGTCCTCGATTTTGTTCTTGCGTTCACAAACTCCTAAACTGAATGCGCACCGCGTGCCCTTTCGGCATTAACCCGAAAAATTCTAGGCACGTGTTGCAGGAGCACTGTGACACTTATACACACCATCGAGAACTCGTCGCGTTCCGTTCAACGAAGCATCCCCGATGCGACCGTGGCGAGACTCCCGATCTATCTTCGTGCCTTGAAGTCTCTGGCCGAGCAGGGCATCACCACGTGTGCCTCCCAGGAACTAGCGCAGTCCGCCGGCGTGAATCCGGCCAAACTGCGCAAGGATCTGTCGCACCTGGGCTCCTTCGGGACCCGTGGGGTCGGCTACGACGTCGAGTACCTTCGCTACCAGATTGCCCGCGAGATCGGCCAGACCCAGGATTGGGACGTCGTGATCATTGGCGTCGGTAACCTGGGCGAAGCGCTCTCCAACTACGGTGGATTCAGCACCCGCGGCATCCGCATCGCGGCCCTCGTGGATGTGGACCCGCAGCGCATTGGCCAAAAGATTGGCGCGCTTACCGTCGCTGCTCTCGATGATCTCGAAACCGTGGTCGCGGCGAGCAACATCTCCATCGGCATTATTGCGACCCCCGCTGAGGCGGCGCAGGGCGTCGCCGACCGGCTCGTCGAAAGCGGTATCACCAGCATCCTGAATTTCGCCCCGGCGCTCGTTTCCGTCCCCGATGGAGTGGACGTACGCAAGGTCGATCTCGCGATCGAATTGCAGATCCTCGCCTACCACGAGCAACGCAAGTCCGGCGAGCCGACGGTGGTCAACGTATGAGTTTCCTCGTTGTCGGCATGTCACACAAATCCGCGCCGATCGCGGTTCTCGAGCAGACGGCGCTCGACCATGACGCCGTCGTCAAACTGCTCCACCAAGCACTCGAGAGCGAACACGTGAGCGAATCGGTCATTGTCTCGACCTGCAACCGAGTCGAGGTCTACGTAGAGACAGATCGCTTTCACGGTAGCGTCGAAGAAATCTCGGCCCTGCTCGCAGATCACGGCAACCTCCCCCGCGAAGGGTTCGTCAGCAACGCCTACGTTCATTACGATGAGGCCGCGGTTGCGCACCTTTTTGCCGTTACCGCCGGACTCGATTCCATGGTGGTGGGCGAAAGCCAGATTCTTGGTCAGGTCCGTACGGCGCTTCAGGCCGCGCAGGCCGAAGGCACCGTCGGTGCGTTGCTCAACACGCTTTTCCAGCAATCGCTGCGGATCGGCAAACGCGGACACGCTGAAACGGGCATCGATCGACTCGGCGCCTCCGTGGTGAGCGAAGCCCTGGATCTTGCCGGGGTCGCGCTCATCGGCGCGGACAGGCGATTCCTCGTCGCGGGCGCAGGCTCGATGGCCGGGCTGGCCGTCGCCACCTTGTTGAGGCGCGACATCAGAGCCAACCAGATCACCGTCGTCAACCGCACCCGTGAGCGGGCAAACCGCCTTGCTGCCATCCACGGTGTGAAGGTGGCTGACTGGTCCGAACTCGACGCCGGATTGCAGAACGCGGACGTGCTCATCAGCTGCACGGGCGCCGGTGCTGTTGTCTTCGACGGCGCTCGGATCGAGCGGACGATGGGCGATCGACACGTCACGCTGGTCGACTTGGCGGTGCCCCATGACATCGACCAGTTTGTTGGCAACCTCGACAATGTGCACCTCATCGACATTGCGACGCTCGCAGAGGTTCTTGCGGGCACGGAGATCGCTGCCGACGTGGCTGCGGTCCGCACGATCGTGTCCGACGAGGTCGCGGCGTTCCTCGCGGCCCGCAACGCGTCGCAGGTGACGCCAGCGGTTGTCGCGTTGCGCACGATGGCGACCGACGTGGTGGCCGCCGAATTCGAGCGCCTGCAAAGCCGCCACCATGACCTCGATGACGATTTGGCTGCGGACATTCGCAAGACAATGAGGCGGATTGCCGACAAACTGATCCACAATCCGACCGTTCGGGTGCAGGAGCTTGCTGCGGGGCCGGATGGTCTCTCTTATGCCAATGCCCTGGCCGATCTCTTCTCGCTCGATCAGGCGGCAGTCGAGGCTGTCACCCGCATCAATGACGTCGGGGGTGACGTTTGATGCTGAGAATCGGTACGCGTGCCAGCGCACTCGCGGTGGCACAATCCACACAGATTGCCGACCGTCTCGCCACGCTCACCGGTGGGGCAACGCAACTCGTGCACATCAGCACTGAGGGCGACCGCAGCGCCGCGCCGTTGACGCAAGTAGGCGGAACAGGCGTGTTCGTGTCGGCGCTGCGGGAAGCGCTCGTTGCCGGCCAGATCGACATCGCGGTGCATTCACTGAAGGACCTGCCAACCGCCCCCGACTCCCGGCTGAACGTGGCGGCCATTCCGCTGCGCGAAGATGCGCGCGATGTCGTCGTCGCCCGGGATCGGCTCACATTGGGCGAATTGCCCGCAGGCGCTGCGGTTGGCACCGGGTCACCCCGACGTGCTGCCCAACTCAACGCGCTTGGCCTGGGCATCGAGGTCGTGGGACTCCGCGGCAACGTCGACACCCGGATCCGCAAGGTCGCGAATGGCGAACTCGATGCGATCGTCCTTGCGCGTGCCGGTCTCGCCCGACTTGGCCGGCTCGACGAAGTCACCGAAACCCTTGACCCAATCCAGATGCTTCCCGCCCCCGGGCAGGGCGCACTCGCCTGTGAATGTCGTGCCGACGATGCCACGGCCATCGCAATTCTTACGCAGATCGACGACGCGGACACCCGCGCTGCCGTGACCGCGGAACGCAGCCTTCTTGCCACCTTGGAGGCAGGCTGCTCGGCCCCGGTCGGAGCTCTCGCCGAAATCGCCGAAGGCGACAACGGCGACGAGTTGTGGCTACGGGCCATCGTCGGAGATCCCTCCGGCGTGCCCACCATACGGATGTCCATGACGGGGTCACCTGATGACGCCGTACGGATTGGCGCAGATCTCGCTGCCGAGATGCTCGCCGAAGGCGCCGCTGAACTCATGGCGGTGACCTCATGACCGCACAACCCCTACGGCGGACCAGGAAGAAGAATACTGTGACAACCTCCACTGCGACGCGAACTGAACGCCCCGCGACGAAGACAGTACCCACGCCGACGCCTTCGAAGGCGTCGGTCCAAGCTCGTCGGGGCTACGTCAGTTTCGTCGGCGCGGGCCCGGGCGATGCGAGCCTCCTGACGGTGCGTGCTGCCGAATTGCTGGCCGAGGCCGATGTGGTGATCACCGAGCTTCCCGAGCAGGCCATGCTCGTCACCAACGACGCGGAAATCGTCGACGGCGGCTTCGGCGAAGACGGCTCAGTCCTCAATCACGCTGCCCGCGCCAAACTCGTGGTCAAACACGCCAAAGCCGGTAACCACGTCGTACGTCTGCTCGCGGGTGATCCGTTCACGTATTCCACCGGCCCCGAGGAGGCCGCGGCCGTACACAAGGCCGGAATTGGCTTCGAAGTGGTGCCAGGCCTTTCTTCCGTGACCGCCGTGCCCGCATACGCTGGTGTACCGCTCACGACCCGCACCAACCGCGAGGTGTCGGTCGTCAACGTCGCCGACAACAAGGTGGAGTGGGCCGCACACGCCGGGCATCAGACGATTGTCCTGCTCGCCGCGGTCGAACGAATCGACGAGGTCGCCGATGGCCTGATCGGGGCGGGTCGTGCCGAATCTACGCCGGTCGCCATCACCCGTGTAGGCACGACGACCCAGCAGACGACGCTGGTGTCGACGCTTGGATCGGTCGCCGCCGATGCGAAGGCGGCGCAGATCGAGTCGCCGGCCATCACGATCGTTGGCGATGTCGTTGACCACCGCGAATCGCTGTCATGGTTCGAGACGAAGCCGCTCTTCGGCTGGCGTGTCCTCGTGCCGCGCACGAAGGAACAGTCCGCAGGCCTGGCCGCGCGACTCCGCGGCTACGGTGCCGTGTCCGAGGAAGTTCCGACGATCTCGGTCGAGCCGCCACGCAACCCGCAGCAGATGGATAAGGCCGTGCGCGGCCTTGTCGAGGGACGTTACGAATGGATCGCGTTCACGAGCGTCAATGCGGTGAAGGCCGTCCGCGAGAAGTTCGAAGAATACGGACTCGACGCGCGTGCTTTCTCCGGCCTCAAGATTGCTGCCGTCGGCGAGAAGACCGCCGAAGCGATCGCCACATGGGGCATTCGTCCCGATCTCGTGCCAAGCGGCGAACAGTCGGCTCGCGGCCTCCTCGAAGAGTGGCCGCCGTATGACGACCTACTCGACCCGATCAATCGGGTCTTCCTGCCACGTGCGGATATCGCCACCGAGAACCTGGTCGCCGGCCTCATCGAACTCGGCTGGGAAGTCGACGACATCACCGCCTACCGGACTGTCCGGGCGGCTCCGCCTCCGGCGCCGACCCGCGAAGCGATCAAGGCCGGTCGGTTCGACGCGGTCTTGTTCACGTCGTCGTCGACGGTGCGGAACCTGGTCGGCATCGCCGGCAAGCCGCACGCCACGACGATCATCGCATGTATCGGTCCGGCCACGGCCAAGACTGCGCAGGAGCATGGACTCCGCGTGGACGTCATGGCGGAGAGGCCGTCGGTCGATGTCCTCGCCGACGCTCTCGCCGACTTCGGTGCTGCTCGCCGCGATGCGTTCATCGAGGCTGGCGAGCCGGTCAGCAAACCATCGGAGCGCCGTCCTTCGACGCGCCGGAAGGCGAACTGAGTGAGTTTCCCCTCCGAACGTCTGCGTCGCCTGCGCACCACGCCGGCGATGCGGCGATTGGTGGCCGAAACCACCGTTGAACCGCGCCAGTTGATCCTCCCGATGTTCATCGCGGAGGGGATCGACGAACCGCGCCCGATCAACAGCATGCCAGGGGTCGTCCAGCACACCCGGGAGTCGGCGCGCAAGGCCTGTGCCGAAGCCGCTGACCTCGGTGTCGGCGGCGTCATGCTGTTTGGAATCCCGGTGACGAAGGATGCGCAAGGTTCGGGTGCGCTCGACCCTGACGGCATCCTCAATGTGGCGATCGCCGACGCGCGATCGGAAGTCGGCGATGCACTTGTCGTGATGTCCGACCTCTGCCTCGACGAGTTCACCGATCACGGTCATTGCGGCGTCCTCGACGACCGGGGACGGGTCGACAACGACGCCACGCTCGACATTTACCGCCAGATGGCTGTCGCCCATGCCGAGGCTGGCGTCGACATGGTTGGCCCGAGCGGGATGATGGACGGTCAGGTTGCGGCGATCCGGTCGGGCTTGGACGGCGCCGGCCATACTGACGTCGGGATCCTTGCGTATGCCGCCAAATACGCATCGGCGTTCTACGGCCCGTTCCGTGAAGCCGTCGATTCGTCGTTGACGGGGGACCGGCTCACCTATCAGCAGGATCCTCGCAACAGTCGCGAATCGCTGCGGGAAGCACTGCTCGACGCGGCAGAAGGCGCCGACATTGTGATGGTGAAGCCCGCGCTCAGCTATCTCGACATCCTTCCGCTTGTTCGCGCACACGTCACGAAACCTGTTGCCGCCTATAACGTCTCCGGTGAGTTGGCGATGGTCGAGGCGGCGGCGGCCAACGGTTGGATCGACCGGGAGCGCGCCATCGACGAAATCATCGTGTCGATCCGACGGGCCGGGGCCGACATAATCCTGACCTATTGGGCTGCCGAGGTTGCCGCGCGGTTGCGCTGAACGCTTTGAGCAAAGAGAAACGCCCCTGAGCCGTTTGACTGAGGGGCGTTTCTCTCGGTATCAATGATTTACTTCATCAGATTCGAGACGCAACTTGGCAGGTTGAGCAACTGTCCGAGGGCGAGGGCGAGGCACGTGGCTGTCGCTTCTGCCTCAGTCAGCTTCGTAACGGGATCGGACGAATCCTTCGTGCCGCCTGTGGTGCCACCGGTGAGGCCGCCGACCACTCCACCAACGATATCTTCAACTCCGCCGAGGCCACCGCCGGTCGATCCACCGGGGTTGGTAGCGGGGGTCTCACCGCCAGGCGTCGTTCCGCCACCAGGAGTGGTGCCCGAACCGCCGGAACTCGGCTTGCTGGCTTCGGTCTCTTCCTTCTTGGCCTTCTTGCGCTGCTTGGACGTCAGCGTCTGGTCGTTCGAACGGCTGGTCAGAACAGGCGAAGTGCTGTAGCCGTTCTGGGACTGCGTGAACTCGCCCTTTGCATACTGCGCGGCAATTTGGAGGACGAGATCGACGTATTCGTCGGAGTTGTTGTATCGGTGGACTGACGATCGTGCACCGGAATCGGTGGACAGGTCGCCCGAGCCCGCGCAGAGGTAGACGCCTGCAGCCGTGGCCGCGTCGTCGATATCTTGCGGGTTCTTGCTGCCGTCGCCGTCGGAGTCGACGCCGACCAACTTCCAGGTTCCGGGAATGAACTGCATGGGGCCCACTGCGCGGTCCCAGACTCCGTCATTGTCGTACGTGCCGTTGTCGGTATCGCTGATGCGGGCCGTGCCATTTGATCCGTTGAGCGGAATGCCGTAGATGCCCGGGGTTGAAACACCGTCGGCATTGACGGAGTTGCCGCCGGTGCGTCCGTGGTTGGATTCCACCCGACCAATCGCGGCAATCAGCGGCCAAGGCAGGTTGCAGGACGAGTCGGCCTTGCCAAGGAGGGTTTCAGCGCGACGGTATGCAAGCAGCGACGCAGCCGGAATGCCATTGGTCGAGAGCGAGGAAATGGCGTTGACATTGCCAGCCTTGGAGTCGATACCAGTCGGCGTCGTGCTCGTCTGAACGCTCGCGGGCTGGTCGAACGGGTTCGCCGGCACGTCAGGCACGGCGCCGTTGTCGCTATCGCCGGACGCGGTTGCCAGAGCCGAATTGGTGAGGGCTGCACCCCAAGCACCGACCAGAACCACCATCGGCGCAATGGCGCTTGCCTTCTGCCAACGCGTGAGTTTGCGTGCTGCCATGGTGTGTTGCCCCTTCCACTGTGCGACGGTGACTGTGCGACGGTGACTGTGCGACGGTGACTGTGCGACGGTGACTGTGCGACGGTGCGGAGCGCACTGATGCTCTCACCCGATCTGTAAACCAATGTTACAACTTGGAGGTGGGAGTCTCCAAGTGTCTCATCCAACGTGATCAACGACTGAAAGTGTTTCACGTTACGGGTCTTATCGCCTGCCGAATTGGGTTGCAGGCACCGCTCGGGGACAATGGGCGGGTGGCAACTGACGATACGGAAGTCCCAAATTCTCGTGCATTGTTCGCGCGCGCAATGTCGGTATCCCCCGGCGGAGTGAATTCGCCGGTGCGGGCATTCGGCGCGGTCGGTGGCACGCCGCGATTCATGGCAAGCGGCAGCGGAGCTTTTCTGACCGACGTCGATGGCCACAGGTACGTCGACCTGGTCGGATCCTGGGGGCCGATGTTGATGGGCCACGCCCACCCAGACGTCATCGACGCAGTGGTGGCAGCTGTGAAGAAAGGCACCTCGTTTGGCACGCCCAGTGAACCCGAGGTCCTGCTCGCCGAGGAAATCGTCGCGCGAACCCCTGTCGATGAGGTTCGGATGGTGTCGTCGGGCACCGAAGCGACGATGTCGGCCATCCGGCTCGCGCGAGGGTTCACCGGCCGCGACCTCATCGTGAAGTTCGCGGGCTGCTACCACGGGCACGTCGATGCGCTCCTCGCCGAAGCCGGGTCGGGACTCGTGACGTTTGCGCTACCGGGGACTCCCGGCATACCCGACGAAGTAGTCGCCGCGACGCTCATACTGCCCTACAACGATCGCGCCGCCGTCGAAGCCGTGTTCGCCGAACACGGAGATCGGATCGCTTGCCTCATTACGGAGGCAGCGGCCGGGAACATGGGTGCCGTACCGCCACTGTCGGGTTTCAATGCCTTCCTTGCACGGATCTGTACGGATAACGGCGCGCTGTTCATCAGCGACGAGGTGATGACGGGTTTTCGGGTTTCGCGCAGTGGCCAATGGGGCCTCGACGGTGCCAATGAGGGCTGGCGGCCCGACCTCCTGACGTTCGGCAAGGTCATGGGCGGTGGCTTCCCCGCAGCCGCCTTCGGTGGCCGGACCGATGTCATGGAATATCTCGCGCCGGTCGGACCCGTCTACCAAGCCGGCACGCTCTCTGGAAACCCGGTCGCAATGACAGCCGGCCTTGCCACTCTGAGGTTGGCGACCGACGAGGTCTACGCAAGGCTCGACCAAACGGCATCGGCCATCGGCGAAATGGCAGCTGCCGCCCTCACCGCCGCGGGCGTCGAACATGTCGTGCAGGGCGCGGGCAATCTGTTCAGCGTCTTCTTCGGGGCAACCGGTTCCATCACGAACTTCGAGCAGGCATCTGCGCAAGACACCTACCGCCACCGCGCGTTCTTCCATTCGATGCTCGACAACGGTGTGTACCTGCCGCCGAGCGCATACGAGTCATGGTTCGTCTCGGCTGCCCACGGCGATGACGCACTCAATATCATTGGCGAAGCGCTACCCGTGGCGGCTAAGGCCACTGCGAGCGCCCGCAACGACTTCGATCAGTAAGGCATCCCATGTCCGAGCGAACTGTCGTCCACCTCATGCGCCACGGAGAGGTGCACAATCCCGTTGGGGTGCTGTATGGGCGGCTGCCCGACTACCACCTGTCCGACCTCGGCCAGAAAATGGCCGAACGCGTCGCGGGATGGTTCGACGAACACGACCTGACGCATCTCGTGGCTTCGCCCCTGGAGCGCGCACTGGAGACCGCGCAGCCGATGTCGAAGTCCTTCGGCCTGCCGATCACCACCGATGATCGTGTGATCGAGGCCGGCAACCAATTCGAGGGCCAGACGTTCGGTGTCGGTGACGGTTCGCTGAGGCACCCCGCTGTCTGGTGGCGATTGCGCAATCCCTGGCGCCCGTCGTGGGGAGAGCCATACAAGGAGATTGCGGCCCGCATGCTGGCCGCCGTCGCCGACGCACGCGACGCGGCACGCGGTCACGAAGCAGTCATCGTCTCGCACCAATTGCCGGTGTGGACGACGCGCATGGCGCTCGAGAACCTGAGCTTCTTGCACGATCCGCGCAAGCGCCAATGCTCGCTTGCAAGCGTGACATCGCTGACGTACGAAGGTGACAAGTTCGTCTCGCTCGCCTACAACGAACCGGCCGGCGATCTCATTCCGGTCAGACTGCGCGGGAAGTTCGTCAGCGGAGCATGAGATCCAGTTTCTGCTCGATCGCGATGCTCTCCGCCCTGGGTGTGGTCCTGGCCGGGTGCTCGGGCACCGCAACCAATGGCACCGAGGGCGGCTACGTGAGCGGCAACCGGCTGATCACGGTCGTCCAACCCGCGGACCGCAAGCCCTCACCAGAAATCTCGGGAACCGACCTCGACGGCAACTCGATCTCGCTCGACGACTTCGACGGCAAGACAGTTGTCGTCAATGTCTGGGGTTCTTGGTGCCCGCCGTGCCGCAAGGAAGCGCCCGCGCTGGCCGCCACCGCGACCAAGATGAAAAACCAGGGTGTCGAGTTTGTGGGGATTTCGGTCCGCGAAGATGCCGCCGCGGCTCGCGCCTTCAATGCGGCGAAGAAGATCCCCTATCCCAGCCTCACCGATCCGAGCGGCAAGACGTTGCTCGGCTTTGCCAAGAACCTTCCCTCCCAGGCAATCCCGACGACGTGGGTCATCGACTCAGAAGGCCGCGTCGCGGCACGCATCCTCGATGACACAACCGAATCGACGCTCACCTCTTTGATCGAGGACGTGCAGGCGAGCGTGTCGTGACCGATTGGCTCATCGAGACGGTGACGTCCGGTTCGCTGGCTGTCGCCGCACCCATCGCGGTTCTGGCCGGTCTCGTCTCCTTCTTCTCGCCTTGCGTGCTGCCGCTCCTTCCGGGCTACCTGTCCTATGTCACGGGTCTGGCGGCGTCCGAACTCGAATCCGCGCGACGCGGTCGACTTCTTGCGGGCGCGGTACTCTTCGTTCTCGGCTTCTCGGCCATCTTCGTCACCGCGGGCACGTTCTTCGGCGCCATCGGATTCCGGCTCATCGAATACCAGCGAGAAATCTCCATCGGTATGGGGATCGTCGTCATCCTGCTCGGCCTTGCGTTCATGGGATTCGTGCCATTGATGCAGCGCGACGTACGCGTGCACACGGTGCCGGCCGTCGGGTTAGCGGCTGCGCCGTTCCTCGGCGTGCTGTTCGGGCTCGGCTGGACCCCGTGCATCGGCCCGACGCTCGGTGCCGTACTCACCCTTTCCCTAAGTGAGGCGGACGCAGGCCGGGGAGCATTCCTCGCGTTGGCCTATTGCCTGGGGCTTGGCATCCCGTTCATACTCGCGGCACTGGGATTCAAACGATTCATGGTGGCCAGTTCCTGGATGCGCAGACACCAGCGTACGGTTTCGATCATCGGCGGCGGGCTCCTCAGCGCTGTCGGTCTCATGCTCGTCACAGGATTGTGGGAGAACCTGATCTTCGAAATGCGTTCTTGGGTTTCGGGCTTTGAGGTGATGATCTGATGATGGGTTCAGCTTCGAGCAGATCGGCTTCCTCCCTCAACAACCGCGAATTCTTACGATGGTTCTGGCGCCAACTCACCTCGATGCGCACCGCGCTCATGCTCCTGTTGTTGCTGGCGCTGGCGGCGGTGCCGGGTTCATTGTTTCCGCAGCGCAGTGTTGATGCGCAAAAGGTAGCAAACTACTTCCTCGCACATCCGACGTCGGCGCCAATCCTTGACAACATCGGCCTGTTCGCGGTTTACAGCTCGCCGTGGTTCAGCGCGATCTATCTGTTGGTCATGGTCTCGCTCGTCGGATGCATCATCCCGCGCGTCGGCGTGTATGCGCGGGCTCTTCGGGCGCGTCCGCCCAAGGCGCCGAAGAACTTCTCGCGAATGTCGGCTTCGGCATCGTTCGAAACGGAGGAGTCGGTCAGCGCAGTTTTGGCCGCCGGACGCCAGGCGATCGGCCGCGCGCGCATCGACCTGGGCGACGGCGAACTGCGTGCAGAAAAGGGATATCTGCGAGAAGCGGGCAACCTGGTCTTCCACATTTGCCTGCTCGTTGTGCTCGTCGGTGTCGCCTCCGGCATGCTGTGGGGCTATCGCGGCGGCGCGATCGTGACGGAAGGAAGCGGCTTTTCCAACAGCCTCACCCAGTACGACGAATTCTCCTCGGGTGCCTTGTTCGACGCGTCGGATCTGCCGCCATTCTCGCTCGCGCTCGAGAACTTCACCGCGAAGTTCCAGCTCAAGGGGCCGCAGCGGGGTGCGCCGCGGCTTTTCGAGGCCACAGGCACCTATGTCGAACAACCCGGCGCCAAGGAAAAGCCGTTCAGTATTGAGGTCAACCATCCGCTGGAGATCGACGGAACGTCGATCTTCCTGGTCGGGCAGGGGTACGCGCCCGTCATCAAGGTCACCGATGCCGATGGCAACGTCGCGTTCAGCGGTGCGGTGCCGTTCCTGCCCAGCGACGCGACATACACCTCGACCGGCGTGGTCAAGGTCCCCGATGCGCAACCCGAACAGCTTGGCTTCCAGGGTTTCTTTCTGCCGACCGCAGTTTCTGTCGGCGACAAGGCACCGGTTTCGGCGTTCCCGGCCGCGGCCAATCCTTTGCTCGGACTGTTCGCCTATCACGGCGATCTCGGCCTGGACGAAGGGGTGCCGCAATCGGTGTACGTCCTCGACAAGGACAAACTGACCCAGTTCCAGACCGACGACGCGAAAGCGTTGCGGCTCAGCCTCTCGCCTGGCCAGACCGCCGACCTGCCCGACGGGAGCACCCTTGAGTTCGTCCGGCTGAGCCAGTTCACGAAACTGCAGTTCAGTTCCACGCCGATGATTCAGGTACCGCTGTGGGGTATTTCGCTCGGCGTACTCGGCCTGATGATGTCGCTGGCGATCAAGCCACGACGGACGTGGATTCGCGCCCGCCAAGAGGGTTCACGTACCTTGGTGGAGGTGGCTGCGCTCGATCGCGTCTCCCGCGATGACCTACCCACCGAGCTCGGTGATCTTGTTGAGCGCCTTCAATCGGCGCTCGCGCGGCAAAAGGATGACGCATGACCCTCGCTGACTACGCGAACTTCTCCAACTACGCGGTTGCCTCCGCAACGGTCGTGCTCGCTCTCGCCTGGCTGGCCTACCTCGCCGAATGGGGATTCGCCCGCCAGGTCAAGCCTTCAACAAAATTCGTCACCTCCGACGGCTCCGGTGTCGACTCGGCTGACCAGCATTTGCCCGAGCTTCCGGAGCGCAGCCAGGCGGCCGGTCGCATCGGCACCTCGCTGACCGCCCTCAGTTGGGGCATCCTGCTCGCCGGCGTGATCGCCCGCGGACTTGCCGCCGAACGTGTGCCCTGGGGCAACATGTACGAGTTCGCGTGCGCTGCGATCCTCGTCGCGCTCACCGCATACCTCGTACTCGTGAAGGTCTGGGCAATCGACTGGGTCGGACCCGTCGTCACCGGATTCGGCGTGATCGTCCTGGGCGCGTCCCTGCTCGTCTACGTGCCGGCCGGCCCGCTGGTGCCTGCGCTGGACTCGTATTGGCTCGTAATCCACGTCGCGGCAGCGATGATCGCCGGCAGCGGTTTCCTTGTTGGTGCCGCCGCGTCCGCGTTCTATCTCGTCAAGGCGCGGGCCGAAGCGAATACGCCGGAAGCCGAACGAACCGGATACATTTGGCGACTGCCGCCGGCGGCGGCGATGGATCGTCTCGCCTACCGTGTGCATGCATTCTCGTTCCCCATCTGGACGTTCGCGGCGCTCATCGCCGGGCCGATCTGGGCGCAATACGCGTGGGGCCGCTATTGGGGCTGGGACCCGAAGGAAGTCTGGGCGTTTATCACCTGGGTGATCTATGCGGGCTACCTGCATGCGCGCGTCACCGCAGGGTGGAAGGGGAAGGCGGCCGCCATCATCGCGCTGATCGGCTTCGCTACGTTCATCTTCAACTTCGTCGGCGTCAACCTCTACGTCCCCGGCCTCCACTCCTACGCCAAGTAACCCCCCGGTCCCAAGATTCCCAGCAGATCCCCGAAAACTGTCACTCCTCACATGTTGCGACCTGTGAGGAGTGACAGTTTTCGGGGATGAGTCCTCGGTTCGAGTCGTCGCTGACTGAGGCTGCAGCCATACCGACTGTGGTGGGTTTTGGCTAGACGGCTCCTCTCTGTGTCAAGT
>Ga0209176_10000122_pt1 | contig 20923 bp, 18 predicted proteins | sample NGEPer11B_FD_184511 | JGI IMG/M metagenome (GOLD analysis project Ga0209176, IMG submission 184511) | Arctic peat soil microbial communities from the Barrow Environmental Observatory site, Barrow, Alaska, USA - NGEE Permafrost305-11B... | ecosystem: Environmental > Terrestrial > Soil > Wetlands...
CCTCCCGCACCCGCCGCACCAGATCCCCTGGAGAACCTGCGGTTACGCACGCCCTCTCTCCCGGCTCCGGTGCCCAGACCTGCGTGGTGGTGGTGAGCAGGGGGACGGCCCCCTCCCGCTCGTACGCGGACGCCACAGCCCGGAGGAGCGTGGTCTTACCTCCCGCCCCCACCAGGGCCAGCACTTCGGAGGGGCCCAGCTTCCAGCTCTCCAGAATACCCACCGTAGGCCTTCCTCCCTATATATACATAGGTCGTCGCGACAAATCTGGTCTTTCCACCACCAACCACTTTCTACTTTACAGCACCGCTGCTATACTGTGACTGGCTGGTTGGTTGGCCAGTTAATATCTTCGCCTCGGGCCAAGAGACCCGTGGCCGGAGGGGGTAATCTGTGTATCTTCCGGACTTCGACTATTTAGCACCTGATAGCCTGCAGGACGTGTGTAACTTGCTGGCCGAACATGCCCCGGACGCTTTGGTACTGTCCGGCGGCACAGACCTCATGGTCAGCATGAAACACGGCCTGGTGGAACCCAAAATCCTGGTCTCTCTGCGCAACCTGGAAGAATTGCGCAACATACGCCACGAACCGGGTACCGGGGTGGTCATTGGAGCACGGACCACCCACAATGAGATCATGAATTCCCCGATTCTCCATGAACGTTACCTTTCGGTATCTGAGGCCGCCCACTCCATGGCGGCCACACAGGTTCGCAACACCGGGACTATCGGTGGAAACATCGCCAACGCCATCCCTTCCGCGGACCTGCCGCCGATTCTAATCTCTCTGGGGGCCACGGTGACCCTCCACGGCTGTGAGGGTGAACGCACCCTGCCACTGGAGGGCTTCTTCACCGGGCCCAGAAAATCCGTGCTGAAGCAGGATGAAGTCATAACGCACGTAACCATCCCGGATCACCCCGTTACCGGCAGCACCTACCTGAAGTTCGGGCTGCGCCGGGCGGGAGCACTGGCTGTGGTAGGGGTGGCGGCGGCCGTTAACATGGAGGGAAACACGGTCCGGGATTGCCGCATAGCCCTGGGGGCGGTAGCCCCGGTTCCCCTGCGGGCACGGGAGGCGGAAGCCGTGCTGAAAGACAAGGAGTGGACCGAGGAGCTCCTGGAAGAGGCGGGACAGAAGGCGGCGGCAGAGAGTTCTCCCATATCCGACATCCGGGGCTCACAGGAATACCGCCGGGACATGGTCCGGATCTTCACCCGCCGGGCTCTGCGCAAGGCCATCACTGAAGGGCACGTGTAGGACATTCATATGGGGCATCCGTAGGACATCCATAAGAGACCGTGCAGGGGAGGAATTAGACAATGCAGGCCATAGTAGATCAGGAGGGCGTGAGGCGCTATCTGGTCAGTCTAACCATAAACGGAGACCCCCAGACCGCGATGGTCAAAGCCAATACGGTGCTGGTGAACCTGTTGAGAGAGGAATATGACCTTACAGGAACCAAGAAAGGGTGTGAGCTCGGGGATTGCGGCTCCTGTACCATACTCCTGGATGGGCGCCCGGTTAACTCCTGCTTGGTCCTGGCCCTGGAAGCGGACGGAAGTGAAATCGTCACCGTGGAGGGACTGACCGAACGCGGGGAGCTGGACCGGGTCCAGCAGGCCTTCTTGGACAAAGCGGCGGTGCAGTGCGGCTACTGCACACCGGGCATGATCCTCTCCGCCAAGGCCCTGCTGGACCGCAACCCAGATCCCACGGAAGAGGAGATACGGGAGGCCATCGCAGGGAACCTCTGCCGCTGCACGGGGTATGTGAACATCGTGCGGGCGATCAAAGCCGCCGCCGGTCAGGAAGCAAGCACGCAGGAATCCACCGGTCGGGAAACCTCCGGTCGGGAAACCTCCGGCGAAAAGGGCAAGAAAGAGCAGGTGGCATCGTGAGCGCGGAAAGACCCGCCAAGGGACAGAACGACTACGCGGTCATCGGCAAGCCGGTCGCCAAGATAGACGGACGGGACAAGGTAACCGGCACCGCCAAGTACACAGGGGATCTGAAGATCCCCAACATGCTGCACGGGAAGATCCTCACCAGTCCCCACGCACACGCCCGCATCCTCTCCATTGACACCTCTGAAGCGGAGAAGATCCCGGGAGTGAAGGCCGTCATCACCCACAAGGACGCACCCTCCAAGAAGTACGGGCTGAGCCCGGCCCGGTGGGATGAGAACATCTTCTGTTACGACACCGTTCGTTTCGTGGGGGATAAGGTCGCGGCCGTCGCCTGCACGGATGAAGAGACCTGCTACAAGGCGCTCGCCGCCATCAAGGTGGAGTATGAAGTGCTCCCCGCCGTGCTGGACCCGCTCAAAGCGATGGACGATGGCCAACCCCAGGTGCATGAGGAATACGAGCGCAACATCAACACAGAGATCCATCAGGATTTCGGGAATGTGGACGGGGCGTTCGAACGCGCCGCCTACGTGCGCACGGACACCTTCGTGGGGAACCGAACCTACCAGTCCCCCATCGAGCCCCACTCCGCAATCTCCATGTGGGACAAGGACAAGCTGACCGTATACTCCAGCACCCAGTCCCCCCACTACTTCCAGTACTACATAGCCCGGGAATTCGACCTTCCCATGGGCAACGTCCGCGTCCTCAAGACCTACGTGGGTGGTGGTTTCGGAGGTAAGCTGGAGCCCACCGGACTGGAGTTCGCCGGCGCAGTGCTGGCCCGTATCACCGGCCGCCCGGTACGCATGTTTTACGACCGCGCAGAGATGTTCGCCCACAATCGAGGCCGACACCGCCAGTACATGACCATCACCACCGGGGTGGATAAGCAGGGCAAGATCCTGGGAGTGCACGCGGATTTCATCATGGACGGCGGCGCATATACCAGCCTGGGAATCGCCACCGCCTATTACGCCGGGGCCATGCTCACGCTCCCCTATGAGTTCGACAACTATCGCTTTGACATGTTCCGGGTATACACCAACCTGCCTGCCTGCGGAGCCCAGCGCGGTCACGGAGCACCCCAGCCCCGGTACGCCTTTGAGTCCCACCTGGACAACATCGCCAAGGAACTGGGTATAGATCCCATGGACATCCGTCTGACCAATGCCCGGCAAGCGGACACCGTCACCCCCAACGAGTTCGCGGTCAATTCCTGCGAGATGACGGCCTGCCTGGAGCAGGCGAGGGAGATGTCCGGCTGGAACGCCAAGAAGGGCAAGCTCCCTGCCGGACGGGGTATTGGTGTCTCCACGGGGAGCTTCGTTTCAGGCGCGGGATACCCCATTTATCGCACGGACCTGCCCCACGCCTCAGCCACCATCAAGGTCAACGAGGACGGCACATCCGCCACTCTGTACACGGGAGCCACGGACATCGGCCAGGGCTCAGACACCGTGCTCTGCCAGATGGCCGCAGAAGCCATGGGCTTCCAGTACGACAATATGCGGATCGTCGCAGGGGACACGGAGACCGCTCCCCACGACTTCGGAGCCTACGCCAGCCGGCAGACACTCATGTCCGGGGCAGCAGTCAAGCAGGCCGGGGAAGAGGTGAAGGAGCAGATGCTCCGGAAGGCGGCAGAGATGCTGGACTTCCCCTCCGAGGACCTGGAGATAGAGGGCGCCCGCATCTTCTCCCCCGGCAACTCCCGGGTGGAGCTCAGCTTCTCTGAAGTGGCGAGGCGCTTCTTCGTGGAGGATGGGCCGCTGCTGGGTAAGGGCTCATATACGCCACCAAAGCTGGGAGGCAAGTTCAAGGGGGCACCGGTCGGCACCTCACCAGCCTACAGCTTCGCCGCCCAGGTCTCCGAGGTGCAGATAGATGAGGAGACCGGGGAAATAGACGTCCAAGATGTCTGGGATGTGCACGACTGCGGAATGGTCATCAACCCCGCCTTGCTGGAAGCTCAGGTGCACGGAGCCCTCTTCATGGGAATGGGAGAGTCCATTTGGGAGGAAGTGCGCTTCGACGAGGAAGGCCGCATCCAGAACGCTAATCTGGCCGAGTACCGCATACCCACCGCCCTGGACATGCCCCGCATCCATAGCGGACTCGTAGACTCTTACGAACCCGCGGGTCCCTGGGGAGTCAAAGAGGTAGGGGAGGGAGCCACTCTGCCCACCATGGGCTGCTTCAACAACGCCATCTTCGACGCCATGGGCGTGCGGGTGAACAGCCTGCCCCTAAGCTACGAAAAGGTGTGGCGCGCTTTGCGGGAGAAGGAGCAGGAGGAGGCCTCTTAGATATTCGCTCCTGCGCGTGGGAATACCAACTGGCGATACCGGGAATACGTGATTTATGATGAGACTCGCCAGAAACAACCGCGCAACGCGCAGCAGTCCCACCAGACCGGCGGCAGTGCCGGTACTGGCGGCTTTGGTCCTTCTTCTGGCAGGGGTCCTCACTTCCTGTGCGGGAGATGACGGAACCTCGACCAATGGGACGGAAACCACCAACGGCACCGAATCCCCCGGCTATACGGACATCGGACCGGACGAGCTCGCCGGGATGCTGGAGAACAAGGGCTTCCTCTTCATCAACGTCCACATCCCCTATGAGGGGGAGATTCCGCTAACGGATCTCTTCATCCCCTATGACGAGGCCGCCGGGCACGTGGACCAGCTGCCCGATGACAAGGACGCGAAAATCGTCGTCTATTGTCAGAGCGACCACATGAGCCGAATCGCCGCCGACGTGTGGGCAGAGGAGGGCTACACCAACCTCTACAACCTCGACGGTGGCTTCGTCGCCTGGGAGGAAGCGGGCTACGAGTTCATCCATTGACGCAACGGAGAGATCCTCCAACGGGGTTGACTTCACCGCGGAGGCCGGCACCTACTCAGTGGCTCCAGTTCAGTCGCTCCAGCGCGACCATTCGGCGACATCGTTACCTTCTCGGAGAGTCCATGAGCCTGATGCGCCGGCCGACAACGCTCCCAACTCAAAGTGCAGCATGGCGATACCGCAGTCCAGGCGCTTGGAGATCACGGGAGTGTCCCCGCCATCAAAGAAGAGACGTACTGTCGCGGCCGGCGCCTCCGGACCGGCGGGACCAGGCGAAAACGCGAAGCGCCAAGGCTGGCGGTTCGTGGCTGAAGGGGCTGTACGCGCCGCTTCCACGCCGGCGCGAACCCACCCGGGCCAGGAACTCAAACCCGGAGCAATGGTCTCAAGCGGCTTTCTGGTCCGAGCCTTCGCCAACCTCGCGGTGACGCGCTCCCCCAAAGAGACCCGGTCCGAGGAGTAGCCAAGGGCGGAGATGGAGTAGACGTGCTCGTGGTCCTGCAGTCCGAGCAGCTCTTCCACCTTGCCCCGCCGCACGCCGCCTCCAATCCAGCAGGTGGCGAAATCAAGGGCGGTGGCCTCCAGCACGGCAGCCTCGCCTGTGTATCCGGCACGGGCCGCCGCATCGGGCAGGCGGCGATCTCCAACAAACACCAGGGCCGAGGGCGAAGACACCTTACCGTAGACGTGCAGTAGCCAGCCCGTAAAGATCCGGCCGGGCGCCTCTCTCACCAGCACCGTACGGGCACCCTCAAACGGTGTGAAAGTGCGGCAGAAGTGTTCCAGGGCATCAGCAGCTGGACCGGAGAGTGATTCGTCGGTGTAGCTTCGGCGGGAGCGCCGCACCTCCGCGGCTTCGAGCCAGCGCCGCGTGGGAATTTCATCGCCCCTGCGCTCCTGGGATCCACTTCCCTGTCTCACCCGCCCAAGGCCTGTAACTGCTGACGTGCGCTGCCATAACGCCGTAGCCGCGGGTATCGGTGAGGAACTCCGTACGGGAAATGATCAGCAAGAACGGGCATGGGATGTTCTCAGAACCTCACACTTCAGGGGGAAACGGACATTGCTGGGAGAAACCAATCATAAAGTATACACCACGTCCTTCGTGGTTAACAAAACACGCGCTCCTAGAGAAGGGCGCAAAACAAGGTCCCGCCGCCCGCTACCCTTCTCATCCTCCTTCTGGTACCGTTCGTAGCATGTATGTGGTAGTTGTAGGCGCAGGCGAGGTTGGGTTTCACATCGCCGATATACTCATAGCTGAAGGCCACGACGTGGCCGTCGTTGACCGGGATCCGGAGCGCTACCGTCACGCGGCGGAGGAGATGGACGCCTTGGTGATCCAGGGGAACGGGGCGAGCAAGCGGGTCCTTCGCGAAGCCCGCGTATCCAAGGCGAATATCCTTATCGCCGTCACAGATTCAGATGAGGTCAACATGATCGTCTGCATGGCCGCGAAACACGTGGGCGTGCCCCTGACCATCGCCCGAGTACGCAATCCCGACTACCTGGACGAACCCGAGTCCGGTATCAAGAGCCCGGTATCCGGCGAGTTCACCGGGATCGACTACGTGATCCAGCCTGAAGCCGCCGTGGCAGAGGAGATCCAGAAGCTGGCCGAACTCCCCGGCGCACTGGATGTGGAGACCTTCGCCGACGAACAGGTGCACGTCCTGGAGGTGCAGGTGGACTGCGACAGCGAGGCCGTCGGCAAACGCTTGGTGGACGCCGGCTTTCCCCGCGACACCCTCGTTGCGGCCATCCTTCGCGAAACTGTGATGACGATCCCGAACGGGCACACAAAGCTTCATGCCGAGGATCGCGTGTTCCTCGCCGGAAAGCGCCAGGGGGTGCTCCAAACGGCGGCCCTCCTCTCCCTGGAGATGCATCCCCCCAGGTCCGCGATTCTCGTCGGTTGCGGGGAGATGGGTATGCGTATAGCCATCGCCCTCGAGGAAATGGACATGCGGCTCACCGTGTTTGAAAAGGACCGTGACCGGTCGGTGGAAGCCGCCTCCATGCTGGAGAAGTCGCTCGTGCTGCATGACGAAGGCATCAGTGAGCGCTCTCTGCTCCAGGAGGGAGTGCAGGACGTTGACCTTTTCATCGCCGCTACGGGCGACGACCGCCTCAACATCCTGTCCTCGCTCCAGGCAAAGCGTTTGGGAGCACACCGGACCATTTCCATCGTGGAGCGGGCCGAATTCTCTGCCATTCTTGAATCGGTAGGGGTGGATGTAGCGATCAGCCCCCGGCGGATCACGGCCTCAACCATACTGCGCTTCATCCGCACGGGTCAGGTGATAAGCGTGGCTGTGCTGGAGAAGGCGGCCGGCGAGGTGATCGAGCTAGTGATACCACCGGAGAGTCCCATGGTGGGAGTGAAGCTCCGGGACACAAAGTTCCCCCACGGGGCGATCGTGGGAGTTCTTGTCCAGCAGGATGGAGCCCACATCGCCCACGGCGACTCTGTGCCCCAAGCCGGCGACCGGGCGATCATCTTTGCCCTCCCCGAGGCCGTGGCGACGGTCGGGAAGCTTTTCACCGGCTGAACAGCAGTGCCCGCCCGCAGCCTAAATCTGCGCTTCATTGGCCATCTCCTCTCTCTCATAGTCATGGCCCTAGGGGTAGGAATACTGGCCTCGGCCTTTGTGTCCCTCTTCTACGAGCACCCTGATCTTCCCGCGCTCCTGGCCTCGGCCGCAGTATGCCTCGCCGTAGGAATCCCGGTCTTCTTGACCACTCGGTTGGAAGGGCACACCATGATCGGCTACCGGGAGGGTTTTCTTATCACCGGGCTGGGGTGGATAGTCGCCATGATCTTCGGCGCCCTCCCCTACCTCATTTACGGGATGTTCTCCCCAATCGACGCCCTCTTCGAGGCCATGTCCGGCTTCACGACCACCGGGGCCAGCGTTCTTCAGAATTTTGACCAACCTCGGGGCCTCATGTTCTGGCGTAGCCTCACCCACTGGTACGGAGGAATGGGAATAATTGTCCTGTTCGTGGCCGTCCTACCCTCCTTGGGCGGCGGGGCGATCCGGCTCTTCTCGGCGGAGGCCCCCGGCCCGGTTCCCGAGCGCCTCACCCCTAAGATCAGGGACACAGCCAAAGGCCTCTGGCTCATCTACGTCGGCATCAGCGCAGCCGAAATGCTCGCGCTCCGCGGAGCAGGATTGGATTTGTATGACGCGATCACCCACACTTTCGGGACCATGGCGACCGGGGGCTTCTCGCCTCGAGCCGAATCCATAGCGGCCTACGACATGTGGCATGTTGAGCTCATCATCGTTTTCTTCATGGTTCTGGCCGGGGCCAACTTCGCCCTGTACTTTGCCGTTCTGAGCGGACAGACCCGAAGGCTCCTCCGGGATCCCGAGCTGCGCCTGTATCTGGCTATGCTCTTGGGGGGTGTGGTAGCGGTGGCAACGAGCCTCATGCTCGCCGGCCCACATGAGGAAATCATCGGAGCTCTTCGCGATGCTACTTTCCAGGTTGTGTCCATTCAGACCACAACGGGCTACGTGACGGCCGACTTCGACCAGTGGAACACCTTCGCCAAGGCATACCTGGTGGTCATAATGTTCGTGGGGGGATCCGCCGGCTCGACAGCGGGAGGGATCAAGGTCGCCCGCGTCTTGCTGCTCGCCAAGAACGCACACCACGAGATCACCCGGCAGGCGCACCCTCGTGCCGTACTTCCAGTGAAGATCGGCGGCCGAGTGATTTCCGAGGACGTGCGGATGGCCGTCCTCGGTTTCTTCTCCATCCATGTAGCGGTGTTCGTTGGCGGCACGCTGGCCATGGCCATGACGAACGTGGATATCGTATCTGCGGTGGCCTCGGTCGCCGCAACCCTCAACAACATCGGTCCCGGCCTCGAGGTGGTGGGACCCACGCTGAATTACGCCCCCATCCACGCCAGCGGAAAGATCATTCTCATCACGCTCATGCTGATGGGCCGACTGGAGCTGTACGCCGTTCTCCTGCCCTTCACCCGGAGATTCTGGAACCGCTAGATCCATCATTGCCCAAGGTGGGGGACATGAACAAGGCGCTCTCCTACCTGGAGAAACAGGGTTATGAGACCACCTGGGGTCCGGTCGAAGCCAATGACTACATTCGCACCGAGATCCGGGATCCGGACGGCCTTCCCATAGAGCTTCGTTACTGGTGGGGGTAGGTTGGTTTCTGTCCGCCCCGTTTGATACCGTGTGATATATATAGTGAAGTACGGTGAATATGAGGGGGAACGGTGATGGTTGCAAAGTGAATGAGCCGTACCATCAGTTCTTCAACAGCGCCTTTGACTGGGATCCGGATGATGAGGTGCGCGGCCTCTACCCCTACCAGGAACGCCTCGCCCTGGAACCCTGGCCTGATCTTGTACATAATGTACAACATGCCGCTAGGCGGCAGAAGCGGCGGAGGCAAGCAGTGTTTCTCGGATGAGGGCCTTCGCTACCGAGACCTTGTAGGCGTTGCGCCTCAGCGGTCTGGCTGCGGCAACCGCTGCCCGCGCCGCGAGCGACACAGTCTCTTCGTCTAATGGTCGGCCAAGCAGAGTCTCTTCCGCTTCCTTTGCCCGCAGCGGGATCGGGGCGACGCCGCCAAGCGCGATGCGGGCCGCGGTACAGGCACCGTCTTCAATCGAGAGTACCACCGCGACACTCACCAAGGCGAAGTCTATCGACTTGCGCACGGTCATTTTACGGTAGCGCTGCCAGGCCTCCGCCGGCGGCCTGGGCACCCGGATCTCGGTCAGGATGTCACCTTGGTCCAGCACGGTACCCAGGTTCGTGTAGAGATCGGCAATCGGCTGTGTTCGCGTCCCCCCCGGCCCGGAAACCAAGACGGTAGCGTCCAGGGCCGCCAGGGCTACTGCCAGGTCCGAAGGGCAGACGGCAAAGCAACGCTTTGCCGCCATGATGGCATGATAGCGATTATCGCCCTTGACCGCCGGGCAGGTCTTACCGCCCTTGCGCAGGCAACTCACCGGTCCGCCGATGTGGCGCGGATACCGGTAGTACCAGCAGCGCACCTCCTGGCAGAGATTGCCCCCCGCCGTGCCCACGGCCCGAATCTGGGGACCGGCCACCGAGCGGGCGGCCTGCCGGATCAGGGCAAAACCATCGTCCGCCACGCGGGCAAGGTCCGCTATTCTCGCCATGCAGCCTATGGACAGCTCGCCTTCGCGAAGCTCAATGGCATCGAGCCCCGGGATTCGCTTGAGGCTGATAAGCGCCTCCGGATACTCCGGGTGGATGTCATCCTTCAGCACTCCCAGGAGATCGGTGCCTCCCGCGTTGACTCTGCCTGCGCCCCGGTGCGCCACAAGCAGCTCCGACGCCTCCTTGAGCGTCTCGGGAGAGTAATGTGCGAAGGTCTTCACCGCGACTGCCCCGATGGTTGCCGCTCTTCCCCCTTGCCCAGGGCCCGCAGCACCCGCTCGGGCGTCACCGGATACTCCCCGAGCCAGGCGCCGATGGCGTTGGAGACCGCCATCAGGGCCGCCGCCGGACCGGGGGCAGTCGCAACCTCGCCCACGCCGATGGCATGGAAGCGGTGGCTCTCCATCGGCGTCTCCAGCACAACGTTCTGCAGGGCGGGCAGGTCGGCGAAGGTGCGCCACTTGTAGTCGATCAGGTTGGGGTTGAGGATGCGGCCCGTGGACGGGTCAAGAACAGTCTCTTCGAAGAGGGCGCTGTCGATGCCCGCCGAGCCGAGGCAACCGTTCATCTGGTTCTCCAGCCCGGGCGGATCGATGATCAAGCCAGCATCGGTGGCATTTACCACCTTCAGGAGATCCACCGCACCCGTCTCCGTGTCCACCGCCACCTCGACAAAGCTCATCATACAGTTGGAAAGGGTGAAGTCGGGCTCATAGCTGCCAGCCGCCATGATTGTGTGGTCGATGCCGAGGACCTTCTGCCACCGCACTGGCCGTTCAGAGTCGTCACGCCGGAACACCATGCCGTCGGCCGTATCCAGCTCGTCTGGATTGGCGCCGAACATCGAGGCCGCCCGTTCAAGCAGCTGCCGCCGAGCCTCCTCGGCGGCGTTGATGCAGGCGCTCCCCATCGCGTAAGTGCCCCGGGAACCCACTGGGCCAAAATCGTAAGCGGTCACGGACGTGTCGGGCGGAGTAAGAGACACGCACTCAAGAGGGAGTCCCAGCACCTCAGCCACCATTTTGCACAGATTGCTGGGCTGACCGGTCCCGTGCTCGGTCGCAGGCGAGTAGACGGTGGCCCGGCCGCTGGAGTCGAGCCGGACGTACGCCTCAGAGACGGATTCCCCCACGTCGGCATTCCCGTGAACGGCTACGCCGACGCCCGTGCGCCGCGCACCCTCGACGGCCGTGGGAGTGAGCCAGCCCTTCCACTTCTCCCGCCAACGGAAGGTATAGGCCCCCGCCTCCATCGCGGGAACATAGTCCGCACCGCGATAGGTATAGGACTGCCCGTCACGCCACAAGTAGCGGTCGCCGGGCTTGACAAAGTTCTTCTTGAAGAACTCGAAAGGATCAAGGTCGACCTCCGCCATGGCTCGGCTGAAGAGTGGGAGAAGGCAGCACTTCAGTTCCTGCCCCCCAAAGCCTCTCACAATCCCCGAGGCATTACGGTTGGTGCAGACGATCTTGTTGGTGAGATCCCAGTTCGCACACCGGATGGCGAGCTGCGCCTCCCCACACCCGACCGCAACCTGGGCCTGGGTCGTGACCGAGTAGTGTCCCGTATCCACCAGCCACTCGCCGGCCACCGCCGTCACCGTGCCGTCCCGATGCATGCCCACCCGTCCGGAGAACCGCGAGCCGATGCGCAGAGTGAAGGCGGCCAGATGCTCCTCCTTGGTCATGAGTAGCCGCACCGGCCGACCGGTAGCACGGCTGAGCGCAGCCGCCTGGAGATTCAGTCTGCCGGACATGATCTTGGAGCCGTAGCTCCCGCCGCAGGGACCCCCGATGACCCGCACCTCCACCTCTCTACCGAAGGCGTAGTAGAGAATGGTCTTGTCCTGGTGCGGCGCCTGGCTGGAGAGCCAGAAGGTCACGCTGTTCGGATCCTCCCACTGCGCGATGGCCCCTGGAGGCTCAGGGGGAATCGGATTCGGCAGATTCTCGTAGGAACAAGTGCCCTCTGCAACAACATCAGCCTCGGCGAAACCCTGCGCCACATCACCTAGCATCACCCCGGTCAGACACTCAGGGCCGAACCAGGGACTCCCGGGTCGGACGACGTTGCCGGGGGCCTCGTCAAAGAGCTGCGGGGCCCCGGGCGCGAGGGCCTCATCCGGTGTGAAGGCGGTCGGCAGCGGCTCATACTCAACGTCAATGAGGTCCAGCGCAGCCTCAGCGGCCGCCTCCGTGGTCGCCGCCACGAGTGCGACAGCATCACCCACGAAGCGTACTTCTTGGGCCAGGACCGGCACCGTGCGCGGAGTGCCCACACGCCAGTCCGGAACGTCTGCGTGAGTGAGGACCGCTTCCACGCCGCCCGCGGATTCAGCCCTCTCCGTGTCGATGCTGATGACGCGGGCATGCGCATGGGGGCTCCGCAGCACCCGGCCATAGAGCATGCGCGGCACCGAGAGATCACCAACGAAGGCGGTCTTCCCCGTCACAATCCCCCGGGCATCTTTGCGCTCCACTGCGTGGCCCAGGTGCCGGTATCCAGCACTCATGACCAGTCTCCCGTCCGAGAAATCGCCGCATCAATGGCCTCCAGGACGTGGTAGTGGGTGATACAGCGGCAGAAATTGCCGGACAGCGCTTCTTTCACCTCCGCAACTGTAGGCCGGGGATTCTCGTCCAGAAGCGCCCTGCCAGTCATAAGGATGCCCGGGGTGCAGAAGCCACACTGGAAGGCAGTATGCTCAATGAAGCTCTCCTGGAGTGGGTCCAGGGCGCCGGTGGCAGGATCCGCGAGACCCTCCACGGTCTTTACCTGGGCCCCATCGCACTCCACCGTGAGAAGCATGCAGGAAAGAACCGGGCGACCACCCATGATCACGGTACAACAGCCACAAGCCCCCCGGTCGCAAGACACCTTGGTGCCCGTCAGACCCAGCGTCTCACGAAGCGTATGGGCTAGAGTGTGGGCCGGATCCACGTCCGCAGCGTGGGGCCCCACGCTCAGCGCATAAGTCTCACCGTTGACGTGTAGTGTGACTGTGCCCGCCGATTCCGCCAAGATCCTCTCCTTGCTGACAACCCTTGCCTGTATAGCTACCGAATGTACAGTTACCGCACGGTCTGTTTGTTCGTCGCCTCCCGTGCCAACTCGGCAAGCCCGTCCTTGCCGTGTCGGTTCAACTTCAGTCCCCCCGAAAGGCGGGGAAAGGCCTGCAAAACCAGCAACTCGTCAGGAAGCTTATTGTCGGCGACCCTTCCTTGCAAGAACCCACGAACCTCTTCAAGGGACAACGCCTCTTCGTCCGGAACAAGAGCGCAGACGCAGATAGACTCGCCCAAGACGGGATTGGGCGTGGGCACGACGCAGACCTCCTCCATGGCCGGGTGCTCAATGAGAAGCTTCTCCAGCTCTGACGGAATCACCTTGTAGCCGCCGCGATTCACGCAATCCTTGATCCGGCCGAGCATCTGCACAAGCCCACTCTCCTCCTGCAGGACAAGGTCTCCAGTGTGAAGCCGGCCGTCAACGACCTGGCGAGAGGTCGCATCCGGGTTGTTCCAATAGCCCTGCATCAGGTGCCACCCGGAGATGAGAAGTTCACCCGGTTCCCCGCAGGCCACCTCCTCCCTTGTAGCCGGGTCTACAACCTTCACCTCGGTACCCGGTATTGGGTAGCCCACGTAGCGCTCCCGGACCTGGAGGTCGGCTTGATAAGGAAGCATCACTGAGAGCCCTGGTCCCACCTCCGACGAACCCAGGTTGGAGGAGATGTAGACGCCTAGCTCACGTTCCACCCGGCCGATGAGGCCAGGTGGCGCTATCTGCCCGGAGATAAGTCCAGACCGGAGCGAGGAGAGATCGTAGCCGGTTCGTCGTTCGCTGCTCAGCTGAAGTATATAGTGAGCGGGAGAGGCGATCTGTATACTCACCCGCTCGCACTCGATGAGACGGAAGGACTCTTCAACCGAGAAGCGGGCCATGATTACCAGGGTCGCACCCAGGACAAGCGGCTGCACCAGGAGGGATCCGCAACCGAACGAGTGGCTGAGAAACAGAAAACCAATGAAGACGTCGCCCTCGGTAGCGGCGATGCCCGGCGAATAGGCGTGGCCGTCCCTCACCACCTGCCATTGCCGGCTCACTGCCCCCTTCGGAGGGCCGGTCGTGCCGGATGTATAGAGGAGCATGGACGTATCGTCGGGCGTCACGTCTACTCCGACACCGGCCTCATCATCATAGCTTAGGGGGCCTGACTCCTTCAGGAGATCCTGAAGGCGGATCACTCCCGAGGGGAGCGGCCCATCCGGCACGGTGGTCGCCGCCACCACCCGCTCCAGGCGGGGGAGCCCGGCAGCCAGAGAGAGGACCAGATCGAGATGCCGAAAGCCCTCCCACTCGTCGAAGCAGACTACCGTCTGCGCCCCGGAGTCGTCCAGGATGTGCCGCACCTCATGCTCACGGTAATCCGGATTCACCCACGCGACGCAGACCCCCAAGCGCTGCAGCGCGTAGAAGACGGTGACGAGCTCAATCGAGTTCTTCATGTAGATTGCCACAACGTCTCCACGGACAATACCCAATCGTGCCAGAGCGGAAGCGAGTCCCCCGGCACGCTCCACAAGCTGCGAGTAAGTAATCCGCTCCCCGCCATCGACGACGGCCACCTTGTCGGGCAGCCGCTCGGCCGAGGTAGTCAGCGCCTGCCACACCGTACAGCGAGTATCCTGCAAACCGGATCCCCCCAACGACCTTGACTTCTCTCCCGAGTGATAGTGTAATCGGCCAACTCTTGGCCGAACCAAGGGTAACACATCAAGGAGCAGACACAATCCCCCGCATAGCGCGGGATTTAGCTCCAGCGTACACCGCATAGTTCAATTGTATTTAGCATCTGCCCGCGATATGCTCTTTTGAAATTAGCGACAGTAGAGGGGGAGATAGTGCCTTATCTGGGCCTACGTGATCCCTTTGCCCTCAACTGGGCCATCTCCTTCCGCATGCAGCCGGACCGAGACGTCTTCCAAGTACCCGGTTACCCTGCGGTGCGACTTGACCCTTCCCAGGCCGATCAGGCCGTCAATCAGTTGGACACCAGTCGGCGCCTCTCCACCAAGATGGGGATCGACGCCACCAAGAAGCATACATATCCTCCCATAGCCTTCCCCCCGAGCGATCACATCGAGCGCGTGCGTGCCGACTGGGGAGCGTACTGGGGCAACACAGCAAACGAGAGATAAGAACGGACTCCTAACAGACTGCTCTAGTTGCTTCCTTCCTCCATCACCTGTCTGGGGATGAATCTACGATAGACGGCAGGAGCAATGCTTCCCATTAGGATATAGATGATGCCCAAGAGCAGAAAGGAAGTGGGAACCCCCAGTCTGTCTGCCACGCGGCTGAAGGGGATAGGCCCCAATATGTAGGCTGAAGACCAGGCCATACCCACCAGCGACAAAGCCATGCCCCGATATTCTTCAGAACTGTAGAAAGAAGTCATGGAAATATATAGCACTTGACCAACGCCGGTCAAAATGCCGGCTGCCATCACCACTACAACAATCACCGCGGCCGCTTTGATAAATGGCAATGAGATAAGCAATACGCCGGGCAATAGAATAGCGATTTGAAAAAGGCGTTCTTCCTTGAAGAGATGTGCCAGGTAGCCGAAGCTGAAGGTGCTCAAGATACTGCCAATGCCTCTGGCCGCCATTAACAAACCTATGGCAGTCTCAGAGAAACCCAACCCGTGGAACCAAACGGGATAGAAACCTTCCGTAAGCACGAAGGCGATAGCCGTCAGAAAGCAGACTATAGCCGCCATTTGCAGACTCTTCTGCTTCACCAGATTAGGCATTTCTTGGAGGCTGACCCGCAGAGACGTATTCTTCTTGGGGAGCGATGGGAGCATACCGGCCAATATGAACCCCAGGAGAAGCATGAATAGCATGGAACCAAAAGCCTGTCGGTATCCGAAGAAATCAATCAATACGCCGCCGACGATTATCCCGAGGATCCGCCCCACATGTACAAAGCTGGTGGTCCTGCCCAGAATATGAACCGATTCTGTGCCCGGAATTCTGCTCGCGTAGGACTGGGAGGAGGTCCAGAAGAAAGAGCGGGCCAGTCCCATGGATACCTGTGCAAGAGCCAAGAGGTAGAAGCCGTGAGCCAGCATAAAGAATATCGCAGCCGCCGCGCCAAAGAGGAAGGTCACCAAAAGCCCGGGCTTTTCACCCCAATTATCAATCAAGGCACCGGCCACGAGACGCAGGCCAAGTTGAAGAAAGCCTGGAATAGAAATCAGTATTCCGATAGTCGGAAGGGATAGGCCCAAGTGCAGCCCGTACAGTGGGATGAGCAGGACGACCAGGGAAAGGGCGAAATTAAAGAATGACGCCAGGGAATAGGATAGGGGAACCGCCAGTCGTGTGGTCTTCATAGTCTGGAATCCCGTCTCGAAGTTGCTGGTGTTTGCAGCTTGAGCGGGAGGCCGGTGGCCGGACTCAGGGTACGGGCTACGTCGAGTACCCCGCGAAGCGCATCTTGATACGCCACAAGTTCCGGGAGGCGACTTGTTTGAGTGATATCAATCCCAAAAGACTCCGTCCTTCTTGGCCTTCTCCATGAAATAAGACCAGCTCTTCATAATGCTCGTTGGCCGAAATGTCGCGGCAGCCGCCCGCTCGATCTCCTCCTCGGATAGGGGAATCGGTTCACCGATGGCGGATGCATCTACAAGCAGTCGAGCGTTCTCCTCCAAATGCAGGGCGGCTAGAAACGCTGCCTCTACATACTTCTCGGCAATTACAGCACCGTGGCCCTTCATCAGCACGGCCCTTTCCGTGCCCAGCATATTCGCCATCTGGTCGGCCTCAGCATCTGTGATGATCTTCTCTGGGTTCGGGTAGACAGGCACTTTGGCACCGAAGATGCTGGCGTGATGGCACACGGTCACCAGATCCTTACCGACAACACCGGGAATAATCGCGTAGTGCGGGTGCATATGAATCACGCAATTGACATCCTCTCGATGCCGGTAGACGGAGGTGTGAATGGGAAGTTCATCAGGCGTCTTGCCGTCACCACTCACAGTTTTCCCCTGAAGGTCTACCTCGATCATATCGTCGGGAGTGACCTCGCTCCGAGCAAGATCCGTGGGGTGAATATAGTAACTCTTACCGCCCGGAAGCCGCCCCGTGATGTGACCCGAATAGTTCACTAATCCAACCATCTCCAGCATACGGCAGGCCCGTGCCAGGGTCTCTCTCAAACCGGCGGCCTCATCAGTCATAACTTCCTCCCCGTCTCCATTCAACTCTAAAAGGTAGATCCCAGTACTAATTCAAACAATGCATACATGAATAGCAGCATAACAACACTTGCCACCGCCGCAGATACGAGCTTTTTCTGCCCTTCTACTGCCAGCATCCCGAAGACGAGGGACGGAACAGCTATCAAGTATCCCAAGTAATTCAGGACTATCAAGAATGCGACCAACCATGCGAAAATACGCAGAATCCTGGCCCAGCCTGCTGGCTCCTCCCCCCGACTCCCCCAAAGCCATTTCCTCCTGTTCTGATAGGCGGACCAGCATATTGCTGAGGCATTCAACTTATCAACCGACAATTCCGGAGTCAACATCCGGAGATAAGGCCCCCGAGGGCCTCGAAAGCCTGCTGCACTCGCCGAGATTGCAGACATTTCAAAATGTACGCGGACCCGGTAGACCCCGGTCAGAGCCAACCGTGCCCTCGGGACTGATAGACGCGCTGGTTGCAGGCGGGGGACGGCCTGCACGGCACTCACATATCTCTTATCGCATGATAACGAAGGAAGTAGAGTGGTCCAGCGGCACCAGGTTGTCCTCTTCCTATAACTGATAAACGCAGGGTCGATTGAGGCGTTGAGGAGTCATGAAGGCCAGGGAGCCGCCCTCTATTTGGCCCTGCTGGAACCTACCATCGGCGGTTACCATACTTCACGACCCGGCCGCCCGGCTTCCGCACTCGACCTTATGGAGCCTTTCCGGCCGCTCATCAACACTCCCACCTTGCCCTTGCTGCTGTCTACCGCGCCCTGACACAACCACCGTTCTCCTGCTTGCCGCTGTCACCAGCGCTCAGAAGAAGACCCTCGGCAAACATGATGCGGGCGAGATCTTTGAAGCGATTTTCCTGGAACACTGAGACCCAGGCTCTGTATGAGCAACATCTGGCCCAGGAGCTGGAGTTCACCAACCTTGACACCCTGTTTGGTGCCGCCTTAAGAACCGGTGACCCGGTCATCTCCAACAACCTGGCTCATGATCCACGGCGCGCCAGAGCGAGAGCGAGAGCCAATCGCGATTCAACATATCATCAAGGAGACGCTTGAGCTTCTCCGGCCGTCGATCTCGAGCTGGAGCGGATCAGGGAGATCCTGTCCAAACCGGTGCCAATAGACCAGCTGACCACGACGATACGAAGAGTTCTAGATGGAGGTTGACCTCTACATTGCAGCATGAAGCGCGAAGAGGTTGGATGATTCAGACCACCTTCACGGTCACGAGCTCCTCCAGGCCGACGAAATCAGCCGGATTCCGGGTGTAGAGGAGAAGACCGTTAGCCGCAGCCGTGGAGGCGATCAGCAGATCAGCCAAGCGGGGTCGACTGGTTCGTCCTACCGCCCGTACGGCGGCAAAGATACGCCCGTACATCCGCGCGGCATTCGTGTCGAATGGCAAGGGGTCCCAGGTTGCTGCCGCCCATTGCAGCCGGTCCTGACGTCGAGCGCTTTCCTGCTCGTCCCCGGTGGCGTGCGGTCCCGCCGCCAGCTCCGCAAGGGTCACAGCAGCAATGGCCGATTCGTCAGGCAGCAGATTAGGGTCAACCACGTCCAGATCGATCACCACCGAAGTATCCAGCAGGCCCTGGGGCGGACGCTGGGTCGGCTCAGCCATCAAGGGACGGGTATACTACGGCATCCAGATCGGCACGGAACCGCCCGGCATCAATCCGAGGAGCCCGCTTCCCGGCTTCCGCAATTGCCGCCCGTGGCACGAACCGATGCGGGTGAATAGGCCGGAGCTCGGCAACCGGCATCCCGTTGCGGGTCACAATCATGGTTTCGCCCGCCTGTACTTCCCGGAGCACGGCCGCCGACTCATTGCGGAGTTCACGCTGGGTAATAGTTCTGTCCATGATGAGACTGTAGCATATGTAGCACTTTGTAGCCATACATTATCGACTGCAGAGCAAGCCCGCCACGCATTCACCTCCCACCTAGCCCGCCGTGGCCGCCTCCCGCTCCTCCTGGGACATGCCGGCCAGCCGCTCCACCTCCGCGGCGTCCAGTTCCAAACTTTCAGCCACCCTGGTCCCGTAATCGGGATCAGCCTTGAAGAAGACGGCGCACTGCCGGAGCTGGATGCGCTTCTGCGCGCCGCCCAAGTGTCCGCCGATGTTACTCACCAGGTGGGCACGGTCTTCGTCCGTCATAACGTCCCGATAGAGGTTGCCCGCCTGGACGAAGTCATCATTGGGGTGGGTGTATTCCTGCCGCCCCGCCTTGCCTTCCACCGCGGCTGCGGGATCCGCCGTCGTAGGGTCGGGCGCGGGTCCGCCGAAGCTATTGGGCCAGTAGTTGGGACCCACACCGCCGTTGTCGTCTGAGCGCATGAAGCCGTCCCGCTGGTAATTGGCGGCCACGCCGGGCTTGGGAGCGTTCACCGGCAGCAGGTGGTAGTTAGGGCCCAGCCGGTGCACATGTGTGTCGTGATAGCTGAATAGGCGCCCCTGCAGCATCTTGTCCGGCGACGGTCCAATGCCCGGTACGAAGTTGGCCGGCGAGAACGCCGCCTGCTCCACTTCTGCGAAGTAGTTCTGGGGGTTTCGGTCCAGCACCAGGCGCCCCACCTCTATGGGGGGATAGTCATCGTGGGGCCAGACCTTGGTGATGTCGAAGGCATCGAACCCGTAGTCATCCGCCTCCGCGACCGGCATTATCTGCATCTCCAGCCGCCAGGAGGGAGTATTCCCCCGCTCAATGGCGTCAAAAAGATCCCGGGTGGCGTGGTCGGGATCACTGCTCTTGATGTTGTCCGCCTCCTCGGCGGTAAGGTTCTTGATGCCCTGCTCGGTCTTGAAGTGATACTGCACCCAGAACTGCTCACCGTCCTCGTTGTACCAGAGGAAGGCGTGGCTGGAGTAGCCGTTCATGTTCCGGAAAGTGGCCGGCGTGCCCCGGTCCGAGAAGAGGATGGTCACCTGGTGGATGGACTCCGGCGTGAGCGAGAGGAAGTCCCAGAACATATCCGGATCCTTCAAGTTGGTCCGAGGATCCCGCTTCTGGGTGTGGATGAAATCCGGGAACTTGAGCGGGTCGCGGATGAAGAAGACCGGCGTATTGTTTCCGGTCATGTCATAGTTCCCCTCATCGGTATAGAACTTCAGGGCGAAACCCCGGGGATCCCGCTCGGCGTCGGCCGAACCTTTCTCCCCACCCACCGTGGAGAAGCGCGCAAAGACCTCCGTCTTCTTTCCCACCTCCGAAAGGAACGCGGCCTTCGTGTACTTGCTTACATCGGCGGTCACCTCAAAGTAGCCGTGCGCACCCGCCCCCTTGGCATGCACCACGCGTTCAGGAATTCGCTCCCGGTCAAAGTGGGAAAGCTTGTCCAGCAGATGAACATCCTGCATCAGAACCGGCCCGCGCCCTCCGGCGGTTTGCGAGTTTTGGTCATCGTCGACGGGCCTGCCGTGCCCGGTGGTCAGGGTCTTTCCTTCCTCAGATGCACGATCAGTCATGATTACCCTCTTCCTGTGGTCTTCTTGCCTTACCCGTTATGCCTTACCCGGTGGCTTCTACGGTTCCCATCCTGGTTCGGGTTGACACACTCAGAGAAAACCGCTCTGGTCCGCGAGGGGCTCAAGGCTTTGATAGAGCGGAAGAGTGGCCGGTGCCTGGTCCGCCTCGGCGGAAAAATTACACGGTATCCGGGATAGTGATATAGTCTAGCGGTGAGCAGGGAGGCTTGATGATCGTCTC
>Ga0209176_10000123_pt1 | contig 20875 bp, 24 predicted proteins | sample NGEPer11B_FD_184511 | JGI IMG/M metagenome (GOLD analysis project Ga0209176, IMG submission 184511) | Arctic peat soil microbial communities from the Barrow Environmental Observatory site, Barrow, Alaska, USA - NGEE Permafrost305-11B... | ecosystem: Environmental > Terrestrial > Soil > Wetlands...
GTGTTGCCGGTGACAAAGAGGTCATCACCTTCAACGCGGAACCACATCCCGGCATACCGGCAATTCGCCATGACACGGAAGACGGGGTAGCGTGGGAGGCTCATATCTTCACCTCCGTGCTGAGGTACTCCTCGAATTGGGATACAAACCCATTCGAAGAATCAGAAGTATCAGAAGTATCTCGGTTGGACGGGTCGGGATAGTTCCGATTGTTCTGATTCTTCTGAAGGGGTGCCGGGGTGATGCGCCATTGCTTGAAAGGCTTGGTGCCACTGCTCTTCGTGCGCATTTCGACGGCGCCGCGCCGCTTCAAGTCGGATAGTTCCGTAGTCAGGTCATCGGCCGGAACGTTGCTCAGCTTGTGGAGCAACCGCCCACGCCGTACCCATCCGTCCCCTTCCTGTAGCTCTGGTGATCGCAGGTAGCGAATAATCCGGGCGGCAAGTCCTACCGGCTCACCAGTCGATCGGTCGCCTATCAGGGGCAACACGCGGTCCAGGTGGGCACGAAAGAATTCCGCCACGTCGATCGCGGATTGCATCGTGGTGTCGCTGAGCATCACGCGTGGGTCATCTGCGTTGTGCAGGCAATGGAGAATCAGGGCGATGCGTGCGAGCTGACTATCGAGCTTCGAATAAAAGCCCTGTCTCAGCCCGGTTGCCTGTTCGGTGGCTTCGTCGTTGGCGTTGAACCAGTCGATAAACCGGCGCCTCGCGTCCGGATGCAGCTGTACCGTAACCCGCTCGATACCTGTTGCCACATCCATCATGGTTCGCATGCGAATGGATCGCAGGGTAGCGAACGTCTCCACTACCGGATCAAGTAGCGCGGGGTCCACGGCGTCGTCAGTCCATCCGGAGCGGGGCACGTCGGGCCGCCACAACAGGAAGCGTTCCACCATGCCGTCACGTTGTCCGTTGACACTGTGCAACTCACGTGCGTAATCAGGTTGGATGCCGCCATAGACACCGGCCACCGGGTGCGTGGCGTAGGTGGTGCCACCGGCCTTGCGATCTGCCTTGATTGGCGCGCCAGGCCACAGGCTCAGCCACTGTTGCCGGTCATCGCCCTTGCGGTACTTATCCATCGCACCGATGAACCCGGCCAACTCGTCACGGAAGACGGTCAACCCACGGCCACGGCTGAGGATGCCCACCAGCGCTTCCATTGTCGCGTCAGTCGTGTACAGGTGGTCAAGCTGTGGCGGTTGCGGTTTCTCGCCACGCTCGCCTTTCGGCTTTGCATCCCACGCTTGCAGGTCGGTTTCATAGCTCGCCATGGCGGCTTGCCATTCGACGTACAGCCGTTTTTGCAGCGCATTCACCGGCCATTGGCCTGCCAGTTGGGCCGGCGTTTTCTTGCGGCCGGGCTCGAGAATCAGGCCAGCCCACAGCGTCGGCAGCACCGTCCATCCAGGCTTCAGTTGCAACTCCACCGCGTTTCCGATGGTGCCGCCGGCAGACACCATCAGGGGGACTGCCACCATGCTCACCGGCACGCGGATTGAGCGCGCCTGAGCGTTCAGGTAGGCATCAATGTCTGGCGGAAACACACCATCCGGCCACAATGGTGCCGGTGGAAGTGGTTCTGATTCGAACTGACTATCCCCATTGTTCATCTGCTCGAATCGCTCGTGATCTTCGTCAGTAAAGATGAACTCGGCAGCGCTCATCGTCGCACCGCCTCAATGTCCCGCCTGGTTGCTTCTCCGTTGGAGGTGATGATCCTGGCGTTGTCCATCATCGCCCCCGTCACCTCTTCCACCTTTCGCACCTGGTCGGCGAACGAGATGATGTCGAAATACCAGCCGGTGATATGGAAGATGTCGCCCGTCTTTCCACATCCAATGCCAAAACAATGAAAGTGATCGTCGGGGTACACCACGAACGATGGGCTTTTGTCGTTATGCAGGGGACAGCGGCCTTTGTAGGACTGGCCGTTTTGGTTGAGCTCCATTCCCACGACCACAGTGAGGAACTTGGGCAGTGGCCATATCTCCTTGAGCGCTCGAGCTTTGTCGAGTAAATCCTGGTAGCGCTTTCCGGAGAGGTTTGGCCATGCAGGAAGGTCGGAGGAGGTCCGATACAGGCGATGCCTGCGCTCCAACTCAGCATCAATGGCACGTATGTGTGCCTGTTCGTAGGTGGTGTCCAGTCCGGCTTGGCGATGCTCCGCGACCATCTCCTTGAGATGTCGCGAGTCGAGCATCAAGTGCTCGGTGTACTGAAAACGAAGGTCGTGAAGTGTGCCTTCGCATAGGTCCGCAGGCGGGTTCGAATCGTGGTAAGATGCTTGTGAAGAGTTCATCAACGTATCCCTTTCTGAGTGCCCTGATCGGATGCCCACCGATCGGGGTCTCGGTTTACGCGGCATGCCCATCGCCGCGTATCCATCGGTCGACCGCCTCGACCGGAATAAGCCATGCCTTGCCACGTCGGTATCCTTCCAACTCACCGGACCATAGCGCTTCGAAGACGCAGCTCCGGCTGAGGCCGGTCTGTCGCACCACATCCGACGGCCGGATGTACCGGCGGTCATCGGTATTGCTCTGGCGCTCCTGTCGTGCCGCTACCATGCGTGACACCTCCTAAATACGTACCCGATACGTCCGCTATCTCCACTATATACCTGTTACAATAGGGATGGTAGGTACGTTTTGTGTAGTTCCGTGTAGCAGGGAGATCGACAATGGCGAGGCAGAAAATTGACCATCGGGGCATCCGGTTCGGTGTTTGGGTCGCCACGGACGGGTACGCCTGGCAGCGTGTGCCGGTGAATGACAGCAACGGAGAGATCGAAATTGAGATCCAACTCGCCCCGGTCGGTATGTATCGCGAGCCAAGCCCACAAACCATTACCCACAACGGTGTACGACAATGGAAATCCCGGCTCGGTCTCGACGTTGCTCGCAAAGCGTTCAACCGGTTTCGAGCATTGGCTGAGACCATTACCCGCGCGGAGACGATAGGTGAGCGGTCTTATACCGACGAAGAGGGGAATCGTCTGATCGTCTCGGCTGACACAGGATTGCAGCTCACCATCTCCGACGAAGAGGCGAGGGCATCGATCGTCGACTATGCCAATGGCTTCGGTCCGCTTTGGGGAGATCAGGACGGTCGCACCCTTCGCGACTGGCAACGCGAGGCGGCGCATTTCCTGGACCTCTTCGATATTTCGAGATCGCTGCGCACAGCCAACTTTCGCGAGTTCGACAAGCGGATCATCGCGCCGGTGCCTGGCCGGCCGGAATGGCAATACCGAAGCGGCCGACCGTTCGTGCCGCTGCTGACGATTGCGCATGAAGGGCAGCGAACCGAGTCCAAGCGGGCACGTAACGCCTTGCCGGAGACGGTCGACTACTTCGATCTCGCGACGTCGGGTAGCTCGCGTGTCCGGGCAAGGATGCTGTTGTCTCGCGAGGTGAATCGGAAACTTGCCGGCGGGTTGAGTTGGAACGCCAGCTTGCTGAATGAGACCAAGGCCGCGGTGAGCCCACACCACTTGATCCACCTGCTCTATCTGCGGTTGTGGCTGGATACCGTGGACAGTGAAGCGCTTGAGCGGCAGACGACGTGCCTGGAATGTGGTCGTAAGCTGACGGGGACCAGGCGAAGGAAGTACTGTGACGATACCTGCCGAACCGAGTACCACAATCGTCGGCGAGCACGATCGGGATAGACGCAGCGTGGCCGAAGGGGGTATTTGCGAATATTGCGAATGGATATCTAGACCACACACACTGGTTTCCCTCCACCAGTGTGTGTGGTGTCTTGACAGCCAAATGACAGCCAACACAGAGGACACAGTACACGTAGTACTATCAAATAGTGCTGCTATAACGGCGATATGTGACCGTATGCACGTAGTGATATAGCGCAGGTTGTGACTCTGGATCAGGTAGTTGGGGTTCGAGTCCCTGCACCCCAGCCCTATCGAAACAGCAAACCCGGAATCGTCCCAGATTCCGGGTTTATTCGTTCTTTGCGGCTCCGTCAGCCACATAGATGCCTAGCTCCGAGAGTCCGGATTCGAATCCCACTTCCCTGTCCGCTGACGTCAGGATCACCTGTGAACCGTGGCTGGTAACGGTGTCGAGCAACAACGAGCGGTGCGATTGGTCCAATTCAGACAGGATGTCGTCGAGCAGGAACACAGGGCTATCACCAGTCGTTGAGGCAATGACATCAGCCTCCGCCAGTTTTAGCGCCAGGACACCCAACCGTTGCTGCCCTCTGGAACCAAACCGCGCAAGGGACCTGTCGTCCAACTCAAAGAGCATATCGTCCCGGTGGGGACCGCTCAGTGTCACTCCGCGGCGGAATTCGTCCCTCCGCAGGGATTCGAGATCGTCGTGGAACTGCGCGTTCGCCTGGATGACAGCGTCTTTGGCACTTTTCATCTGAGCCAACGCTGAGACCTGGACAGCAGTACGGGACACGTAACTCAAACTGAAGTCGCCACCCGCGGAGATCTCGCGTGAGCGCTCCCGCATGGCCCGATTCATGTCGGAGAGCACGCTCGCTCGTGTCGCGATCAGGTAACCGCCTTCCGCGACCAATTGCTCATCCCAGTAGGCGATTTGTGTGACGGCGGGGGCCGCGGTGTGCCTGACCCTGTCTCGCGCAAAGGACTTGAGAAGACTATTGCGCTGCCTGAGCACCTTGGAATAGCGGGACAGATGTCGCATGTATGCGCGGTCGATTTGTGAGATCAGGATATCCAGTGAGCGGCGTCGCTCCGCCGGTGGGCCAATGACCAACTGGACGTCTTCCGGCGCGAACGAGACTGTTGTCAGGTGCCCCACCATCTTGTGGGCCGGTGTTGGGTGACGGTCAAGCTCGAATCGCTTGGACGTGACGCTTTCACCGTCGTCGGCAAGCTGAATACCAATTCCAAGCTCGTATCGACCATCGCTGGTTTCGACCGTCGCCTCAACTCGTCCGAACGGCGCCAGACCAAAATCCTGCCCACTTTCCCAGCGCACAAGATCGCGATCCTGGGCGCCTCGAAACGAGCGGGTCGTCGCCAGCAGTCCGATGGCTTCAAGCAGGCTCGTCTTGCCTGTCGCGTTGTCTCCAATAATGCGGACACCCGCGACCGGTATTTCAAGTTGTACATCGGCGTAGCATCGAAACTGGATAAGCTTCAGGCTTGTCAGGTACATGGCGAAGCCAGGTTCACCTATTGCCCGCCAATGACCATCGGCATGATCACATGGCTGTATGAGTCGCCTCCACTGGGACGCACGACACCCGCCTGGTTTGCACCGTTCATGCCGAGCATGACATTGCCATGCTTCAACACTCCCAGCACATCCGCAAGATATCGGCTATTGAAGGCGATCTGCAGTTCCCCGCCAGAAATGCTTGCATCGACAAAGCTCTCGCTATTGCCTCGCTCCGCTGCGTTTGCGGTGACCTCAACACTTCCAGGCGTCATATCGTCGTCGCCGCTATGAATGGAGAACCGGATGACGTCATTGTTTTCCCGGGCGAAGTAACTCGCGCGCCGGACAGCGTTCAGCAAAGCGTCCCGACCGACGTCAACGCGAGTGGCAAATTCCTTGGGGACGATCTGCTTGACATCGGGAAAGGTCCCGTCAATAAGCTGGGAGACCCATTCGGTGTCGGCGAAGCTGGCGAGAATCTGTGCCTGGTTCGATGTCACCGAAAGCGTGACATCCTTGTCGTAATCGCCAATCAGCCGGGCCAGATCACGATACGCTCTCGCGGGAACGATGAGATCGAGTCGCTCCTCGACCGATGCCGCGGATTCACCATCGGCTGACGTCATCGGCCCTTCGGCCACCGCCATCCGGAATCCATCAGCGGAAGCCAGTAGCAATGTTTCGCCCTCGAACCGCGTTAACACGCCCGCCAGGACCGGGCGGCTTTCGTCCGTAGCCGCCGCAAACTCGACCAGTGAGATCCGTTCGCGCAGCAACTGGGCATCCACCGTGACGGAAAAGTCGCCATCCTTCATGGAAGTGATGACCGGAAAGTCCTGGGCATCGATTCCATTGATCGCCGCCTTGTCTCGACCAGCGCGCACCGTCAGCGAAAGGCGCTTTGGATCGAGTTCCAGATCGACCTGACCCGAAGGCAGCGTATTGACAAACTCCGAGAGCAACCGGGCGTCGACCGTAATCGATCCTTCCGCTTCAATGCTGGCATCAACCCAGGTAGTGACGCCGATCTCCATATTCGTCGCGGCGATACGCAACCTGTCGTCCTCGGTCCCGATCAGGACATTGCTCAGCACTGGCAATGTCGTTCTTGTGGCGACAGCGCGCGAAACGCGCCCGAGAGCCCGCTGCAGATTTTCCTGAAGACACGATACCTTCACCGGGATTTCCTCGCTTGCTAAGGCCCTGATCGTACACTTTTTCGGATGAAATCATAGCACAGTGACCACGTACCGACTCGATAAGTGGGCGGGAGGGTACACGAGTTTGATTTCGGTGACTGGTTGACAAAGTAGATCATACGTTCTATTATAGTAACAAGAACATTCGTTCTATTTGTTGAACATCGATTCCTGAAGGAGGCCCGAATGTTCAATCCACAAGACCATCTGTCGATCGTTGATGGCGCCGCCTATCTTGAAGTGAAGTGGCGTCTCGTATGGTTCCGTGAGGTGCATCCAGATGCATCCCTCGAAACCTCCATGGTGGAGTCCACTCGCGACCACGCCATCTTTCGAGCCGAAGTTCGTGTTCCAGGCGCGGGGTCATCAACTGGATGGGGCAGCGAATACCGCGAGCATTTCGCCAACTATATCGAGGCTGCCGAAACCAAGGCGATTGGCCGTGCGCTCGCTTCGTTGGGATTCGGGACGCAATTTGCCGCGGAACTTGGTACGGATCAAGGCGAGTTCGGACGGTCCGATGCGAGTGTTCCGACCAACCACCTCGACACTCACCCAACCAGCATCAGCTCCAGGGCCGCTTCGGCAGCTCCTGAATCGACCGATCGCCAGCGGAAACTGATCGGCATTCTGCAGCAACAGTTGGAGCTAAGTAGCCAGGATCTCGAGGGCATCGCCAGCGAAACGGTCGGCGCCGAGCTCAAACAGCTCAAGCGCAATGACGCTTCATCGCTTATCACCGAACTTCAGCGCCGGCGTGACGAGCAGAAGCCACAGCGTGAAGAAGCATCCTGACACATCGGCATGGACGGTAAGGAAGAGATGATGCAAAGCGCTCGACACACTACCAGGATCGTGAATCATGAAGATGCCATGGCATCGCTGACTCAACGACTGGTCGACGGAGAGTCCCGGATAGCCGCCGCACGTTCCCGTGGCGAAGACGTTGCGGCCTGGGAGGATTTCTGGTTGAGTCTCCTTCACGAATATGAAGAGCTCCACGATCGAGCGTCCCGTGAGCGTCTCGACGACCATGGAGGAATCGCCGCCTGACACGTCCCTCTTCCCAAGGTTCACATGAAGTGGCCCCATCACATGAGATGGGGCCACTTGTCTCATGCCTCCAGTTTGGGCCATTGGGGCCTATCAGGTCTCGTTGATCTTGACGGATTGCAGAGCCACCTTTTCGACCGGCTGTGACGGCTCGCCACCTGGACTCGTCGTCACCTGGGCATCGCCGATCTTCGACACCACGCCCATGCCTTCGGTCACCTTGCCAAAAATGGTGTAGTTCTTGGGTAATCGTCCTTGCATGTCTTCGAGCACGATGAAGAACTGGCTGCCGTTGGTGTTGGGCCCAGCATTTGCCATTGCCAGCGTGCCCTTCTCATAGTCCTTGAGCACATGTTCGTCTTCGAACTTGAATCCGGGTCCACCACTTCCGGTGCCTGTCGGATCCCCTCCCTGGATGACAAACCCTTTCACCACCCGGTGAAAGATCGTGTCATCATAAAAGCCTTCCTGCGCCAGGCTGACGAAGTTGTTCACCGTCCTGGGGGCGTCCTCCGGATAGAACTCGACCGTGATCGTGCCTTCGGATGTATCAAGATCGGCTGTATAGCTTGTGTCATCGGTCAGTTGCTGCTCAAATGGTTGCTTCCACTGCTTCACGGAAATGCCTCTCAGTGCGTATGGAACGGCGCATCCATTCCACGATCGGTATCAAGTTTACAACCCGTGTCACGTCGCCGGCTCTTCGTCCCCCGCCAGCCCCAGCTCCGCGGCGTTTCCCGCAAGCGCTTTGATCACCGTTTCAATGTGTTCATCCAGATCGATTCCCAGCGTCTCCGCGGTCTGCTTAATCGACCCTCGATCGACGGCTTCCGCGAATCGCTTGTCCTTGAGCTTCTTCTTGACCGACGACACTTTCACATCGGCCACTCGTTTGGACGGCCGTACCAGGGCCACAGCGGCCACAAAACCACTCAGCTCGTCAACCGCGCTGAGGCACTTCTTGAGAGGAGTGTCACGAGGGACTCCCGTTTCCTCGCCATGGCTCAGGACGGCGTCGACCAGCCACTCGGGATAACCTTGCTCCCGCAACACCCTGGCGCCTTCAATCGGGTGCTGGTCCAGCGTCGGATGCCGCTCATAGTCGAAGTCATGGATCAGGCCCACCACGCCCCACGCGTCAGGATCCTCGCCGAACCCCTCCGCGTACGCTCTCATCGACGTTTCGACAGCGAGACAATGGCGCTTCAGGCTTGGACTGGACACCCATTCATCGAGCAATTGCATGGCATCATTCCGTGACTTGCCATTGAGATCCGGATAACTCACGTCAGCACTCCCTGGATTAATCAGAAAAAGAGACATCACAGGATAAGCGTTGCATCCCCAAATGAAAAGAACCGATACCGTCGATCAATGGCTTCCTGGTATGCACGCTTGATCAGGTCGTGACCAGCGAACGAGCTCACCATGAGGATCAGCGTCGACTTTGGCAGATGAAAATTCGTGATCAGGCCATCTACGAGTTTCCATTCGTAACCTGGCGTAATGTAAATATCTGTCGGTCCCGCAAAGCTCGCCAGGTCGCCGGTTCCCGCTCGCCGCGCCAGTGTTTCAATCGTGCGGGCGGCTGTGGTGCCAACAGCGATCACCCTCCCGCCATTCGATCGACACTGCTGAATAGCCATCACGGTTGTCGGCTCCACTGAGCACCATTCGGTGTGAATTTCGTGGTCCTCGGCCATATCTTCCACCACCGGTCGAAAGGTATCCAGGCCCACGTGAAGCGTGACTCGCGCGATGCCAATACCGGTTTGCTCAAGCTCTGAAAGCAACTCACTCGTAAAATGCAGACCGGCGGTGGGAGCCGCGGCCGAACCGATGGCTACTCCGTACACTGTCTGATACCGCTCCGGATCGGGCAGATCTGTTCGGATGTATGGAGGCAGAGGCACGTGGCCGTAGGCTTCAAGGTTTGCATCAACATCCGGATCAAGGCGCACTTTAACGGTCGAATCATCCAGCTTCTCAAGAATTGTGGCCGTCGCTGGTTCAGCGGTACTGTCCACTGGAAGCACCTCAACCGCTTGGCCCGCTCTTAGCTTTCGTGTGGGTCGCGACAACGCTATCCATTCAGCTCTATTTTCCGTTCTGTGGAGCAGGAGCAACTCCCCCCGCCCGCCGGACTTCCGTCGAATGAGCAATCGGGCGGGGATCACGCGGCTATCGTTGAGGACGAGCAAGTCTCCCGGGCGCAGAAACGCGCCAAGCCCTGTAAAGCTGGAGTGCGAGATCGCCTGTGTTTGCCTGTCGACAATCATCAACCTGCTCGAGGATCGGTCATGTAGCGGGGTTTGCGCTATGAGCTCCTCCGGAAGGTCGTAATCGAAATCCGACATCCTGGTTCCGGTGGCCGTGGTCTCGTCGATTGGCTTCACTCCGTATCTCCAAACAGCGCTTGTTGTGCGTTGTAGAAGGCCGCGGAACTGGAGGGATTCAGCTTGAGATGATCGTATGCCAGTCTCGTGGCGACACGTCCCCGCGGTGTGCGCTGGAGGAACCCGAGCTGAATGAGATACGGCTCGTAGACATCCATGATGGTGTCGGCCTCTTCGCTGGTGGCGGCGGCGAGCGTGTCGATTCCAACAGGGCCTCCATCGAACTTCTCGATCACAGCCATGAGAATGCGCCGGTCAACCTCATCGAGCCCAAGCTCATCGATTTCGAGCAAGTCGAGGGCGTCGTTGGCAATCGACTCCGACACCTCCTTCGCTCCCCTGACCTGCGCCACGTCCCGCACGCGTTTCAATAGTCGATTCGCAATGCGCGGTGTTCCACGGGAGCGACGCGCCAGCGTCGTCGCTCCATCATCGGCGATAGGAACATCCAGCACGCCTGCCGAGCGACGGATGATCTGCCCCATCGCCTCATCATCATAGAAATCAAGCCGGAGCACCGCGCCGAACCGATCCCGCAATGGCCCTGTCATGAGCGCCAACCGGGTGGTCGCCCCGACCAGGGTGAATCTCGGCAAGTTGATTCTCATTGTGCGGGCGGATGGACCCTTTCCGATCACAATGTCGACCGCATAGTCCTCCATTGCCGGATAGAGCACTTCCTCCACCACCCGATTGAGCCGGTGAATCTCGTCAATGAAGAGCACATCCCCCTGTTTGAGGTTCGTGAGTATTGAGACAAGATCACCTTGGCGTTCGATTGCGGGACCAGACGTCACACGGAGGCTCACACCCATTTCAGTGGCGATGATCGTGGCTAGCGTTGTCTTCCCGAGACCTGGGGGCCCATACAACAGGACGTGATCCAGCGGCTCTTCGCGACCCCGAGCGGCTTCGATGAAAATCTTCAGGTTCTTCTTTACCCTATGCTGGCCGATGTACTCGTCCAGGCTGCGCGGCCGCAACGATCTGTCAAGACGGCCATCGTCATCCCGGTTCTTTCCACTCATCATTCTTGGTGGCGTCGTAGATTCAGAGGAGCTCATGTGTGGTCCAGTGTTGAAGTGGCATGAAATCGACGGGGGGCGCCAGCGTCGAGAAAGTGACAACATCAGTATACCGTGACTCGAACACCTGTTCGCATCAGCCGCCAGTGCCGTCACCAGCGGGAATTGCCGGCGTTTCCCCCGAAATCGGTGTCGCGGAGATCGAATCAAGCCGGCGCTGAGCCTGCTCGGCGATGAACGAATCCGGATTCAAAGCGATAACCTTCTCCAGGAGCGACATCGCTTCCTCGGTTCGTGGCGGGCTCCACGCAAAGTACAGTTCGGCGAGGTAGTACATCGCCTCCTGACTGTCCGGTTCAAGTTCCAACGCTCGTTGAAACTGGAGCTCTGCGTCCTGCTGAAGGTCACCGTCTGCCAGGGACCTGGCGAAATCGAGTCGAACCGAGGAGTCGTCTGGCGCGAGGTCAACTGCTTGCTCATAGTATGGAATGGCTTCTTCGAGCCTTCCCGAGTTTCCCATGATGTTGGCGAGCAGGAGAATCGCATCGATATCTTCGGGATTGCCCTCCACGACTTCCATCTGCTCCGCGATCAGCTCCTCATTCGGGTTGTTGAGATTCTCGGCATCCCCAGGGTCGTCGTCATCGAATAGACCGCCGAAAGGAAGCGTCACCAGCGCTCCGCCGATGAGCGAACAGATGATGAGCGCCGCGAACGAAATGATTGCCACCTGTATCATCCGGCTGGAGCCAAATTGCTCAGTCATCGGCTTGCGCGGAGGTGGTCGCTTTCTGGTTCCGGAGCGGGATGGGGCGGGTCTTCGCTGGGACAAGAATGTCCTCCTGAACGGTGCTAAAAGCACGTATCTGTCGACGAAAACAATACCAGACGCATCACTTGGCGCTGCCCATGGCCGTTTGCTATACTGCGTACGCGCTGCGTGACGCGAGCGCCGACCTAGCTCAGTGGTAGAGCAGCTGTTTCGTAAACAGCAGGTCGTGGGTTCGAATCCCACGGTCGGCTCCATCGCAAAACGCGGGATGCACAGGCCGAAGTGGCGGAACGGCAGACGCGCTACGTTCAGGGCGTAGTGAGGGTAACCTCGTGGGAGTTCAAATCTCCCCTTCGGCACTACAGTTCCCGACGACCAACCCAACGGTCTGAGTTTAGTTCGTAGTTGGTTGATGCACATTTACAGGTGAATACATCCATGAAGGATTGGGTATGGTCGCTGGCGTCGCAAGTATGCCAGAGGAAAGTCCGAGCTGCGCAGAGCACGGGTGCCCGGTGAAAGCCGGGGCAGCGGATGCATGTCATCCGTTGACAGTCCAGATCGGCACGCGTCCACCCGCGTGAGAACAACAGAGACCAATCCTGACGCCATACGGGTAGTCAGGCTGAAAAGGGTAATCCTCCCCGCAGCAATCTCCGAATCGGCCGTTTGCAGGCTGCTCGCCAAGGCCGGAGGTCGAGAGCCGTCACGAAGGCGACGACGTGACCGACGTTTGTCGAGAGAGATGACCATGTAAAACAGAACTCGGCTTACTCCCTTTCCTACGTGGGTCGTATATGGTGCCTATAGCTCAATCGGCAGAGCGCTTGTCTGTGGAACAAGAGGTTACGGGTTCAATCCCCGTTAGGCACCCCCAATGAATCCCTGTAACGACAGGCAAAACGGGCACCCTCGCGGGTGTCCGTTTTCGTGTTGCCGCGTTCAGGTTCACCGCAGGTTCACCGGAGGGCGCAAACGGTCGGGTTTGACGCGGCAATACACCCGGAAACGAATTCGCGATATGCGCAGAAATACCCGCCGGTCACATGGCCTCACTCAGCAGGCTCATTCCACGACACGTGGCAGGCGTGCCAGGTGTCCGGGTCATGCGGGCAGGTGCCTTTCAGCACCCGGTCAAGCATCGCGGCGGCGGTGCCGTAATCCACGTCATCATGCCCGCCGGCGGCTCTGCGGAGACTGCCACGGGCCGTTACCAGGTCGGCACGCTGGTGCGTCGTGAGGGGATTGTTCGCATCGGTCTTGATTGCGCGCCTTCCACGTTCCAACCCTGCGCTTCGATCTCTTCACGCAGGATGGTGGCGACGGTCATTTCCTCACCATCGAATTGCGCCAGGGCATGACGGTACGCGCCGGTCAGGGTGTCCCGGTACGACGCGGGGTCAGAGACAACCGCCCGCATGGCCTGAAACACGATGCCGTAATCGGAGCGCGGAGCCGAGTCGATAAGGGCATAGACGCGCCGGGCCGTGGCGTCGCTGTCCATGCCGTTGCGCCGCTGTAGCACGTCAGAGAGCATCTGTGCCGCCCGTGGCAGGGTCGGTATCGTCGAAGCCTTCCAGATGTCTGAGAATCGTCAGGCGGGCCGTGGTGATGTCTTTTACATCGTCGTCAGTCAGCTGCGTTGTGCCCATGCCTTCGCGTTCGGTCTGATTCATCGCACATTGCCTTTGCTACAATCATCGTGCCCTACCGCTTGCAGGCGGTCAGGCATTCCAGGCGGCTCCGCGTTACGACGTGGGGCCGCTTTCCTGTTCCTCGGCATCCTCCCCACCGGATTGCATCGCGTCCCGGAACCGCTCCAGGTCCGCAACCGCATAGCGCCGGTACCCGCTCGGCAATCGCGTATGCGGCACGATGCCCTTGTCTGTCCAGGTACGCAGCGTGTTGGGATGCACGCCTAGCACCTTTGCCGCGTCGGTGATGCCCACAAGCCGCCGATCCTTCACCATGTCCGGTCCCTCACTTTCCTCTACCGCTGTAGTGTACCAGATAGTGTAAGACTTTGATAGATACTGTTGACATTGTTGGTAGACTTTGATAGACTATGAATGTCAGAGAAACGGAATGCCTGACACGCCGAACGCAAGGCCAGACCGCTGCAACGGGACTGGCGAGGAAAGGGAACACACGATGAACACCACGGAACGATGTAGCGATTGCAACGGGCATGGGGAAGTGCCGAGCGGATACAGCCGGTTCGGAAGCGCCCTGTCGGCATGGGAGCCATGTGACGACTGCAACGGCACGGGCCGGGTCGTGATCGCAGCGGAGCCGGAAACGGCTCCAGGCTTTGCCAGCTATGACGACTTCGCACGCTACTACGCCGATGATCTTCGCGACGCCATGATGGAAGCGTCCTAGACGATCACGCAATGGCGGGTACTGGCAATCCCGGTACCCGCCCGACGCAGGGGAGACAGACACCATGGCAGACACCGAAACACTCGTACCGATAGGCCAGCGGGAACCGGAGATGATCCTCGACTTACTCAGCCGCCGGTTTCGGCCTGACGTGATCCAGCAACGCAAGATCGGCGGTCGCCAGGTCAGCTACGTGCCGGTATCGGCGGTGATCGAACGCCTGAACAAGGCGACGAATACATGGCAATTCCGGATCGTGTCCAGGGACCGCGACACGATGATTCTGAACCGCTGGAATGCCGAGACGCGGCAATCAGCACCGCGTGAGGTATCCGTATCGGTGGTGGTCGGTGAACTGGAGATACCGGAACTGGGAACGCGCCAGGCGATCGGCGTGCAAGCGCTTGACGACGGGTCAGGCGAGGATTTACTCAAGGGGGCCGCGTCCGATAGTCTCAAGAAATGCGCCAGCCTGTTCGGCGTATCGATCGAAGGATAGGAGATACAATCATGACCGCGAAGACAAGCATTCAAACAATCACCATTGAGGGACTCGTGACCATCGAAATGAAAGACAGCACAACCATCCAGACAACCAGGACCGTAAGCTTCCAGGTCGATATGAACGGGCCGGAATCATCGCAGTTCGTTTCCCATATCAAGATCGCCGGGTCTGACGATGATTCGGAACCGTAGGGGATGGTGGACTCCGAGCACCCGATGGTGCGACAGTTTTTCGACCGGGTGATGGACGTGATTGCGTCGCCAGAACACAAGTGTTACGACGTGCCAGCGCGACCGGCGAGCCAGGCAGCCGACTAGGACGCGTTGAGACTGTAGATAGACTGATAGGAATCGCGGCTGGATGTCTCAGAACGGTATGCCCGGCCCTCGCGTGAGGCGCTTCGCCTATGAAATACCAGGACCAACCCCGCAGCACTCCAAACGCATCTCGCCGGTGGCCAAAGGCGCTGACGGGCGTTGGTATCGCCGTCATTACCGTGCTGGTACTCCTCGTAGATGCGTTGACGGCGCACCAGCGCAATGCACCACGGGCTGACGAACTCCTGGAATACGGCGTGATTGTGAGCGGCGCGGCGGTGACCATCTTGGTCCTGAACCGTTGGTGGCCGACCTATATGCCGCTTGGGTTCCTCGTGGTGGGTTATATCTGTGTGCGCGTCGCGTCGCGGGGGTTCGATCAGTACTGGGGCTACGGCGCGGCGTTTGCAATCGCTACGGTGATTGCGATCAGGTCCCGTTATGATGATTCGAAGCCGTAGCACCGCCAACAATCAAGGCATTCAGCGACAACGGCTCTGGACACTACCGGGGCCGTTCGTCGTGTCTGGACAGTTACAACGCTGGTTCACGATGCCAAGGGGTAGGGAGCCTTTTTTATAGACTCGAAAAACTGTACCTTTTCGGCCTGTTGTTGCGACGCTGGTTCACGATGCCATGGGCTTTACTGAGTCAAATCGAGTCAAAAAAACACAGGGCCGCAATGCCGATTCGAGATGCCAAGGGGGTTGGGCACCGGGCCAAATCGGTCCAAAAAGCACAAGGCCGCGATTCAATGCTCATACAAAACACGGGAGCTGTTGCATCATCACGCTAAGCCTACCCGCGCAAAATGCGCCATGGTGTGCAGCCTTGAATGTGCATCGTGCATTCGCCGTAGGTCGGCAACGCGCGGGTGAGAATGCCGAGTGTTGCATGGCAAGTCCTTCGACGCATGGCATCACCAAATGATGAAACCCCCATGCACGGGTGAAACCCCCATGCACGGGTGAAACCCCCATGCACGGGTGAAACCCCCATGCAACGGTGGTAACCTCATGGTGAACACCTCATGTCACGGTGAAACCCTCATGTCACCACATGCGGTCTAGCCGCGCTGCCAACGCTTCGCGCTCGCCTATCATGCCCGCAAGCGCCCGCCTGCCATGGTCACCCAACTCACGCGCCAGGCGCTCGTACGTCTCCCAGTGCATGCCGTGGGGTTTCGGTGGCACGCGCCAGACTGGCACACCATCGCCGCCCCCGCCTAATCGTTTCTGCAATGCGGCGCATCGGCGGATACTCCGGTCGGTGTCTGTCTCACGGGTTGACGAATACGCCAGGTCGTGACATTCCCGGCATCGGAACAGGCCACCGGCATTGAACAGCACCGCGCGGCGTCGCTGGCATCCGGGACACCGGAACCAGGCGCGATGCCCGCCAAAGTGGCACGGCGTGGTGTCTAACCAGATCGCTTCTTTGTACGGTGTCCAGTCCGTTTCACGAGACGTGCGAGTTTTGTAGTCGAGGGTGAGGCAATCGCCGTCCCGGTTCATGTGGGTCACAATGTTCCCGGTCGTTTCACCGTCGCCACGGATCCACGACGTGGTGCTCACTGCGCCAGGCCGCAAGGCTCCCGCTCGGTTCAGGCTGCGCACATCAAGGCGCAACAGCCCGTCGGTATCGGCTCGTGTGCTCTCCCAGTTCCATCGTGTCGAGAAATAGCCGCCCACGTCGTACCTCAGTTCCCAAAACGTTCCCTTGTCTGCGCGCCGGCCCGAGGGTTTACCGAAATCATTAGGCAACCGTACACCCGTAGCGGGTTGGTGGTGAGCCAATCCAGGCGGTTGGCCCGCCCTTCCGGGGAAACTGGCGCACCGCTGGCTAGAAGAAGACGGCTACCCAATCGTACGATTTTGTCCAGTTTGGGACACGCCCTGCGCTCGCTGGGGGGCGGAATGGCGCGTTTGTGCGTCGGTAGGGCCTCTACTTGGTCCGATTTGGACCGGTACCGGCAGGTTTTGGACTCCTCGCGGAGTGATCATCCCCCCGGGGGTCGGCTGGCGGCGGTGCGCGCCAGAGCCCCAGGCGGCGCGCACGGACGCGAGGGGCTGGTGCGCACTCCGTTGCCCGCCCGCCCTATGATGCTGTGCCTGCTCGCGGCCTCTCACGCGCACACCCACCCCGCATCGTGCAGCGCGCTATCGCAGTTCGGTCATAGTCACCTCAAGTCTCGCCCTACCTACCACCGAGACCACACGTGCAGAATGGTTCCAAAACTCAATCTCCATGGCAAGGACAGATACAGTGCTTCTGAGACGGGTTCTGCTACCGGAAACCGGGCAAATTAGGAACCCCGGCAGACACCACACGGCTGTCTCACAAAGCACCGTTAATAGGGCAAGCTAACGGGTGAGTAGCAATCTTTTTGGTAGTCGCACTCAGGTAGCGCTAGTGTTTAGAGGTTGCCCTTGGCTCGGTTGTGAGTCTTGCACAGAAGTTGGCAGTTATCTTTGGAGGTAGGTCCGCCTTTGCTCCAGGCAGTGACATGGTCAGCGTCCATATCCTTGAGAGGCCATAATTTTTTTTGATTAACCTCATGACCCAGGGCGCAGTGAGGACAGTTAGATACCTCTTGGGACTTAGCCTCTGTGGTTTGACGGTTGTAGACATCCCTCTTGGTGGCTTCATCGAAGACGCGAACGTCGAGGAGCTTGGTGTCTCGTTGTCCGCCTAGGATGTACTCAAAGATGCCCCGTTTGTGATTGACGTAGGGGTCGGCACTGAGCTGGCGGACTTGTACGGCAACCTCCGCTGGATTGTAGGCATGACCGTGGTACTGGCGGTAGAGCTTGCCCCAGGGTAGCCCGCGCATTTCCGGCTTCACATCAATGAAGACGGCTGAGATCCAGTCGATGACGGTGCCGAAGTAGGTTTTGAGTTCGTTGATGTTGGTGTCGTATCGATGACGGCTCATGTAGTCGCCGATTTGCCCCTCACTCACCCAGTCCAGGGCGCGCTCCAAAAAGTCTTGGCGGTTGGCGCTGCCTCTAATGTAAGCGCTCCACTTCAGGATGTTGGAGTTTTGACTGTTGCTAAATTCTTTCTTGGCCAGAGTAACGAAAGGTCCGGAGTAGACAGCATTGAGAATCTCCTGCTCGTTGAGAGGGACGCCGGCGATGTTAATGGTTTTGAACCATTCCTTGATTTGGCTTTCCGTGCCTTCACATTCATAAACCAGTAGCTCGGTGTTCATGATGATGTCTTGTTTGTCTCTGGCTAGTCCGCTGTAGTATTGCTCCATGCCATTATCATCGCGGATGGCGAACTTGTTGGTGACGAAGCGACCGATACTGGTGATACGTTGCTGCCCATCGAGGACTTCTACATTGGTGTCAGTCACCTTGTTGAAATAGATCAGGCCGATGGGATACCCCTTGAGCAATGAGTCAATAACCGCCACATCTTTCTTCCCGTCGACGTAGATGTAGTTGCGCTGGTATTCCGGTTGGATGGTTAGCTTGCCGGATAGCCCGAACAGCCCTCGTCCTTCCAGCTCGTTGTAGACAAACCCTTCGCATATTTTTCTGACGGTGTGCGTCGTAAGGGTCGTATTCATGAGGCTGGATTCCTATGTCTAATGAGGATCCGCTGGTAAACCTTCTCTAGCAAACCATTCCTAACCACCACACCACTGGCATTCATATCATATGTACCCTTTTTGTTGAACTTGTCCATATATGCTTGCTTACACTCGGCCGTTGAGTACACTCTGGTTTTTAACTTGTATAGGTCTTCGTTTTCACACATGCCCATGATTTCAAACTGCTCGGGCGAGTATTTGTGCAGGAAGCTGATGGGCACTCCCATGATGCCGGGATAGTCGCTGGGAATGTGTTTGACCTGTGGCACCTCGATGGCGTCATAGTTGTCGTATTTGTCGAAAGGCTTCTTGGTGCCGTACTTGATAACGTCCGCTTCCGTCATTAGAGGGATTGATTGATGCCGTCGGCCGTGATCGAGATTGGTAAACCAACAGGCGTTGCCCAGGCGGGTATAGTCGCCAACATACCCAAGCCGGGCAGCTTTCTGCCTGTCTTTTTCATCTACCTCCGCGCCAGGTGGTACCGCGAAAACCATGTCTCCGCCATTGCTGGTTGCTCCCAGCCACAACCTGTTGTCCTTAATCAGCGGAAACACATCCTTGTAGGTGATGGCATTCATGTTGCCGATTATCAGAAATTTCTTGCCTGATTGGACTACCCAGCTTAGAAATGTACGAAAGAGGGAAAAAGGTGGGTTTGTGATAATGATATCGGCTTCGTCGCGGAGCTTCTTCATCTCAATGCTGCGGAAGTCGCCATCACCCTTGAGGTAATCCCAATTCAGATCTTCTATATCTACTCGCCTGTCGCCAGTGGTGTCTTGGGTGAGACTAAAGAGTTTGCTATTTTTGGTAGTTTTGTCGGGAGCAAATCGATCACTGCTGGTTTCGAAAAGGGTTGGCTGATAGACATAAGGATAGCTTTTGCTGTCAGCCGCGTAGCTGGTACTGATGAGTTTCTTGAGGCCAAAGTCCTGGAAATTTTGAGCGAAGTACTTGGTAAAGTTGCTCCACTCAGGATCATCACATGGCAAGAGGATGGACTTGCCACGGAAGACGTCGGAGTCATACTCACGATAGGCGTTGACTTCCTTCTCAATATCGCGCCATTGAGTATAGAACTCGTCGTTCTTGGCCCTCTTGGCACTGGTCAGATTGATGTTTGCCATATGGGAAGTATAGTCTCGATCGAAGCAGGGGAGCAAATAAAGAGCACCTGGTCTCAGGTTCATGGGGTGGAGCTAATTGCGGATAATTTACGTTGAGCGCCACATCGTTGGGTTCGGCCGATTGAGCGAAACTAGGATAACGGGCCCGCTAGGTTACCACTCGTGGTAGGAGCCGTGGCTGGGTCGCACAAATAACTATTTGTGGGACACAAGGCTATGACTGTCCCATCGGTGCGCTCCACCGAGTGCGATGGTTCGTGCGCTCCAAGCCGTACACTCTTCTAGAAACTGCGCGAGCGGTGCATGCCTCTTGGCTCGTCTTCCTCCCGGTCACCTTGGGGTCGGCGCACCGCAACGTTCACCTGTTGGTGTGCCACGTTCACCTGTCCGGCGTGCGACACGTACACTGCCTGCCGTCGCAGGTCGGACAGCGCCTTGACGGTTCGCAGCACCCGCAGGTGTGCCCGTTCCGCGGCGGCTTCGATAGCGGCCTCATGGTCGGCAGAGGTGTAGTGCGGCATCCTCCACTTGCCATGACGGTCCAACGAGGCCTCTTCCAGCTCGGCGTCTGTGCCCGCCAGGCGCTGGTAGCGCTCACTCAGCTGTAACCACGTACTGAACGCCTCGGCTGCCATGTCCACCATCGCCGCCTCGATACCGGGCCGGGGCCGGTAGTCGTCACGGAAGCTCTCCCGGATCGCCAGGAATTGCGCGCGGTCCCATGGGCTGCCCTGCCAGGCGAGCGCGGCGGCCGTGCGGTGCCCGCTCGCCAGTTCCTCACGCGAGGCGGTCTTCAGGTCGTGCCATAGCGCCGTAGCGGCGTCGGGGTCACGTTCCACGATGTGAGACAGCTGGAACCATGACACTTGGTCCGGTGGTGCGTGTCGGATGCGCTCCAGATCGGCGGCGGCATCCTCCGGCGTCATGTCGGCACCGCGTGCCCGCCGATCCGCTTCAGGTCCGGTCAGCTCCAGTTGGTCCCGGTAGAACGCGGCCATGCGCCGGTATGCCCGCGCCAATTGGGACGCCAGCGCGCCGGTTTCGTCATCATCGGCAGGGGTTGCAGGCACGTTTGAGCGGTTCATGTCGCGGTGTTTCTTCCCACAGGTCGTCGTCTGCTACCTGTTGCCCGTTTCCAGGCGCTTAGAATCGATCCTGACGTGCCGCGTTCCGGCAATCCGGACAGATTCGCCACGATCCACGGCGGATATCGTCAGCTGACGGCGTGTGTGCCTTCCCACAGGACCGGCACGTAATAACCAGCGTCACGACGTTTTCCCTTCACGCAACACCGTATCGAGGTCGGCAATCAGGAAGCGGCGGGCACG
>Ga0209176_10000130_pt1 | contig 19830 bp, 18 predicted proteins | sample NGEPer11B_FD_184511 | JGI IMG/M metagenome (GOLD analysis project Ga0209176, IMG submission 184511) | Arctic peat soil microbial communities from the Barrow Environmental Observatory site, Barrow, Alaska, USA - NGEE Permafrost305-11B... | ecosystem: Environmental > Terrestrial > Soil > Wetlands...
TCCCAGGAGGGAGAACGCTACTTCGACCTGCTGAACGACCTCGACAACGTCGAGGTCACCCGCTGTACCCCGGACGAGCTCAAGCACCACTCGCCCGAAATGGAGGTATTCTTCGGAGCGCCCTCGGTCGAGCTGATCGAGTCATCTCCGAAGCTCAAATGGATTCAGGCGCCAAGCGCCGGTGTGGAATTCGTGGCCACCATCCCGAAGCTGGCCAATTCCGATGTCATGCTGACCAACACGCGCGGCGCGCACGGTCCATCCATTGGCGAGCACACGATTGCCCTGCTGCTCGCCATGACGCGGCACATCCCCGAGAGCATTGCCCAGCAGAATCATCGCGTGTGGGATCGCACGGTGCTCTACCGCACCGCCCGCGAGATCGGCGGCATGACGATGGGCATCATTGGGTTCGGCGCGCTGGGTCGCGGCATTGCCCAGCGCGCCCGCGCCATGGACATGAACGTCTTCGCGGTTGATGCCCAGGCGGTCGACGGTACCGGCCTGGTGGACGAGGTTTGGCCGGTCAGCCAGCTCGACGACCTGATCGAGCAAAGCGATGTGGTGGTGATCGCCACCCCGTTCACCGCCGAAACACGGCATCTCATCGGTCCGGTCGAGCTCGCCAAGATGAAACCGGATGCATACCTCATTGTGGTTTCGCGCGGCGGCATCGTGGACGAAGACGCACTTGCCGAAGCGCTGCGCAACGACCATCTCGCCGGTGCCGCGCTCGATGTCACGCGACCAGAACCGCCGAATCCCGACAGCCCGTTGTGGGACTGCCCGCGACTTCTGCTCACGCCGCACACCGCCGGCGCCTCGGCACGCAAGGAGCGCCGCGTGGTGGAGATTTTCCGGGACAACATCTTGCGTTTTCAGGGCAACGAGCCATTGCTGAATCTTGTCGACAAGAGCCGCGGTTATTGAGTTGCAGCATCGAGGGGGCCACTCGATGCTTGTGCACACAGGAGGTCGACGTGCCCTACCTGCCACAAGATCACCTGATGTGGGATTTCTGGTTCGCGCCGCACCGGGAAGGCGAGCCGTGGCGCCTGTTTTACCTGCGTGCGCCTGCTTCCCTTGCCGATCCGGAAGATCGTCACTGGCAGGCCGAGGTCGGCCACGCTGTCTCGGACGACCTCCTGACCTGGCACGATCGTGGCGTTGCCCTGACGCCATCAACCAGCCCGGCCTGGGACGACAAGGCGATCTGGACCGGATCGATCATCGAGCACGGTGGTGTTTCCTACTGGTTCTACACCGCCCTCACCCATCAGGATCATGCGCAGCGCATTGGCCTGGCCACCTCCACCGACCTGCACACCTGGCATCGTCATGCCGCGAATCCGCTACTCGAAGCCGATCCTCGCTGGTACGAGTCGTTCGAAACTTCCGAAGATGGCCATGTCGCCTTCCGCGATCCCTGGGTGATTCGCCATCCTGGCGGCCACGGATGGCTGATGTACATCACCGCCAGAGCCAATGAAGGACCGATGGACGAGCGGGGCGTAGTCGGGCTGGCACGGTCCCGCGACCTGCTCCACTGGACGCTTGGCGCGCCTGTCTCCACACCCGGCGACTTCGGCGAGTTGGAAGTGCCCCAGTATCTCCACATTGGTGATCGTCACTACCTGCTGTTTTGCACCGGCAAGCCATCGAGCGAGCGACGCCGGCGCGAACCGTATGCGCGCTGGACCGGCACGCATTACCTCGTGGCGGACGGCCCGGAAGGCCCCTGGAGCATCGCCCCGGATCCGCCCATGGCCGCCGACGAAGAAGGCCAGTGGTACGCGGGCCGGGTGGTCGAAGACGCGGGACGAAAGGTCTTCCTCGCTTGGAGGCGAAAGGTAAATGGCAGGTTCCTTGGCGGGCTGTCACGCCCTGTCGCGCTTGACGTTTCCGATGACGGGCGCCTGTCAGTGGATCTCATCGCGCTGTGAGGCGAAACCGCACCATCACTGGAGCCGTTTATGATCTTGTGCATGGTACGCTTTCACTATGGACGTTGTGGACCCCAACCTTTCATAGACGGGCGCCAATCACCTGACGGCTGCCTCACGCGCTAAAATGCCTTTCGGAGCCATACTGATGCCTTTTTCCTTGAATCGGGAGACCATGACCGCCACGCATCCGACGCGTCCCGCTCCATGGCTCCCGTGGATCGCCAGCGCGCTGTTTTTGGTCGGTTTGCTGGCGGCTGTGATCACCGTTGCCGCCGCAATGGCGTCGAACGAGGACGGTGGCTTGCGGATCAGGGTGGTCGAGGCCGGCACGACTGCCGCGCTCGAGGATGTGGTGGTCACGATCAACGGTGAGTCATTCCAGACCGATGCCGATGGAATCGTCAGCATCGCCAACAACCCGGCGCCGATGACGGTGGAGATTTCGCGCGTTGGCTATCATGGCAAGTCCGGCACGATCGATGTTGGGGAAAGCTCTCATGGATTTGTCGTCGCATTGAGGCCAATCGAGCAGGAATCCCTTGCACTCAATTCCTCGAACAGAATTGCGGAAGGATCGAGGAGTGCGCCTGTTGGTGGAGGCATCACGGACCTGACCGGAGATTCCACGCCTGAACCGTCGCGGGGCTCCGCCGTCACCTCGTCACCGGAGACTTCGATGTCGCGGGGCAGCATTGCCACGCCGCCCGCCAGTTCCGCGGGCCTGTTCGCGGGCGCCATCACCAGCCCGGCAGGCGATCCCGTGCAAGGGGCGATCGTCACCGACGGCAAAGCGGTCGAGGTGACCGGCGCTGATGGCCTGTTCCAGTTTCCGATTGCCAATACAACCGCGGACTCGATTCGGGTGTTCGCTCCGGGGTTTGCGGAGCTCCACATTCCTGTCAGCGAGGTTTCGGCGGGCGCGAGCCTCCAGCTTGAACCGCAAAAGATCAAGGGTATTTACTTCAACCCCAACATCTCCAACACCCAGGCCGATATCGATCGCCTGATCAACCTGATCAACACCACCGAGGTCAACGCGCTGGTCATCGACATCAAGGAAGGACTGATCTTCTACGATTCGAAGGTGCCATTCTTCGTGAACGCCGGAACCGTGGCTCCATCGTTCGACCTGCCCGCACTCCTCGCAACGCTCGAGGAAAACGACATCTACGCCATCGCGCGGCTTGTCGTCTTCAAGGACAGCATCGTCGCGGAGAAGTATCCGGAGCTGGCAGTCAAGAACGAAGTGACGGGCGACGTCTGGCGCGACATGAACGGTGTCGCCTGGGTCAACCCGATGGACCATACCCTGTGGGACGCCAACGCCGCGCTCGCTGTCGAGGCCGCCAACCTTGGCTTTGACGAGATTCAGTACGACTATGTGCGATTCCCGACCGATGGCGATCTCTCAACCATGGACTTCGGCCTGGAGTACAACGAGGAAAATCGGGTTCGGGCCATCCGGAAGTTCCTGGCGCAAAGCAAGGAAGCGCTGCTGCCGACCGGCGCGAAACTCTCCGCGGATGTATTTGGCTTCACCATGCTTGTGCCAGACGATCTGGGAATCGGGCAGGACATCACCGAGCTGGCGCCAGTGGTCGATTACCTCAGCCCGATGGTGTATCCGAGCCATTTCCCTGATGGCGCCATGGGGCTCAATGGTCAGCCCAATGATTTCCCTTACGAGACAATCGAGATCAGCCTGCGCACGGGACGCGAGCAGCTGGGCTCCGCGAGGCAGCTGCGCCCGTGGCTCCAGGACTTTGATTTCTTCGACATGGCGCCGTATGGTGCTGAGGAAGTTCGGGCCCAGATTCAGGCCTGTGAGGATATAGGCGCCTCGGGCTGGATGTTGTGGGATCCAAACAACGTCTACACCATTGGAGCATTGGGGCCGGATAACGGCAATCTTGCGGACTATCGGGTGAGTGAGCTGGTCGCCAATCTTCCAACAACGGCGACGCCCCAATCCGGCAGCCGCCGACGACGCGCCGCGGCTTAAGGGCGAACCGCCCTACCGGTGGGTTGCCGGTATCCTGCTACGGTGGCGGCGTGCCGGGCAGGGAACCAGGAAGAATGATGGTCCCCTCATTGCGTGTGATGCCAAGTCCGGGTGATCTGTTGGTGCAGGGTCGGCACGGCGAACGCTGCGCATCCGCTGGGCGACTATCCTGACGGACGTCGCCCCTACGAGCCACCCGACAGTCGTCAGCCGGACCTGGTATGAGTAGACCGTACAGGAGGCGTTGTCCCTACGGAACGTGATCGGATGCCATCGCCGCGCGAATCACCGATTCCGGTGTTAGCCAATCGTCGCCAAAGACTAGCTGGGACTGTGTCGTGAACGTCAGGGACCCGCCAAGCACCTCACGCGGAGTCCCCTCGGCAATCACCTCCCGATCACCAAGCATCATCACTCGATCGGCGATTCGCGCGACAAGTTCGACGTCATGCGTTGCCATCAGGACAGCTCCACCGCGTTGCCGGTATTCGTCGAGAATCCGGATGAGGTCGGCCTTGCGCCACGCGTCCATCCCCCGAGTCGGCTCGTCCAGCATCAGCGCGATCGGGTCACCTGTGAGCATGATCGCGAGCGCCAGCCGTTCCTGCTCGCCGCCGCTCAGGTCACGCGGATGCCGTTCGGCGTAACCACTCAGGCCAACTCGCTCAAGCGCCACCTCGACATGCCGGTCATCGGGTTTCTGCCCGCGATTACGCGCGGTAAACGCAATCTCGTCTCGCACCGTCTCCGCGAAGAACATTGCCGTGGCTTGTTGCGGAAGATATCCAATCCGCCGCCCGATCGACGCCGGGCTGGCCTGATCCAGGCGCTCGCTGGGAAATACCAGCTGACCGCCAGCGACCGGATGGTGACCCAGCAACGAGCGAATCAGGGTCGTTTTGCCGCTGCCGTTTCGCCCGATCAGGGCAACAAGCTCACCCTGTCGAAGCGTCAGATCAACACCGCTCAGGATCGTGCCGCGACCGTGCTTCAGCCTGATATCAATTGCTTCGATCACGGCATCGCCAACCTCCCGGCCAGCATCGAACGGATCGATGGACAGAACCATCTCTCGCGCGGGCAGCCTTGCCTGTTTCACGGTGAGCGGAATCGGGGTCCACTCGAGCGCCAACCCGATTCGCGTCACGGGCGGCAGCGCCAGGGGCTCCGCGCGGCGAACGAATTCTCCTGGAGTGATGCTGGCGTGTAACTCCCCTCCATCACCGACCTGAACGACGCGGTCAACACGGTGCAGGAGGCGTTCCAACCGATGCTCGGCGATCACCACCGAGAGTCCCAGATCCTCATTCAGGCGGGTAAGTGCGGCGAGCACATCCTCCGCGCCCCACGGGTCGAGCTGGCTGGTAGGTTCGTCCAGCACCAGCAAATCAGGATGCAGCGCCAGTGCCCCGGCGATTGCCACCCGCTGGCGTTCTCCCCCGGAAAGCGATGCTGGATCGCGATGGCGCAGCGTCTCGATCGAGAGGAGGTCCAGCAGCTCTTCCACTCGCTTCCGCATCGTCGATCGTGGGGTACCGTGCTGTTCCAGCGCAAACGCGATGTCCTCATCGACCCTGCTCCCGAGCACCTGGGTTTCCGGGTGCTGAAACACCATACCCACGTGGCGGCTGAGCTGATTTGGCCCTTGCGCGCGAGTCGACGCGCCACAAACGGTCACCGACCCGGCAAACTTCCCGCCGGAAAAATGCGGAACGAGGCCATTGAGCGTTCGCAGCATGGTGGATTTGCCTGATCCCGACCGCCCCACCACCAACAGCATCTCGCCCGGTTGGATTTCCCATTCAAGATGGTCGAGCGCGATCCGATCGGAATCCGGATAGCGGAAAGAGACATCCCGCAGGTGAGCCAATGGTTTTCTGGTGGCGATTGCCTGGTCAATCATCGGCTGACCCCTGACTCGACCCCGGCGGGTGCAACAAGCGCCGGAACCAGCAGGCAGGCCAGCAACAGGACAAAGAGTGGTTCCGTCGTGGGGACCGTGATCTCAGGATAGGGTTCATATCGCAGGGACTCCGGCGCGGCCTGAAGCGCGACACCTGTGGCCAGCAGCGCGATGACCGCTCCGGCAGACGCGGCGGTGTCGCGAGCGGACCAGGTTGCGCGTCGATAGTGCGTAGGTTGGATCATCGAGCGGGAACGCCCCAGGCGCACCGCGATGAGGGCCATGGCTCCACAGGCGGGTATGAGAGCAGCGGCCTGCAGGCTGTTCCCGGTCGCGAAGAGGTACAAACCGGCCACTGCCGCCGTCAACGCGGCGATCATCGAGAGAGATGCGGGCAGCCTCATCTGGTTCCCGGTGGAAAGCACTCCGAATCCTCGTGCTTCCAGCGACTCGGCGGTGGCGATCGATCGATCGAGCCCACCCGCCAGGAGCGGTACAATCAGTGGCACGAAATCACGCACGCCACTCCATTGGTGGCCACGTGCCGACTGTGACTCACGAATCTCCCGCCATGACGTCGCCAGCCGCGGCAGGAATGACCAGGCCACCGAACCCGCGACCGCGAGATTGCCGGCACGGGCTGGCAGGAGCCGGATCAATGCGCTCCATTCGATCACAGCCGCGATCGTGGTGCCCACGGCGATAAGCGCCACGATCGTCAGGCCGCTCAGGACACCGTAAACGCAGGCATTCCAGGTGACGGGACCGCCGATGAGCGGAATGGCTTCAGGAATCCTGAAGATCACCTGGTCACCCGCATGCACCGTCATCACATTGAAAATCACGCCGATCGGCACCGCCAGGGCCGCAAGGCGCAGCAACCAGCTCCACCCCACGGCTCCCCGTCGGTGGACACAGACCTGTCGCACCACCACCACGATGATCAGCAGCTCCAGCAGCACGACAGGGTGCCGGCCCGTGAGCAAGGGAAGTGACGCCGCCGCGCCCCACAGCAGCCATGCTCGCGCATCGATCGACTGGTCAGGGAGGGCATTCATCACGAATCCCTGAGCTCGGTCTCTGGCTTGCGGCTTTGCTGTCGTCTGGCGAGCACCATACCGGCCACCGCGATGAGCACGAGAACCGCCGACGACAGCAGCATGTTGGTTAGCGACGGGTTGCTGTCACCGGAACCGGTCGGTTCGGGAGTCATCCAGACTTCGGGACGTGCCGCTCTCTCACCACCGGCGATCTCGTCCGGCGCACCGGCAAGGCGAGCGATCCCGCTCCATTCGAGCGGTGCGAGGTCGGGCTCGACGCCAGTCCATGACCAGGCGACGATGTCGCCATTTTCGATCATGGACTGGCTGGCTCCCCGCGCGCTCAGGGACCACTGGCCTTCGTCATCTTGCCGCCAGAACTGCCAGAACGGTGATTCCGGGTCGCCGGTTTGGCACAGTCTCCGGCGACAGTCACTGACATCGCAGCCGGTCTCGATGATCTTGCACACGCCCTCCCCCAACCCGCCGAACTCGACGGTCACGACGGAGAGATCGGTGGCGCGCAGGAGGTCGACCGCGTTCATGTCGCTCTCGTCGAACGCGACCACGACGTAGATCGGCTCTTCGTTGCCCGTATCGATCAGCAAGGCCGCCAGCGAGCCTATCTCCACTTCCGCGTCGGGAGACTGGGCGACCACTCCAGCAGGAACGGTCAGTGCAACCAGCACCAGCAGGAGGCACGCTCGCCACAGAACGTGGACCGTGACGTGGAATGGATTCAACCGGTTCAGCTGGCGGATTGGCATCACGACTATGCGGCCAGCGGGCGTGCCGGCAGGCTCCGAAGCGCAACCGGGGATGCGACTGGTGTCGTGGGGATGTCATCCGCCGGCACGACGGGTTGTGCGTATCCCGCCACCGCCGGGATTGCCTGCACCGTCGAGAATATGTTGTCCGCCGGATCGGTTTCGTTGTAGAAGAATGCTCCCAGGTCATTCTGGAAGCTCGCCAGCGCCGCGGGAAGGTTGCCCCATTCCTGACTGGCGGGATCATCACCGGTCGCAATGACCGCCTGAAGGACGAGCGCGGTCGAGTTGGAGTCGGCTACGGCGTCCCTCGCCGGTTGGAACGTTGCACCGGAATCACCGACGAGGGTTGTGTGCAGATAGGCCAGGCCGTCGTCGATCACCAGCGAACCTCCATGACCGGTCGCAACCAGCGCCATGATGACCAGCGCGGTCGTGTTGCTGTCGGCGGCCCCCTCGCTGGTGGCGCCGTCAAAGGCCCATCCACCTCCAGGCGCCTGTGAATCATTCAAGACAGTGACCGCAGAATCCGGAACGGCAGCACCGCTCGCGCCAAGCGCCAGCAGGGCGAGCGCGTGATCATACACACCGGCGCCATAAAAACCGGCGTCCGGCGAAGGGCCGCTCTCCACCAGCGACAGCGGATCCACACCGGCGACTTCATGAGGGTCACCACCATAGGCGGCGGCGCCAAGGACCAGCTTTGCCGCCTGGCCAGGGCCGGTTTGCGCGTACACCAGCGCGCCGTCCCCGGCTTCAATAAAGGCGACAGCGTCTTCGATCGACGAGCCGGTATCAACGCCATTGAGCTGTGCCGCGACCAGCGCGATCACCGCGTCCACAGTGATCGACACCTCGGGCTCTCCATCGAACCCAGGAAAGCCACCGCTCTCATCCTGTTGGCTCATGAGCCATTCCGTGGCCGCCCGCAAATCAGCCTGGGCTTCACCCGCGTCATCTGGAGTCGCCTGCATCGCCGATGCGCTCGTCACCGTGACCAGCAAGGCAACGACAAGGCTCGTTATCATCACGATAGATCGTTTCATGTACACCTCACCTCGTTGGAATCCCATCCGGATTCCGCCACAAAAAAACCCTCGACTCTTGCGAGTCAGAGGGATCGGTACGCGGCCACGAGATCGAGCCGGATTGTTTTGCCAGCATTCGCACGGTCGTGTCCACATCCCCTTGAAAACGCGAAGGGTCCGCGACAGTTTCCGGAGTTGGGTGATCTGGCTTCGGTCGTCATGTCGACCGTCACAGTTGCGCGACAGCGCCGGATTTCAACCGGTCTTCCCCTGCAACTCCGGAGATTGTCTTTTGTTGAGAATGTCCTGCACCGATATCGATCGGGCGATACGCTCATCATCCCACCCCGCAAGGTGGCATGTCAACGCGACGGATTCGCGGAGTCGTAGTATAAGGGATGGGCAACTCGCCTCAGCCGGAGCCGAGGGGATCGAACCGGGGATGAAGGAGCGGGTACTTTGGACGTTGGCGAAGCGATCGCACTGGGGGGAGCGGCCGCGGTCGCGGCGGTTTTGGGCAGCATGCTTGGACTGGGAGGCGGCGTCTTCCTTGTTCCGATCTTCACCCTCTTTTTCGGGATCGATCCCAAAATAGCGATCGCCGCCAGCGCTGTTTCCGTGATCACGAATTCTGTGGTCGGTTCCAGCGTTCATTTGCGAAATGGCTTTACCAATATCAGGCTGGCAATGCTGCTGGGCGTCACCATGATCAGCGGCGCGATTGTCGGTGCCGTGATCGCGGTCGTCGCCGACTCCAACGTGCTTTATTTCATTTTCGGGCTGGTGTTGCTCGCCGCGGGGATAAGCATGCTGGTGCGCCGCCAGGTGGTCATCCCCAACAGTGAGCCTGGCGATCCTGATCCGTTTGAGCTCGGCACATCGTTCACAGACCGCGCTACGGGCCAGGTCACACACTATATCCCGCAACGGGTGAAGGCTGGACTCGGCGCCAGTGGAGGGGCCGGTGTGCTTTCCGGTCTCCTGGGTGTCGGTGGTGGCGTGATTCAGGTTCCGATGATGAACCTGTTGATGCGCATTCCCGTCAAGGCGGCTGCCGGCACCAGCTCATTCCTGGTGGGTTTGACCTCGGTGGCGACAGCAACGGTGTTCTACGCTGACGGCAAGATCGACCCTACCGTTGTGGTTCCCGCGATGATCGGGATTTTTCTTGGCTCCCGTTTGGGGTCGAACCTCACCAGCCGCGTCAAGACGGCCAACCTGGTGATGATCTTTGTGGTGATCATGCTCTACCTTTCACTGTCGATGATCCTCCGGTCATTCGGCATCACGCTTCCGGGACAGGAATAGGTTCATGGAACATGTTCAACCGCAACTCGCCCTCAATCGACCGGTGTCATTGGTGCTGGTCTGGGGATTCCGGATATCCGCGTCACTTTTGCTGATCGGCCTGATCATCTCCGCCATCCAGCAGGAAGCGCTGCACACATCACTCGAAGGCTTTTCGACGATCATCGAGGAGATCGGGGACGGGAATGGCGCCGCGGTTGTGGCGCTTTCGATCCTTGTGATGATCGCCACGCCAATCGCCTCGACGCTCACCGTGGTGATCTCATGCGTTCGCATGGGTGAACAGCGATATGCGCTCATCTCCGGCGCGGTGCTGGTCATCCTGATCATTTCGGCGCTGTTGTCGGCAGCGTGACAGAAGGCGAAACACTGTGCCAGACACAAGGCGGCTAGCCGTGATCGTGGCCATGCCATCCGAGTTACGGCACCTTCCCGGATTGCCACATCTCCCCGGTCCCACCAGCGACAACACACCCTGGCCGGTAGTCAGCTGGGATTACCAAGACCTGCGGATCACTGCCGTCCAGTGCGGCATCGGCATGATTCGCGCGTCTGCGGCGACCGAGTCAACCATCACTCGATTTCGACCCGACGCCATCATCAATTTCGGATGCACCGGAGCTCATGACCGCGACATCAATGTCGGTGATGTCGTGATTGGCACGCGGGCCGTTTCGCACGCATCGACCGTGATCGGACCCGATGGCGCCGCCCGGTTCGACCTGCATGACGGCCACGAGCCGCCTCCCGCCGGCCAAACGGGAGTCGCTTCTGATCCGGAGCTGCTGGCAATTGCCCGAAGGTCCGCCAGTGGGTGGACGCCAGATCCATGGATTGGCGCCACCGCTGATCAGGAAGCGCCACAGGTGCATGAGGGGGTGATTGCCTCCGCTGATGTCTGGACACAGGCGCCGGAGGCGATTTCCGCGCTGGCATCGCGACACGGCTCCCTGTGCGAGGACATGGAAGCCGCCGCGATTGCGACGATCGCGTCGTTGCATGGTGTTCCATTCATCACGATCAAGGACATTTCCAACAACGAGCTGCAACGAGCAACGGTCTTTGATCCGAGCATGGAACACCTGCCGGAAACCGAGGTGGGTCGACGTGCCGCCGTCCTGGTTGGTCGAATCATCAACCGACTGGCAAAAAATCTGTAATCTCGGGCTGGCAGTGCCCGAGAGCCATCGCGGCCATTGTGGTATCAGGAAGGGGATTCGCCAGTGTAGATCGGCCTGGTGACCACGATCACGCCTTCGTCTGGCTTGATCTCATGCACGTAGGTCGGATGGTTGGGGATAAGCAGGTCCCCCGATGTTGTCGTCGCCGCGCTACTTCCATCGGGAGCAATGACCAGGACATCGTGCGCGGCGGTTTCGATCAGGTCGACGACCACACCGAGATCGTCGCCATCCGGTGTGATGGCGCGAAGGCCGATGAGCTGATAAAGAAAGTATTCCCCATCCTCGAGTGGCTTGGCGTCCTTGCCGTCAATTCGTACTGGTAGGCCACCCAGCTTGCGGGCGTCCTCCGGCGCCTCCACACCATCCAGGAAGATCAGCGCGCTGTCGCCGTGAAACCGGATACCCTGCAGCGAGACTGGATCGTCGCTGGCGCCAAGATACACATGGTCGATCTCCAGCAGGTGTTCGGGCTCATCGGTGAGCAAGATCATGCGCAGCTCACCATCCACACCGTGGGGTGCGCCGATCCGACCGACTGCCAGCCGGATGTTCTCGACGGCATCGGTTGGCTCGGGGCCGGCGGTGTCGATCAGTCGCCGGGGTTTCGAGGGTCGCCGACGCAACGACCGCCCGGAACGTGCAGGAGCCGGAGTCTCGTTTGTGGGAGCTCCGGCTTCATCATGATTTCGGTCTGGTTGGGGGGAATCAGGCATCGGCATTCGTGTCAACGTCGGTATCAGGTGCTGGCGCGGCATCCGGATCGACGGTTCCCTCGATATCGAGGCTCACCCGCACATCATGACGAGAACCAGCGATCATCAACGCCGTTCGCATCGAGCGAGCGATGCGCCCGCCTCGTCCAATAACCTGTCCGAGATGTTCTTCAGGAAGCTCCAGGCGCACCGCGATGTGGTGACCACGTCTTTCGGCGCTGACGGCAATGTCGCCGGTCTCATCGGCCAGCTCGTTGGCAAGATGCGAGACGAGACCAGTCAACGCCTCGATTGCGTCGTCTTTGGAGCCTGTGTCTGAAGTCGCATCAATCACGACTATGCCTCAACCTTCTCAGGTTCGGACTCAGTTTCGGATTCTGCCCCGGTGGGTTCCGCGCCGGCTTCGGCCGCCTCGGCCTTCCTGATCAGCGAAGCCACCGTTGGTGATGGCTGGGCGCCAACACTGATCCAGTACTTCGCCCGCTCGATATCGACCTTGATCGTGGGTGGATTGTCAATTGGACTGTAATGGCCGATCGATTCGATGAATCGTCCGTCTCGTGGGGAGGTATGCTCGGTTGCAACAATTCGGTAGTGGGGGCGCTTTTTGGCGCCCATGCGGCGCAGTCGCAGCTTGATCACGTAAACGTACTCCAGTGGTTCATGTTCCAGGGACATCCGTAGGTGACGGCGTCCCGAACAATGCAAATGCTGTCGTCAAGCCCGAGTCACCCAGGACCCGGGTGTATGTGGTCCGCCGTGCGCGGCGCCAGGCAAGAGTGGGGGCACTACTCCCCGTTCGAGCTGTCCGCAAAACAACTCCGCTCATACAACGAGCGGCCCGGAATCGCATCAGGTCTGCCGCCGCCCCGGAATCGGGACATGGCAACATCGCCCTTGATAGCGGACTCAACGACTAAACCTATCATATTTCGGAACCTGGTGGCGAGAGGAAATCAGTCCGAACTCGGAGTCTCGCGATATGCGTCAGACTGAATTGGACTGTCCGCGTGAGAAGTATGTTCGCCGCAACAGGCGGCAACAACGGCGTTGGTCAGGCATGGTGTGAACCCGAGCTTCTGTGCCCGATCCACAATGTGGGACGGATCGTGTCCCTCCACCAATGCCTCTGCCACAATCCTGCTTGCGGGCGTCTGTGTCGGCTCGCTTTCAGCACCTGCCACCATAGTGTCCCGTGTTTCCTTTCCAGCGCACATCTGATCAGTGGGTCGCTCGACCCACCTGCACGCTTCACGATTGATACTGGTTGATCACATGAAGGGAGAATATCGAAGCGTCCGGAACGCTTCCTCTTTCTACGGTAGCAAACAAAAGGCGTTATGGCAAGCGGCAAATGAGGGGAAAAGCGACACTATTGCGCCAATTCGGAACCAGGACTTCGGGGTATTGCCCGGTTTGCTTGTGGCGCAAGTCCTACACCGCCGAAGCACGCAGAGCCTTCGGCAAAAACCGCGTCACGTACTCCAGGAACGCCGAGTGCTGATCCGCCGCCTCTTCCGCGCTCCAGATCCCTTCGCTGATCGCCAGCTCGGCGATGGCGTTTGCGGCATGCAGCCCAACTTCTCCGCCGTAACCGACCATCGTGCGGCGCATGACAACATCTGTGAGGGTGGTGGCGTATTCATCAGTAAGGGCGTAGGTCGCCGCCGCGCCAATCATCCCGGTTTCTTGGTCGATCACAGCGCGCAGCCCTTCGTCCCCCTGCTCCGCCAGGGCGACTATTTCCTGGGCGCGGGTTCCATACACGCGCAGCAACGTCTCGCTTGACCGGTGGTCGAGCCAGCCGGCACGCGCGAGCTCTGCGCGAAGCTTGTCGATGCTGCCGATCGCGCCTGGAAACTGAGCCTGGCGGGTTGGTGACGGCGGTGCCGTTCGCCCGAGTTTCGTGAAAATTGCGTCAACCGCGTCCTCGGCCAGGTTCCGGTAGGTTGTCAGTTTGCCGCCAATGATCGAAATCAGCCCCTCGACGCGCGGCGCGTGATCCCGCACGATGTGGCGACGGGTGATGCCGCTCTCCTTGCCTTGGGGCTGGTAGGGCAACGGTCGCAACCCGGCATAGGCGTACAGGACATCCTCGCGATCCAGGTCCGCGGCGGGGATGGCGACATTCGTCTCGTCGAGCAGGTACCGGATTTCTTCCTCGGTCGGCACGATCCGATTGAGGTCGCCTTGATAGCGAATGTCCGTCGTCCCGATCAGGTATCGATTGTTCCAGGGAATGATGAAGTACGGTCGTCCATCCTGCTTCGCCTCGATATACAACGCATCGGTGGGAGCGCCGGGAAAGGGATCGACGACAATGTGACTTCCCTTGGTGCCACCGATCAGTCGCGGCATGTCGGCCAGATCCAGCTCGGCCAGCACCTGATCCACCCAAGGACCGGCAACATTGATCGTGACCTTGCCACGGGCACGCTGTTCCTGGCCAGTGGCTCGGTCACGCCAAATCACGCCACGCACCACACCGGCCTCCACCATGAGATCGAAGACCTCGGCGCCGGGCTGAACCATGGCTCCGTGCGCGGCGGCGCCTATCGCGTTTTCGACCGCGATTCGCTCGGGGAACTCAACCTGCGCATCGTAGTATCGCGCGGCGCCTGTCAGGCCACCGGGATTCAGCCCGGCTTCATGAGCCAAGGCCTCGGCGGGAGTCATCATGTGATGCCGCGGCAGCGATTTATCAAATGACAAAACGTCGTAGGCAATCATTCCGGCCCGGATCATCCACGGTCCGCGCTTGTGCCACGTGTAGATCGGGATGGTGAGCGGGAGCGGCTTCACCAGGTGGGGCGCGGTCCGGAGCAGGCGTTCTCGTTCTCGCAGGGATTCTCGCACGAGTGATATCTCGGCGTGCTCCAGATACCGCAGTCCACCGTGGATCAACCTGCTCGACCAGCTGGTGGTTCCCCCGGCGATGTCGGTCTTGTCAAGCAAGAGGACCGACAAGCCCCGCATGGCGGCGTCGCGGGCAATGCCGGCGCCGTTGATTCCCGCGCCGATAACAATGAGATCGTACGATTGGTCGACCAACTGGATGCTCCCTTCTCAGCGCATTTCCTCTTAACAGCATACGCCGGACGTCGTGCCCGAACCAAGCAGTCCGTGATGTTCCGCCTGCACGCATGTGTGTTTGACATTGAATTGGCGTGCTGCTACGATCGCGCTAACGCAGCCAACTGCATCCGAACGACGCCAGGGGATCTTGTTTTTTGTGAACACCGCTTTGGTGAAACGTTTCACCTCGATTGAGCTCAACAGCTGGAGTGCTTCCGTGCGACCTCGGACTCGTCCCACCATCATCGATGTTGCCCGCATCGCCGGGGTGTCTCCAACCACCGTGTCGTATGTGCTTTCCGGCCCCAGTGAAAGCGCCGCCCGGATCAGCGCCGAAACCACGACCAGGATCCTCGACGTCGTCGACGAGGTTGGCTACGTGCCGAACCAGTCGGCCCGGACCTTGCGGCTCCGTCGCACCAATCGCATCCTGTTCCTCGGTAACAGGCTCAACAGCCTCTATTCGCAGGGACGGGCCAGCGCGATTGAAGCGACCCTTGCCCCGCATGGACTCGGCTTGAACGTGCAGATCGGGTCGGGCGCGGATGCAATCGAACGGGCGATTACCATGCTCGACCAGAATTTGGTCGATGGCCTCATCGCCGAATCCGGTGACAGTGCCCTGCCTGCGCTTCGAACGGCCGCGCAAAACGGGCATGCCATTGTCGCCGTCGGTCCCAGCTCGGCCGATCCCGCCTTCGACGTGATCTCCAGCGATTATCAACCCGCCATCCTCGATGCCATGCGCCATGCCGTGGACCGTGGCCGCCGCCACTTCGTGCTCCTGTCGACGACTTTCAAGCCACTCGAAGACCATCGAGTCGGCGTGGCCTATCAGGAGCTGACGGCGCTCGGTGTGACAGGCGCGGATATCACGCTGCATCACTGCCCGCACGACAGCGTCATCGCCTATCGCGCCGCTGGGGAGCTACTTCAGCATATCCCCACACCTGCCGCGGTCTACGGCGGCTCCGATGTATCCGCCATCGGGGTGCTGTGGGCGTGTCTCCATCTCAACCTGCGGGTGCCTAAGGATATCTCCATCATCGGCCACGGCAACAACCCCGAAACAGAGATCACCGTGCCGCCGCTGACCAGCATCGGACCGATACATAGCGACTTCGGACGCGCCGCCGAGTTGATGGCCGCGCGCCTGAAGGACCCATCGCAACCAGGGCGGCATATCACCGAACCATGCAGGATCTTCATCCGCTCATCCAGTTGAACGAATCCTTTACCTTTCATCGACCCGCGATCATACGACCGGACAAGGAGGGCCACGACACAGCAGATACGCAAACCACCAACGCCGGATTATCGCTTCCACCCCCAAGGAGGACCCATGAGCCACAATATCTCACGTCGTTCACTTGTAAAGAAGTCAGCAGCGGGCGCCGCCGCCGCGTCTATCGCCGCGCTCGGCGCACGTGGAATTCGGCCCGCCGCCGCCCAGGTTGCAACACCTGAAGCCACGCCCGCGGTTGCGAACCCAGGCGAGATTGTCATTCCCGAGCCGCAAGTCGAGCTCCCCACCGACGACGTCACATTCCGCTGGATCGACAGCGGCGACCTGAAAGCGCTGTTTTACAAGCCATTCTTCGAGGCATATCAGGAAGCGCATTCCAACATCACCATCCAGTACGATCCACTTCCGTGGGAGGAGATCAACCGCATCGTGCCGCTCGGCGTGCAGAACGGTGACGCCCACGATGTCTTCGCCAAGCCGCAGGACATCCCCGGTGGCCAGATGGTGGCCGAAGGGTGGGTCGCCCCGCTCGACGACATCGTCCCCAACTTCGAGGAGTGGAAGAGCCGGTTCCCCTACGGCACGTTCATCGAGGGGGTGCACATTTTCAACGGCAAGACCTACGTCTATCCCCTCACCTCCAGCAAGCGCTACTGGACGATGACGTTCTACAACACCGAGCTGGTGCAGAACGCCGGATACGATCTCGAAAACGAACGCATGACGTGGGATCAGTATCGCGAAGCGGCCCGGAAGATCACCGAGCAGGGCCAGGGGCAATTTTACGGGGTGATCTTCGGCGCCAAGTCCACTGGTCGCCTCTCAACGTTTGTCCGCAACCTCGGTCGGCAGGCGGGCGCGCCCGGTGGCGGCAGCCTTGGCTTCGAAGACATCGATTGGCGCACGGGCGAGTTCCAGTACACCAGCGACCAGTACCTTGCCGCCATCGACCTGTTGCTGGCGCTCAAGGCGGATGGCAGCATCTTCCCTGGCTCGCTTTCGCTCAGCGAGGCGCAAGCGCGAGCGCAGTTCCCGCAGGGCATCGCCGGCATGCTGCTGGAAGGCCCGTGGAACATCCCGCAGTGGCAGACCGACAGTCCAGACTTCAACTTCGGGCTGGCCAGCCAGCCGATCCCCAATGACGGTGAATCGACGCCGCTCACCTACGAGGAGAACGGTTCCAACGTTTCGTGGGTCTACGCCGACAGTCCCTACAAGAACATCGCTGGCGACATGTTCTCCTACATGGGCAGCGTCGAGGGTCAGGTCGCGCTGATGGCCAAGTCGCAGGGGAATCTCCGGGCACTCATCCCCGAGTCGGTGGAGATTGCCACGAGCAGCGTCGAGCTCGATCCTTATGCCACCGAGGCGCTCAAGCTTTACGACGAGCAGATGCGGATGGGGCCGATCGTGACCGTGCGCAATCCGGAGACGTCCCAGGTCGCCTTCGAACGTAGGACCCTGACCCCCGATTTCGGCGACATCGTGCAGGGTCTGCTCGTTGGGCAAATCACCGATCCGAAGGCGGCCATGCAGGACTTGCAGGATCGCACCAACGCGGAGCTGGACCGCGCGCTCAAGGCCGCCCAGGACAAGGGCGCCGAAGTGTCCCGCGATGACTTCGTCTTCCCCAACTGGGATCCGGCGGAGAATTACACCCAGGAAGACTACGAAGAGCTGTAGCGCAAGAAACCCGGCGCCGCGCGGTGAACGCATTCGGGGCTGCGCGGCGTCCTTGACGCAGGCAATCGGGACCAATTCAACGTTTGCGGCTGAACAACATCGTCGATCATGACCGGCTCTGTCACTGCCCTGTCGCCAGAATACAGATAGTAAATCCGGAGGAAGCATCATGACACGCAACTATTCACGTCGAAGCTTTGTCAGGAAAACAGCCACCGGCGCGGCGGCGGCGGCGTTCGCCATGGCGGGCGCCAATGGCCTTCGGCACGGTGCCGCCCAGGATGCAACGCCCGCGGTATCGAACCCAGGCGCCATGGTCATTCCTGACTCCGGCGCTGACCTGCCCACGGAGGACGTCACGTTCCGCTGGATCGACAGCGGCGATCTCAAGGCGATGTTCTACACGAAATTCTTCCCGGCCTACGAGGAAGCGCACCCCAACATCACCGTCGAATACGACGCCCTCCCATGGACCGAGGTCAACCGGATCGTGCCGCTCGGTGTCCAGAACGGCGACGCCCATGACGTCTTCGCCAAGCCGCAGGAAATCCCCGCCGGACAGATGGTCGCCGAAGGGTGGGTCGCTCCACTCGACGACATCATCCCCAACTTCGAGGAATGGAAGAACCGGTTCCCCTACGGCACGTTCATCGAAGGGGTGCACATCTTTGATGGCAAGCTCTACGTCTACCCACTCACGTCCAGCAAGCGCTACTGGTCAATGACGTTCTACAACGCCGACGTCTTGGAAAAGGCGGGGTACGATCTCGCCAACGAGCGATTGACCTGGGACGACTATCGAGCCGCCGCGAAAAAAGTGACGGAGCAGGGGCAAGGACAATACTACGGCGTGATCATGGCCGGCAAGAATGGCGGAAACATGTCCACCATCGTGCGCAATCTCGGCCGAATGGCGGGAGCGCCAGCAGGCGGCAGCCTTGGCTTCGAAGACATCGACTGGCGCACGGGCGAATTCCAGTACACCAGCGACCAGTATCTCGCCGCCATCGACCTGTTGTTGGCACTCAAGGCGGACGGCTCTATTTTCCCCGGATCGCTCTCATTGAGCACCGCCGAGGCGCGTGGCCGATTTCCGCAAGGGATCGCCGGCATGATCCTGCAAGGGCCATGGAACATCCCCCAGTGGCAGACCGACAGTCCGGACTTCAGGTTTGGGCTGGCCAGCCAGCCGGTTCCCAACGACGGATCATCGGTCCCGCTCACCTATGAGGAGAATGGCTCCAATGCGTCGTGGGTCTACGCGGACAGCCCCTACAAGCAAATCGCCGGCGACATGTTCTCGTACATGGGCAGCGTCGAGGGTCAGGTTGCGTTGATGGCGGCCACCGGTGGCACAACCTGCGGGCACTTGTGCCGGAAGCCGTGGAGATCGCCACAAACACCGTTGAGCTCGATCCCGTTGCTGACACGGCGCTCAAGCTTTACGACGAACAAATGCGGATGGGCCCGATCGTCACGGTGCGGAATGCGGACGCCGCTCAGGTGGCGCTCGAGCGCCGACCGGTGACGCCGGACCTCGGCGACCTGATGTCGGGCATCATGAGCGAGCAGATCGACGATCCGAAAGCGGCCATGCAGGACCTGGAGGACCGGTCGAACGCCGAGCTGGAACGGGCGCTCAAGGCGGCACAGGACAAGGGCGCGCAGGTCTCGCGTGACGACTTTGTCTTCGCCAACTGGGATCCGACGGAAAACTATACGCAAGAGCAGTATGAAGAGCTCTGAGACGGCGTTGCAGGATAGTTGCGTGAATCCGGCCGAGCCGGACAGCCCCTTCGACGGACAGACACGGGGTCTGCCCGTCTACGGAGTATACGTATGACTGGTGTCCTGAGAGAATGGTCGGGACATCAGTCCGTCGAGGCGAACCAGAGCATGGCGACGGTAGCGCAACGAGATGACACGAGTAATTGA
>Ga0209176_10000134_pt1 | contig 19556 bp, 15 predicted proteins | sample NGEPer11B_FD_184511 | JGI IMG/M metagenome (GOLD analysis project Ga0209176, IMG submission 184511) | Arctic peat soil microbial communities from the Barrow Environmental Observatory site, Barrow, Alaska, USA - NGEE Permafrost305-11B... | ecosystem: Environmental > Terrestrial > Soil > Wetlands...
GAGAGACACGCATACCCAGTTTCAAACAAGATGTGGTGGCTGGTTTCTCTCATGAATACCTTCGCTACATGCTTGGCGGAAGATATCGGGAGAGTTTCGTTCCCTTGAATGAGAACATCATCAACGGGAAGATCCAGGGTGCTGTCGCCATTGTGGGTTGCAACAATGCACGCGCTACTCAGGACGAAGGCATCGTCAGTTTGACCAAGAAGTTCATCGAGAATGATGTGCTGGTTCTGGTGACTGGGTGTGCTGCCCATGCTGCAGGTAAGCATGGTTATCTGACTCCCGAGATGTTTGAGAATGCCGGGCCGGGCCTCTCTGAGGTCTGTGAGACGGTAGGCATCCCGCCTGTGCTTCATCTTGGCAGTTGTGTCGACAACTCCCGCGTTCTGACCGTCTTGGCGGAGATAGTGGAGACCGGTGGTCTGGGCGAGGACATAGATGAGGTGCCGGCAGTGGGCATTTCTCCCGAGTACTACTGCGAGAAAGCTCTTGAGATTGCGACCTACTGCGTAGGTAGCGGAGCATACGTCATCTTCGGTGGTGTCGACTCTCCGGTTAAGGCTTCGGGAGTCGTCACGGATATTCACACGAAAGGCTGGGAAGAGAAGTTCGGCGGCAAGCTGGAGTTCATCTCCGATTGGGAGGACATCTTCGCAGCCTCAATGGCTCACATCCAGAAGAAGCGTGAGGCCTTGGGTATCCATGAAGCACGTGAGCGTGTGCTGTTCGACATGGACTCTAGGAGGGGTTAGATACTATGGCAACAGTGCAGAAGAGAAAACCAGAAGGCATACGTGACACCATAGCTGGAGGTGTGGCTCGTGGTGCCCGCGCATACTATGACCTGGCCAAAAGCCGTTACAGTGAAGCGCTGGAGAGTCAGGACGCATCCACCAAGGTGGAATTCCCCAATACCGGCTACTACCTTCCTGTAATCTACGCCATCACCGGCCATGTTGTGGAGAAGCTTGAAGACATTCAGTGGGTACTGGATGAAGCGGAGGAGCTGCTTCCCCCCGAGCCTGCAGATAAGCTATGGCTTCCGTACCTGGGTGAGACCTTGGACGGTGGAATGGCCGCTCTGTGGTTGGCGGAGATCATTGAAGCCCTGAAGTACGTGGGGGTGGGTCCCGATCCCGTCCAAGGTATCTGGCTAGGCGCTGCCGATGACGTGATCATGAGAGCACGCGGTGTGGAGTTTGTGGATGGTTCGGCTCCTGGGTTTGCGGCTGTGACCGGGGCTGCTCCGGATGTGGAGACGGCTGTGGAGCTGGCGCGAGAGATGCAGCAGAAATCGCTGTACGTGTTCATTGCCGGCGAATCCCGGGAAACCACGTTTGCAGATCAGCTCGCGGAGGCGGACGTAGAGATGGGTTGGGATACGCGCTTGGTGCCCTTTGGTCCCGAGATCTACGCTCATATCTACTCTGTCGGGTTTGCCACGAGGGCTGCGATGGCTTTTGGAGGAGTAGAGCCTGGTGACTACAAGAATATCCTCAAGTACAACAAGGATCGAGTGTTTGCTTTCGTCATGGCGTTGGGCGAAGTGGATGACCTGAAATACGCGGCAGCAGCTGGGGCTATCAATTACGGGTTCCCCACGATTGCCGAGACTGATATCCCAGAGATACTGCCGACAGGCATCTGTACGTATGAGCACGTGGTCTCAGATGTCGACATTGATGAGATTGTGGCAAAGTCCATAGAAACGCGCGGGTTGAAGATTGTCATCACAGAGGTTCCGGTGCCGGTAGCGTATGGCCCCGCCTTTGAGGGCGAGCGCATCCGCAAGGACGATCTGTACGTGGAGATGGCAGGCCCCAAGTCTAAGGGTGCTGAGCTCGCAGTCATTGCTGAAAATGTAGAGGACGGTAAGGTCACCGTGGTGGGCCCGGATGTAGATGAGATAGAACTCGGGTCAACCATACCCTTTGGACTATTGGTAGAAGTTTCCGGCCGCAAGATGCAGTCAGACTTTGAGCCGATTCTGGAGCGTCAAATCCACCATTTCCTGAATGAAGCGGAGGGATTTCTGCACGTTGGCCAGCGGGACATCATATGGGAACGTATGAGCAAGAAGGCCGTGGAAGCCGGCTTCACGTTCGAACATATCGGCAAGATCATCCATGCGCGCTATCACTCAGATTTCGGTGGGATCCTGGACAAGGTTCAGGTCACCGTGTACACGCAGGAGAAGGAAGTAGATGAAATTCTAGAGCGTTCCGCAAAGGTGTATGAGGAAAGGGATGAGCGAATCGGTGGCTTGACCGACGATTCTGTGGACACTTTCTACTCCTGCACTCTGTGCCAGAGTTTCGCTCCGGACCATGTCTGCGTCATCACTCCGGAGCGCTCAGGGCTGTGCGGTGCCTACAATTGGCTCGATGGCAAGGCCGCGTTCGAAATCAATCCCACGGGCCCTAACCAGCCAATCGAAAAAGGCGAGCTGCTGGACGAGAGGATGGGACAGTGGAGTGGTGTAAACGAGTTTGCGCACTCAGCATCACACAACGCTATTGAGAAGTTCAATGCCTACAGCATGCTGGAGGATCCTATGACCTCCTGCGGGTGCTTTGAGGCCATCAGCGTCCTGATGCCCATGTGTAATGGCGTCATGACGGTGGATCGTGACCACGCAGGTATGACACCGTGTGGCATGAAGTTCTCCACGCTAGCTGGATCAGTGGGTGGAGGTATGCAGACGCCGGGCTTCGTAGGACACTCTAAATTCTACATGGGCTCTGCCAAGTTTATCAGCGGTGACGGTGGAATTGGCCGGCTGGTTTGGATGCCCAAGAAGCTCAAGGAAGAGCTCAAGGATCTGATCACGGTCAATGCCGAGAGGGCCGGTTATCCCGACCTATATGACAAGATAGCCACGGAGGAGCAGGGAACAGAAGAGGAAGAGATCATGAACTACCTCGCTGAGGTGGGACATCCTGCGCTTGAGATGGATCCCATGATGTAATGCGGCAACGCAGGACGGAGGGAGCTCTGGCCCCCTCCGTTTCTTGCTGATAGCTATGGAGACAAACAGAAAGGAGCAGGAAGTTGGCACTTAGTGGGCTACAGATATTCAAGCTCCTGCCGCGAACCAACTGCAAAGACTGTGGATTCCCAACGTGCATGGCTTTTGCCATGCAGCTGGCGGCGGGCAAGGCAGAACTTTCGCAGTGTCCTCATGTATCGGATGAGGCGGCAGCAGAGTTGGGCGAGGCCTCGGCCCCGCCGGTGCGCAAGGTGACTATCGGAGACGGTGACTACGCAGTCACCATAGGCGAAGAAACCGTGTTGTTCCGGCACGAGAAGCGCTTTGAGCACCCTCCGGGAATAGCATTCCTGGTGAATGACGAAAAAGATGATGCGGCTTTCCAGAAGGTCCTGGATGCTTTCAAGGAGCAGGAGTTTGAGAGGGTCGGTCAGATCTTGCGCGCCAAGTTGATTGCAGTCGAATCCGCTGACGCAGACAAACTGACAGAGCGGGTCAAGAAGGCGTCAGATGAGACTGGCGCAGGGATTGTCATCATGAGTGAGGATGCGGACGCCCTGAAGGCTGCCGGCGAACCCATAAAGGATAAGAAACCCCTCCTCTATGCCGCGACAGCCGCCAACTTCGATGCGGTATCCACCATCGCGAAGGAGCTGGATGTACCCTTCGCCATCAAGGCTGAATCCGTGGAGGACCTGGCTGAACTGGGGCAGAAGGCGCTGGATGGGGATTTCAAGGAAGTAGTGCTTGATCCTTCTTCCACGAATCTGTTTGAGGCGTTGCGTGACCAGACGTTTATCCGCCGTGCCGCCACCAAGAAGACCTTCCGTCCTCTTGGGTTTCCCACCATCGCTTTCCCGTATAAGTTGGCGGATGAGGAGATGCTGCAGTCTGTCTTTTCATCAGTGTTCGTAGCCAAGTACGCAGGCATCATCGTGCTCGACACCACGGATCCGGCTCAGGTGATGCCGCTTCTGGTTGCAGCACAGAACATATACACAGACCCACAGCGTCCGATGCAGATGGATCAGGGCATCTACCCGCTGAGCGATCCTGGCCCGGACAGCCCCGTCCTGTTGACTACAAACTTCTCCCTGACCTACTTTACGTTGGCCGGCGAAGTGGAGGGAAGCAAGGTTCCCGCTTGGCTGATGGTAATGGATGTGGAGGGCCAGTCGGTACTGACCGCATGGGCGGCGGGGAAGTTCGTTGCGGATGCGATCGCGGTATTCGTGAAGAAGAGTGGCATCGAGGACAAGGTCAAGCATCGCAAGCTTATTATCCCCGGATATGTGGCTCAGATAAGTGGAGAGTTGGAGGAAGAACTCGGCGGGGATTGGGAGGTCGTTGTCGGAGTGCGCGAGGCCGCGGACGTTCCCAAGTATCTTCGCTCGCTCTAGGAATGGGACGTGGCCTTTGGCCTGTTTCATGACTATGCCGGACAGTTGGGCTGGCGCGCGCCGCAACATGGCGCGCCGGCCAAGAAACGGAGGTATGCCAGGTGATAATCAGTAGACAGAAGCCCTTTGAGGAATTGCTGGAGTCCCTCGCGGGTGACAAGAATGTCTACATAGTAGGTTGCGGAGAGTGCGCCACTATGACCCAGACAGGTGGGGAAGATGAGGTTGCAGATATCAAGGCGCGGTTGGAGGAAGCCGGCAAGAGTATCGTTGCAACCGACGTGGCTCACTCTACCTGCCACGAATTGGACATGAAGAGGATCTTTCGTCAGAAGAAGGCAGAAGCGGAGTCTGCGGACGCGTTCCTTGTACTCTCTTGTGGCGCGGGCACCCAGTCGGTCCGTGAAAGCACGTCCAAGCACGTTGCTCCGGGGACGGACACTCTGTTCTTGGGGAACATCAAGCGGCAGATGAACTTTGAGGAGAAGTGCAGCTTGTGTGGTGAGTGCGTCCTTGACGAGTTTGGCTCCATCTGTCCCGTCACTCGTTGCGCCAAGGGGCTTCTGAACGGTCCCTGCGGAGGCACGAATCAAGGAAAGTGCGAAGTAGATTCTGAGAAAGACTGTGCTTGGGTGCTCATTCACAATCAACTCAAGTCGGAGGACAAGCTGGATAAGTTCATGCAGATTCATGGGCCTAAGCGGTGGAACGCTGTAGCCAGGCCTGGCCGACTGGATGCGAAGAAAGAGAAAGGGGCAGCGTAGGCATGGCCAAGTACCGAGATGCTTGCAATAGTGGAAAGTTTGTCGTGTCCGGGGAGATTGGGCCACCCAAGGGCACGGACGCAGACGGGATGATCCACGACATCGACCTGCTGAAAGACATGGTGGATGGACTGAATGTGACGGACAATCAGAGCGCGGTAATGCGTCTGGGTTCTATGGCCGTGTCGCACGAGATTGTCTCTCGGGGTGGAGACGCCATCTACCAGATGACCTGTCGGGATCGTAATCGCCTTGCCTTGCAGAATGATCTTCTGTCTGCCCACTTCTTGGGATTGCGCAATGTCCTATGTCTCACGGGCGATCACGTCAGCGTGGGTGATCACAAGGACGCAAAAGAGGTATATGACTTTGAGTCCGTCCAGCTCATTCAATGTGTGAAGAAGTTGAATGAAGGTTTTGATTGGGCGGGTAACGAGCTAGGGGGCGGCACCGACTTCTACATCGGTGCGGTGGTTACGCCTGAGTCGGATCCGCTGGAGCCTCAGAAGCTGAAGTTCGAGAAGAAGGTGGAGGCCGGAGCGCAGTTCTTCCAGACCCAGGCCGTATATGACATGGACAACTTTGAAAGGTTCATGGACTATGCCCGTGGAGTCACTCAAGGTAAGGATGTCAAGATAATGGCGGGGCTGGTGGTATTGACCAGCGTAGGAATGGCCAAGTACATGAACAAATTTGTGCCTGGTGTTTTTGTACCCGATAATCTCATTGAGGAGATGGCTTCCGTGTCCAAAGAGGATGCCATGCAGAAGGGTATGGAGATCTGCGCGCGCCATATCAAGCTCCTGAAGGAGAAAGATGTATGTGACGGTGTCCATATCATGGCCATCGGCAAGGAAGAGATCGTGCCTGATATTCTCAAGATGGCGGACCTGGTCTAGAACCACAGACTCTGATCATGGGGCACTGGCATGGGGTACTAGCCGGCAAGCCAGGTGGAGGGAAAAGCATTGAGTGAGGCCACAAGAATTGTAATAGTGGGCGGAGGTCCGGGCGGATACGTAGCCGGGATAAGAGCCGCGCAACGCGGTGCGCAGGTTACGGTCGTAGAAAAGGATCTTGTAGGAGGAACCTGTCTGAACAGGGGGTGCGTTCCCACCAAGGCTATCCTCGGCAGTGTCGAGGCCATCCACAAGGCCCGTGCTGGTGAGGAGTTTGGCTTCAAGGTGGGTGGAGACATTGAACCCGATTTCGCACGCATAATGGAGCGCAAGAATGAGATATCCAAGAAACTGAGAGATGGGATACAGGGGCTCTTCAAGCGAAGTAAGGTGGAACTACTGGTTGGTCAAGGTCGCATTGTCTCTGCGGATAGAGTGGAAGTGGAGACTACGGACGGTGTGAAGTCGCTGGCTGCGGACAAGATCATAATCGCCACTGGATCCGAGCCTGCGGAGCTTCCCTTCTTTGACTTCAGCCAACCTACTGTCCTGGACTCCACTGCTGCGTTGGAGATGGAGCAGGTTCCGAAGTCGTTGTTGATTATCGGTGCCGGAGTGATTGGTTGCGAATTTGCCTCCATCTTCTCTGAGCTGGGAACTGACATAACTATGGTTGAGATGATGCCTCAAATGCTTCCACTTGAGGATAAGCGGCTTGCCAAGCAGTTCCAGAGCATCTTCCGCAAGAAGGGCATCAATGTGATGCTCAAAAGCAAGGTAGAGAGCGTTGCTGACTACGGGGACAATTCCATCACCGTGGACTTGGAGGGTGGGGATCAGGTTACTGCAGAGAAGATGTTGGTTTCCATCGGACGCAGACCGAATACCCAGGACATCGGTCTTGAGGACGTTGGGGTGGAGATGGATCAGCGTGGATACATCAAGGTCAATGATCGGCTGGAGACATCCGTGGAGGGCATCTACGCCATCGGCGATGTCAACGGCGGCATCTTGCTTGCCCATGTTGCTTCTGCTGAAGGACTGGTGGCTGTGGAGAACTGCCTCGGTGGCAATGAGGAACGTGATTTGTCCGTAGTTCCCAGTTGTATCTATACCATGCCGGAGATAGCTAGTGTTGGCCTCACCGAGAGCCAAGCACGCGAAGAGGGCTTCAAACCCGTGACGGGTACCTTCCGTTTGGGGGCGTCCGGCAAGGCCATGGCCATTGGGGAGGACGTGGGCTATATCCAGATAGTTGCGGATGAGAAGACGGACAAGATCTTGGGTGCGAACATGATGGGTCCGCACGTCACAGACCTGATTCATGAGATCGCTGTGGCCGTGCGCAAGGGCCTTACCGTCAAGGATGTGGGAGACACCATTCACGCTCATCCGACCATAGGAGAGGCGGTGATGGAGGCGTGTCACGACGTCCACGGCGAATCGGTTCACGTCGCCAGTTGAAGTTGCAGGCGAGGACGGAGGCGCCGGCCTAAACGTCAAAGATATGGGAGATGTGCTGACAGAGAAGGGTGAGGGAGTGCTGGGTTCCGCTGGGAGAAAACCCGAGTGGCTGAAGAAACGTCTACCCAACGCGCGGGCAGTTGGAGATATGGAAAGACTCCTACGCCCCAAGGACCTGCATACCGTCTGCGAAAGCGCGCTCTGTCCCAACAAGGGCGAGTGCTTCGAGAGAGGTACGGCGACATTCTTGATAATGGGTGATCAATGCACCCGGGACTGTCGTTTCTGCGGAGTGAATCATTCGGGGCCATCCGCTCTGGACCCTGAAGAACCGGCCAAGGTTGCGGATGCGGCTGCTGAGATGGATCTCCGCTATGTGGTCATCACTTCCGTCACCCGTGATGACTTGTTGGATGGTGGGGCTGCCCATTTTGCAGCGACCATACGGGCCGTGAGAAGGACACTGCCGGATGCCGTCGTTGAGGTGCTGGTGCCGGACTTTAGAGGGAAGCGCGCGGCAATTGATGTAGTTCTGGAGGCTGAACCGGACGTATTCAACCACAATGTGGAGACAGTTCCGCGTCTGTATAGAACAGTACGGCCGCAGGCGGATTACCAGCGGTCCTTGAGTGTGCTCGGGTGGGCGGCAAGCCAAGGAGGGGTAGTCAGCAAGACCGGACTGATGGTCGGCCTGGGTGAGGAGATTGAGGAAGTCAGAGCAGTGATGCAGGACGTATATGAGCGGGGAGTGCGGATGGTGACGGTGGGGCAGTATCTGCGTCCCACTCGCGACCACCTTTCTGTCCAGAAGTATGTCACTCCGGAGACTTTTGAGTCTCTTGCGGCCCATGGTTCATCTTTGGGTCTGCAGGTTGAGGCAGGTCCGTTCGTTCGCAGTTCATACATGGCCGATAAGGGTTATGCCCGTCTCGGCTCCAATGGGGTAGCCACAGTCTAGAGGAGGAGAGAGTTGCTAGTTATCGCTGAGAACATCAACGTCATGATCAAGCGGATCGGCGAAGCCATGAAGAACAGGGAAAAGGAGCCGATCCAGGAGTTGGCCAAGCAGTGTGCCGCGGCTGGCGCCGATGTACTGGATATCAATCTAGGTCCTGCCCGCAAGGGCGGCGCTGAGACAATGCAGTTTGTTGTGGAAACGGTTGCTGAGGTGAGTCGCCTCCAGCAGTGCCTGGATACTACCAACGCGGATGCCATGGAAGCGGGAATCCAGAAATGTGATGAGCTCGGTCTTCCTAAACCGATCATCAACTCCTTTTCCGCTCAGCCGGACAAGATGGAGAGTATCCTACCGCTCGCAGCCAAGTACGACTGTGAGATTATCGGCTTGACCATGGGACAGGCCATTCCCATTGACGCCGATGAAAGGATAGCCTTGGCGTACGAGATTGTGTGCGCTGCAAATGAGTTGGAAATTCCCAACGAGAGAATAATTGTTGACCCGATTATTTTGCCTGTGGGCGTAGACGTAGGGCAGCAGCACGCTGCCGCAGTTCAGGAAGTAGTCAAGATGATCCAGGATATGTTCGATCCGCCCATAAGGACGACTTGCGGACTCTCCAACATATCCAACGGTGCTCCAGATGAGTTGCGGCCTGCAATCAACAATGTCTACCTTTCCATGCTGGCAGCTGTGGGCATGAGTTCTGCCATCATTGACGTGCTGGACCAGGAGATGATGCGGACGATCAGACTTATCAAGGCCTTGAACAACGAGTCTCTGTACTCGGTCTCGGATGCGGAACTGAAGTAGTCTAAGGAGTCTGGAGGTTCTCATATATGAAATCCGGTGAAGGTGTAATGACGGTGGCGCAGGAGAGCGTTTTTGACGAGAAGCCGCTGCAGGAGTTGCTGGCGAAACACCGGGGGCAGCGAGGCACGATGATTCCTCTACTGCAGGGAACGCAGGCTATCTACGGTTATCTTCCTGAAGAATCTTTGAAGATGATCGCTGAGGCATTGGGGGAGCCTCTGAGTGTAGTTTTCGGCGTGGCCACCTTCTACTCTCAGTTCCGTCTGGTACCGCGAGGAAAGAATGTGATCCGAGTGTGTCATGGGACCGCGTGTCACGTCTCTGGAGCTTCACTGGTAAGTCAGGAACTAGAGCGTAACCTGGGCGTGAAGGAAGGCGAGAATACTGAGGACATGATGTTCGCATTTGAGAGCGTTGCCTGCCTGGGCGCTTGCGGGATGGCTCCAGTTATGATGATAAATGACCGGACAATCGGCAAACTCACCGCCGACAAGGCGGTCAAGTCGGTAAGGGACTTTCGCGCAGAGCAACTGGAAGCCGAAGGCGCGGAAGAAAACGGCTCCGGCACTGAAGGGCAGAGGGGTGAGCCGAATGGGAGTAGCCGAGAGAATGCATAAGCCGGTCGTGATGCATCCTCGCCGCCTTGAGCCGGACGTGGAGGTAGGTATCTGCTTGGGCACAGGTGGAATCGCCGCCGGGGGTGAAGAGGTCTTCCGGGCGTTTGAAGAGGGTTTGGAAGGTACGGGCGTCTACGCGGTAGTCCGTCCACGTCAGGACACATGTGAAGGGGAATGCGCGTCCATTACTGGGACGGGATGTCGTGGCATGTGCGCAATGGATGTCCTGGTTGACGTGAGGACCAACTCGAACGGGCGGACTGAGACCATCACATACGGCACCGTCACCAAGAAGATGGTTGGGAAGATCATTGAGGAACACATCCTCGGCGGCGTGCCGGTGGAGAAGTGGGTGGTTCTATCTGAGACTCAGCCTACTTCTCACAACGAGTTCTACAACTACCAGGAGCGCCTGGTTCTCAGACACTGCGGCCGAATAGACCCGGAGGATATTGACGAGTATCTGGAGGAGGGAGGATACCAAGGTCTCTACCGGACTCTCTCTGAGATGACGCCCACCGAGGTTCATGAGGAAGTGTTGGCCTCCGGTCTGCGGGGCAGGGGTGGAGCCGGATTCCCGACCGGTTTGAAGTGGAAGTTTGCCGCTCAGGCAGAGACCGAAGGTGAGAAATTCTTCATATGCAACGGGGATGAGGGCGATCCGGGGGCCTTCATGGATCGGTCGGTCCTAGAGGGTGATCCTCACGCTATCTTTGAGGGCATGACTATCGGTGCCTATGCTATCGGCGCCTCTGAAGGCTATGTATATGTACGGGCAGAATATCCGCTGGCCATCAAGAGACTTAAGCTGGCCCTTGGTCAGGCCAGGGAGAGGGGCTTCCTCGGAGACAACATCATGGGGAGCGGTTTCTCTTTTGATTTGAAGATCAAAGAAGGGGCAGGCGCTTTTGTGTGCGGGGAGGAGACGGCACTCATGCAGTCCGTGGAAGGTGGGCGCGGGATGCCACGCCTTCGGCCACCGTTCCCTGCTCAGTCCGGACTGTGGGGTCAACCTACCAATATCAACAACGTTGAGACTTTGGCTTGCGTGCCTTGGATCATGGTAAATGGTGCGGATTCCTTTGCCTCTCGAGGCTTTGAGAAGTCCAAGGGAACCAAAGTATTTGCGCTGACAGGCAAAGTCAAGCGTTCGGGCCTGGCGGAGGTGCCGATGGGCCTGACTCTTCGCGAGGTCATCTACAACATCGGTGGCGGCATTCAGAAGGACAAGCCGTTCAAGGCCGTCCAGATGGGTGGACCGTCTGGCGGGTGTCTACCCGAGGAGCTCCTTGATACCAAGGTGGATTATGAAGAGCTGATGCAGACGGGTGCTATCGTGGGATCTGGCGGAATGGTGGTTCTCGATGACGACAACTGCATTGTCGATACCGCCCGCTTCTTCCTGAAGTTCACCCAGGCAGAGAGCTGCGGAAAATGCGTACCGTGCCGGATAGGCACGAAGCGCATGCTGGAGATCCTTACTCGCATCTGCGAGGGCGAAGGGGTTCCTGAGGACATAGCACTACTGGAGACTCTGGCTGATGACATCAAGGCAGGGTCATTGTGCGCTTTGGGAGGAACTGCGCCTAATCCGGTGTTGACGTCACTACAGTATTTCAGGCATGAGTTCCAGGAGCATATAGAGGAAGGGAAGTGTCGGGCTGGAGCGTGCGCTGCCCTGACCACATATTGGATCGACACGGAAGCCTGTACGGGCTGCCGAGCGTGCATCAGGGTTTGCCCAGTGGAAGCCATAACCGGCGAGAAGAAGGAGCCGCACAGTATCGACAACGATATCTGCATCCGGTGTGGTGCCTGTTATGACAAGTGTAGGTTTGACGCAGTGAGGAGGAGCTAGATGGCGATCACCCAAGAGGCCGAGGAGAAAACCCTCACGTTGGAGATAGACGGTCAAGCGGCCAAGGCCGCTGCCGGCGAGACAGTGCTTCAGGTCGCCCGCAGACTGAGCATTGAGATTCCCACTCTCTGCCACGATGACCGGTTGGAACCTTACGGTGCGTGCCGGATGTGTCTCGTGGAGATTCAAGGCGCGCGCGGACCGGTACCTGCCTGTGCGGCCAAGATCAGTGATGGGATGGAAGTGTGGACCAACACTGACAAGGTCCGCAAGCTTCGCAAGTTTGTGATAGAGCTGCTCCTGTCCAACCATCCTCTGGATTGCCCTGTCTGTGAAGCTGCTGGAGATTGCAAACTCCAGGACTACGCCTACGAGTATGAGGTTGATCTGAGCCCTTGGGGTTGGGAACCTCTTGACTTTGAGACGGAGGATCAGCACCCTAACATTGCTAGAGATCCGAACCGGTGCATATTGTGTGGAAGATGTGTGCGCATTTGTCGCGAGGTCATGGACATAGGTTGCTGGGGATTTCGCAATCGGGGCTATGACACCATCGTGGACACGCCATTCAATCTGCCCTTGCAGGAAGTGGGCTGCGTCTCCTGCGGCCAATGTGTCAGCACCTGTCCGGTGGGTGCGTTGTCTCATCGCAGAAGCCGCTACGCGGCACGCCACTGGCAGACAGAGAAGACCAAAACCATCTGTTCGTACTGTGGAGTTGGATGTCAGGTAACCGTCCACTACCACAAGGGGAAGTTAGTGCGGACCACGTCGGATGTAGGGGAGGGCGTGAACAACGGCAACCTATGCGTCAAAGGCCGCTTTGGTTTGGACTATGTGAATTCGCCGGACAGACTGACGGCACCCTTGGTCAGAGACGGAAAGGGCAACCTGGTGGCCACAACGTGGGAAGTTGCTCTGGATCGAATAGTGGAGAGCTTCAAGCGGATACGCAAGGAGAGCGGTCCAGGCGCGTTTGCGACCCTGGCTTCAGCTAAGTGCACCAATGAGGAGAACTACCTCTTCCAGAAATTCGCGAGGGCGGTGTTGGGGACTAACAATGTTGATCATTGTGCCCGCTTATGACACAGCTCCACGGTCGCCGGTCTGGCGACAGCGTTCGGAAGCGGTGCGATGACCAACTCCATAGGTGATCTGGCTGAGGCGGATACCATATTCGTCATTGGCTCCAATACAACCGAGGCCCATCCAGTTATCTCACTGGAGATCATCCGGGCCAAGCGGGAAGGAAAGAAGCTCATAGTGGCTGATCCGCGGCGCATAGATCTTGCGCGCCGGGCGGATATACACCTTCAGATACGTCCAGGTACAAACGTGGCGCTATTGAACGGCATGATGCGCCACATTCTTGATTCTGGCCTGGAAGACCGGGATTTCATCGCGGAGAGAACTGAGGGGTACGATGAGTTCGTGGAGTCCGTCCGTGCTCTGACGGTGGAGCAGGCCGCTTCTATCTGTGGAGTAGAGGCGGATGATATCCGCAAGGCGTCTGAATTGTATGCTCGGGCGGGTGCGGCAAACATCATCTATGCCATGGGTATCACCCAACACCACACCGGAACCAACAACGTATTGACGGTAGCGAATCTGGCTATGCTGACCGGAAACATGGGTCGTCCCGGAACGGGAGTAAATCCTCTCCGCGGTCAAGTCAACGTGCAGGGCGCCTGTGACATGGGTGCTCTCCCCAATGTATTCTCCGGTTATCAGAAGGTTGATGATCCGGCTTCCATCAAGAAGATGGAAGAAGCGTGGGGCGTCACTCTGGACGACCGCAGTCCCGGGCAGACGGTGGTGGAGATGATGAACGGCGCAGGCGAGGGCACCATCCGAGCCATGTATGTCATGGGAGAGAATCCCGTGTTGTCGGATCCGGACCAAGCGCACGTCGAAAGCAGCTTGAAGAAAGTGGAGTTCCTTGTGGTGCAGGACGTGTTCAGGACGGAGACAGCCGAGTATGCAGATGTTGTTCTTCCTGCCGCAATGCCCACGGAGAAGCAAGGAACATTCACTAATACCGAACGGCGAGTGCAGCGCGTGCGCGAAGCCCTAGCTCCTTTGGAGGGCAGTCTTGCGGATTGGGACATATTGCAGCGTCTCGCGAACCGGATGGGAGCGAGTTGGGATTACTCGGGTCCGGGGGACATCATGCGAGAGATCAACGCGGTGACCCCATCCTACGGCGGTATCACCCACGAGCGCGTAGAGGAGTCAGGCCTGCAGTGGCCTTGCCCCACCGTCGATCATCCCGGTACGTCCATCCTGCACGTTGGCGAATTTGCCCGCGGCAAAGGGAAACTGTCCGCTATTGAGTACATCGAGCCAGCAGAGTCGGTGGATCAAGAGTATCAGTTCGTGTTGACTACAGGTCGGGAGCTGGTGCACTATCACACAGGTACTCTATCCCGGCGCGCGCCGGGGTTGGACGCCCTGGTGCCGGAAGGCCGCCTGGAAATCAACCCGGATGACGCAGCCCGCTTGGGCATTGAAGAGGGGAGTCGTGTGCGGGTCACCAGCCGGCGGGGTTCCATAGAGCCCCTTGCATGGGTGACCGACCGCGTGGCTCCTGGATTGGTATTCATGCCTTTTCATTACTGGGAAGCGCCGGCCAATCGGCTTACCAATCCTGTCCTGGATCCGGTTGCGAAAATACCGGAGTATAAGGTGTCTGCCGTTAAGCTCCAGGCGGTGTAAGGACTCTAGTGCGCCGCGCCCGATGGGCGCGGCGCGGACGTTGTTGCGTAGTGCGTCCTGAAGTGGTTGAGGCGGGGCCGGTCTCTCCGGGGGCGGACTATTTTGTTTGTAGAAGGCCTAGTCCTTCGAGGTCAGGCCCAGCTCTAGAGACTTCATCACAGCTTCCGTGCGGCTGTTGACCTCTAATTTCCGATAGACATTAGAGATGTGGTTCTGAACGGTCTTGGTGGATATGTAGAGTTCTCGACCAATTTGATTGGGGCTCTTGGAGGTTGCCAGCGCCTCAAGGATCTCCATTTCTCGGTCCGAGAGGTTGAAACGTCTTCTCTCTGTTTGCACTGGGTCATAGCCTATCTCACGGACACCTTGCAGCAACTTTGGAGTCATCGACTGGCTGACGACAGAACCACCTCCCGCAACTTCGCGGATGGCGGCTGCGAGTTCATGGGGAGCCGAGTCCTTCAACAGGTAGCCCCTGGCGCCGGCTTCAATTGAGCTGAAGAGTGACTTGCTGTCCTCATGGGCACTCAACACCAGCACAGCCACATTTGGATATTCGGAGGCAATCATCTTGGTCGCCTCAATGCCGTCCATGTCGGGCATGCTGATATCCATGACGACCAGGTTCGCACCCTTCTCCTTCAGCCGGGAAAGAGCTTCGCGTCCTGTCGATGCTTGGGCGACGATGATGATGTCCGGTTCCGTATCCAGGATCTGAGCCAGGCCTTCCCGGAAAAGGACATGGTCATCAGCAAGGATTATGCTGATCTCATCGCTCATATGCTGACCTCCCAAAAAACGTACGTCAGAGCCAAAATGAATTCGTCAAGGTCAAAGGGCTTACCCAGGAAAGCCACCCCCGGCTTCCTTGGAGCAACGCCACTACCTTCTATGTGGCTGGCTCCGGAGATCACAAGCACGGGCATCTCTCTACTCGTTTTCTGGAGCAGATCAAATCCCCCAATTCCCGGCAAGCGCAGGTCCGTTACCATAGCGTCAGGATTCGTGTCTGCCATGCTTTGCAGAGCCTCCAGTCCATCCGAGGCGTGTAACACGACCCCTCCCACTTGCTCGATTTTGCGGGCCAACAGATTGCGCAGGTTGTCTTCATCCTCTACAAGGAGAATCCTGCACCCGCGAAGGACATCTGGGCTCAAGATCGGCAAATCTGCGGTGACACATCCTCCGCCCGCGGGCGTGTTCTCAAGGTGAATGTATCCGCGCGCCATGTCACAGATACGCTTGACTGAGGACAGGCCCAGACCAACACCCCTCTCCTTCGCTGTGATAAAGGGCTCAACCAGGCGTTGTGGATCCTCGTCGGGGAATCCACATCCTGTGTCCTTCACCCGAAAATGCATCCTGCTATCGTGTTTCGAGAGGTCCACGTGTATCTCACCGGGCCCCGAGATAGCCTCGACAGCGTTGGTAAGAATATGGGAGATCAGAGAATGTACGTCGTGCTCGGAGAGGGGAACGTGGTACTCGCCTGGAGAGATCTCCTTGTGGATCACTAGATGATCGAGTGTGGTCATCTCATTGTCCAGGTATTCCTGCAATTGCTGTTCAAAAGAGCATATCGCCGGCGCCCAGGGGTCCGTGGTGGGACCAGAGACGGTGCGAACCACATTGGAAATCCGCCCCTGCGCCACATCGACTTGGTCCGTGATCACCTGGATGGAATCTTGAAGCGATTGAAGGGATTCATCTGCATCTCTCGCGGCAATCTCAGCGTACATCCTGATGGTGGCCAGCGGATTCCTGATCTCGTGTGCCACCCACGAGACAACGCGCGCGATATGGGCTTCACACTCAAGTCCCACCCTGCGGCGTTCACCTGCGTGGACTTCCGTGATGTCTGAAAAGATCGCTGTGGCCGCCTCCAGGTCCCCAGAGTCCGCGAACAACGGAGTGACGTTACACGCGATGGTTCTAATCCCCCTATCGGTCGTCTCCACCGTCAGCAACTCCCGTTGGAACGTCCTTCTGTCTATGAGGGCGGTGTCAAGAGCTCCGACGATAGAGCGGAGGGTTGATATCTCCCCGCTGGAAGCAAGTTCACTGATGGGCACCTGCGAAAGATCGCGGTCGCCGATACCCAAGAGATTTCGGGCCTGTTTGTTGATGAACAGGATCCGCCGCTCAGAATCCACAGCCATAACCGCAGACCCGAGATCCTGGAGAAGTCGGTATATTAGTTGAGGGCTGACCTCAGGATGATTGTCACAGGAACCCATGGCTGTAATTCATACTAGCATACGCCACTGGTGGCGGGTGACGTCGGTCACGTCCACAATCTTCTGTAAGTAGTGCGGACTGATGATGGTAGAATGGCCCATGTTTCAGGGATCTGAGACAGGAAATCTGGCGCCAACGTCAAAGATGGACCTGCAGTGTCTGGATTGATTACTGTGATTGAGTTATGCGACGGCTTTGAGAGGTATTGATGTCTGACGAGCTTGCAAACGTGGAAGTCAGTGACATTGACTTTGGGCCGGAGAAGATAATCGTGGTTGACGATGAACCCGGGGTTCGGCGCTTTCTGGAGCGGTCTCTCAGCGCTCAAGGGTGGCAGGTCATTGCGGTTGAGGGAGCACAGGACGTTCTCAACGTGCTTGAGGGCGACGCGGGATACGCGCTGGTTATCTCAGATGTCAGAATGCCGGGACGGTCGGGATTGTGGCTGCTGGGTCAAATCACTGGGAATCACGCGGACACGTTTGTAGTTATGATCACGGGGGATGTGGACGTCAAGACCGCCAGGGAGAGCCTCACACATGGTGCCGAGGACTACATCTCGAAACCTGTAGATGTTGATGATCTAGTGGAAGTCGTGAAGCGCGCGCTAGCTACCCGCAGGATGCGCATGGATAACAGGACACATCGCGAAGGTTTGGAGAGGCTCGTACAAGTGAGGACCAGCGACCTGGAGGAGACCGTTGAGGAGCTGCGAGAGGCCAACGCACATGTGGAACAAGCCTATCGTGAGAGTATCTACAGACTGTCGGCAGCGGCAGAGTACAGGGATGAAGCGACGGGGAACCACATCCGCCGCATGGGGATATACTCGTACCTCATCGCTCGCGAGATGGGTTGGGATGAGTCCTTCCTGAGGTCGATTCTCGTGGCCAGTCCCATGCATGATGTGGGTAAGATCGGGGTGCCGGATTCTATCCTGCTGAAGCCCGGCAAGTTGACAGCACAGGAGTTCGAGGAGATTAAGAAGCATACGACGGTGGGCGCTCGCATCCTGTCTGGATCCTCATCGATTCTGATGCAGATGGCGGAATCTATCGCCTTGACCCACCATGAGAAGTTCGACGGGAGCGGCTACCCGCAGGGTCTTCAGGGCGAGAACATTCCTGCCGAGGGTAGAATCGTAGCCATAGCCGATGTGTTTGATGCCCTCACGTCCAAGCGGGTGTATAAGGCCGAGCACTCAGTGGACAAGGCGTTGCTGATCATGAGGGAAGAGATGAAGGGCTCTTTTGATCCTGCGGCGGAGGCGGCTCTCACCGCAGTTCTGGATGAGGTTCTCGAGGCGAAGGAGCGCTACCGCGACTCGGAAACGGGAAGCGCTTCCGCCGATGAGACTCCGGATCCGTTTCAGGTCTTGGAGTCATTGCAGAACTTTGCGATCGGCATTGAGTAGATTCTCTCCCTCCGCTCCCGTATGTATGGTGTTGCCATTTGCCCTCTCTGATATTCTCTGGGACGCTGTTGACCACTTACCGGAGGATACGCGCTCCGGAGTCACAAAGGGGTGTTGATGACGGAGGATTACCGGTTCCTAAAGGCCTGCCGGAGGGAAGAGGTAGACTGTACGCCAGTTTGGATGATGAGACAGGCAGGGCGGTACTTGGAGGAGTACAGGGCCCTGAGGGCTGACCGCACGTTCTTGGAGATGTGCCGGACTCCTGAACTCGCCGCTGAGGTCACCCTCCAGCCCATGAGGAGATTCGACCTTGACGCGGCCATCATCTTTGCAGACATCCTGTTGCCTCTTCCGGGCATGGGGGTGGATCTGTCTTTTGCTAAAGGAGAAGGTCCGGTCATAGGCAATCCCGTGCGCTCTGTAGAGGATGTGGATTCTCTCCTTCCGCTGCAGCCCGAGGAACATGTGCCATTCCTCAAGGAGGCTATCCAAAGGGTGAGGAAGGAACTGGAGGGGCGCGCTCCTCTGATTGGGTTTTCGGGTGCACCATTCACCCTTGCCAGCTACATGATCGAGGGTGGAGGGTCTAAGAACTATGTCAATGCCAAGGGACTCATGTACGGGCGACCGGACGTTTGGCACAGATTCATGGACAAGGTCTCTGACGCGATAATCTCCTACCTGAACTTTCAAGTTGAGGCTGGGGTGCAGGCCGTGCAGCTGTTTGACAGTTGGGTCGGAACACTCGGCCCTGCGGACTACCAGGAATATGTGTATCCGCACAGCCAGCGCATACTCCAGAGCATTGACAAGAAGATTCCTACCATCCATTTTGGAACCGGCAACGCCACGCTCCTTCCCTTGATGAAGAAGGCGGGTGGCGATGTTATAGGGGTGGATTGGCGCTCGGATCTGGGAGATGCCTGGTCGCTTCTTGGTCATGATGTGGGAATCCAGGGGAACCTGGACCCCGTGACACTTTTCGCTCCCGTTGAGGTCATTGAATCGCGGGTCCAGAGGATTCTGAGTAGTGCGGGCAATCGTGCCGGACATATTTTCAATCTTGGCCACGGCATCCTGCCGCAGACTCCCGTTGAACACGCAGGAGCGATGATTGAGGCTGTGCACCGGCTCAGCGCCCGATAACTCCATTCAGGGAGATATTCTGGAACCGCGGGCAGCATCCTCACCTCCCATCTCAGTACTGATGTTGGGGCACGGCGCACCGGTGGACACAGCTGGTATCGGGCCGTTCCTGGAGCGTATAATGGCGCCGCGCTCGTTGAGCGATAAGGTGTTGCAGGAGGTTCAAAAGCGCTACCGCACTATCGGAGGCACCTCACCGCTGCTACCGAATACTCTTGCCCAGGCACGGGCCGTGGAAGCGTACTTGGGTGGTGAGGGACAAGGCGCACTCA
>Ga0209176_10000136_pt1 | contig 19417 bp, 22 predicted proteins | sample NGEPer11B_FD_184511 | JGI IMG/M metagenome (GOLD analysis project Ga0209176, IMG submission 184511) | Arctic peat soil microbial communities from the Barrow Environmental Observatory site, Barrow, Alaska, USA - NGEE Permafrost305-11B... | ecosystem: Environmental > Terrestrial > Soil > Wetlands...
GAATCCGGCTGTCGCCGCTCCAATTGTCGCCAGAATCAAAGTCAGGATGCTGGTGTTGGACCTCATCGGCAGGCTCTCCCTTGAACAACGTCAAGCGATTCAGGTATTGACGCGGTCTTGCACCTAGAGCGATTTGCAGGATGATTGCATGCCACTCGGTAGGACATCCACCGCATATTGTGGCCGCTTCGCGACCACTGGGCGGACAACCGCTGCGCGGGTCCGCCCCTACGGACGTCAACCTCATTGCAACGCGCTCTATTGGATGTCAAGTACGATGGTCGCATCTTGCCACAACTCTTCGAGATTGTAAAATCCCCGAAGTTCGTCACTGAACACATGAACAACGATATCACCATAATCGATCAACACCCAACCCGATGAGGGATCTCCTTCAACGCGGGAAGGCCGTAGCTGCCTGGAGGCAATCTCATCCGTCAGCTGTCGTGTTATGGCACGAATCTGACGTTCGTTTTCACCTGAGGTGATGACGAAAAAGTCGGCGAGGGTCGAGATTTCTCGGATATCGATCACTCGCGTGTGATTTGCCGGGCTTTCCGCCAGCACATCGGCGATGGTAATTGCAGAGTCCCGGATGTCTTCTTCGGAGTCCAGGGTAATGGTTTGGTTCGTTTGCGTCACATGTACCTCGTGTCGTTACGTCACTCACGCTGCCTGACGGCTGGATCGGTGGGCCCGGCAGGGATCGAACCTGCGACCAAAGGGTTATGAGCCCCGTGCTCTACCGCTGAGCTACAGGCCCGCACCGCATCATTAAGTGTACCCGGGTCGAGCATCCGTGACCAATCCGACGGGTGCGATGCAGATTCCGTGGTGAGGCGTGTGCTGGTGGGGACTGACCTGCGGACCAGGTATCCCGTGCTGGCGCATGGAGCGTTTTGCCCACCAGCCGGACCGTAGGGGTGACGTCGCGCACCAACGCGCCGCTCACCACGCCCGGGCGGCCCGCAGTGGTCGACCACTGCGGGCCGCCCTCGTGCAGCACCGCAAACCAACGGCGCTCCATCCGTTGCGCAATTTTCGTATGACGGGCTCAGTCCCCGAAATGTGAATCTCACCCGCTAAGGGCAGTGGCGAAGCTGTTCGGTGTTAGTATGTATGACATCAACTCCGAGACCGTGGAAGCTAAAAAGCGCCGCCTGAGCTAGCGGGCGACACCATGGATGACCGCATTGCAGGACGGAAAGGGCACGCTCATTGTAGCAATGTTATGGTCACCGAACCGCAAGGAGATTGTGATGCGTGTCGCAGCCATGATCGTTGGTATTCTGTTCGCGATTTGGATCTTCTTCGAGGCAGTCCTTGTGACAAGTCTCTTTGAAGCTGGCGGTGCCGAGGACGAAGCGACGATGGCAGCTGGAGGTATCGTCGTTGCCATCTTTCTCGGGATTGCCGCCGTGCTGGCGCTTTCCGTGCCGCATGTCTCGATGGTGCTTTTCGCGCTGGCCGGACTGCTGTCATTCGCGGTCGCAGGAGGTGGATACGGCAATCACTGGTTCTACGGGTTCATCGGTTTCATGCTCGCGATGTTTGCCTTTTTCGGACGACGTGGACAACTGAAAGATCGGCGGGAAAAGGCCGCAGAGCGCCAACGCCAGGAAGACCGTGACGCCCGCCTGGAAGCAATGTTGCAACAGCAGGCTCTCGTGTATTGTCCATCGTGCGGACACCGCAATGACCCTAATTCGAGATTCTGTGGAAGTTGTGGGGAGGCGATGCAGCGCCCGGTAAGCCAGCAGCAAGCGCAATCGTAGTCAGCGTGGCGCAGCATGTGACAGTCGTGGTAGGGGGAGGAAGGTCTCGTTGACCCAGATAAGACCTGAAAAATATCGGAACTCGTGGGTGGCGGTTTGGGCGGTTTGCATCGCCTGCATTGTGTTCGCGATCGCGATAATTGCAGTAGCGGCTGTAGTCGTCACGGGGAACAGCACAGTCGTAATGGATTGGATTGACTTGTTTATTGAGTGGGATCAGTTTGGGCCGGTCACGTTGCTGCTACTGATTGGTGGCATGATGGCAGCAACATGGACTTGGCGACGACTCACGATCTTGGATGAACGGGATGAGCAGCGCAAAAAGGAATGCAACTGCACATTGGGATTCGGCAGGAAAGCATTCTCAGAAATGCACACTGACGGCCACCCCAACAGGTGGCCGTTCTCGTTGCTATCACTAGCTTTGCGTGGAGCGGGAGACCGGACTCGAACCGGCGACAATCTGCTTGGAAGGTGTTGCCCGGTTTTACAGCCTATTTCAACCCTAAACGATCTGCCTACAGGTACGCCGAGTTATCTGCTCAGAGACCAATCATAGCTGATCGAATGGGGCATTCATAGGTCTAGTATTCATGGAACCAGCATCTGGAGAATCAGTGGGCCCCTTAGCTCTACGGCTTTCCAACGCCGCCATGGCAGGGAATTGACATCAAGCGATTTCTGATCACAATGGGGTGCAGGTGACCGCCGCAATTGCCGCTTGATCAGAAGGGTGACATGAAGAATCTGGTACGCCACAGACATGTGGGGTGGCTGGAGGAAACATGAGCGAATTTTCGAAGACCCTGAGAGATCTTGCCAAACTGTGTGGAAAAAGCGAGTACCAACTCGCCCGGGACTCCGGCCTCGATCCAACCTTCATCCGGCGCTTGTTTGATGGGGAGAAGCGTGCTTCGAACCTGACGATTATCCGGCTGACGATTGCCTTGGTCATGGACCCGGATCTGGCCCAGAGATATCCTGCCCAGGTGCCGTTCATCCTCAGCAATCTGAAGGATGCGCAGCTCAGTGATGCGATTGCCGAGTCTTCCGAGTCTCGGGCTTGGAACCGCTGGACGACTTAGTCCGGGCCGAACCAAAGAATACCGAGCGGCGGTCACCCACCTACCGGAGCCGGGCATTCGTCCGGTTCCGGTTCTGTCACCGTATCCAATCACAGTAAGTCATGATCGAGCATCCTGTCGTCCATGATGTCCTGGCGAAGCTGTTCGTAGCCGCGACGACCGATCGGATTCCAGCCGTAGGCACGAATCGTTCTTCTGACTTCGCGACGAGCCTTGGCCAGATTCCAGCCGGTGTGGCGAATCACTTCCTGGTAGCCGCCATAGGCCCACCAGTCGAGTGGATGTTGTACCGGATCCATAGTCTCCAAAATAGCAATTTTCTGACCCTTCGAGCAAGAGGGGAAACAAACTAAGTGCCTCGCTTTCTTGTGTCTTACTGACAAAGGTAGATCGCTGATGGGGTGGCTGAAAAGCTGGGAGTCACTATCAAGCGGTTGTAATCCGCAAATCGTCAAGATCACGCTCTATCAGCCCACTCCCGCTTCGCGTCTTCCTCCATTTTCTCCAGGCAGAGGTAGTAGTCAGGAAATTCCTTCATATGGGCAAGCGCGATCTTGCCGGGAATGAGAGGGTCGTCATGCGTCACGTCAGTTTGGGGATCATGCGACCCGTGCTCGAACTCGACATCCATCCCTGTCCTGAATTGTTCGAGATCATGGATCGCCCAATCGACGCCGATCGCGTCTCCAGTACGCCTTGCCTCATCGAGCGTTGTTCGTCGCTGCTCTGCCATGGTTGGTCATCCTTTTGCCATCCGAATCAATCGGGTACGGGAACATTTTCCGCATACCGAGGTTCGACTTACTGCCCTTCCCGGTTCACGTCCTCGGATTCCCCCTTCTCTTGCTGTGCCTCTTCTCGGGGTGGCTCCAGGCGATAGCCCATGCCCGGAAAGGTCGAGATGATCGATGCGTCACTGGTGTCAGGTTCGAGCTTGGCACGCAACCGACTCACCCAGGTCCGCAAATACTGCGCCTCATCGCGAAACTCGGGACCCCAGATCCGGCTGAGCAACTCGGTATGCAGCATGATCCGTCCCGGATTGCTGGCAAGTTGGACGAGGAGCGCCCATTCGGTCCGGCTGAGACGAACTTCCTCGCCCTTGACAAGAACCCGCCGCAGTTCGAGGTCGATCTCAAGGTCGGGAAAGTGCAGCACCTGATTCGGGGCGACGGGTGATGTTCCACTGCCGCGGCGGAGCACAGCGGTGATCCGGGCAAGCAGTTCGTTGGGGTTGAAGGGTTTGGTCAGGTAATCGTCGGCGCCACTCTGAAACCCCTGCATCTTGTCAATATCGCCGGTGCGGGCGGTCAGCATGATGACTGGGACTCTCGGCGTCTGGCTTTGGCTGCGGATGAGGCGGAGGGTTTCGAAACCATCCATCTCCGGCATCGTCACATCGAGCACGACGATGTCCGGCCGCTCGGCGTTCAGCACCGCGATTGCCGTTGCGCCGCAATCGGCCGTCACCACCGCGAACCCGTCGGCTTCCAACGCGGCGCGCAGCAGGCGCACGATCGACGGTTCATCGTCAGCTACCAGAACGAGCTGTTTGCGCACCTGGATATCCCCCAAGGCTAACAAAAAGGCGATTGTGCAACCGAATTCCCGGTCACGGGGTGAGACTATGGACCAATTGACCAGTCCGACGGGATTGGCAAGGTCACCGAAAACGTTGCGCCCTCGCCCGGCCCGCGTGAGATGACGCCAATCTGACCTCCCTGCGCCTCGATCAGGTGCCTGCTCAGGTAGAGGCCGAGTCCCATGCCGCGTACCGTCGGATCGGCTCCGGGACGGCGGAAGCGTTCGAACACCGAGCCCAGGTGCTCCGCGGCGATCCCGGATCCTTCATCCGCGACATTGATCGTCACGTCACGTTCATCGAAACTCACGTACGTCGTGATCGTGCTTCCCGCCGGAGAGAACTTTGCCGCGTTTTCGTAGAAATTGCGCAGCACTTGGCTGAGCAGCTCGGCATCCCCTTCCGCTGGCGGCGCCTCGCGGGAAACGTCGACGGCGAACTGGTGCGTACGTGCGGTTTCCTGGGCCACCGCAATGGATTGGCGGATCAGCGCCAGCAGCAGGATCGGTTCCGGTGACGGTTCCAGCCGCCCGGCCTGGATCGCGGTCACGGTGAGGATGTTGGCGAGCATTTGCTCGAGTTTGACGCTTTCGGTCACGATATCGGCGAGCAACTCCCGGCGCGTCTCGGGATCGAGCGTCTCGCCACGTTGCGCCAGGAGATGGGCTCCCCCATGGATTGCGGTCAGTGGCGTGCGAAACTCGTGCGAGATCAGGGACAGGAAGTCGTCCTTGAGCTGTTCCGCCTCGCGGATCCGGGTGATGTCCTGAAACACCACCACTGCACGAACCACCTCGCCAAAGCGGTTTCGCAGCGGCGCTGCCTGTACAAGCACCGGCAGTTTTCGATCCTCGCCGACAATGAGCGTGAGTTGACGGTTTCGCACAATCTCGCCGCGCAGGGCACGCATGCCGGGCCACTGGCTCCGTGGCAGGATTCGGCCATCGGCCCGGAGCAACTGGTAGTCCAGCATTGGATATTCCAGCACGGATCCCTGAAACGTGCCAGACATCTCAAGGGCGGTCACATTGGCGAGTTCGATCTCGCCATCAGGTGCAGTGCGGATGATCACGGCGGAGGGCAGATTGTCGAGAATGACACGCAATTGATCTCGCTGCTCCTCGGCCCGCCGCTGATTCTCCTCGGCCTGAGAGTAGAGCTGGGCGCGATCGATCGCCGTCGCGGCATGTGCCGCCAGGATCTGGATCGCCTGGAGATCCAGTTCGTCATATCCCCGGCCTTCAAGCCGCTCCGTCAGGTAAAGGTTGCCCAGCACCCGATCTCCCAGCAGAATCGGCACGCCAAGCAACGATCCCATCGGAGGGTGATTCGGCGGAAAGCCGACCGATTGCGGATCGTCGGCGATAACAGGCACGATCATCGGCGTGCGATCGCGGATCAGGGCGCCGAGCATGCCGTGTCCCTGGGGGATCGGCCCGATCCGGGCACGTTCGAGCGGGGTGATCCCGGACGTGATGAACTCCGTGATATGCCCCAGCTCATCGGACACACCCAGCGCGGCATACCTCGAAGGGATCACGTCCTTGGCGAGATCGACCAGCCGCTGCAGCACCGCCGCTAGCTGGAGTTCCGAAGCAACATCCAATGCGGCCACGTAGGCAGCGACAGCGGCGAGGTTGGGGACAGCCGATGTGGCATTGCGCTCATCGTGTGCAGGACCGTTGTTGTCACCTTCTTGAAGGTGGTCGAAGACTGTCACCCCGCTGCCAATTCACGAAGAGGCACTGTAGAGTCCGTGCTGGACTGGAAGACTCCCAAGTATATGCGCCACCAGGTGCTGGATGCTGGCGGCAGGAACGTGGAATCGCTCACCAGCCCTTATGGAATGGCAAGACCATAGTGATCGTGGACCACCAGGTCACACCGTATCTTTCACTGGCACGAGCAGGATGGGGGCGCGAGAAGTACGGATCAGCTTTTCGGCAACGCTTCCCAAGAGCCACCGGCGAATGCCGCTCCGTCCGTGGCTCGTCAACACGATCAGGTCGTCCGGCCGGGTCAACGTGTCGATCACGTCGAACGGCGCTCCCCACTCGGTCGCGATCGACACGTCCAGCCCCTCTCGCATCAATTGGTCTTGTATGGCTGAAAGATACTCATCGGCATATTGACGCATGTCGTCGATCGATTCCTGCGTCACCGCCAACGCCCCATCGACCGCGGTGACAACGTAGTTGAGGTGAAGCGCGCGTACCAGCAGGATTGGAACGCCCAATTGCCTTGCCACCTTCCTGGCCATGGACAGCGCATGCTCTGCCAGTGAAGAACCATCAAGCGGCACGATGATGCGCCGGATCACTGCGGCTTCCCCGGGAATCACGTCATCCTGGTCACGGACGCCGAGGATGGGTACGGTCGAATGACGGACGACGCGATCCGTCACGCTACCGAACAGCGCCCGCTTGATGGCGCCCAATCCGTGGGTGGTCATGACGATCAGATCCGATTGTTGCTGTTCCGCAACATCGAGGATGGTTTCAGCCGGTTCACCAACCGTGACACAAACGTCGGGAAGTGGCCTCAAGGTGCCGGATTTCGCGAATGCATCCAGATCTAGGCGGGCTTTCGAGACAATCGACAACTCCTCGTCCGCCGTCCATCCCAAAGGTTGGTCGATTGCCACCTGCGCCTGTTCCCGGTTTGGCGCTACGACCTGCAAGAATACAACACTGGAGCCGACCCCTGTCAGCGCCTGAGCATAGGGAATGGCGTGCTTCGCCAGCGAGGAGCCGTAGAGTGGGACAAGAATGGATTGACGCGCGGTCATGGCCTGCCTCCCGTCATCAGATTGGTGATACCGATTGGCTTTGCATGGGAAAGGTGATCGCTCACGGCTCGCAATACTTCAACTTCTCGTCAACGCGCTCCAGTGCAGGCCAGTTATCTCCCGCTGCTCGTCGGCTACGTGGACACCTGCGCGTTTGGTCGCCTCAAAGTCTCACTGACACCTTCTCGCAGGTTGCTTGAACCGTCCCGAAAGGCGGGGGTGGGCTTCACCAGCAACACGGAGACGGATGAGCGACGGACCACTTCCTCGGCGACGCTTCCCATGAACCATCGCGAAATTCCGCTCCGTCCGTGAGATGCCATCACATAGAGATCGCCGGGTTTCGAGGCGTCCACCAACTCAAGCGCAACCGAACCTCGCCGCACTTCGTAGCTAATCTCGAAGCCCCGGCCCAGGAGTCGCCTGGCTACGAATTCGAGATACTGGCGGGCTGCGTCGACCTCATCGGCAACCAGTGAAATGGTTTCCGACGAGTCGATCATGTTGCCATACACAAGATCCGAGACCTGGCCGGCGAATTCGATCACGCGGACGAGATGGATTGGAGCTTGGGTCAGTCCTGCCATGTTCTCGGCCTCGACGAGCGCCTTCTCGGCGATATCGGAACCATCCAGGGGAACAACCAGTCGTTTATACATTCGAGCCTCCAACTCAATATGACCGTGTGGTGAACGTGATCACACGCAGAACGTGAGCACACTTTATTAACGTCAGCGTACGCGGATCGACACTACAGAACTGATCGAGATCGTCCCGTTGGTGATACAAAATCGTGCCAATGAAAGTCCTCTGTCACGTTTCGTCGCCGCTCGCCGTTCTTAGTTCCCGCTCTCGCACCGTCTACCAGGAGACTGCCGCTTCCATTGGCGGGGCGTCCGTGACCGCCCCGACCAGCGATTGTCCTGGTTGCCTACCAGTGTTGGACGCGGCCCTGATCAGCAACACGGGTACGGAGGAGCGACGAACGACCTCCTCGGCAACGCTGCCCATGAACCAACGAGCGATTCCACTGCGGCCATGCGAGGCGATCACGTACAGATCTCCGGACCTGGAAGCAGCGATCAACTCATTGGCGACCGAGCCGTGGCGAACCTCGCTCGTCATACGGTGGCCCTGGTCTGCTATACGCCGAGCAACGGATTCGAGGTACTGTGTGGCCGATGCGGCCTCGTCAGAAAGCAAGTAAGAGACGGTCGTAGGATCCGCCATCATCCCGTACACGGCATACGTGTCCTGATCGGTGAGATCGATCACGCGGATGAGATGAATCGGCGCGTGGGTGAGGACAGCCATGTTCTCGGCATCGACCAGCGCCTTCTCAGCGAGATCGGAACCATCCAGGGGGACGACAATTCGTTGATACATGTGAGACTCCAGCTTGAATGACGGTTCGTTATCGTGATCACGTGGTGACGAGTGTGCAATTGACGCTGCCGTCAGCATATGCGGATCGACGTCACAGAACTGATTTGGATCGCCCTCGTGGCGATACAAAATCGTGTCAATTCGAGGACATTGAATCTGGCGATGTTGGAGTGGGTAGCTTGGCACGTCGTTCGCGAATGATTCGTGACCAATCGATCTGCATCACGGCAACCAGGATGACCAGGCCAACGACCTGCACGACGATGGAGGCGGCACTGCCAAAGCCCGGACGAAGGACGCCTGAGAGCGATGTTGCGGCGGTTCCGGCAGCGACAATCCAGAAAAAATATCCCAGGGAGCGACCGGTGGCGAAGACCGTCAGCCGCGGAATCAGCGGCACGCGCGAGATGCCGATCGCGATGAACAACTGATTGCTGGGAACAGGTCCGAGCAGAAAGAGTCCCAGCATCGACAGGCTCATCGCCCGATGCTGCCTGATGGACTCGCCAAGTGCTTCGATGTTCGATCACCAGCGACGGGGAACCACACGAATGCCCCAGATGCGACAGGACATTGCGAGGACACCTCTGCCCATCGCCACCGCCAGTGCGCCGACCAATGCAAGCTGCCCAGATATCGATTCCATCATCGACGTGAAAGTACGCGAGGAGGGCCCAGGTCGGCGGCATGAATGCCGGGATTGCATTGAGCACGATGACCAGCACGACGATGAGCGCCCACAGTTCGATCGGATTCATTCTCTCCCTTGGCCTGGCTTCAGGATGGCCTGCCAACCGGGCACGCATCGTGTCCATCACGGATCAGTGCGGCCCTGTCCCAACGCAGGCTTCGCCAACCCCAATGCAAAACCCTCACAGGATGAATGTAGTCATCATTGCTCACCGCCTTCCTGTGCCAGTTTGCGACGGAGGAGGCTCCAGGCAAGCCTGATCACCACCACGGCGTAGATCGCGATGGCGAGCTGCAATGGTCGGCCATCGTGGATCATCACCGCCTCCACGAGGATCCAGCCGAAAAGAATGCCACCCGCAAGCAGCGATACGATCGGCGCCATCGGATGAAGAAACCAGGTCATGCGGGCAGCCAGCAACATACTGCCACCGACGACTCCGGCAAGGAGCAGGCCCGGGATCAGGAAGCTGTCGAACGGCGAGCGATCGAGCGTCGATGACGGCATCCCCAGGCCATCGAACGCAAGCAGGCCGCCACAGGTGAGCGCCACGAATCCCATGACCAACTCAGCGACGAAGAGCGTAGTGGGAAAGGATGCGTCCTGACCCAAACCTGTTGTCTGAGACGGATCATCCGTAGCCCCACTGGATCGTGGAATGTTTCTGCCCACTGGTTTGTCTCCTTTCCTGTCCCGAACGCATTTGGATCCCGTGAGGCGCAAGACTGCGACCGCAGCGGGAAGGGAAGTGCGCGCGCAGGTTGGTGATTGCCATGCCGGAGATAGAACGGACGTAACGCCCGTCTCCCACAGGCCCCGGACCCGGTTGTTCGTGACACTCGTCGCTGGTGGATAGACGATGACAACCGCCGCTCATTCCTTCAGGATCCACTCTCCCTTTCGCATTGCCGCTGCCTTGGTTCAGGATCGCGGTCCGGCATATCGTTATCGCTATCGAGAACTGATGAACGCGCCCGTGCTCGTCCTGCTCTTGACGACCATCGACTCTGGCAGGCTCCCCCGCATGATGACGAGCGGTCCGGCAATGTCCACCACCAGGCGGGCCGCGACGCTGCCGAACTGATCGTGAAGGGCGCCACCGACTCCATGGGTCGTCATCACAATGACATCGCCCGGTTGGACTGCTGCTTCGAGACAGGAAATGACTGGCCCGTACAGGAGCGTCGACGTAACCTCGACACCCTGAAGCGCAAGTTGCCCCTCGGCCAGGGTGAGTGCGCCGTGAGCCTCATTCCTGAGCCTGGCAACCATCTCTGCCGAGGCCTCAGGATCGTAGGCATAGGCCGGCGGCAAAACCCGGCGCGGGTCGATCACCATTACGAGGTGCACCCCGAGGTTCAGATTCCGGGCAAGGTTGGCGGCAAGTGGAAGCGCCTGCGCCGCGCGCAGCGAGCCATCGAGCGGCACGAGCAACCGCGTGATCGGTTGGCACAACAACGCCTGATCGTTGGCATCGACCCGGACAAGCATCACCGGGATCGGCGAATCGAGCGCGAGCCTGGCGGAATGGCACCTGGCGTCGATCTCACCACCGGGATCGCATGTGGTCGCCAGCAGGATGAGATCGGCATTGCGCATGGCCGCTATCGCAGGAATCTCCATCGCAGGCTCGGAAGACTCCGCCGGGTCGAGCACCTCGAGCAGGGCTCGCGGTGAACCCGGTTCCGTCTCGATTCGCGACCATTCGCCGGCGCATCCCGATCCGAAGGGCAAGAGCATGAGCCTGGCGTGTGGCCCGCCGACGGCTTGGGCGAACGCCAGGACCGGGTCGATAGGGATCGCGCCATCCCACGGAATCAGGATGTTAAGCGCGGCGGTGGACATTTGCAGGTTCTGCATATCGATACTCCTGAATTTGGACACACGTTGGTATGGAAGATGGTAGACACAACTCATAGCTGATTGGCATGTCACGCAGGGTCTACTCGCCACGCGGACGGATGATTGACCGTTCGAGGAGGCGTCTCGCCCGTCCCTTGCACACATGATCGAAACAGTTGCGCCGTCACCAGCGCCAGTCCGACCGTGGCGGCGAGTACGACAACGAGCATGGTCGGCTCTGCCGAGGGATCACCCTTGGCCAGCATGACGACGCCCATCCCGGCGACCGACGCGGCAAGGCACGTTTCGAATGGGGCCAGACCGTAGGCGGCCCTGATGGCTACTGGCTGGTTGCGAAGGAGTCCGACACCGGTCGAAACCAGCAGCGGGATCAGGAAACCGAAATCCAGTAGCATGATCAGCCAGAAGAGAGTCGGCCCCGCCTGGTAGTCGACCGGCAGGTTGCCGGTGTAGACAAGCCGGATCTGCTGCGTCCACGCCAGGGCGAAGAAGCCGCCGACACTGATGAAGATGCCAGCCAGCGTCCGCCGCAACCGATCTGACGGGACCGGCATCGAGGTGTCTCCCAGGCGAGACCAGGCGGCAACGGCGATTGCCGCGCCGCCGGCCACCAGTCCGGCGTAGAGCGGAAAGAACCTCTCGACATTGCCATCGTAGCGGGCGTATTCCTGACCGAGAATGGCCGTCGTATAGGTGTAAACGGCGTAGGCGGCCGGCCCGAGGGCGAGCGGGGCTGCCAGGCGATGGCCACGCAGCCAAAGCGCCCCGGCCGCGATCGCGACCGGGGCGACGACCGCGAGCGAGACGATCTCGCCGCCCACGAACTGATTCTCGATAGGGGTGGAGGTGCGGAACTTGACGACGTTGAGGACGAGCGGTCCCAGAACCGCGCTCACCGCGATGCCGGCGCCAAGCGCAATCGAGCCGATGCCAGCGACACGAGATTGAATCATCACACGTTCCTTCCTGAACCAAACTGGGCGGCGGCAGACCTGCCCCTTGATATCCGTCGGTATCGCCGCACGGAAACCGCGTCAATCCGCCTGGAGGAGCGCGATGGCGCCGTGGGCGGCGTGTCCAAACGCATGGTTGACCGCAACATAGGTCCCAGGCTCCTCGACGGTGAATTCAACACAGGCGCCATCGCCGGGGCCAACGCTGATCGACTGGACCCCAAAGAGCTCGTTCTTCGGGTTCCCATTCACGTAAGCCCGGTCGAAGATGGCTCCGACGACGTGGAAACTCGACCAGATATTCGGTCCGGCGTTGACGAAGAAAATCCGGACCGGTTCGCCGACCCTGATCGGGATTGGGTTGTCCACATACTGGCTGGCGTGCCCGTTGAAGACCACATGATCCATGAAGCCTCCCAGCATCATCGTGTCCATGCTTGGGACCTTGACCGGATCGTCGCCATACGTGAAATAGAACTCACTCTCGACCAGGATCAACTCCTGGGCTGCGGGCCAGCCCTCCTTCGGGTCAACGATCATCGCACCGTACATCCCGGCGCCGATGTGGAGAAGCACGGGGGGTGTACCACAGTGGTACATATAGGCGCCTGGTACTTTGGCGACAAAGGTCCATGTGAACTCCTCGCCCGGCTGAAGGTTCTTGTAACTCTTGTCGGGTGGGGTTTTTGCGGCATGGGTGTCGAGGGAGTGGGTAAACCCCGACTCATTGCGAACGGTCAAGGTGACCGTATCGCCTTCCACCACGCGCAACGTACGACCGGGGATCGTCCCGTCGAAGGTCCAGCCGGCATAGGTGACGTCCTTGGCAACGTTGAGCGTCGCGTCCCTACTGACGATCGTGAATTCCTTGGGTCCAGGCTGAACGGGTTGCAGGAAGGGATCGTAGACGGTGAATGGCGTGACAGAGGCCGGATCAGGAGTGGCGGCGCCGGTGCTGTCACTTGTGGAGGCATCCGAGCCGACGTAGCTGCTGTCAGGAGTAGCGGCTTCCGGCGTACCCAAGCCTTGATCGTGTTCCTGGGCGCCACTTCTTCGGCTTGCTATCCCGACTCCACCAACGACTAATCCGAGAGTGGCGGCGCGGCGTATGAATGCCCTTCGGTTCGCTGGTTGCCCACTGGGAACACAGGCATCCGGCATCACAGGTTCGACGGGGATTCGAAAATGTGTCATTGCGTTGTTCCTTCCGGGTGTTGGCTCGATCTCTATCGCTTCGTGCTCATCGCAGAGGGATATTTCCACTTGCCTACTGTGTTCGTCGTTACGCCGCGCTGGTGGAGCCAGGCGAATCCAGGTTTCCAGGGAGTGCCGATCCGCGGCAGGATGTATGCGTCAAGTCCGATGTATCCTGCCACCTTCTGGGCCAGGATGAGACAGCATGTTCATCGCGAGTGCGTGGCGCATCGTTTCGGCCGATGGGGAGAGGCCATTCAAGGCGATGAGCATGCTGTCCAGGGAGGCGACAGGGATCTCGATCATGGTGCTGTCCCGTTCCCACCTCGTTGCTGTCAGGGGTGGACATCTGGATACAGACCGTCGTCGGTATGTCCAAATGAAGAGCCCGGTGAACATGCCGTTCACCGGGCTCTTCGTGTGCATCAGTGAGCGTCAGACTGCTCGCGGTTGGGTGAGGTAATGGCGCCGTTCCCCTCCCCCGTGCCATGCCGGAGGGCGGTCAGCTTGCCGGCTTCCCAGGGAGTGCCCAGCGCCGGGAGCAGAACCCGGTCGAGACCGATGTGGCCAGCGACCTTCCAACCGAGGATCAGGAAGACGGTGAGACCGAACAGAACCGGATTTGAGCTGACCGTGCCCGCCATCAGGAAGTTGAAGTTGAGCACGGTGCCGAAGAAGGCGGCGATACCAACCAGCGCTCCAACAATCAGGCCGATCCCGATCAGGAATTCGCCAATCGCCACGACCTTGGCGAACCAGGTGTACCACCCGTGCGTCAGCATGTAGTTGATCGTGTCGCGGAACCAGTCGTAGGTAATGGCCGGTCGTGCTGGCGCGTCAGGAATCGCGACCGCGCGGTCCCAATAGCTCTGAAGAGCCGTCCCGCCGCTCATCCAGGCGTCGTCGCGAATCTTGTGTTCACCAGCTCCTAACCACGCGTGACCGACGAAGAAGCGGATTGGCATCCAGATAACCGCAAGGTAGGTGTTGCCGAGAAGCAGCTTCCAGCCCGCCGGGTCATCGACCTGGCCGTTGCCGGAGGTTGGAGCGGCGCCGATCGGGACGCCTTCTTCCGGAATTTTGTTCGCCTGGAGGAGGCCCTCGACGACGACCAGCGCCAGCAGCACCCAACTGAGCAATGACGAATCGGAGTACGCCTCACTGTTCCAGAACGTGCTTGTGAAATAGTCGTCGGCGAAGGCGATCGCCAATCCGACATAGAGCGCCGCGGCGATCACCGTCAGAATGTACCCCTTTTGCCGTGTCATCGTGGTCATGATGTTTACCCTTCCCGCGTCCTGTCCGACGCTCTTCCCGTACCATCGTTTCCCCATCGAGCCTCCGGTTGCCATCTTTGTGGACCGGTGCTTTCTGTAGTGACGATGATGCCGTGCGGGACGTGGAGAAGGCGTCACAGGCATCCGGAACGGCATGTCAATCTCGTGCCAAAACGGAAGGACTCGATAACCGGGGAAACAATGCTTGACGTCAGTGTCGCGGCGCCTCCAATGACGGCCTGACCATTACGGAAGGCAGTTCGGAAGTCAGTCGATCCACATTACGTTCCCCAATTCCACTTACCCCTGGCGGGCCCCTGATGATCGCGGAGTTCAGGCGGAGACAACGCCGCACCTGTGAGAGTACATCGCGGGCTGGTCGTACTCGAGATCGGTCACCCGGAGCCGGATGTAGGAGAAGTCCCCCGTGTCGTACCTCCAGATCGCCTCTCCCGCGACCGGCACCCGCACACCCGCAAACTGGCCATAGTCGCTGATCGGCGTAAACCATGGCAGGGCCTGGCCCTTGGCGTCGTTGTTGCGCTGCGCCGTCATCGTCACCAGTTTGCCCTGCTCGTCGAAAATGAAGTTTGCCGATGCAGTCACCCCGCCGTAGCTCATCGTTGCCCTGGCCGAGTTCGTGTCGATACGCTCCCAGGTGATGTACGGGCTCTGCGCCGCCGTCGGAAACCACATGATCTCGTTGAGATAGAGGTGCATTGCGCCCTGGTCGAGCGCGCCTCTGCGCTTTCGCGCTACCGGAATCGTTCCGAGCACTCGCATGTCGATGTCGCCCGTGCCCTCGACGTAGCGGTCCCGGCCCCTGATCGTCAGCAGCGGCGCCATCTCCATCGAGACGGACCAGACGAATCCGGGCGGATCGGTTGTGTAGTACTCCTCCGCCTCGAACGGAATCCAGCCCTTGTCTTCTCCCAGCCGGAACTCCCCTTCCATTTTCAGCCGGACCATTGAGGGCCGCTGCTTACCGATCACCTGTGCATATCGCAGCCATCGTTGGACTGGTTCGGGCAGACCGGCGATCTCCTTGGCGGTAACGATGGTCGGTACGTTGTCGTTGCTCGCCGCGAGAAGGTCATCGATCTCACGGGAGATTCGCCGCTCGGTCACAAGACGACCGACCCCGACCGAAGACGCTACGATCAACACAAAAGCGGCATGTGCGCCGACAACGATATTCATGCGCTTGCTCATGATGAACCTCCGGAATAGTGCTCACCTTCTATGCTCGTGACTGAGGTGGTGAACTGTCGACGTGGTCAGTGATAGCGGGAACCGGGCGCAAGAGGCGGGTAACGCCGGGGGCGGCTATCCACAGTCCCCAGCCAGCGCTACCTATTGGGGCGGGCCGCTCAGGACCGGTCGGCTGGATCCAATCTCAGGCGTACGATGACCCCATCCGGGAAACGCTTGGCCGCCTTCGCCAGCGAAGTTCCTTCGAGGGTAGCTCGTGCACCGTCGGCCGCGGACCCCCGTAGAACCTCCCCAACGCCGGCAAGTGTTTCGTTGCCGATCCGCGCCGTCACCGGCCGCCCTTCGTCCAGGTTATGCCACCAACGCCGGTCACCCGGCGAAAAGACGTAGACCGTACCCTCCCGGCGGGCGTACTGGACGGGCAACGTGTAGGAGCGTCCGGTTCGCCGACCGATGACGGTGATCAGCATGACGCTCCGGCTCAGCAGGCCATAGCCCTGGATTAGCTTAGAGCGACCGGCAATAGGTGACACGCAGGCACGGCCCGGTGGATCATGGAGATGTTGTCGTCCCTGTGATCACCGGAGGTTGCCGTGCCTGTCATGCCAGTATGCCTGCTCGACCCCGTCTGGGAACAGTTCGAAGCGTTGTTGCCGGACCATCCGGAGGTGGTTCCGAGCCATCCGCTCGGCTGTCACCGGCGCCGTGTGCCCGATCGGGTCGTGTTCGACCACGTCGTGGCCGCCCTGGTCCATGGGTCCGGGTATGAACGGATTGCCACGCCGGGCTGTTCCGACCGGACGATCCGGCGCCGGGTGCATGCGTGGGCCGAGGCCGGACTGGCGGAGGAACTCCACACCCTCGCGGTGCAGCAATATGACCGGATGATCGGGATCGACCTCGACGATGTGGTGGTCGATGGCTGCATCAAGAAAGCGCCCTGTGGCGGCGAGAAAGCGGGCAGAAGTCCCGTCGATCGGGGCAAACAGGGGCTGAAGCGGTCGACGCTGAGCGATGGTGCGGGCGTTCCCCTGCACCTCGTCTCGGCCGGGGCCAACCGCCATGACGCGCCGCTGCTCGGACCGACCCTGGCCGGGTTGGACACCCTTGGATTACTCCCGGCCAGCATCACCGCTCGCCTTGACCGGGGCTATGACAGCGGCGTCACCCGGACGCTGCTGGCGAGCCTCGCGGTCACCGGCGAGATCGCCCGCAAAGGTGTTGCGGCTCCCCTCCAGGTCGGCAAGCGATGGGTCGTCGAACGCACCCAGTCGTGGATGAATGCCTTCGGCAAGGTGCGTCGCTGTACGGAGCGAAACGGTCGGGTGGTCGACTTCTATCTCTTCCTGGCCGCGACCTTCGTGGCCGTGCGCTGCCTCATTCGCGAGGCGCGCACCCGCTATCGCTGGACCAATCGGCCAACAACCCGGAGACTCAAGTGATGCCTATTGCCGGTCGCTCTTAGTGTGCGTGGCCCTGAAATCGGCGTAGATCTCTTTGACCTTGCCCGTGGCCACCTCTTCCTCAACCATCGCGATTGCTGCCATAGCCGGTTCTCCTTGCTGCCCGACTTCCGGGACCGGCCACGCGTACGGTCATTCTTGTGAATCGAGTTAGGTCCCGCTCACAACCGTGATCGTCCCTACCATCCCCGCCTCCTCATGTCCTTCAATTTCGCAGACGAGCTCGTACTCCCCTGCCTGCATAGGAATGAGGTGAAGATCAGTTTGCTGGCCGGCGAAGACCTCGACTTCGCTCAGGTACGGCGCCTTATACTCACCTGATGCATCCTGAACCTTGCGAAGGGCGACGGAGCGGTAGAACTCACTTGCGGTGAATTCGTGCTTTACCGCGCCTGAGTTCTTGATTTCCAGTATGTAAGTCCGGTCTACTTCGAGGGTGACCTCGTTTGGATCGAAGAAGAACTCCCCAAGCTCGAACGTAACCGTTTCGACCTCATCCCAATTTGCCGACTCGACCTGATCGGCGCCATCCAGTACCCAGTCGCCGTCGGCAACATCTGCCATTACGGGAGCTGGAGTTGTGGGGAGTTCCCCGCTCACCGTTATGGTCCCAGTCATTCCGGCCTCGGAATGTCCCTCGATCTGGCAGTGAAACTCGTATTCCCCCGGCACTACTGCGACGAAGAAGAGTTCAGCTTCCATGCCCGGGTAGACCTCGATCGCCGTAAGATACGGGGCCTTCACCTCGCTCTGATCGGTCTCCACCTTACGAGTGGCTATGGAGCGATAGAATTCGTGTGCGGTGAAGTAGTGCTTTTCAGCGCCCGCGTTGCGGATTATCAACGTGTATGGCTGGCCAGCCTGGAACTCGAGAATGTTAGGCGTAAACGACATTTCGTTGAGTTCCAGCGCAACGTCCTGCTTACCATCCCAGTCGGCCGCGTCCACAAAGTCCACGGCATTGAGCACGTACTCCTCTACCGCTTCCGCCGCGGTGGTTGGAGTAGCCTGGGCCGCAATTGCTCGCCCGCCGGCCAGGTGGAAGCCGGAGAAGGTTGCCCCTGCGCCGACTCCGTAAAGGAGCACTCGGCGACGTGTGAAGCGGCTCGATAACTCTGGGTAAGCATCTCTAAGTTGGTTCATTGGGATCCTCCTTGCAATGTTGGTGTGGCACCGGGACACCAATTGCCTGCCGCCACGCCAGCTATTTCGAATTTTGGCGCGCGGCACGCCCCAAAATCGTGACGACACACGGGCGGACGTGTCAAAAACGCAACAGAAGCGTGGCAGCGCGGCTTCGCCTGGCTCCTGGAACGCCTCTTCGTCCTAGGGCGTTTAGTCGACCCGCATAGACACCCGCCGTTCGAAACTGCCGGGCTTCCGGATCAACGACCACAGCCAAACCTTCTCTTTCTCCGCATGCCATCACACGCCATAAGCCTTCGTGCTTCCAACGGTCACCTAGCCGAGAAAGCACCACTACACGGGGAGCCAACCAGGTCTTCGAGCACATCTAGCGTATAGTTCTCTCAGGTACTCCTCGTTGCGCTCGTCCAAAAAGAAGGCGACGATGTCGAACCGCTGCGCGATTACGAGATTGTCGTCAGGCGTCATTTGAAGCCCGCGCTCGGCACCATCCGGGCGCAGGCACTCACCGCGTCGCGCGTACAGTCGACCTACAACGAGTGGCGCGAGCAGGGTATGAGCGCCCGCCTGATCCGCGCTGCGCATATGCGGCTCTCGCAGGCGTTGAAACAGGCGGTGCGGCTCGGGCTGGTCGCCTCGAACGTGTGCGATTTCGTGAACCCGCCACGGCTGGTACGCACAACCGTGCAGACGTGGAACGAGCAGGAAGCCGCTGCGTTCTTGCACGCCGCCGAGCATCGCCCGGTGCTGAACCGGGGCGGCGACACGGGCAGGCGTGAGTCTGACGAACTCTGGCCACTCTGGCCGCTGCTACTGCTCAAAGGGCTCAGGAGGGGCGAGGGACTCGGGCTGCGGTGGCGCGATGTCGACCTCGACCGGGGCAGCGCGAGGAGGGCCTGGACGTGGCCCATCCCTTCGCCCTTCTTGCGGTCAAGTAGCGCCGGTCGGTGCGCAGCGAGGCAAATGCCGCCATATACCAGGCCTGCCGCAAGGGCTTGTTGC
>Ga0209176_10000140_pt1 | contig 18914 bp, 16 predicted proteins | sample NGEPer11B_FD_184511 | JGI IMG/M metagenome (GOLD analysis project Ga0209176, IMG submission 184511) | Arctic peat soil microbial communities from the Barrow Environmental Observatory site, Barrow, Alaska, USA - NGEE Permafrost305-11B... | ecosystem: Environmental > Terrestrial > Soil > Wetlands...
GCGCTCGCGCAAGGCATCAAGGTCGGCATGATGTTCGCGATGGCGTGGGCAATCGCCGGTGGCCTCGCGGCCATCGCCGGCACGTTTGTCGCCGCGGGGGCCGCCGGCATGGAACAGACGAGTTGGGTCATCGCCCTCAAGGCGCTGCCGGCGATCATCATCGGCGGGCTCGACTCGCTGCCCGGCGCTGTGGTCGGCGGCCTTTCCGTCGGCATCGTCGAGGCGCTCACCGCGACCTATCAGCCGTCCGTCGCCCCGTGGCTCGGCGCCAACTTCGCACTCGTTGCGCCTTACGCGCTGATGTTCGGGGTGCTCCTCGTCAAACCGTATGGCCTCTTCGGAGCAAAGGAGGTGGAACGCGTATGAGCACCCCCGTCAAGACAAGGCGTCTGCGCGGTCGACCGCTCGTCCAGACCGCATACAGCCAGGACATGGCGTTGGTGAACACACCGGGCAAACGCCGTGGTGTCCTCGCCATCATCGTGATCGCGCTTCTCATCCCGTTCATGCTCACCAATGACCTGTTGCTTATCGGTACCTTGGGAATGATCGCCGCAGTCGGGGCGATCGGACTCAATCTGGTGACTGGCTATGCGGGTCAGATCTCGCTCGGTCACGCCTTCTTTATCGGCGTGGGCGCCTATACCGGTGCAGTGCTCGGCGGCAACCCCGACGGACCCGTGGTCGGCTATGGACTGCCGATCTACGTATGGCTTCCGGCGGCCGGCATCGTGGCCGCCATCGCCGGTTTGCTCGTCGGACCAATCGCTGTGCGTCTGCGCGGCCTGTACCTCGCCATCGTCACGCTCGGCCTCGTATTCATCGGCGAACACGTCTTCCGCGAGGCCCGCAGTCTCACCGGCGGCCCCGGTGTCGGACGCCGCGGACCCGAACTCGACGTCTTCGGCATCGACTTCGGCGCCAGCGGCTCACTCTTTGGTCTGGAGCTCGCCCGCGAACAACGGCAGTTCTTCCTCGCGCTCGCATTCCTCGTCGTTTTTGCCATCCTTGGACGCAACATCGCACGCTCGAAGGTTGGACGGGCGTTCTCGGCCGTGCGCGACCGTGATGTCGCCGCCGCCGTCATCGGTGTCGGCCTGACCCGCCACAAGGTGATGGCCTTTGCGATGTCGTCGTTTTATGCAGGCGTGGCCGGCGCGCTGTTCTACGCTGTGGTCGGAGTTTTCGAGCCGAACACGTTCGGACTGCTCCTGTCGATCCAATACCTCGCGATGATTCTGATTGGCGGAGTCGCGACGATTTCGGGGGCGATCATGGGTGCCATCTTCATCCAGTCACTGAGCCGCATCGCCGGCGGAATCGCCGGGCTACTGCCGTTCATCAGCGATAGCGCTGCCGGTGGCGGCATCCTCACCGTCTTCCAACTCGAATCCATCCTGTACGGCCTGCTGATCGTCGGTTTCCTTATCTTCGAACCGCGGGGGCTTTTCGGAATCTGGATGCGAATCCGCAATTACTGGAAGGGGTGGCCTTTCTCCTATTGACACCGCATACTCCGTTCATCTGATTGGTGACGGCACAACCCACGGCACAACCTTCGGTGCGGTCCATGGCGGCTCGTACCAGACACGAAAGGATCGAATGAGATGAAACTCAATCGACGGCTCATCCAACTTGGGGTGGGGTTGGCGGCGACGTCCCTCATCCTCGCCAGTTGTCGTAGTGGTGGCGACGGCGCAAGTAACAAAGAAGGCATCAGCGAAGAAGCCTGCCCCCGTGCGGTCAACAAGGACAACGGCTGCATCTACCTCGGCGCGATTTCCGACCTCACCAAGGGGCCTTTCGCGCCGCTCGCTGTGCCGATCACCGATTCCCAAAAAGCATTCTGGAAGCGCGTGAACACGCAAGGCGGCATCGACGGCTACGACGTCGACATCGAGAAGTACATTCGTGACGCCGAGTACAACCCCGAAATCCACAACAAGAAATACCAGGAGATCCGCGGCAATATTCTTGCCCTCGGCCAGACCCTCGGTTCCTCGCAGACACTTGCCATCATCGACGACATGCGCGAAGACCATATGGTGGGCGTGCCCGCATCCTGGAACTCCGCCTGGGAGTTCGATGACATCATCCTGGAGAGCGGCGCAAACTATTGCTTCGAAGCGATGAACGGCGTCGACTGGGCTATGGAGAACCGCGGTGACATCGAGAAGGTCGTCGCCATCGGCTACGCCGGTGACTTCGGCGGGGATGCGGCAGCAGGGGTCGAGGCAGCAGCAAAGGCACATGACATCGAGTACACGAAGCTCGAAACCCCGGCCGGGCAGGACAACCAGGCCGGCTCCATCGCGGCGATCCTCAAGGAAGAGCCCGATCTTGTGGTCGTGACCACCGGTCCGGCCGAAATGGCAACCATCGTCGGCACCACCGCGGCCCAGGGCTTCAAGGGGACGTTCGTGGGCTCGAGCCCGACTTGGAACCCGGCGCTCCTGCAGAGCGCTGCCGCTCCGGCATTGGAGGCGATGTATTTCCAGGCCGGACCATGGGGACCGTGGGACACCGATACAGCCGGTCATAAGGCCATGCGTGACGCGCTGGGCGATGTCACCCCGAACGACGGTTACACCGCCGGATGGGTGTGGAGTTACCCGTTGCTTGCCGCTCTCAAGGCGGCCGCCGCAGGTGGCGACCTGAACCGCGAAAGCCTCGAGAAGGCCGCCGCCAACCTCGAAAGCGTCGACTACGAGGGCATGCTGCCCGATGAAGCCGGCGCCACGAAGGGTGATCCCGCAACGGTGGCGTTCCGCCAAAGCGTCATCAGTGGAGTCGACCCGGACGCCAGCACCGGCGTCACGATCGTCCAGGAGTTCAAGGCAGGGTCGACGGCAACCGATGCCGACTTCACCAAGCCCTGCTTCTCCCTAGAGTAGATAACACCGAAATCAAGAGATGCATTAAAAGGGTGGGCCCCGGCGTCGGTCGGGGCCCACCCTTTTATTCCCCCGACCTCCGCTGAGCCTTACGTTGTGCACGCGACACGCCGGTGTTTGCGTGCACAACGTAAGTCCCAGCGAAGAGGTGAGCATGACGATTATTTGATTGCGTCGGCGTTCAATAAGGAGTCATCGTGGCGGACAACTTGGCCGGGCATTGATTTCCCGCACCCGCCCGGTCGCAAGCCGCTCGTCGGCGGCACCTATCCGATGCGCCAGGACGACTGGGCGAACGCGCGTGCATCGGACGCCAGTTCGCGATCCACGAAGCGGTGCTGGTCTTGGCACGGCTGCTGCACCGCTATGACCTGAACGCAGACCCGACCTACGAACTGGACATCGGCGAACGCCTCACGCTCATGCCGGTGGGATTCGAGTTGTCCTTGAACCGACGGACGCCTGCAACGAGCAGCGCCAAATCAGCCGACGTTCACGATGATGTGCCTAGCGACATGTGCCCGGTCTCGCTTCAGCCCGACACTCAGATCTGACATTCAGGCAATCGTGTCGGCGTCGTCGCTGAACTGCGCGCGTTTGTGGTCTCCGAATGGCTCGTCGCGTTCGCGGATGGCTTCGCGGAAGCCGGCGGTCGCAGCACGCATCTGAAAGGCATAGCCCTCGCGGGTATGGCGTGATACCCCGTCGAACACCGTGCTGACCATCGTCGAGTTGGCCACGCCTTGCGCAAGCAAGGAACTGTTCAAAGCCAGTTTCACCATCATCAGTTGGTTGATGGGCATGCGTGCGATTCGCGCCAGGAGATCCTCGGTCCGCTCATCCAGTTCCTCCGCGGGAGGAGCCTCGATGGCCAGTCCCCATTCGGCCGCCATCGTGCCACTCAGGCAATCACCGGTCATCAGCAAACGCTTCGCGCGCTGGTCGCCAAGGCGGTGTGCCCACATTCCCGCGGCCGGAACGCCCCAGACCCTGGTGGGCGGGTAGCCAATCTTCGTATCGGCGGCGCAGATGATCTGGTCGGCGTACAGGGCGATATCGGTGCCCCCGGCAACAGCAAAACCATGCAGTTTTGCGACGGTCGGCTTATTCGCGTACAGCAAGCTGGCAAAACCGCGATTGAACCGGCTCATCATCGCGTAATCGACCATCGGATCCCACTGCCCCAATGGATTGTGGTTCCGTGCCTGCACGACCGGATCGACGACGGAACCGTTGATGCCATCGGGCCCTACGCCGGGCTGCCCGCCGTTTTCGGCGAAGATCGACAGGTCATATCCTCCGCAGAACCCCTTGCCACGCCCGGACACGACCATGACATGGACGTGCGGGTCGAGATCGGCCCGTTCGACGGCGGCGGCGAGTTCGACGGGTGTGTCGACCGTGATGGCGTTGCCGTGTTCGGGGCGGTTGAAGGTGATTCTGGCAATCCGACCGGTCACCTCATACGTCAACGTCTTGTAGGTGTTGTCGTCATCGGCGAGTTCACGTCCGGCGAAGAGCGAATCGTCGCCCTCGGTCCAGTTTTCACGCCAGGCCGCCGGACGGGTGTTGCTGTGTGCGGGTTGTTCGGTCATGAGATCTCCTTCAACGAGCGCGCTTTCCACCAGGTGAGGAGTTCGGCCTTGGCAACGCCCGCTTCGAGCGGACCGCGCTCCATCCGCAGTTCCAACAAGAATTTGTATGCCTGCCCGATCTCCGGGCCCGCTGGAATGCCGAGGATTTCCATGATGTCGTTGCCGTCGAGGTCGGGCCGGATCGCCGAGAGTTCCTCCTGCCCGGCGAGTGTCGCGATGCGTTCCTCGAGGCTGTCGTAGCTGCGTCGCAACGTGGCGGCCCGTTTCTGGTTGCGCGTCGTGCAGTCCGCCCTGGTCAGGATGTGCAGGCGTTCGAGTTGATCGCCCGCGTCGCGAACATAACGCCGTACCGCCGAATCGCTCCACTCGCCCGAGCCGTAGCCGTGAAACCGCAAATGCAACTCGACGAGCAGCGAAACCTGTTTGATCTCGTCGTTGCTGTAACGCAGAGCGCGCATCCGTTTGCGCACCAGTTTGGCACCGACGACGTCGTGATGATGAAACGTCACCGCACCGCCGGGCTGGAATCGCCGCGTTTTTGGCTTCCCGATGTCGTGTAGCAGCGCGGCCACGCGAATGATGAGGTCCGGCCCGTCGCCGAGGCGGTGTTCGAGCGAGATGGCCTGCTCCAAAACTGTCAGCGAATGCTCATACACATCCTTGTGCCGGTGGTGTTCGTCGCGTTCAAGGATGAGCGCAGGGAGTTCGGGCAAGATCTGGTCGGCGAGTTTCGTCTCGACCAGCAGCCTCAGCCCCGACTGCGGATGCGCACTCAGGATGAGTTTATTGAGTTCGTCACGGACCCGCTCGGCCGACACGATGGAGATTCGCTCGGCCATGTTCGACATCGCCTCGACCACATCGTCGACGGCGCGGAAGTTCAGTTGGGCTGCGAACCGGGCAGCACGCATCATCCGCAGTGGGTCATCACCGAATGACTGCTCTGCCGTGACAGGTGTACGCAGTACCCCGGCGTCCAGATCGACGAGGCCGCCAAACGGGTCGACGAATTCACGGCCGGGAAGCCGAATTGCCATCGCATTGACGGCGAAGTCCCGCCGCGACAGATCCCCTTCCAGCGTGTCGCCGAATGCGACCTCCGGTTTACGGGAATCGGGGTCGTACGTGTCGGATCGGTAGGTCGTGATCTCAAACTGCGCGCCCGCACGACGACATCCGATAGTGCCGAAGTCACGGCCCATGTCCCAAATGGCGTCGGCCCAGCCGGTGACGAGTTGTTCGATCTGATCGGGATGCGCCGACGTGGCGAAATCCCAATCGTTGCCACTGCGACCCAACAGCGCATCGCGGACCGGGCCGCCGACAAGCGCGAATTCGAAACCGGCTGCTGCGAACCGGGCACCGAGCTCATCGAGGGTCGGCCCGGCAGCAAGGAGAGCTTCGATGCGTTGCTGCTGCTCGGCTGGCAAAGTTGAGGCTGACACGAGGCCTCACTCTACGTGGCTCGCCCCCACATCCGGCACGTCGTGACCGCGGTCCACGATCTGGGTGGATCCAGCCCTCTAACATGGGCTGGTGAGCATCTCCCAGCGTCGACGTCCAGTCACGTCGCGCATGGCACTCTCATTCACGCTGCTGTTGTGTGCCCTCGCCCTCGCCCTCGGCGTCCGGCCGTCTGCCGCCGCAGCGGAAAAACCACAACTGTCCGTACACCTCACCGCGTTGAGTCCGACCGTACTCAAGAAGGGTGCCGACATCACCATGCGCGGCACCGTGACCAACCAAAACACCTACGTATGGGACAACGTCCAGGCCTATCTGGTCATCCCCCGCTCGCCGTTCACGTCCCGTGCACAGGTCGACGATGCCAAGACGAATTCGGATTCCTACACCGGAGAGCGAATTGTCGAAGTCGACTCCTTCGACAGCATCGGCGACCTCTCACCTGGCGCCTCGCGGGAGTTCATCGTGAAGGTTCCGTATGAACAGTTGCGGATCACGGGTGCGGACGGCGTCTATCCGGTAGGCATCCAGATCCTTGCCACCGATCCCGACGGGATCCGCAGCAACGACGCGGTTTCACGCGCCACGACATTCATCCCCATGCTGACTGATCCACCAGAACAGCAGATTCCCACGTCGATCGCCTGGCCCTTCCTGATGCCGACCTACCGCAACGCCGATGGCAGTTATGCCGGCGCACGCGAGTTACTGGTCGACGTCGGCCCAGGAGGACGGCTTCGCAACCTCCTCGGACTCGCCCGGAGCACACCGGCGGACACCGGCACCGTAATCATCGATCCGGGACTGCTCGTCGCCGTCGACGAACTGTCCCGCGGCAAACGGGTTGGCAAGGCGGTCGACGTCACCGAAGCGGAGAAGGCTGCCGCCGAATCCTTCGTGTCTGAACTCGCCGCGCTCGCGCGCCGGGACCGTTGCTGGGTAGTGGAGTTTGATCGACCAGACCTGCTGGCCTTGACCGAAAACAGCGATCTGGCGGCACCGCTGGGCGATGCCATCGACAAGGCCACCGGTGACGCGCTCGACGAATTCAGCATCAGTTGCCGCGCGGTCTCCTGGCCGCGAGCCGATACCGCGGCGAAGAAGGTCGTCGAAGGCGCCCGCGGGCCCGGCGACCAACCGGTGATCGTCACGGGCTCCAACCTGGCTGGCTGGGACCGACGCGACGGATCACTGGTCAAATACGGGACCGGTGCGGGTCCGGTCCCGCTCCTTGTGGACGATGCCCTGGACGAGTCCGTGCCCGGCGAGGATTCTGTGGTGACGTTGCGGCAGCGCATCGTCAGCGAGTCTGCACTCGCTGTCTTGCAGCGCGCGATCGATCCCGAAAGCAACGCCGATGCCATCGCCATCGTGGGCGCGGACTGGAATCCAGGCCCGTCCTGGGAGGCGGGCCGACTCAACGATGCTTTCAGCGCCCCTTGGGTCAATGCCGCGGGCCTCGACAGCCTGCTGACCAGGCCCATCGGCGAATTCGACGGGACGGTGCGTGCGGCCAAGAACGCCCGTTCCGAACCCGTCAACCGCGCACAACTGCTGGCGGCAACCCAGCTTCGCAACACCGTCTCGATACTTTCGTCGATATTGATCGATGCCGCCGCCATCGAGACCGCGGCGGCACAGGACGTCGCACAGGCCGTTTCGCAGCGGTGGCGGTCGAATCGGTCGACGGGGCTGAAGAGCGCCCAAGGGGCCGCAAAGCGCGCCGACAGACAACTGGACAAGATCACCATCGAGGGCCCGCCCCGGGTCACGCTCTCAAGCGAGAGCGGTAGTTTCCCACTCACCATCAGTAACGGCACCGACCATGAGGTCAATGTGGGCGTGCGGGTCGATTCGTCAAACCCTGCGTTGATCATTCCGGGCGTGAAACCCGTCACGATCGCCGCTGGCGAACGGCATACGCTGACCGTCAATGTCGACGTCGGTGACCACGGCAGTGCTTCCCTCACCGCATCGCTCGTCACACCCGACGACAGGGCTTTCGGCGTGCCAGCGGTCTTCAATGTGCGTTCCAGCACTATCGGTGCGGTGCTCTGGGTCGGATTAGCGCTCGCAGGTCTCCTGATCGTCGTCGCCATCGCACGCCGCTTCCGCGGTAGCCGGAGATCCACGGTGCACGATGAGTGAACGGAACGAGGTCGTTTCGGCCAGCGCGTGGATGGCCCTCGGCACGATCGTGTCTCGCCTCACCGGTTTCGGACGGGCATTGCTCCTTATCGCGGCGATCGGGACATCGCTCAACGCCGACGTATTCAACAACGCCAACTCGATCCCCACCGCGCTCTACATCCTCGTCGCTGGCGGCATCTTCAACGTCGTGCTCGTGCCGCAGCTCGTGCGTGCCATGCGCTACGACGAAGACGGTGGCGATGCCTACGCCAATCGAGTCATCACTCTTGGCATAGTCGTGCTGGCGATCGCGACCATTATCCTCATCGCCATCGTTCCGCTGCTCATGCGAGTTGTGTTCGCCTCATCGTTCTTCGCGCCAGAACTCCAGCCCGCCCGCGAATCGGCCTACCTGTTGATGGTCGTCTGCATGCCGCAGGTGTTCTTCTATGGCGTATTCGTCCTCGTCGGGCAGATCCTCAACGCCCGCAAGTGGTTCGGCCCGATGATGTGGGCGCCGATCCTCAACAACGTCGTCGCCGGCACCGTTCTTGTCGCGTTCCTGGCGATCTACGGGAGCACCAACGGCACGGGCGGATTCACGGTGAATCAGGGCCTGATCCTCGGACTCGGTTCGACGCTTGGCATCGCTTTGCAGGCGGCGGTTCTCATCCCGTATCTCCGCAAGGCCGGCTTCCACTATCGGCCGCGCTTCGACTTCCGCGGCGTCGGACTGGGCCACACGTTGCGCTTGGGGGCGTGGACCTTCCTGTTCATTGTCGCCAACCAGATCGCGTTCATCGTGATTCTGAAGATCGGCACGCGGGCGACAACCGAGGCGGCCCTCGAAGGTGGCCGCGGAGCAGGATCCGCAGTCTATGAGTTTGGATTCCTCATCAGCCAGGTGCCGCACGGAATCATCACCGTCTCACTCGCGACGGCGATCATGCCGACGCTGTCCGCGCTCGCCGCCGAAAAACAGTGGCCGGCCGTCCAGGACGAGATCTCCCGCACTCTGCGCATCGCCCTCGCCGTGATCGCACCCATAGCGGTCGCCGTGGCATTCCTGGGACAGAGCGCGGCGACGGTGACGACCTCCTACGGCAAGATGTCGGGTAACACGGAGCTGATCGGCCATACGATCATGGCGTTTGCCCCCGCAATGATTTTCTTCCCCGTCCAATACCTGATGCTGCGCGGTTTCTACGCCGCCGAGAACACCCGCACCCCGTTCTTTATCCAGGTGGTCATCGCGGCCACCAACATCGGCTTCGCGGTCTTCCTGACGTCCCTCGTCGGCACCGAACTCGTCTCCACGATGCTTGCACTGTCGTATGGCGCCGCCTACCTCATCGGCTCGACGCTGTCGGTCCTGCTGTTGTCACGCATTATCGGACCGGTGTTCGACAGGCGCGTAGCAATATTCCTGCCCAAGCTTGTGGTCGCCTGCGCGTGCGCGGCCGCAACGATGTTGGCCGTCATCTGGGGTCTCGATTCGCAAAACGTCGGCACCGGGTCGGTCAAGGGCGCGTTCATTACCTTGGTAACAGCGGGACCGGTCGGTGCTGTCACGTATCTGATCGCCGCGCGCCTCGTGGGATTGCGCGAAATTGGCTCGGTCATCGACACCGTGATCCGGCGCCGCCGTTCAGCCTGAATCCATGCGGTTTCGCCGCTAGAATGGCAGTGGGCTCATCTTGGGCGCATGAGAGGCGGGCATGGGAGACAGGCGTTTGCTGTCATCCGGTGATGTGCTCGCTGGACGCTACGAACTGCAGGATCTCGTCAGCGAGAAGCGCGGTTCCGCCACGTGGCGCGCCACGGACAATATTCTTAATCGCAATGTCGGCCTTGAAATGCTTCCGGCCTCAGATCTGCGCGTCGAAGCGTTCCTCGAGGCCGCACGCCACTCCACGGTGGTCACCGACCCGCGCTTTCTGCCGGTCCTCGACGTCATCGAGGACGAGAAAGGTCACAGTCTCGTAGTCCGGGAGTGGGCCCGCGCATTTTCGCTGGACCAATTGCTATCGCAATCGCCTTTGCCGAACCGTCGGGCAGCAACGGTCGTTTCCGAAGTCGCCGAAGCCCTCGCGCATGCCCATGAGGCGGGCATTCATCACATGATGCTCACACCGCATATGGTCTTGCTGAAACAATCGGGCGCCGTACGTGTAACCGGACTCGGCGTCGCCTCGGCCCTTGCTTCCGCGGGCACCGACGAGGCCCCCATTGACGTGCACGCTTCCGAGCAGCTCGATGTCCAGTCACTCGGGAAGTTGCTTTACGCCTGTCTCGTGAGCCGCTGGCCTGGCGGGGTGGTCGATGGCCTGCGCGCAGCGCCGACGGAACACGGGCGCCTCTTGCGTCCCCGTCAGGTGCGGGCGGGCGTCTCCCGCGACGCCGATACCGTCTGCGACCGTATTCTGGGCACGCCACCGCGCAACCACGAAAGCCCGCTCAGATCGGCGGCGAGCATCGCCAGGACCCTGCGTCTTGCCGGTGACGACGAAAACCATCTGGTGGACGAACAGCCGAGCCTTGCGCGCCTCTCCTCTCCTGACCTGCTGCGTCTGGATCCCGTGATCGTTCCCACCGGGCCGCCGCCGGGAATCAATCCGCCCCGGCGGCGGCCGAAAGCCTTCGAACCCGCGCCCCCGACGACGTTTGAACGCAGCAAGGAGCGGGCGTTGCGGGCCACTAGGGGCAGCGACCGCGCCCTGATCTTCACCGCAATCGGAGTAGTCGTGGTCCTCGCAGCCCTCCTCGCATTTCTGGTCGGCCGATCGACAAACGATGGCGGCTCCAACCCCCTCTCCGATTCGGCTCCGCCACGCCTACTCAGCGTCTCGGCAGTGAACGATTTCGACCCGTTTGGCTCCGATGGCAGCGAAAACGCCAATGAAGCCCGCTTTGCATCGGACGGCGATATCAAGACGGGCTGGCGTACCTCCACCTACTTCAGCAATTCGAAACTAGGCGGGCTGAAGCCCGGTGTCGGCCTCGTGTTCGACCTGGGCGGCCCCCGAGAAGTCAATTCGATCCGGGTACGGCTCGCAGGTCAATCCACCGATTTGCGGATTTACGCGTCGATGTCGGGGGCCGCCGCCGCGCCGACGTCGCTCAAGGGTCTGAGCCGCATTGCCACCCTCGACAATGTCGTACTCGATGGGCTCACGAACTTCGAAAGCGGCGTCCTCGCCAGGTACGTCGTGGTGATGCTGACCAATCTTCCCTCGATCGACGACGGCAGATACCGCGGCGAGATCAGGGAGGTGACATTTCGTGGCCGGTCCTAGCCACGCGTGGAATAGCTAGGCCATAGGATTCGTTGCAGCAATAACAATGACGAAAGATCTGGATATGAGCGACGTACGCAACGTAATCATCATCGGCTCCGGCCCTTCGGGGTACACGGCCGCTATTTATGCCGCGCGGGCGAACCTGAGTCCGCTCGTTTTCGAAGGATCCGTCACCGCAGGTGGTGCGCTGATGACCACGACCGACGTCGAGAACTTCCCGGGCTTCCCGGACGGCGTCATGGGTCCCGATTTGATGGACAAATTGCGGGCACAGGCCGAACGTTTCGGTGCCGAACTCGTCGCCGACGATGTTACCGCCGTCGATCTGACCGGCGATATCAAAACCGTCAGCCTTGCCGACGGCACGCGGCACGGCGCGAAGGCCATCATCTTGTCGACCGGTTCGGGTTACCGGAAGCTCGATATCGAAGGTGAGGATCGGCTTTCGGGTCACGGTGTGAGTTGGTGCGCCACGTGTGACGGCTTCTTCTTCCGCGACCAGAACATCCTGGTGGTGGGCGGCGGCGATTCCGCCATCGAGGAGGCAATGTTCCTGACGCGATTCGCCACGAAGGTCACCCTGATACACCGCCGCGAGGAACTCCGGGCCAGCAAGATCATGCAGGACCGCGCGTTCTCGAACGACAAGATCGACTTCGCCTGGAACAGCGAGGTGACAGCCATCCACGGCGCCGACAAGTTGACGGGCGTGACGCTTCGCGACACGGTGACAGGAGCTACCCGCGAACTCGACGCAACCGGGCTCTTCATCGCCATCGGACACGACCCGCGCTCCGAACTCCTCAAAGGCCAGGTCGACCTCCACGACGAGGGCTACGTGTTGGTGCAACCCGGCTCGACGGCAACGAACCTTCCGGGTGTGTTCGCCAGCGGCGATCTGGTCGACCACACCTACCGTCAGGCCGTCACGGCTGCCGGCACAGGATGTGCGGCCGCGCTCGACGCCGAACGCTATCTCTCCGATCTCGAGCACGCCATTTCATGAGCGAGCTGGGCTGGCGGAATCAGGCTGGCGGAATCAAGCCACCCCCATTGTTGTTGTACCGAGAACAGACCTCAAAGGAGCCTCATGGGAAACATCGCAGCCGTCACCGACGCTGACTTCCAAACCGCCGTCCTCGGAGCCGAAGGGCCCGTCCTCGTGGATTTCTGGGCCAGTTGGTGCGGACCGTGTCGCCAGCTCACGCCGATCCTCGAAGAAATCGCCGCAGAGAATTCCGGCAAGTTGACGGTTCTCAAAATGGACGCCGATGCCAATCCGCAGACACCGGCCAAGTACCGCGTGACCGGGTTGCCCACGATGAACGTGTATGTGGGCGGTGAAGTCGTGCGCTCGATCGTCGGCGTACGTCCGAAGGCCGCCATCGTGCAGGAACTCAGCGAATTCCTCTAAACAACCCCGCAGCTAAAAGGCGCCAGCAATAAGTCGACAAATCACTTTGTCGACTTATTGCTTTTCTGGCTCGATGAGGCCGATGATGCGCTCGAGGTCGTCGAGCGTGGCGAACTCGATCTGGATCTTGCCTTTGCTCCGGCCGAGGTCGACCTTGACTCTGGTATCGAACCGCTCCGAGAGGCGCGCGGCCAGGTCGGCGAGGCGGGGGGCCGAAATTGATTGCGAGCGACGCCTTGAGATGCCCGCTGAACTGCCGGTCGGGCCGACGGTCACTATCTCTTCGAGCGCGCGCACCGAGAGGCCCTCGGCGACAACCCGGGTGGCGAGCCGTTCCTGGATCTCCGGGTTGGCTACCGACACGAGAGCGCGGGCGTGGCCGGCAGAAATGACGCCGGCCGCGGCTTTGCGTTGGACACCGGGTGCGAGCTTCAACAGCCGAATGGTGTTGCTGATCTGGGGGCGTGAGCGGCCGATCCGCTCGGCAAGCTCCTCGTGGGTGCAGCCGAAGTCCTCAAGCAATTGCTTGTAGGCGGCCGCTTCTTCCAGCGGGTTGAGCTGGGCACGGTGCAGGTTCTCCAGCAATGCGTCGCGCAGGAGGTCTGCATCGGACGTGTCGCGGACAATGGCACCGATCGTGTCCAGGCCAGCTTGCCGGCATGCGCGCCAACGGCGCTCGCCCATGATGATTTCATAGGCCTGGGGCCCGGACTGACGGATGACGATCGGCTGCAGCAGGCCGACTTCCTTGATGGAGTGGACGAGTTCGGCCATCGCCTCTTCGTCGAACACTCCCCGTGGTTGACGCGGGTTGGGGACGATCTGGCCGATCGGGACTTCGGCGAATCGCGCTCCTTGGATCTCTTTTAGCCCGGCGTTCCGTGCTTCGGCGCTGCTGACGGGAATCAGCGCCTCGAGCCCACGGCCAAGGCCTCGACGTGCACTCATGTGTTCTCCTTCGCCTCGGTGATTTCGCGCGCGGCCTCCAGATAGGACAGTGCGCCAGAAGATCCGCTGTCATAGGTCAGAATCGTTTGCTGATAACTCGGCGCCTCGGAAATACGCACCGACCGCGGGATGGCGGTGCGGAGTACACGCTCGCCAAAGTGACTGCGGACTTCGTCGGCAACGCCGGAGGAAAGATTGGTTCGGCCGTCATACATCGTCAGTAAGACCGTCGTGATCTCAAGTTGGGGGTTGAGGTGTGCGCGGATGAGATCGATACTGCGGATCAACTGTCCGAGGCCCTCAAGTGCGTAGTACTCACACTGGATCGGGATGAAGACCTCGCGCCCGGCCACCATGGCATTGACAGTCAACAGCCCAAGCGAGGGCGGGCAGTCGATAAGCACGTAATCCACACGCTGACCTGCTGCTTGCCGCTCCTTGAGGTGTGCCTGGAGAACCTTGTCCAGCCTGGATTCGCGGGCGACCAGTGAAACCAGTTCGATTTCGGCTCCCGCGAGGTCGATGGAAGCCGGCAGCACGCTGAGTCCGGGGATGTCGGGGCAGGGGCGCACAAGTTCGGACAGCGGAGCCCCTTCCACGATCGCCTCGTAGACGCCCGGGCTACCTTCACTGTGTTCGACATTGAGTGCCGTTGACGTGTTGCCTTGGGGGTCGAGGTCGACCACAAGAACCTGCAGTCCACGTAGGGCGAATGCCGCAGCCACGTTGACCGTTGTTGTTGTCTTGCCGACGCCACCCTTTTGGTTCGCGACGACAAAGACTCTGGTGTTCACGGGGCGAGCAAACTCCGATGCCAATTCCACCCGTTGCGTCATCTGCACGTGCTCATGGGCGGCATCCGACAGCGGCGTACTGCCGTCCATGCCGAGGTCGATGCCGCGGGCTTTTTGACTAAACGAGGCCGCGCGGGTCGGTCCAAAGCTGTTGTTGGTCACTGCGCCTCCTCTGTTTCACGTGAAACACCCTGCCACCCGACCTGCCACCCAACTGGATGGGCTGAGGAAACCGGGCGGACCGGCCAACCGAGGCCATGCATGGCCGCCGAGACATCCTCGTCGGCGACGGTTTCACGTGAAACCATCGATTCGGTCATTTCGACACCTCCACCACGGTCGTGGGAATTTCCAGATCACCGTACGTGGTCACCAACATATTCTTACCACCAAGCAGCGACAATACGTGCCGCGACGCCGCCAGTTCTGCACGTGCATTCGATCCCTTCAACGCAAGAAAGACGCCACCGTCGCGAACGAGGGGCAGACACCAACCTCCCAGTTTGTCGAGTGGTGCAACCGCACGTGCTGTGACGACATCGAAAGTCTCGTGGACCTCGTCGGCGCGACCGCGGATCACACGCACTTGATCCTGCAATCCCAGCTCTTCGCGCATCTCCTCCAGAAACGTGGTGCGGCGCAATAGCGGCTCGATCAGCGTGACGGTGAGGTCGGGCCTCGCGATGGCCCACACCAAACCAGGAAGACCAGCACCGCTGCCGACATCGGCGACGGACGCGCCTTGCGGGACTCGTGGCACGACGACCGCGGAATTGAGTAGGTGCCGGTCCCACAAGCGAGGAACTTCACGGGGACCAATCAGCCCTCGTTCGACTCCCGAGGTCACGAGGTGGCGCGCATAGGTAACCGCGATATTCAGTCGGTGCGAAAACACCTCCGCGGCCAGAGTCGGCGGAGGTGTTTCACGTGAAACGTCACTCACAAAGCGGGCAGAACGACGACGAATCGTTTCGGTTCGGCGCCTTCGGATTCACTCCCGAGACCGGCGGCGGCAATGGCGTCATGGACGACCTTGCGCTCAAACGGCGTCATTGGGTCGAGGCTGACGGGCTCACCATCGGACTTGACGCGCTCCGCCGCCTCGTCGGCAAGTTTCACCAACGCCACCTTCCGGGTGGCCCGATAGCCGGCAACGTCAAGCATTAGGCGGCTGCGCTCGCCGGTCTCGCGGTACACGGCAAGGCGGGTCAGTTCCTGAAGCGCATCGAGCACTTCGCCGCCCTGACCGACAAGTTCACCCAGGTCGCCGCCGACAATCGATACCGCGGCGCGGTCCCCGTCGACCTCCATGTCGATGTCCCCGTCAAAGTCGGCAATATCGAGCAGCCCTTCGAGGAAATCGGCGGCAATATCGCCTTCGCGTTCAAGTTTGTCCGCGCGTGATGTTTCGGTGCTCATTTCTTGCCGCCCTTCTTACGTTTGCTGCGAGGCTGGCTCTTTGGCTGCTGCCTTGGTACTGGCTTCGGCTTGATTTCAGTTTCGAGGGTGGGGTCTTCTACGACTTTCTTGCCATGCTTGAGGTCGCGATCCTGCTTGGCTTTGAAGGCCGGTGTGCCTGGCGCTGGGTTACTGCGAATCACATAGAACTGCTGGCCCATCGTCCACAGGTTCGATGTGGTCCAGTAGATGAGCACACCCAACGGGAAAGCCACGCCACCAACGGCGAAGACGACCGGCAAGATATACAGAAGCATCTTCTGCTGTTGGGCGTACTGGCCGGTCAGTGCCCCCTCCGGCATGTTCTTCATCATCAGTTGCCGCTGCGTCAGGAAGGTCGTCGCGCTCATAATGAGCACCAGCGCCATCGTCAGAATCTTCGTTTCGACGTTTTCGCTTTTGAGGAAGGTGTCGGCAATATGCGCGCCCAGCAACTTCGCATTCTGGATCGATTCAGCGTCCTGCAGGCTAAGGAAGCCCTTGGCCCGCCCGTGTGCGGCATTGTCGATCGTCCGAAACAAGGCAAAGAAGATCGGCATCTGCAGCAGGATCGGCATGCATGACGCAAACGGGTTCGTGCCCGTGTCCTTCCAGAGTTTCATCTGCTCCTGCGTCAGACGCTCCCGGTCATGGCCGTATTTCTTTTGCAATTCCTTGATTTTGGGCTGTAACAGCTGCATGTTGCGGCTCGACTTGATCTGCTTGACGAACAGCGGAATCAACGCGGCCCGAATGGCGATTGTCAGACCGACGATGGCCAACGCCCAGGTCCAGCCCGAAGTGCTGGGCAACACGGTCGCGAGTGCCCGGTGACAAGCAATCAGCACCGCGGAGACGGCGTAGTAGAGCGGCGTCATGATCGCCGATCCGATGCCGCCAAAGAAGTCGATCATTATGCTCCTTGGTGGGTGTGCCTAGGGGGAACCGGATCGTAACCGCCCGCGCTCCAGGGATGACAACTGACGAGGCGGCGTGCTGCCAGCCAACTGCCCCGCACGGCGCCGTAGGTTTGCACGGATTCGAGTGCATACGCCGAACAGGTCGGGTGATAACGACAGACCTGCCCGTACAGGGGGCTGATCAGCAGCCGGTATGCCTTGAGAAACCAGATCAACGGATACTTCACAACACTCCCGACTTCGCCAGTGCCTTGCACAGGTCCGCCTCGAGCGTCGATGATGAGGCGCCAGCGGATTTGGGCAGTGCACGCACCACGAGTCGCGAACCCGCAGGCAGTCGACCGAGGTGTTCGCGCACCACATGACGCAATCTGCGCTTCACCCGATTGCGGACCACAGCCGGGCCCACGGCCTTGCTGACCACAAACCCTACCGTCGTGGTGGCGGATGCCCCCGGGACGACATGGGTGACAACGGTAGAACTGACCGATCGCCTGCCGGCGCGGATGGTGGTGCGGAAATCCCGGCTTTGCCGCAAGCGGTACGCCCGTGCGAGCACGAGTAACTACGCAGAAAGCTTTGCGCGGCCCCTGCGGCGACGCGAGGAGAGGATGGATCGGCCTGCACGCGTGCGCATCCGAAGGCGGAAGCCGTGTTTCTTGCTGCGACGACGGTTATTGGGCTGGAAAGTACGCTTGCTCACGGGAAATTCCCCATTCAGTGTTCTAGGACCTACATGCCGTTTCGGTTCGGCACGACGGCCACCGCTCGCCCACGTCCGAAGTGAATCATGAGCATGCGGCGGGAGTCGTAAATTCCGACGAGACAACGGTACGGGCAGGTGCAGCCAGGGTCAAACTGACACCCATACGGCAAACAAGTGACACAAGTCGATGCAACACGCCGATTGGATCTACACGTGCTGTGGACTTCCACTTGAAGTGATGCTGGGTAGCCTGCTAGCGTCACGCCGTACTCGACTTTTCCACAGGATAAGAACCATTCTGGTGTCTGTGATTCACAACATGTGGAAAACCATGTGGATGCTGGAGGCTTTTGATGACGGAGACCACTGATTCGGCTGGCGACTCGGGGGACGAGCAACAAAGACTCACCGAAGCCTGGAATCGAACGATCGAAGCCCTGTCACCTGGCACCCGTGTGTGGGTCTACTCGGCCCGACCACTCACACTTCACGGCAGCACACTGATCGTCGCCGTACCCGATGACCTCACGCGCACCCAGTTGGAGTCTCGCGTGCGTCCACGTCTCGAGGAAGCCCTCAGCGCAACGTTTGGTACCGAGATCCGCCTCGGTGTCACCGTCGACCCGGAACTACCCAAAGAAACAAATAAACAAGACGACTTGTCGACAAATCGACTTACCCGTGAACTTGATCTCGATGAAGACGACGTCGACGAAGAGGATTTCATCCCAAGTTGGGCAGCGAAACAAGGCAAGAAGCCACGCCCCGGCAGCATCGCCGAAGCTCGTCTCAATCCACGCTATGTGTTCGAGAGTTTTGTCATCGGCTCATCGAACCGATTCGCCCATGCCGCCGCGGTCGCTGTTGCGGAGGCCCCCGGCAAGGCCTACAACCCGCTGATGATCTATGGCAGCTCCGGTCTGGGCAAGACTCACCTGTTGCATGCGATAGGCCATTACGTCCTCAGTCTCTACCCGTCGCTGCGCGTCCGCTATGTCAGCAGCGAAGAGTTCACGAATGACGTCATTAATGCGATCCGCGATGACCGCACGGCGGCTTTACGACGCAAATACCGCGAGATTGACGTCCTGCTCGTCGATGACATCCAGTTCCTGGAAAACAAGGAATCGACGCAGGAAGAGTTCTTCCACACCTTCAATGCCTTGCACAACGAGAACAAGCAGATCGTGATGACCTCCGATCGTCCGCCGCGTTTGCTGCAAACACTCGAAGAAAGGCTGCGCAACCGTTTCGAATGGGGTCTGCAGACCGACGTTCAGCCACCGGATCTCGAAACCCGCATCGCCATCCTG
>Ga0209176_10000141_pt1 | contig 18886 bp, 11 predicted proteins | sample NGEPer11B_FD_184511 | JGI IMG/M metagenome (GOLD analysis project Ga0209176, IMG submission 184511) | Arctic peat soil microbial communities from the Barrow Environmental Observatory site, Barrow, Alaska, USA - NGEE Permafrost305-11B... | ecosystem: Environmental > Terrestrial > Soil > Wetlands...
GCTCCCTTCTCTGCTTCCACAGCCCTCAGGATCTTTCCCAGGAATGAGCCAGAGTCCTGTTCAACGGATGAGCCCATGATGACCACACGCTCCTCAGCCCGGGTCATAGCCACATAGTAAAGCCGGTCACTCTCTTCCTTGCCGCTCTGATCCTCCTCCGCCCTGATTTCTTCATAGGGACCGAAGCTGACATAGGCACCATTTCGAGCCCCCGGATACCCAGGACCCGTCGCCCGCCAAGCCACCCGCCCACTTCGATCCACACTGAGCGTCTGAGATTTCTTTCTCAGCTCATTGTCCGCCTCACCGATGACGACTACCGGAAACTCAAGTCCCTTGGCTTGATGCACGGTCATCACCCGGACCACATTGTCTTCCTCTCCTAAAGTCGCCGCGCTGCCTTCCCTATCCGAAGACGACTGCCGGATCTCCAGGTGCCGGACAAACCGCGCTAGATCGGGACCCTCTGCGTCCTCAAACTGCTCAGCCAGCTGCATGAGTTTGCGCACGTTGGCCAGACGCTCAATCCCGGACGAAGTGGCCAGCATGGCCAGATCGTAGTTGAAGCGATTGACTGACTCCTCAATCAACGCTGCCAACCCAGGACTACCAACCGACCTCCGCAGCTCCTGTACCCCAACCCGCAGAGCTTCCAGACCAGCGATCTCCCCCTGCGGCATCTCAAGCTCTTCCTCTTCCCAGGTGTCAAGGACGCTGAGCGCCTCCCAGAACGACTTGCGGGACCGTCCTCTTTGACGCAGTCTGGCGAGAGTCCAGAGAGTGTCATCTGAGATCCCCACCAGCGGTGAGCGAAGAACAGTAACCAGCGCCACGTCATCACGGGGATTCACCAAGACCTTCAGAAGGCACAATACATCCGTCAATTCCTCTCGCGCAAAGTACCCGCGGCCCTGAACCACGTAGGTGGGAACACCCTGATGCCGCATCTCCTTTTCCAGCTCCGCAACCTTTGTGAGACGACGAAGGAGCACCACAATGTCCCGGTACCTCCACCCCTCGTCAGTGACCAGACGCTTGATACGGGCAGCTACCGCCCTATCTACCGGGTTGTCGTTACTATCATCTCGCTCCGAAGCAGCTGCAGTCTCAATGAGATCCACCTCCACCAGATCCACCTCCACCGCCGGCCGAAGCTCGCCACAAACACTCCCTGAATCCTCCGCACTTCTATGACCTTCTCTCTGATCTCTTCTGGGGTCCAGTCGGAGGAATGTCCGGCCGAAGAACTCCTCACTCCCGAAGACGTGGTTCACAACATCCACGAGCGCGGTTCTGCTTCTGAAGTTACTCCGGAGTTCCGTTATCTGCTTGTCAGTTGAATCTCCATCGCCGGACTCGCCACGTAGGTCACTGCTTTTCTTCCTGAACACCTCCACGTCCGCCCCCCGGAAGGCGTAGATACTCTGGCGCTCATCTCCTACGGTAAGTAGGCAAGTCGGACACAACCCCTCCAGTATCTGACACTGCAGGCGATTGGTGTCCTGAAACTCATCCACAAGCAGGTACGACCCTGCCGGAAACTGCTGCGCCCCTGCACTCAGCAGATCCCTGGCTCCCAACTCCAGATCCGTGTAGTCAAGGACGCCATCTCGACGCTTACGATCCCTGTACTCCCCATCCAACGCAACGAAGACATCATTCAGGAAGCCGACCGCCCCGGCCAGATAGCGGCTCCCCAACATGGACCGGAATGCGAGCATCTCGTCTTTGAGCTTCTGGAAGTGTGGCTTCTCCGCTCTCCCCGTGTTCAATGCAGGCATCAAATCACCTAGCTTTCCCATGTCCTCAAACGACGGCACCATACCGGGCAGGCACTGCAGCAACTCTCCCATCTTCTCCAGGTTGCCCCTGGCCGTCTTCTTCAGGTCCAAATCACTGATTTCACGCAGAACCTCTTTCACGGCCATCTCCATCTCAGCTCTTCCGTCTTCCAGGTTTCCACCGAGCTCGGCCTGCAGGTAGGGTGGATCCCAGCCCTCCTGACGCATTACAGAGTAGAATCCAACGATACTCTTGCGCAGGGTGTCTCCGTCACGCACCACTAGATCCAGCTCAGGATCCGAGGCCACGGCCAGCCGCTCCTCCCATGCTACGGTAGCTGCCTCATCCAGCAGAATTTTCCCCTGCACCTCACCCATCACGGTGAATGATGGGTCCACGCGAACCGCCACCGGATGAGCGCGGAGAAGACGGGCGCACAAGCTGTGTATCGTCCCGATGGGGGCATCATCCAATGCCCAGGCGAGATCCGGCTCACCGTTCTCTATCAACTTCTTGCGGATACGATCCTTCAACTCAGAAGCCGCTTTCCTGGTGAAGCTCACGGTCACCAGGCGAGAAAGCGGGATTCCCTTCTCCAGCACGAGATATAGGTAGCGTTCCACGAGAAGTTTGGTCTTGCCGCTACCCGCACCCGCTGCAACGAATACTTCCGCCTTGTCGCAGAAGGCGGCCTTCTCTTGCTCAGTAGTCAGATCCACGGGTGTTCTCCGCCCGGCCAAACCCCTACGCGCCTCTCTTGCTGCGACACAGCGGACCCCAGTCACAGAAACGTGGGCACTCACCGAGGGGCTCAGCAGCTATTCTTCCGGCCTTCATGCCATCAACAGCCTTCTTGGCCGCCTCCAACCCCTGTTCTATCTCCGCCTCCACTTCATCTTCGCCTCTACCCTTGAGTCCGCTAAGACCCGGACTCAACCCACCCAGTAGGTCATGCGGAGCCAACCCCCGCACCTCACCAAAGCGCAGATGGAGATACGCTCCGCCCACCGTGTTCACCTCCGGCCGCTCCCCGCGCAAGGCGAGGACATACAGGATGAGTTGCAGAGAACCGGCCTCAGCCAACTTCTTCTGCCTGGTAGGCCGCCCGGTCTTGTAATCCACCACGAAAGCTTCCTCACCCGTCTGACTGAGGTCTATGCGATCGATACGACCACGCAGACGAATGCCCTCAGCAACCTTCACACCGTCCTCCGGGAGACTGTGCTCCGTCGCGGCTGGCGTAAAGTCAGATGCGTTAGCGGTCTCCCGGTCCAGGAGACCGCCCACCATTCTCCTGACCTCCCTCTCAAGAAGCCGCCTCTGTCCCGCTCCCATGGCCAACCCCATCCGACCAAGATGGTGGTGGAGCGCCCTTGATACTTCTTCCTCCGCCGCCATGCGACCCGAACCATCCAGGGGGAAAGACCCGGTCTCTATCAAATGTCCGTACACTTGCTCCAGAACGGCGTGCAAGAGACTCCCTCGGACCAGGGGCATGGATAAGGGATCCATGTCCTGCACCCGCAATCCCCGCTCCACGAACCAGCGAAAGGGGCACTGATGATACGTCTCCAGCTCACCGGCCGAGAATGTTGTTCGTCTGGAGATGGCGGCCCTGACTGCGGCAGATTCCTTAGGGGCTACCGCCCTGAACATCCCCACTTTGGTATTCAGAAGGTCACGGTCCTCCTCCGCGGGCGGTTCCTCACCATGCAAGACACAACCTCGCAGATACTCCCTGCGTGTAAGCGCCCTGTCTGGAGTGTCCACAACCTGATCCAGACCCCTGCTGCGCCAGATCCGAGCACCTCCAAGAGTGGCCCGCGCCTCTTTCCAAAAAGGTGAGAGTACCGCCTCTTCTCCTGAGTCTCCGCTATCCCGAGCGGAGAGGTAGAGTAGATTCAGCGGTCGTGAAAGGGCATGGTGAAAAAGAGCCACGTCCTCACCCGTCCGCGCTTCAGGTAGTAGATCCGCCCCCGCTCTGAGGTTGAGACCCCTACGCTCCCCCTCGTCCAGAAGCACAGGTGGCGACTGTCTCAGGGGAAACTCCCCGTCTACCAACCCCATCATGAACACCACAGGGAATCTCCGAGCCCGCGCCCTCGCCACACTCATGATTCTCACCACTCCACGCTCGTCACCTCGCCCCAACCACACGGGGAGATTGCCCATCAACTCAAGCGTGTTTTCCGCGGATAGCAACTCTCCATCCCACCCCGCGGTGGAGATCCTGCTCAGCTGATCACAGGACTTCACGACTACGGAATAGGCTTGGAGGTCTTCCTCGTTCAAAGCTCCAGTTCCATCCTCTCCCCGCGTACCGGAAACCACCATCTCCCACGCAAGCTGCTGAAGATTCCCGGGATCCAATCCCAGCTCTCCACTCCCTTTCTTTCCGAACGCAGTCTCCAACCTGTCCACCGATCCCGGGAATGTCTCCTTCAAGAGCTGCATGCATGCCTCACCCGAGGCGCGTATCTCCGCGGCCCGGTCAATCTCAAAGGCATCCACCTGCTCGATGGGCACAGAGCAATACGGTCCACGAAGGTATGAGATGAGAGGCTCAACCTCACGGGTTGTCAGGGCAGTAAGGGCGCTGGTGAGGCTCTGCCCCAGACCCGTCTGCGCCAGTCTTACCCGTGCATCCATGCGGTGAGGGACCCCACATGCTCTAAGTGCATGCCCCAGGGTACGCCGCCATGGTCCCAGCCGACGCACCAGGACAGCAATATCATCCGGCGCATAGCCCTCCCCCAACAAACGTAGAATCTCCCGAGCCACTTGTTCCGCCTCACCCTGCCGGCTCGCTGCAAGGAGAAAACGGACGCCAGTCTCCTCTCCAAGCCAATCCTCGCCGGTACGAGAAGCTGAGGCAGAGCCCGCAGAGTCGACAGAGCCCCTCATGAATCCCCGTTCCAGCGCAGCCAGGTCTGGTGCCTCAAATACTCCGTCCTGCGGCGGGAGGGTCCTCACCCGTATTGCGCGCTCCTGCCACCACGCCACCTCAGCATCCAGACCGTGGGCACCCAGCCTCCCTTTCTCATAGGACAAAGCGATCAAGACCGGAACATGCCCTGCCAGCTCCGCCAGCAGACTTCTCTGCCCGGACGTGAAGGACAGAAACCCATAGAACCCCACAGGCCTTGACCATCCAGGAATGGCAGAGACGGCTGCCCTCAGAGAGTCCGTCCTATCCACGAGACCCACTTCAGCCAGATGCGCTTGATACGCATCCCAAATTCTCCCCATGTCACCGGCGATGGAACCGGACTCCCTATTCGCTCCAGCTGCTAGCAGGGACCCTATCTCCGCAGTTTCGTAACCACTGTCTGCGAGTTCCCGAAACACACCAAGCACGGCGGCAGCCGTACCGGGAAATCCGGCCACCTCCCCCACAGCCTCCAGTTTCAACTCAGCCAACAGGTGCTTGACGAGAATAAGCTGCTCCAAATCCCCGGCGGCCGCCCTGCGTTCTCCCACGATGTCTTCCGCAAGTTCATCCATGGTCATGACGGGCCGTGAGCCGACGATGGCTCCCAACCTCCCGACCAGCTCGGCAGTAAGGGATGTGACGTCCGCTCTTGAAGGCACAACAAGAACCGGTGACCTTGGCCGGTGCGCAGCAGCCCAAGCAACAATCTCCCCCAGTTTGCCAGCGTTGGGAGGACCCAGGAGGAGATCTATTCCCGCGGCGGGAAGTGAAAGACCGTGTCCCTCTTCCAGCGCATCTCTTCTAATTGCGTCCCATTTGTCCATGATGGATACCATCCTACCGCACCCGCAGGACGCGACAGCCTTGGGGTGGCGGAAACCCACCCCCTTGCGTTACACTCCACACATGCCAAGAGATGATGAGAAACTACTCCGCCAACTCTCTCTGGTCTCCTACCTCCTCTCACGAGAACGCCCATCCACTTCCGTGGAGATTGCACGCTCCGTAGAGGGGTACGCCTTCATGGCCGCTGATACTTTCACCCGCCGCTTCCACAGTGACAGGCGTGACTTGCTGGATCGTGCCGGCATCAACATCTGTACCAGCCGCCACTTGGGCGATGAAGGCGAAGAAGCCTACTATCTAACTAGAAAGAGCTACACCGCTCAAAGCATTGACCTGACCGCGGAGGAGACATCTGCACTGTCCATAGCGCTGGGCCTCTTGGAGGGCGGATTCGCGTATGCTCGTCCTCTCCGCCTGGCGATAGCCAACATCACTAGAGGCGCACCAGATCCATCGCGCCAGGAGTTGGAGCGCGCGGCTGTCTCGCCGTTCACTGAACAGAGCAGCTCGGAACAAGATTCCGCCCTTAGGAGACTGGATGATGCTGTGTCCAGAGGAAAGACCGTACGCTTTGACTACCGCCCGGCAAGCAAGACAGAACCGGGAGAGCGCATCACAGACCCCTACGGCCTGTTCCTCATTGGCGGGCATTGGTATCTGGTCGGACATGACCGCGCGCGGGATGGCATCCGCATGTATCGGTTGGACAGGATTTCAGGCCGAGTGCGCTTCCATACTGATAAGCCCAGAGACTTCCGCATCCCCGACACTTACGATCCCGCCGAATACACCGCCCGGCCGCCCTGGCTCTTGGCCGATCCAGTGGGAACCGCACGTTTCTGCATAGATGAGGATCTCGCCTGGTGGGTAGAGCGGACGTACCCCAGGGTGGACCGATTGGGTACTGCATCCGGAGACAGGGTAAGGTTCGAGGCAAAGTACGCGGACGCAGATGCTCTCGCGGCTTGGATCATCGGCTTAGGCAGCCGAGCGATGCTCGAAGAACCCCAAACTTTGAGGAACCGCATTGTAGAGAGATTGAGACGGGTAAGAGACGCCCACCGTGACACGAGTGAAGATGCGGGCGAACCGGGAGACGACTCGCGACAGGCACAGGGCGGTGAGTCGTGAGCCAAACCGGTCCTATAGCTCCTGACCGTCTCGCCCGAGTGCTAACCATGCTGCGCTATCTGACCGCCGAGAATCGCACCGGCAACATTTCCGTAGCGGATGTCCAGAAGGACCTGGCAATGTCGCGTGAGGAAATAGAAGCGGACCTCCGGCTGCTCAACCTGGTGAACCATGGAGGCGGGACCTATCTGATCACAGCAAGCATGGGTGATGAGAGCATAGAAGTCACCCCTGAGCCAGCCGGCCAAGCGCTGGCAGAACCTGTACGGCTCTTCCCCATGATGGCGAGAGCAGTTTCGCTGGCTCTGGATCTCCTGGAAGGGCAGGTGGCTCTGGAGGGTAAGACTCCGCTGGAATCGGTCCGGAGGAAACTGGAAGCACTCGGTCCTGATCCTCACGAACAAAGATCAGTCACCGCTGAGAACCTACATCCACCGGACACCGAGGTCACGCGCGCTATCGCCCGCTCCTTGAATAGAAGACGAGTGGTCTCCTTGGAATACTACACTCCCGCCCGGGAGGAGCTCACCACCAGGGAGATAGAACCTCATCTCATGTTCCGCACTGGAGAAGCCTGGTATCTCCAAGCGTATTGCCACTTAGCCGGGGCGCAACGCACCTTCCGCCTTGACCGGATACGGTCCGCCACCATGCTATCCCAGGTATTCACCTCTCGGGATGATCTTGATGTATCGTTCCGCCACAATCCTGAGCCCCCTTTCGCAAGTGAAGGTTGCGAATGGGCTGTGCTCCGCTATCCCAACACTCCGCGATCTGTGCTGGAAGACTCAGGGATCATCCTGATTGATGATGAAGGTGAGCGGAGGGATGATGAGGAGGATGGATCCAAAGGGAGAATCCCATTCCTTGACAGCAGTTGGCTGATACGCCACATCCTGGCTAGGGGCGGAGAAGAGGTGCTGCAGGAGCCTCATGATCTGAGAAGGGAAGTCGCGCAAGCGGCCGAACAGTTGTTGGAGAGATATACAGACTAGTATGCCTGGATCGTATGCCTGGATCGTATGCCTGGACCGTATGCCTGGACCGGCAGCACCGAGTTTGAGGAGGATAACTTGAGATTGATATTTCGTTGGGCGGCCAATACTTTGGCCATATTGGCTGCTGCCTATCTGTTACCAGAAATCACAGTCACTTCCGTAAAGTCGGCGCTGATAGCGGCCCTGCTTCTGGGGGTGCTGAACACTTTTGTCCGCCCCATTTTCAGAATCTTCGCACTTCCGGTCACGCTCCTTACCCTGGGTCTTTTTGTATTGGTGGTGAACGGCTTCGTGCTGAAGATCCTGGACTGGCTGATGGGCGACTACTTCGTCATCCACGGTTTCTTCTGGGCGATAGCCGGTGCAGTGATCATCAGCATCGTCACCACGATGATCAATGTGTTGCTGGGTTCGGACAAGAAGGGTAGCCGCCGACAGCACAGGAGAAACCGTTAGACTGCCCGCGGTTCTTTCCACTCATACATGCCCACACATCTGCGGTCGCCTCTGGTCTTCTTCTCCCTGTACGTAAGCCTCACGCCCGGTTCCATACCTCCCACCAGTCCCCTCTCGTACCGAGAGAACGCCCCGCAGGCCTGCGGCCCCCACCAATCATTGCGCGACCAGGGACAGCCTGGTGTCACCAACAAGGCCCGGTCCTTGCCTTCAACCTGAACGCTGGCCTTGATGTGGAACAACCTATTGGCCAGCGCAACAGCGCGGGCGCACTCCTCCGGAGTGCGCCCATACCGCAGTCGCTCACGTATGTAGGTGCCCTGTCTCCACCCCAGTTCCTCCAGGACTTCCGGAGTAGAAGAATCTCCGGAGCGCATCAGATCCGCTATCACAATTCCCAGTCCGGCCGTGGTCACTCTCCATCGCATCCAGCACGGAACCAGTCGCGGTTGGGCCAGCGCCAACCTGGCCAGGAATCCTGGAACCGCGGGCATCCCCGGCACTCGAACCGATCGCACCATGCGGATCAGCCATTGCGCCCACGCGAACATGCATGGACCTCCTAGGTATCCGGATTCACGTCATAGCCGCTGGACTGCACCAGTAGCTTGAAGTCATGCGGGCTGGTCGCGACCTGGGAAGCGTCATGAAACGTCACCAGCCCCTCCTCATACAGCGACAGCAGGCTCTGATCGAATGACTGCATGCCGTAGTAGTCTCCCTCCTGGAGGGCAGAAGCAATGGCGGATGTCTGTTGCGGATCAAGGATCATCTGCCGAATTCTCCCAGTCACGACCATCGTCTCGATAGCCGGCACACGTCCTTCCCCGCCGGCACGACTCAGGAGCCGCTGGGAAATAATCCCTTTCAATGATCCGGCCAACATGATGCGTACCTGATTCTGTTGGTAGAGAGGGAAGAAGTCAATTATCCGGTTGACCGTCTCTGCCACGTCAATCGTGTGAAGAGTGCTGAGCACAAAGTGGCCGGTCTGGGCGGCGGTCAGGGCCGTACGAACCGTCTCCAGGTCCCGCATCTCCCCAATAAGGATCACATCAGGATCCTGTCTGAGAACATGCTTGAGAGAAGAGGAATAGGACTCGGTATCCAGACCCACTTCTCTCTGGTTGATGATTGACTCCTTGTCCTCATGAAGGATCTCGATTGGATCCTCGATAGTAACGATGTGGCGACGCATATGGGAGTTGATGTAGTTGATCATCGCCGCAAGCGTGGTTGTCTTCCCGGAGCCGGTGGCCCCGGTTACCAGCACTATTCCCCTGGGTTCCGCGGATAACGTCTCCACAACTCCAGGCAGCATCAATTCCTCAAAGGACGGGATCCGGGTAGCTACTCTCCTGACAGCGATAGAGATGCTCCCGCGCTGTCGATAGACGTTTACGCGGAACCGACCCACCTCCGGAGCGCTGTATGCAAAGTCTACCTCGCTAATCTCGCTGAATTGACGAATCTGCCTGTCACTCATCAACGAGGCGGCGTAGTCCTTGGTGACCTCCGGACCGAGGTGTTCCTGGTCAAACATCTGCAGGTCACCGTTGAGCCTGAAAACGGGTGGGCTGCCCACCTTCAGATGAAGGTCTGAGGCCTCTACTTGGACCATCTTCTCCAGCAAAGATTCTAAGGACTGCATCCGCTACCACCCGCTCCCTTTATCAACTGCCTGTGGCTTTATTCCGGCAATGACACATTTCTCCAGTAAGGTGAGAGCGCCTTCACAGCGGCCTCTACCGCTGCCTCCTCCCCCTCTGAGGGCGAGGCGCCCGGCATGGAACCCGCTCCGCCCAAGCCCTCTATAGTGGCTTCCGTGGCTTCAGCGGACGCAAGGGGATCATACCCTCCCTCCAGAAAGCATACAGGCCCCACCCCACCTACAGACTCAGTCAGTCTGGACAGGCGCCCGGCCATCCACCTGTAAGTATCCGGAATGTAGGTGAGTCCTCCCAATATATCCCCCGCCAACGAGTCGTAGCCACTGGATACCAGTACGACATCTGGACGATACTCCAATATCATCGGCTCCAAGATGTGCCGAAACACCAAGACTGCGGCCGCCTCCCCGGCTCCCCTGGGCAAAGGAATATTGGCCGTATAGCCTTTCCCTTGGCCGCTTCCCACCTCATGGACTGCGCCCGTACCCGGAAAGTGAGGACTCAGATGCATACTCATCACGACCACTCCTGGATCGTCGTAGAATATGTCTTGTGTGCCGTTGCCGTGATGAACATCCCAATCGAACACCAGCACCCGCTCTACTCCCAGCTGGGCGCGCGCATGTGCTGCCGCTATGGCCAGGCTGTTGAAGAGACAGAACCCCAGGCTCTCTGTAGGTGTGGCATGATGTCCCGGCGGGCGCACCAGAAGAAAAGAGCGAAGACCGTTGTCCACGGCGGCCCCGACCGCCTCTATCCCTGCGCCCGCCGCAGTCATTGCTGCGTCATACGAGGCGGAAGAGACAATGGTCTCCATGTTCATGAATCCCCCTCCCGCCTCTGCAATCTCCTTCACCCTATCATGCAGATCGGGACTATGGACCCGCAAGATGTCGGCCCGCTTAGCTTTGCCTGGAATGCGCCAATCCAGAGATAGACTGCTACCCTCCAAACGAGATCGGGCTGCTGCTACTCTGCGCCCAGACTCGGGATGACTACCGGTATCATGCTCCAGGAAAAGTGGGTGGTAGTAGACTCCTACCGGAATCATGCTCAGAAATCACTTGATGCGGCGGGCGCCGACATAATCACGACGGCTGATGTCATCCACCCGTACGTTGGTGCCCGTGTAGGGAGCGTTTATCATGTTACCGCCACCCACATAGATGCCCACATGATGTATGGGGCTGCCGAAGAAAACCAGATCTCCAGGCAAGAGGTTGTCCCGGGCCACGGCCGTCCCATATTTGAATTGTGCCCTGCTGGAATGCGGCAGAGAAACCCCCAGCTGAGCAAAGGAGTAGCGCACCAAACCCGAGCAATCGAAACCTGAGGGAGATGATCCCCCCCAGACGTAGGGGACACCTCGATAGCGCATGGCTGTCTCCACCACCGTATCACCTATTTCAGAGGGTGAAACATTCTTGACAGGCTCGTTGTAGTCACCGTCAGCCGCCGTGCCGGAGGACTGAGCAGCCTGCCGCTCTGCCTCCTGGGCGGCAGCCTGTCTAGCGGCGGCCTCCGCAGCCTTGCGGGCGGCTTCTTGCGCCTCTCTCTCCAGCCTCTCCTGACGTTCCCTCTCCTCTTTCTCAAGCACGGCAATCTCTTGCCGCTTATCTCTGAGAAGTTCCTCCCTTTCCGCAAGACGGTCCGAGATACGAGACTTGGCCCCTTCTGTCTCCACAAGCAGAGATTCACGCTGCCGCTTCTGCTCAGCTAAGGCCTCACCCGCTGCTTCCCTTTCCTGTTTGAAAGCGGCAACCTGGTTAACCACCTCACTGTCACTCTGCCCCACTCTGGTCAGCAAGTCCCAACGATTAACCAGATCCGTGAAAGAACGTGCGGTGAGGAGAACATCCACAAGGTCCAACGTGCTCTCCATGTAGATGTCCCTGATCCTCTTCTCAAGCGTTGAGTTGGCGACCGCAAGATCGCTCTCCGCTTTCTGCAGTCTGCTTCTATTCTCAACGATTCGCTGGTCCGTCTCTGCAAGCTGAAACTGAGCATAGTTGTATTCTTCAACAATCGCAGAAAGCTCATCGCCAAGCGATTCTATTTGGTCACGCAGCTCTTGTGCTTCTCTGCTAACCCGCTGGATGTCCTCGGGCGCAGCCTGTGCGACACTACCAAGGGCGAGCCCTGCCACCAGGCCCAGAAGAACTGTGATGAAGAAGTATCTGATAGTCAGGGCGAATCTCCTAGCGAGGGGCTGCTTACGGAATAAGGTGTTCACGGACAAGGACTCCACTCCATTAAGGACTCCTTTCCCATTCTTCCCAGCACTGGTTGCCGATTATAACAATAATGTTCCTGAACCGTCCTCAGTCCAGGTTGTCTTCTCTCCACGATCGCCCACCCTCCACGATCATCTTCTCTCCACGTACCACCGCAGGCCGGTGAGCAGCGCTCTCGCTTCTTCCTTAATGTGTTCTTCAGACAGGAGCTTCAACCCTTCCTTCTCGCCCGTTATGAATGCCGGCTCCACCATGACGGAGAGGCCGCGAATCTCTCGGAGGCAGCTGTAGTTGCGACCATGGGTGTGCAGATCCACCCTACCCAGTTGCTCCACCAGTGCCTTGACCAGGTAACCGCCCAGGCGCTTGCCGGACTCAGCAAAGTAGCGACCATTCGAGAAGTAGTAGGTGGCCGCGCCGCGAGCGATTGGAGAGGAATGGTGATTGTGGTGCAGACACATATGGATCTCTGTTCTCCATGAATTCGCCATCTCCACCCGGTCGTAGAGTCCCAGAAACTCGTCATTCTCTCGGACGAGGAGCACATCTGCTCCCTCTTCTTCCAGCATGGCCGCCAGGGCCAGGGTCAAACGGAGGTTGTCTTCTTTCTCCGCACCCCCACCGCCCTCTCGGGTCCCACCAGCATCAACTCCGCCGTGGGCCGCATCTAGAGAGATCCGCAGACCCTTCAGGGTGGAACGCACCACATAACCATTCATTCGGTCCGGGATCTTCAGTTCCCGCGCCTCCGACCGAACCTTACCGAATCTCTGCAGGTGGTCCAGGGTAGCCTCACCGACCATGCCATCCATGTTCAGCCCCGCATTACGTTGAAAATCAGTCAACGCATTCTCAGTGAGCGCCCCGAAAATTCCGTCCTCCGGACCGGAGTCAAAGCCCAGTTCACTTAACCTACCCTGGAGGGCATGAACATCGTCCCCGCGCATGTTGGGAATGCGAAGATACAGAAGACGGTCGCCTTCCACATGACCGGCCTCCACCAACTCTGTCCAGGTATTCTCCCCCACCACCCCGTCCACCGCGAGCAGGCGCTCTTGCTGGAATCCCTTGATCGCCCTCTCCGACTGCTGACCGAAGTAGCCGTCGGCCCCTTCCCGGCCCAGAGAATAACCGAGACCGCTGAGCCTCATTTGTATGTCTACTACCTCTTTGCCTCTATCGCCACGGGCTATCGGCCGCATCCGTTCCAAGGAACCTCCTTCTACGATGAACCTTGATTATATCGTCCCCAAAGCACTAACCGGACAACGCATTCTCAGTCAGCGACTTCCTGGACAAGGCGCTTCGCAGCAGAGGGAGGAACACGATTCCCCTGACTCAGCCGGACCAGCATGACAACCACATCATCCTCCAGACTGCCCCCCGCGAAATCCCTGGCCGACCCGACCAGCCTGCGCGCACCTCCGGAGATTCCCACCCTCGACTCCCGGATGACCGCGTCAGTCATGGCTTCCTCACCAAACAGCTCTGCATCCCTTCTGGCCTCGTACAAACCATCCGTGAAAAGCACCATAGTGGCATTCTGGGGAAGTTTGGCAGCATAAGTCCCGTAATTCACACCCTCCTGGACGCCAAGGGGAACCCCTGGGACACCTCCCAGAACCTTGGTCTCCCCACCATCGGCAAGCACAGCAGGCGGATGTCCGGCCAGAGCGTAACGGATACTACCCTGGGAAGGGTCAACCACAGCCATCAGTGCCGTGATGAAATCATACTCGCCCCATTCCTTGATCAGGCTCTCATTCACCAACCTCATCCAGGTTCCCGGGGAGAGGTCAAGTGCGGCATACGCCCGGATGACGTAGCGCACGGTTGCCATCTGCGCGGCAGCATCCAACCCCTTGCCACACACGTCTCCCACCACCAGGCAGACCCTCCCTCTCGGAAGGAGCAGCACATCGTAGAAATCACCCCCCACCAACCTCGATTTCGTGGCGCTCTCATAGCACAGATCCAGGCTCAGCCCGCGAACGCGAGGGATCTCCGGCAGCATTGCCCGCTGCAGATACTCTGTCACCTTACGCTCTTCCTGAAAGCGCTGCAGATTCTGTAGGGCAACAGCAAGGTGCGAGGCCAGAGAAGTAGTCAGCAGCTCATCCTCCATAGTAAACCCATAGCCCGTGGAATCACCTACCTCCACAAGACAACCCAGAGGTTCACCGCTAACGTCCAACACAGGTACAGCCAGGAAGCCCAGAAAACCCTCGTCGGTCTGCGTAGATTCCTGACTCAAACGCACCACTCGCCGCTCCTCCGTGGCCTTCTCGGCAAGGTTCCGAACTTCATCCGACTGCGGAGATCTGGGCGGAGGGTGGAGGGTGGATTCTGGGTCCCCATGAAACGCTTCCAGTTCAAGTCTGTCGCCACGCTGAAGATAGAGAAACCCCTGTGCAGCACCTGTGATCCTTGTTGCACCAGTCAGGAAGTCATCCAGCATGGGACCGGTCTCCCCCCCGCTGTTGAGAGTCACGGCCAGATCATTCAGCAGCCCCAACTGGGCAGAGTGCCTCCGCTCCACCTCCACGGCCTTCTCGAGCCTCCGGTAGTACCTCGCATTCAGGAGCGCAAGAGCCAACTGTTGCGCGAACACTCTTCCCAGCTCCCGTTCGCCTTCATTCGCAACTGAGTCCAGGTCCGGATTGCGCCCCGGAGCAGGTGAGGGGAGAAACAACCCCAACACTCCCAGCCGCTCCTCATTGAAAGTAAGCGGGAGCGTCCAAAGTGACTCCATCCCCGCCATCTTCATCTCCTCTGAAAACCGCAACTCCTCCGGTGCCCGGAGATCAGGAACATACTCAGCCTCTCCAGTGGCGAAGACTCGGCCGGATATCCCTTCCCCCCAGCTGAGTTCCATCTCTCTCAAATACTCCTCCCCCACCCCCTGGTAACGATGCATGCGCAGACGAGCGGAAGTCCGGTCATACAGCATGATGAATACGGCGCGGGCACCAAATATCTGTCTCAGGGACCCCATGGCCTTGTCTTCCACAGATTCCAGGTTCAAGGAAGAGGCCATCTCCCGACCGGCTTCTGAGACCAGAAGACGCCGCGCTTCGAAGAGAGTATGGTTTTCCGAAGGCTCCTGAGAGTCAGCACGGAACCCAAAGCCACCCCCACCCTCGCGATGGAGCAGTAAGAATGAGGTGGCACACGAGACAAGCACGACGAAGAACAGAACCGTGAAGAATAGACCCGACCCAGGGACGAAGCCCAGAGCCACTGCGCCCGCCATTAGAAGGGCAGACCCAAGCGATGTGGGGAAGAGAAACCTGAGCAGTCGGTCAGAAAACATCTCATCCTCCGAAAATCCGGCTACCGCCGTTTGCTGACTCTTCCTCTAACTTAGTGTAGCATCCAGCGCCCTGAGCCGGAAGGCAACGTTCATTGCGGGTTGAAACCGTCCTCAGGTGGCCTGGACTAACACCTTAAACAGACCTCCAACATCAGTAGGATCCAGGAGTGCCTCCAGAACACACGCCTCCCTATCGGCCTCAAGAGACTGAGGGAGGCAACCCCGCCGCTTCCAAGACGGGACTTCTACACCCGTGCCTCTCAGGAAAGCAGCCAGGGGAGCATAGAGCACCTGCTCAAAGCCGACCGCCTCACCGTGCAGGTGCACCGCCCTGAAATCCACGTCGGCCGTGATATCCCTCTTGCCCGCATAGGAGAGTATGTTCCCGTCGGACTGATGGTGGCTGTACGTGCGAAGACTCCGCCCGTGAGTCACCACCTTACCACCCTCCCGGATATCCTCCGTCGCGCCTGCCAACCAATCCCCGTAGTCGAAAGTAATGACACAGGACTCGGCGAAGACATGCCTGATGCGCTGAAGAAACACACCTACGCCGGGCCTGACCTCCATGAAACCGTCAGACGAAAGCGGAGCCAGCCGCGCAGCGGATGTGGTCCCGAACAGCAAGTCCAGCTCCGCGCGCGCCGGAGTGGAAAGCGTAGACCACTCCTCCCGCAGATCCGGGGCGGCGGAGCTGCCCCCTCCTGCCTGGTCAGATACGATCCACTGTTCCTCCACCTGCTCCCCACTGACCCGAAGCAGATGTGTGGGGAGGGCGTCCAAGAATTCATTTGACACCACTATGGCACGACCTCCGTCCCCGGCGATCTCCGATTCGTTCGGATCCAGGGAACTCCACCAGGCCACATCCCATCCGGCCTCCGTGAAGGGTTTCAACCGCTCACGCTGCCTGCGCACCAGCCCTTCCCCGACATCGACTAATCGGTAACGGATGGTGTCTTTCAATTCTGGCCTATCTTTTTCCCAGGATCCGAGTACTCCCTGGGCCATATCCCCTTCCCCGGCACCCACCTCCACCACCGTCAGCCTTGAATCCTGTCCCATGGTATCAATGAGTTCCGCCATGAAGAGGGCGAGAGACCGGTTGAAGGCGGGGACTTCACGCGGGACCGTCGTGAAGTCCCCGCCTTCCCCTAGTATTCTGTGGTCCCGAACGTAGTATCCGGCGTCCGGAGCCGTGAGAGCCAGCTCCATGAAACGGGCGAGCGTAACCCGGCCGCCCTCCGCTTGCACCGCGCTTCGGATGCGCGGGTCAATCACGTCCATTCTGACTCAACACTCCAGATCTCTATCCCCCGTCCACCGCATCCAGGAAGGATTGATACTGGGCCATCTTGGAGATGACGCGCACTGAACGCAGAGGGGAAGGCAGCGTGACCGGTGAGAATCTGCCCTCTGTCTCATACACAGCCTGTTCCACGGGTAGGAAAGACACGTTGATGATGGGTTTTCTGTACTCCTCCATCAGCTCGGACACCCGTTTAATATATGTGAACTCCATCTCCTCCGCTTCGCTCTCAGGAGGGAGCACAGTCTCTGCTGCCGACCTCTTGTCCCTCATGATCACATTCACTACCTGCCTCATTCTCTCCGGAACGTCAACCAACCCCACAACGCCGAGCACGATAACAGCGTCCACTGCCTCGCTACGAACGACGGTCTCCACCACCTTCTGAGGTATTCCATCCGCGGAGGCGCCCACTAGATCAACAGGGTTGGTCCCGCTCCAAAACGGAGGCAGAAGCTCATCTATCTCGCCTATAACGTCTTCTGGCAGTTCCGCCAACTTGAGTCCTGTCCGCCACACCTCATCTGCGCTCAACACTCCCCAGCCCCCGCCCATGGTCACCACGGCCACTCTACGGCCCCGGGGGCGGGGCAGGTAGGACAGAGAGAAGGTCAGATCCAAGAACTCATCGGGATCTGTGGTAGATATGATCCCGCTCTGTCTCACCACCGCATCAAAAACCTTGGCTGATCCCGCCATGGTCCCGGTATGAGAAGCCGCCGCCTTCCTCCCGTACTCGCTAACCCCGGAACGCAGGACAATCACCGGTTTCTCCACAGTAGTCCGGCGCGCGAACTCCAGAAAACGCCGACCGTCCTCAAACCCTTCTATGTAAGCGAGTATCAATCCTGTCTCCGGATCCGAACGGAAGTACTCAAGCAGGTCGGTGGAGTCAAGAAGTGCCTCATTACCTATGCCCACGAACTTGCCGATACCACCTTTCCGCATCTCCGCCGAGGCCATGAGCTGGATACCCATGTTCCCCGATTGGGAGAGAAAGCTCCCCGGACCCACAGAAGGATGCATCACCATCAAGCCGGTGGAGTAGAACTTGCTCCAGGAAGACATCACTCCCATGCAGTTGGGTCCGATCATGGCCATGTCATAGTCTGAGGCTATCCGAGCCAGCTGCTTCTCCTGCTCCGCCCCTTCCTCACCGACTTCTGAGAAACCCGCGGTGATCACCACCACGGCACGGACCCCTTTCTCGCCACACTCCTTCATCACTCCAGCAACCAGAGCTGCCGGAACGGCAATAAGAGCCACGTCCGGCGCCTCAGGAAGATCAGATATGGACGGGTAGGCAGGTACACCGAACACTGATTCTGCCTTCGGATTGACCGGATACACGTCACCGGGAAACTCACCAGAGAGGAGATTCACCATCAGGCTCCCACCCCACTTGCTGGAATCGTTGGAAGCCCCCACAATGGCTGCAGAACCAGGACGAAATACTGCATCCAGCTTGGAGAGATTCGTGGACAACCGGGGTGCCCGTCCAGGCTCCGGAGGGCCGATAGTCACCAGTGCATCGGCCGCTATGGGCTTATCTCCGTCCATGAGAACCGGGTTGATGTCCAGTTCTCTTATCTCCGGGTGGTCCAGGGCCATCTGTCCCGCCGTAATGATCATATGCGCCAGGGCGTCCCGATCTACCGCTGGTTCCCCCCTGAACTCTCCCAGCAACCGGCTGGAACGAATGCAGCCTAACAGTTCTTCCGCTTCTCGCCTGCTAAGCGGGGCGACACCGAAAGCCACGTCGTCCAGAGCCTCGGTCAGCACACCTCCCAGGCCGAACATAACCACCGGGCCGAACTGGACATCTCTGGACATGCCCACCACCAACTCCCGACCGCTCGGGATCATGCGCTCCACCAGGACTGCTTCCAATCCGCCATCACTTCGCTTGCAAAGGAGCTCATGCCCGCCACGTACCGCATCCTCATCCCGAACGTCAACAAGAACCAACCCCACATCGCTCTTATGCAGGATCCCCGGCGAAACTCCCTTCATCACAACCGGATAACCCAGATCCTGCGCTACGCGAACGGCCTCATCCACATCGTAGACAAGCGCGCCGGGAGTGACCATCATGCCGTATTCCGCCAGTAACGCCTTGGCCCGAGCTTCATCCAAAGCCCCCGCCCCGCGTTCCAGCGCCTCTTCTACTATCCGGCGCCCCGGAGGACTCCCGCCCTGCCCAGCACCACCGGAA
>Ga0209176_10000142_pt1 | contig 18799 bp, 13 predicted proteins | sample NGEPer11B_FD_184511 | JGI IMG/M metagenome (GOLD analysis project Ga0209176, IMG submission 184511) | Arctic peat soil microbial communities from the Barrow Environmental Observatory site, Barrow, Alaska, USA - NGEE Permafrost305-11B... | ecosystem: Environmental > Terrestrial > Soil > Wetlands...
GTACGGCAGGCTGACCGGATCGGATGAAAGGGGCCACCAGAACAGCACCGTACCCGTGCCGAGGTCGCGCACAAGGTGCGACAACACCCCCACCGCCACGCCTGTCCACACCTGCGCCCACCACGTAGTCATCACCGCAAGAGCAACGAATGCCAGCACCAAGCTGAGGGAATGTGTCACCGGGCGGGAAGTCCCTTCGGGTGGCGAGAACCACCCGAGGATAACCGGCAGGTGATCGAGGTCGATCACAACGGCGGCGATCATGCCCGGGTACACTCGGATAGGGAGACTGAGTCGCTGGGCGGCGGTGAGCCAAATGAACGCGGTCAACAGGTTACTCAGCTCATCGGCGAAGCCATGGAGCGGCAACCAGCTGGCTCCCAGCAGCGTGGCGTCAACGACGAGAATGCCGAGCAATGCAAGTACGTACCAGTATCTGGCGACCCGGCAGGTTCGATCAACAGCCATCATGCCATCCCCTCACCGTGCCACCCAGCGAGGGGATGGCATAATCGCCGTATCCGTCGCCACGCAAACCTTTCCTCGTTGAGACACCATCGCTTCTACCCCACACCCTCTTGATCACGTTCCGTGGCGCCCACCTTGACGTTCCTTGCCTCCAGGCGGCCGCCACAGATTGGCGCTGTGGCTAGACGGCAACGGCCGTTGGCACGGCATGTATGTCTTCGAGAATCAGGTCGATCGCCTCGCCGAAGCCGACCATTGCATCGAAGCCAAGTTGGGACCTGGCTCGCGACGTATCGGCCAACGAGTGGCGGATGTCTCCGTGCCGGGCGGGAAGGTAGCGCGGCGAGAGCTGCATTCCAGTCGCCCGGCGTAATGTCGCGAGCACCTGATTGATCGTTACCGAACGTCCACTGGCAATGTTGTAAACCTGCCCACCAACGCCATCCACCGTGGACGCAAGCAGGTTGGCGCGCACGACATCGTCGACGGCGACAAAGTCGCGCGATTGTTCTCCGTCGCCGAAAACGCAAGGCCGTCGGTGGGAGAGCATAGCGTCCACGAAGGTGGGAATGGCGGCGGCGTAGGCCGACGTCGGATCCTGGCCGGGCCCACAGACGTTGAAATATCTGAGGCAGACTGCGTCAAGTCCGTACAGCCTGGTGAACATGGCGCACAGTTGTTCAGCGGTGAGCTTGGACATGGCATACGGCGACAGCGGAGCGGGCGTCAGCGACTCGCCCAGCGGCAATTCCGGAGTATCACCATAAATGGCACAGGTGGAGGCACAGACCAATCGGCGACATCCCCGATCGCGCGCCGCCGTCAACACATTGAGCGTACCGCCGACATTGATCGCGAATGTCGTGGCCGGATCCGCGATGGAATGAGGAACCGACGGCTCGGCGGCTTGATGAAAGATCGTCTCGACCCCGATGGTGGCGTGATGCACGAGAGTGGCATCACGGAGGTCACCCTCGATCAGCTCAACATCATCACGTATGTCGTCCAGGTTCCGTGTCGATCCAGTGGACAGGTTGTCGAGGACTCGTACACGATGGCCATCATGAACGAGTCGGCGCGTAAGGTGAGAGCCGATGAATCCGGCGCCTCCGGTAACGAGAAACATGGTGATCCTCCTGAAAGGGATACGTTCCGACGGGCGAGGGCGGCGTCGCCTTAGCGGCCGCGAAGGTTCAGTAGCACTGGTATCGTCAGCAAGAGCACCTTGGCATCGAACGTTATCGACCGGTGCGTAAGGTAGTAGCGGTCGTACTCCAGCTTCACCGCCGCATCCTCTACGGAACTGGCATAGTGGTGCCGGATTTGCGCCCAGCCCGTGAGACCTGGCTTCACCGTGTGACGGGAGTTGTACGCTGGCAGTTTCGCGGCTAGCAAGCACGTGAACTCGGGACGTTCGGGACGGGGTCCGACGAAGGTCATCTCGCCGCGCATGACGTTCCACAGTTGCGGCAGCTCATCAACCCGACTTCGCCGTAGGGGGCGACCGACGCGGGTGAGGCGGGGGTCGGCTTCTCGCGCCCAGACCGCACCATGCGGTTCGGCATCAGGAACCATCGAACGGAATTTGTGGATTCGAAACACCCGGCCCTGCTGCCCAACCCGATGCTGCGAATAGAAGACAGGGCCGGATGAATCAAGCTTGATCGCTAGCGCGATGAGCGGCACAACGGGAAGCGCCACCGCGGCTACGGCCACGGTTAGCGCCAGGTCGACGGCACGCTTTACCGCCACATACAGGAATGATGACGACGGCACGTCCGCGGTGCCCGCGGATCGAAGGTTCGTGTCGGGTGGTGCGATGACCTTCGGAAAGGAATGCCGTTGGGGAGCGGGGGCAGAACGCGAGCCTCGCCGCCACCCAGCGTGATTCGACGATGACTCGACGAGCCGTAGGCCAGCGACACTCAGGCCAACTCCCGTGCAGATGCCGATCAATCCGCGCGACAGCGAGTCGCGAGGAAGCTGGGCCTCGTAGAGGAATACCAAGAGGAATGACAACGCCACAAAAGCTGCAAGGCTGCGGGCGAGCGACATTGCCCACCAATGCCGTCGAAACGCGTGATTACGAAACGGTCGCTGGAGTCCGCTGAGGTGAGTCCTGTGCATGGCCACGCTCCCGGCGCCGTCCGCCACCTTGCATCGCCGCCGTGGAGGCGCTCGCCTCTAGCGCAGGGGATCAGCAAGGGGGAGTTGACGGTGCCAAATATGGTCTGCAAGGGGATACACAGGAGTTGGCTAATTGAGGTAAAATAGCAGCAGCCGGTGTGGCCCCTTGCGGGCTAGCTGGTCAACGCTGGAGCGGTGGAAATCATGGTTGGTCCTGTGGTTCCACCGCTCTTGTACTTGTATTTGTAGACGAAACACGTATACCTTCTCGTTCGGTTCCGCATATTCCTCCAATCAAGGTATCGTCCCGTGCGCAGCCACACTCACGATTCGTAAAGCCGCTACTGCCGATGGCCGAGAGTCCTAGGACTCTCGGCCATCATACTAGGACTCTCGGCCACAGTCGTCAAGAGTACGTATAGTACTTACTTCCTACTTATACGAATGATTGTTCTCATGGTAGCGCGATACCTGCCGTGCGTCCGTGGCGACCTGGTCAAGGTAGCTACCGCCCGTTGCCATGGCCGAGGCGACCTATTGCGCTGACGTTTTACGGAGCCAGGCAGGAGTCGGGCTTCCCAAACTGTCGAAACTGCGTTTCGCCGGCTCCTCCTTTGGTGTAGCCGGTGGCGCCTCCACTGATCCATCAACCTCCTCGGGTTCCTGGTCCCTCGCCGCTGTTGGAACGGTCTGCTTTGCAAACCCCTGCAGCTGCCGCACGAGCTCATCGATCCGACTTCTCAATGCGTCTGCAACATTCCGCCCCTCATCTTGAGTCATGGTGGGGGCATCTCCCTTCTGAGCGGCAGACGCATCAGCCGTCTGCAAGACAGGCGCGTTAATTGCCGCGAACGCGTCCGGAGAGATAGTGCCCGAGACTGCCGTGACTGATATCTCTGCCACCGGATAGCGTTTGCTAAACAGATATTCGAGATGCTCGTCAGAGATTCCATCATCGAGATGCTGAATGATCACGCGAAAGATGTCGACGGCCTCTGGGCGGAAGACATGGTTCTCTCCCACCCTGGTCGCCGGAATGAACCAAACGAATCGGCTCGCCAGCATACGGATCGTAAACTCCGATTGTCCAAGCATCGCTGCGATGTCTCTGTATTCCAAACGTTGCACGGTCCTGCAATCCCTTCCATCGATTCTCTTCCGCCACCGGTACGCGGCAAACGCCACGACCCCGACAGCGACCAACGTCTACCTCTTTGCCAGATACGACTAGCGTCTCACGCTCCAACGTCGATACCACCATCGGCAGACTCCAAGCATACTCCTGCCCCACGCGTAACGCTACGCTATAATGACTAGTCTTTTGGTTGACGGCCTAGGACTATAGTCTTATGCTGAGCATAGCATTTCGGAGATCGTGGTGCTATCGAACGTATCAGGGAGGAGTGTGCGCCCTGCGACTCGTCATAACCGCCGAACACCATTTCGTCAGCTCACCCGACGGGAGATGTTGGGGACCCGACACGATGACCTACCAGTTCTGGCAACGGTATTTGAGTATCTTCGATCATGTCTCGGTCGTGGCGCGGGTCCGGCAAGTGGACCAGGCGCCGCCGTCGTACACACGCGTTGACGGGCAGGGCGTGTCTGTGCAGGGCATGCCCGAGTATGTGGGCCCCTGGGAATACCTGCGCGTGCGCCGAGCGTTTCAGCAGGCGTCCGCCGCCGCCACGAGCCCCGAGGACGCCGTATTGCTCCGCGCTGGCTGTTCGCCCCTGGCGGCGGCTATCGAAACCACGCTGGCACGACGCCACCAACCGTTCGGTGTCGAGGTGATCACGGATCCCTACAGGGTGTTCGCTCCTGGTGCCATCCGCCACCCGTTGCGACCCGTTTTTCGGCGCATGTTCACACACCAGCTTCAAAGACAGTGCGTCCGGTCGGCGGCGGCGACCTATGTAACGCAATCCGCATTGCAGGAACGATACCCAGCTGGTCCAACGACCTTCAGTACCTCCTATTCAGATGTCGACTTGCCGCCTGAGGCCTTCGTCCGCCACCATCGTTCCGGTGCGCTTGTCGGGGACGTCCCCACAATTATCAGCATTGGCTCGATGGCACAGCCGTACAAGGGGTTCGATGTTCTGATCGACGCCATCGCGCACTGCGCCCAGCGGAGCCTGGCGATCAACCTGATCCTGGTCGGCGACGGCAAACACCGCCAGAAACTCGAGCAGCGGGTTTGCCGCCTGGGCCTCCAACGGCGGGTGACCTTCACCGGTCAGCTTGCCGGCGGCCCTTCGGTGCGCGAGCAGCTGGACCAGAGCGATCTCTTCGTCATGGCCTCGCGCACCGAAGGGCTACCCAGAGCGATGATCGAGGCGCAGGCGCGCGGTCTCCCGTGCATTGGTACCCGCGTGGGCGGCATCCCGGAGCTGCTCGACGGGCCCGACCTCGTGCCTGTTGACGATTTCGAATCCCTTGCGATGTCCATTATGCAAATGCTATGCGACTCCGGACGACGCGCCCGCGCCTCCGCTGACAACCTGGCGTTGGCGCGTACATATGGTGAAGCTGAGCTGACTGAGCGTCGAACGACGTTCCTCCGTGAACTCCGCCATCGCACGGTCGCCGCCGCGCCCCACACGTTGTCCGGCGACGCAGAACGCTCGCGAGCGCCGATGCTCCCGCTGAGCCCGCCGGATCGCGCCAACCGTCATGGACGGACGCGACGATGAAAGTGCTCATGGTCATCACCCGTGGCGACACGATCGGTGGAGCCCAACGCTACGTGTACTCGTTGGCCGACCGTCTCCAGCGGGATCAGCATGAAGTTCTGGTAGTAACGGGGACCCTTGGGACTTTCACCGACATGTTGGCCGACGCCGGAATCGCCACCACGCTCTGCGACTCCTTGCAACGTCGGATTCACCCTCTCAACGATCTGCGGGCGGTGCGATCGCTGAGGCGGATCATCTGTGCCTTCCGCCCCGATCTGGTGTCGGCGCACTCAAGCAAGGCTGGCATTTTGGGCCGGTTCGCCAGCCGGTTGCATGGGGTCCCATGTGTGTTTACAGCCCATGGATGGGCCTTTGCCGAGGGCGTCAGTCAACCCGGGCGTACCATGTGGCGACTCATCGAACGCCTGACCGAACCGATGGCGGCGCGGATCATCTGTGTCTCGGCGTGTGACCAGAAGCTTGCGGTTCGCCACGGGTTCGCGCCACGCCGTTTGGCGACGATCCACAACGGTATTCCCGACACGCCGCTGGCGCCCCACGTCTACCGCGAATCGCGCTGGCCAGCGCGGATCGTCATGGTCGCCCGGTTCTCGCCGCAGAAGGACCACCAAACCCTGCTCCGGGCAATCCAGGCGATTCCGGACTGCGAACTGGATTTCGTCGGTGACGGCCCACTTGAGGATCAGATGAAGGAGTACGCCGCTCGCCTCGGGCTTCGGCATCGGGTTCACTTCCACGGATACCAGTCGGATGTGTCGGCCGTGCTCGCGGCGGCCGACGTGTTCGTTCTTGCATCACGCTACGAAGGGTTTCCGCTGAGCACGCTCGAAGCGATGCGGGCAGGGCTGCCGTCGGTCGTCTCCGATGTCGGCGGCGCGGGCGAGGCCGTGGTGCATGGCGTGACCGGCTACCTTGTCCCGGCGCGGGACGTCGATGCCCTTCGTGCCTGCCTCCAGGACCTTGTCGATCACCGGGACCGGCGCTCGGCAATGGGCGAGGCCGCGCGCCAGCGGTACCTGTCTTCGTTCACGTTTGATCGTATGTACCGGTCCACCCTCGCGATCTACGAAGAAACCGCCCGCAACGGCAACTCGCGGGACGTCGGCCGTACGGCCAGCGAGGATGCCAAGAAATCGTCAGAACTGACGCCTGCAGCTTCAATCCGTGAATCGACGGGCGTCGGACGTTCATTGGCAGACACACACGGCACCGAGGCACCGGCGATACCGGTCCGGCCCCGCCATCGTCGCCTCTGGAGGTCAGTATGGGACTAGACATGAAAGGGATCGTCGGCGCCGCGCGGCGTTGGTGGCTATTGCTCTTGCTTGTCCCGCTCGCGACCGGAGCGATCGGGTATGGCGTCGGCATGCTGCGCACCCCGATGTACGCCTCGTCCGCCACTCTCCTCGTTTCCATCTCCTCGTCCACCTCGCTGGATGAATACAACGCCAACCTGTTGGCCGAAGATCTCGCAATCACCTACCAGACTCTGGTGGAAACGGATCCAGTCCTGCAACCGGTTGCGGCGTCCGTCAACCCTTCGACTAGTGTCGAGGCGTTGCGCGAGGACACATCGGTGACAGCCTCGACCGGGGCGCTCTTTACGATTACGGTCGTCGATGCGGATCCCGATCGAGCCGCCACCCTGGTCAACTCGATTGCCGCGGAGCTGACGCAATTCATCGAAGGACTGTCCCGGACGGAGAACGGCGAGTATCCGGGCACAGTCACGACCGTCGTTCAGGGCGAGGCACCGGCAGAGCCGTACGCCCCGCGCTTGCCAGCCTATGTTGCGCTGGGCGTCATTGCGGGCATGCTGGTGGCAAGCGCCGGCGTCTTTCTCTTTGAGCGATCCGACCTTCGCTTGCGTGCGCATACCGATTTGCCCGCGCTAACTGGACTGACCTCCATGATCCGCCTGCCCGTCTTGAAAGAGCGCCCTGCCGATCCTGCCGCGATCTTTATCGACAACGCAACAGAGCCATTGGCAGGTGAATCGATTCGTACACTCCGTACCGACGTCCTCTCCATGGCCCCCACCGGCGCCACTCTGGTTGTCGCCAGTCCCGACCCTGGCGATGGCAAGACCCTGATCAGTGCCAACCTCGCAGCCGCCATCGCGCACACCGGGAAACTGGTGATGCTGGTCGATGGGAACCTGCGACAGCCGCGCCTGCACACGCTGTTCGGGCTCGACAATGGACAAGGGTTGAGCGCCTTGCTGGCCGACCCTGAACGACCGTGGACTTCCGCGGCCATGCGGGTAGCGCCCAACCTGGCAGTGATTCCAGCCGGATCGCCGGTCGGCAATCCCTCCGACCTGTTGATGAGCGCCGCCTTTGGCAAGATCCTGGATGACATCCTGACCCTGGCCGACATGGTTATCATTGACACACCTGCCATCGGCAAGACGAATGACGCGACCGCGACCGCGACGCACGCCACTAACGTGATACTGGTCGCTCGCACGGGCAAGACCCGTAGCCCTGATCTGGGCAATGCCCGCTGTGCGTTCGAGCAGATGGGGGCGCCAGTGCTGGGGGTGGTGATCAACCGAGGTGGTGGGTATCGTCGCAACGGCAAACGCCAGTGGCCTGCCTTCTGGCGAAGATCTCCGCGTCAGCATGAGCCCGCCGCCGGCGGCGACGCTATCTACCAGCTCGATGCGACGCGCGCTCCCCGCGCGGGATGATCGTGCCGCGAACCTGGGTCTGGGGTAATCAAGCTTTCGACGACCATATGGCCACATAGGCAGGCATCACGTGTTGTGGAATCAGGTCGCCGTCGCCGCATGGCGCGAAAGGATCAACCAATGCTGTCTGACGGTACTGATTCAGTCGACGCCTCTTGGGACGGCTCCCAGCGACTTCGGCCACGATGGTCCCAGCGGCGATCACTCGGCCGCAACGTCATCTGGACCTTAAGCGGAAACACCGGTCTTGCGATTAGTCAATGGTTGATGCTGGTGGTGGTGGCAAAGCTGGGTCAACCAGCGCAGGTTGGTCAGTATGCGCTGGCCCTCGGCCTCACGGCGCCAGTTATGTTGCTCGCGAGTCTCAATCTGCGCGCCGTACAGTCGACCGACATCAGGAATGACCACCCTTTCGTCAGCTATTTGCGACTACGGCTGTGCACGACCGTCGTCGCGCTCGTCGTGTGTCTGGCCATCGCGCGGGTGGCATCACTGTCGACAGGTACGGCGCTCGTGGTCGGATTTGTGGCGCTCGCTAAAGCGTCGGAATCGGTGAGCGACGTGTTTTACGGGCGCCTGCAACAGCGGGAGCAGATGGATCGCATCGCCATCTCGATGGTGGCCCGTGGCGTCTTATCGCTGCTGGCGATGACGATCATGATGTGGACGACGGGAAGTGTGGTGTGGGGCGCCTGTGGCGTCCTCCTCAGCTGGCTGGCCATGCTCGTCATCTATGACATCCAGACAGCGGGGGACGGCCCTGGCACGATCGCGCTTCACCGGGAGCTCGCCGGCGGTTGGGGCTGGCATGGGCTACGGGCCCTGTTGCCCCTGGCGTGGCTGGCGGCGCCGCTTGGCGGCGTGCAGATGTTGATCTCGCTGAACACAAACATTCCCCGATTTTTCATTCAGGCTGTTGCCGGGGAGTACGAGCTCGGCATCTACGCGGCGATCGCCTACGTGACAATGGCAGGCTCGACCTTCGTTGCCGCCATCGGGCAAGCGGCGAGCCCGCGGCTTGCCCGGCTGTTCGCCGACGGCGATCGCGCGGGGTTCATCCGCTTGCTCCAACGCCTTGTGGCGTTCTTCCTCGCGAGTTGTGTGGTGGCGATCGCGATCGTGCTGGTAGCAGGCGACGCGCTGTTGTCCTACCTCTACACGCCGGCGTACGCCGCACACGCATCGCTGCTGCTCCTGTTCACCATCTCCTTTGGCGTAGGCGCGATCGTCTCGGTGTGTGGTTTTGGGATCACCGCGGCGCGCCGCTTTCGACCACAGGTGCCGGTGGTGGCCGTCGCTGTCCTGGCGGTCACAGCCGCGAGCGCGGTGCTGGTTCCCCGGTTCGGCATCCTTGGCGCCGCCTGGGCGGTGCTTATCTCGCTGATCGTCTGGGCCTTCGGCGCGGGCTGGGTACTGCGGTCAGTGCTAACCGACGTTCGCGCGTCGGCCGGTCGCGCCGACGTTCGACCGGTGGGGATGGAGGCGACGAAGCCGTGACCCATTCCCGCGACGGTGTTGGCGCCGTCTTCCCCGCAACGGTCGGCCCATCACGCGTCCTCGCCGGCTTAGGGTGGCAGCGGTTACACCCTGTCGACGCAGCCGATGCGGTGCGGAAGAGCCGCTGGCTTTTCGTCCTCTTGTGTTGCTTCATCGGCAGTCAGGTGTATACCGTGCCGATACTTCCCCTCGGACCATGGCCACTCTGGCCCGGGTTGCCGGACGTGCTCTTCGGCGCCCTGGGCATCGCCTGGCTGTTTATGCCGCGATCGTACGCCGCACCCACTGGAGTTCGTCGTACGGTGTTCCACTTTTTGTTCGCGCTGACCGTCGTCTGTGCCGTTTCCTATGTCATGGGCACGGTCCTCATCCCCAATCTCAACAGTCTCTCATTTGGCGCCAACCAGCAGGGAATCTCATTCGGCTTGCTCGGAATTGCTCGCCTGATACAGTTCGTTGTGCTCTATCGAATCGCGATCTCGGTGCCATACACGCCCTTTCGCTTGCGGGTGCTGCGGCGCGTCGTCACCGGAGCGTTCCTGTTGGTGGCAGTCAGTGTGCTGATCACCTTCCACAACGCCGTCCCGACCAGCGCCTTGGCGCCACTGCTCCCCGACGACGAGGAGACGGCCGGGGCTTGGTGGTACTACCTGCACAATTTTGATGGGTACGGACTCGGTGCAATTTCCTATACTCATGCCTACGTTGCCGCGCAGCTCACCCTGTTACTCGGACTCGCCTCGCACCTGCGTGGCCCCCATGCGGGCGTCGGTAATAGCCTCCTGATCTCCCTGGCGCTGGTGGCTTCCTTGCTGTCGGGAAGCCGCGCCGGATTTGCGGGTGTATTACTTGTGGCGGGTGTATTCTTCCTGACCATATCCCCGGCGTGGAAGATCGTCTGCACGCTAACCCTGGCCCTGCTCGCTGTCGGCGGCGGCGGCGTCTTCTCATCCCAACCGCCGATAGCTGGCGGCGATGGCCCATTCGCTTCCATCGTGCACCACCAATTCGACGTGTTTCATCTCTACCAAGCCGACAACCTCGTCGGACGGGAAGCGATCTGGTCGGGCAGGCTCGACAATCTGAATGACCATTCGTGGCGATGGTTCACGGGGTGGGGGTTTGGTTCGTCGCCCGATACGGGGCCCGGTCTCACTCCGCACATGCTGCCACTTCAGGTCATTATGGAGTTGGGCGTTGGCATGCTCGCGGTGATCGCCCTGTTCTGCGCAATGGTGTTGCGGCAAATCTGGTTTCGCGAGCGTCTCGATCACCCCTTCTTTTGGACGACCATCGCGTTGTTGGCCTCCTCCGTAACCCAGGAAACATTCTATCCAATGCCAAGCACCGGCTATTTTTCGGGGTTCTATCTCGTAGCCCTGGCCATCGTCTTGCGGGCGCCGCCCGACGCGTCAGCAAGTCATCCCGCTCCCGGCACCAGTGCCAGTCGTCCTGTCGCCACGTCATCCCCGCCAGATGGTCATGAGTGCCCGCCTGGCAAGATCACCAGCGAAAGCGGCACGCAACCCGTGGGCGCCACCGCGCGTCATCCACCATCGTGATGCCATGCGAGTGGTTGAAGGTGTGCGTCCCCAGCAGACCCCGCGCCCACGACGGGTCGATTCGCGCCACCTCCTCTTCGGCGTACCCCGTGTCTGACAGCACCGTGATGCGATTGATCGTCACCGCATAGCCATAACGTCGGGAACAGTCCTGCGCGGGGCGATACCATACACCGTCCAACGCGAAGATACGCCCGGCAGGACGGGAGCATCGGACGTCCGACCACTGAGGGTTTCCGGGATGCGGCGCCCACGGTCCAAGCGGCGAGTCCGCGAGGTAAATGTGGAGTTCATCGTTTTCGGATCCGCCGTACGGCGCGATTGTCGTGAACATCCACCATCGGCCGTCTATCTCGGCCAGTGTTGCGTCGACCGCCCTGACGCCATCCACCAACCGCCGCGCGAAGGTCCAGTCGAACGGAAAACGGGGGCTGCGGAAGAGATCGATGGCCTGGTTCTCGTGTGTTTCCGGAACCATATACCAGTCTCCCGCCCAGTGAAACACGAATGGATATGAGAGATGATAGGCGCGGGAGAGGATCGGTATCGAGGGTCCAACGCCCCCGTCCGGATAGAACTCCATCACGGAAAGGTGCGCCCGTTCGGCGGCGTGCGGAAACTCCTCGACGAAGAGCCAATGGGTGTTCCCATCGAACACCGGAAACGGATCGGCCCAGAACCGGTCCGGCGGACTGTTGATCTCCGTGTAGATCCCTGCCTGGCGGGGTCGGGTGAGCGTCTCCCACGACAAAACGGCATCGCGCCGGTAGGCGACCGTCCACTCCGGACGGTAGAGGGCGGATCGTACTGCGTGTGCCACCTGTCGACTCCCTAAGCGGCCCACAATCCCCAGCATGCGCGCGGGACTCGGCATCGTTGCGGGTCCGACTGGCGACACGACTACCGGTGACTCAGATGGTCTGAGATCCTCGGGCGGCGATGTCGTATGCGCCAACGCCTCCAACGCACGCGAGGGGAATGTTGCCATCTTCCACAACACCCGGCGCTCGGTGTAGTGCGGCGACAAGCGGTTCACCGCGGATACAGCCCGGTAGAGCACAGGCCCCGGCGTTCCCTCGGCGGTGAGCTGGTTGAGCGATGTTTCGACCACGGGTTCGGTGTGAACCGTGGCGTTGAACCCGACCGGACACGCGATACCAGGCTCAGGTGCCAGGTCCGGAAAGTACCACACCCCATGCCGAGCCGCCGAAATGAGCCGGGTCCCGAGCTCACATGGCCCCACACACAGGATCACGTCAAGGTCGGCATCCCGAATGCGGGTCCACACTCCACCGTCCAGCGGCGTCGCGTCCGGTAGACGAAGCCATTGCGCTTCCGTCACGACCGCCGCGATCGAGACCTTCGCGTATGGGTCGGGTTGACGGCGAAACAACCGTCGATCCGCCGCCAGGAGGAGCCGATAAAGGAGATGTGAACTCTCGGGCCGAGCGCCTATCGCGCCCGGCCGCCGCTGTGGCTCCGTAATCATGACGGTGACGATGTGCGCTACGGACGAATCCTCGATATAGCGCAAGGCATGGAGGAGCCATCGTGGTTGGACATCATCTCCCAGCAGGACGCCCACTCGCAGGGATGGCGTCGGCCGCGCACGGGCGTATGCATCCTTCGTGCCCTCACGTGTTCCCTCGTCACCCTTCACACGTGTTCAGCTCCATCTCCGGGAAGGTTGCCCCGCGCCGGTTTTCCACGAAGACATTGTCACAGAGCTCAAGGTTGCGTACCGTGGGCGCCGCGAAGAGACCATAACCGCGCGAACCTGTGATCGTGCAGTCGGACACACGGACATCGCGGAGGACGTGGTCCAGATGTATGCCGTTGGCGGGCTCATCGCGGCCCCAGCCATTGTCCGTGATCCTCACTGACTCCACCGCGACGTTAACGCATGGCGCGTCGGGGACCGCGGCGCCGTGGATACCATGATCGCCATTGGCGCGCACCTCGCCACCCCGAATAGTGACATTGGTGGCGTCGGCAAAAACGCGAATTCCATCGTGCGCATTCCCGACCACCTGGCAATTCCTGAGCTCGATGTCGCGCGGCACCCGGTACAGGTCCACGCCAGCCGCGCCATTACGCGCCATTGTGCAGTTGTTGAGGAATACCCCCCTCTGCGGACCTGTGGCATCTGGCTGGAACGAGACGTTGAAGCCATACCCTTCGCCCTCGCCGGGAATACCATTGTCGGTGAAGTGACAGTGGTCGAACGAGATATCCTGGCACGTCACGTCCGGACGATCAGGCTCCACATCAAACCCGCACATGGGTTGGGTGCCATCGGTTCCCCAAAAGGCGCAATCCTTGAAGTGGGCTCGCAGGGCCCCGCTGGCGGTGCCGCCCATCCGATAGTTTTGACCAAAGCTGCACGACTCCACCAGGACATCGACATTTACATCCCCGATGTTGCTGTTTTCGAGGATGACGCCATCGCCCTTGCAGCGGTTGGCGTGGCATTGAAACATCCAGACGTTACGGCAGTTGTTGAACCCAAAGCCATGTTTCCATTGTGAGTGGGCGAACGAGTCCCGGCGGCCGTCTACCTCCAGCCCGTGGATGACGACATCTTCGGCGTCATACGCACGAACTGTCGGGAACGACGTACCCGGATCGCCGAGGTAAGGGATGTACGTGACCAGCGTCGCTCCATAGGCGAACGCGGTGGTTCCAGTACGAAGCTCGACACTCTTGTTGACCGCGTATGCCCCAGGCGGGATCACCACATGGGCCCGCCGCTCCGCGGCGAGATCGATGGCCTCCTGGAGGGCGGCGGCGTCATCGGTCGTGCCGTCACCAACAAGACCAAAATCACCGGCATGGACGAGCTCTGCAGACCCGGATTGAGCATGTGCCTGCCGGAGGAGCGAGGAGTCCGGCAGCCGCGACCCTACCGTGGCGGCCACCATCGAGGCGGCTGCGCCGCGCAACACGGTGCGGCGTGATAGACCGTGCGGCCATCGTGATCGAGTGGACATGATTGATTTTCCCTCATCGCTCAACGAGACACCTCAAGCAGTGCCCATTCATTCAGACTACGGCGTGCGCTTCCGCCTGGTTTTGCGGGTATACACGCGTGTGGCGGACACACTGAGACGTTCTTGCCATCGTTTGACCGCACGAGCCCTGTCCACAACGCCGAAACGATCGAGGGCGCCGAGGAACACCACCGGCGTGGCATACCGATAAGCAGTCGCCGATCGCAACGTCAGTTCGGTGTTCGCCAGTTCTCGCTTGTAGCGGGCCTCGCCGGCAAGGAAGTTGTAGGAGTCCAGTCCCCGTTCGAGGCACTGTTGCATGCAGGCGAGATGCGTGCTCAACCCAGGCTTGAGTCTGTTGTCGTCAACATCGATAAATCCACTTTGATAGAACAGAAGCATGCCGTGTTCGACGAAGCCGTAGAGACAGCCGATCGTGCGCTCGCGTTGCCGGAGACGAAACAGCATGACGCGGGGCGCGTCGCCCATGGAACGACTGATGAACTCCTGATGGAACCCGGCAAAGCGGGGGCTCGCGAAGGCGCCACGCCGCCCCACCCGATCCCATCGATCCTGATGGAGCTCTTTGAGCTCATTGTAGATGTCGATGGCTTGGTCCGTGGACGTCGCCCATTCGGCGCGCAACTCGCCGAACCCACGATTACTTCGCTGGACACGGCGGCGCACGCCACTCCGGAGCGACGACAGCACGTCCGCCCGCCGCCGACGAGCATCGTCGAGATCAAAGGTGGGACATGGCAGATCGGTGATGTTGAATGCGACGCCGCCAGAGCACATGGAGCCGAGATCATCGGGCACAAACCCCTCGAGCCGGAAGGCCAGGGGACGGAAGTGACGAGCGACCGCGTCGACGAGGCTGACAGCGAACGACGTTCGCAGTGGTGGGCAGGCGAGTAGCCGGTTATACTCGACAGCGACACTGTGTCCACGGGGTTCACCCGCAGTACCAATGTGCACCGTACCCCGCAGTCCTAACAGCGGTAGCGGGCGCGAGGAGGTCACAAGCGCGATGCCGACAGGCTCGCCGCCAATCTCGCCAATGGCGAAGCAGTGATCGACCCGGTCGCCGTAGTGGCGCAGCCAGGTTTCCGTCCAGGCCCACGAGCACATGATCGCGGACGAGTCGAACCGCCTCTCCAGGCGGGTCCATAGCTCGCCAATGTCACCTGCCCCGTGTCCGGGAACAAAGCGGATGCGGATGGTGTCCGGTGTGGCGAGATCACGTGTGTCGAGCGTCACGGGTGGTCACCTTCAGGCGCTGGGAAGAGGCGTAATGTGCGCGTAATGGTGTGCCGCGGACACGCCGGAGGAACAATGGTACCAAAGTGTGCCCGATTTAACGACGCGGCGCCAGACCGTGCGTGGTGGCAGCCGGGCACTGGGAGCACGTTCTTGGTGCGTTCCTCGATAGATGACAGGGCCGCAGTGACGCCACCTCGTCGGTGTGGTTCGTCTCCACGCCGGAATCGTTATCCAGTCGCTGGCCCCGGCGAGCGGCAGGGTGAAAGAGGGACATACGTGTTGCAAACATCCAGGAAACACGGCCACCGATCGACGATTGAGCCCAGCTTGCGCCGTTGTGCGCTCGTTGGTTTCGCATGGTGGCCTGAACGAGAGCGTCATCACCGATCGACACGGCTATCCGTATGCAAGCAATGGCTGATGGCACAATGACGGAAGAGACCACGGCCCACGATTATCACGATTATGTAGTAGAGCGCCAGCACGGTCCAGCCACCCTGATCGACGGCATCGCTCCGGAATGGACAGCCCTGTGTGCCGAGGGGCCGTGCAATGAGCCGTTTTACTATCCAGCATGGGCGATGGCCTACCTCACCGCATTCGAACCACGAGTGCCCATCACGCTTATCACCGTGAGGCGAGACGGAGCGCTCCGTGCCGTCCTTCCCCTGACGGAACGATCGATTGGCGTCGGCCCGTTGCGACTGCGCTGGCTGCGAGCCACCGCCAACAGCCATTTCACGCGATTCGACATCATCCATGGCGCCAATGATGGCGATATCGTGGCCCGCGAGATTTGGACATATCTCAAGAACTGGAAGGGGTGGGATGTCCTGCACATCGAATCGGCGCCTAAAGGGGGCGTGGCCTGGCGTCTTTTGGCCCTCGCTGGCACAAGCGGACATCCGACACGGCTGCACCGGCCCGATGCCAGTCCCTACCTCGACCTCACCGAATTCCCCGGTGATATCGATGACATCATTAGCAGTGTGCCCAAGAATCTACGATCGCAAATCCGGCGATCCTTGAAGCGGCTCCGATCACAGGCAGAAGTGGAGTTCCGGATCGTCGACAGTGACAGTACGGCCCCCGAGCTGGAGAACGCCGTGGAAACGTTGTATCACGTGGAGGCGAGTGGTTGGAAAGGACGGGCGGGCACCGCCATTCTGGACGATCAGGCCACGAAGCGCTTTTACGACCAGGTGATCGCCGATGGGCTCACCAAGGATTCGCTGGCGATTGGTCAACTTCGGTGCGGCGGACACGTGGTCGCCACGGAGCTCTGTCTTGTCTGGAACGGCACCATGTATCAGCTCAAGGCGGGCTACGATGAAGCCTTCAGCAAGTGGTCGCCGGGCCATCTCTTCAAGGCCCATGTCATGGCCGCCGCCACCGCCGACGGTATCGAGGTCCTCGACAACTGTGGGCGCGCCGACCCCCATAAGGTCGCCTGGACATCGCTATCTCGGCCCTTTGCGGCGTGTTTCATCGGCAACAACACGTTCGGTGCTCGAGCGGCATGGACCGTGTTGTTCCGCGCCGGACCTATGGTGCGAACACGACTCAAAAACATGCCGATTCCCGGTTTCGTGCATCGTTTACTCGGCTGAGACGATGACTGGCGCGGTCCATTCCTGATCCCATGCGACATGTTGGACAAGGAGCTTCGGTGATGCGAGCGGATTCGGAGTCCGAGTCCCTGGCGCCCATCCACTCAACCTCCGGGAACACTCCCGGAGGTTGAGTGGACTACTTTCAGGGTACGGGGTTCCACCGTGGAAGGCAGGTTGACGATCACGAGCCTCACCAGCACAAGTAGCCGCAATCGGTTGTCTAAGCGATGAGCCGGAGTTCGCTCGGCTACTGCCGGATGTTCAATCGTATCCCTCGACCTCCTTCTTCGCTCCGGGCATGACGACCTGATGAGACAGGCCCGCACGTTGCGGTTACGAGACGAGTGAGACAGGTAGGCATAGGATATGTAAGGCTATGGCCGCTTACGGGGGGAAATCTTCGGGCCGAGTGATCTGAAGCGGGGTGAAGATCCGTATTACGTGTAGAGAATCACGCAAACCACAGCGCGCCATGTACAATGGTGAAGATTTTACTGACAACTCACTGCATTGTAACGGACACATCCTCTGCCTGACCGAGGTAATTCAATGCCAAGAATCACCCGGTGGATGATGTCACCGGCAACAAGTGATCTCACGCCACCCGACATCATGGTTCGGCGTTTAGCCGTTCTTCTCTATGCTGTCGGCATGATATCGTCTCAGGTTGCGGCTCATGTTGGAGCGTTCCCGGTCGCCAATCTCCGACTGTTTGAACTGCTTGGTCTTGTCACCTTCACGGCGACGATTCTCACCTGGTACCTCACCGCACGGCAGCTCAGCCAAGCAATCCTGATTCTGACCAGTCTGACGGGTATCCTGTTGATTGCCGCCGGGATCGGGCTCAGTGGAGGGAGCGAGAGTCCACTCTGGATCCTCTATCTCTTCCCGGTGCTCTTCAACGCGTTCTTTTCTCAGACTAAAATCGTCTGGGCGTTCCTCCCCATCATCGCCATCGCTTCGGCGCTGCCCGCATTGATCGAGGGAGATGACCGCCAGCTCATGACCCAACTGATCCTCATTGCGCCCATCTACGTGGCGGTGAGTCTTTGCTCGCAAACCTTGGTGCGAGGGCTTCAGCGAGCGTCGCGCCTTCAAGTCATGGCGACGGACTCACAGGCGCGTCTCGAGGGGGCCAAACAATGGAGTGGACAACTCCAAGCCCTCCATAAGGTGGCGCAACAGATTACCCACTTGACGTCCGTCAATGACATCGCCAACGCGATCATTGAGCACACCCGGAACGCAATCCCTTACGACAATGCTCGTGTCTACATTCGAGACGAAGATACGCTTCTTCCGATTGCCTTTCGTGGATCGCGTGAGTATGCATTTAAATCAGCTGAGCTCCTTCGCCTCAAGGTCGGTGACGGGCTCACAGGCTCTGCGGTACAACACGCGACATCCTTGAATGTTGCTGATGCGAAACAAGACCCCCGAGCCGGTAGTTTTCCAGAATGTGCGCAACTGCCGGAGTCGATGTTGCTGTCGCCCCTCATCGACGATGGCGATGTCATCGGTATCGTCGTGCTTATAAAACTGGGGAAGGGCCAGTTCTCAAGTGGAGACCTGCAACTGCTTGACATTCTCACGGATCAGGCCACTAACGCCATTGCTAAAACATGGAAACTGGAGGCGGCACACCAACGAGCACGCACAGATAGTCTGACCGGTTTGCTCAATCACGCTGCCATGTACGAACTGATGGCCACGCAACTTGACCATGCCACCGCGCAGCACATCCCACTGAGTATTGCGGTGCTAAGCAGATTGACAAAAGTTCTTGTGCAGGAGGATGATACCGGCAGTCAGGAGGAATCTCATCATGGACCTGTCCCCGCACCATGATACGTTACGTCGTCTCACCCGCACCGATCCCGATCCCCGC
>Ga0209176_10000143_pt1 | contig 18389 bp, 18 predicted proteins | sample NGEPer11B_FD_184511 | JGI IMG/M metagenome (GOLD analysis project Ga0209176, IMG submission 184511) | Arctic peat soil microbial communities from the Barrow Environmental Observatory site, Barrow, Alaska, USA - NGEE Permafrost305-11B... | ecosystem: Environmental > Terrestrial > Soil > Wetlands...
AGGCCGCCGGCCGCAAGCCGAGCGCGGTGAAGCTCATTGCCGTGAGCAAGACCGTGCCCGCCGCGGTCATCGAGGAAGCCCTTGAGGCAGGCCAGCGCCGCTTCGGCGAGAACCGTGTGCAGGAAGTGCAGAGTAAGTGGCCGGCACTGAAAGACCTCCACCCCGACACTGAGCTTCACTTGATCGGCCCGCTTCAATCGAACAAGGCGAAGGAGGCGGTTGCCCTATTCGACGTCATCGAGACCCTCGACCGGCCGAAGCTCGCCCGCGCGCTCGCCGAGGAAATAGAGCGGCAGGGAAAACGCCCGCGCCTGTTCGTGCAGGTCAATACGGGAGAGGAGCCGCAAAAGGCCGGCCTCGCACCCGACGAGACGGAAGGCTTCATCGCGCTCTGCCGCGATACGTTCAATCTCACCATCGACGGGCTCATGTGCATCCCGCCCTTCGACGAAGAGCCGACGATGCATTTCGCGCTTCTCTCCAAGCTCGCCCGAGAGCTCGGGCTCGATGAGTTGAGTATGGGCATGAGCGGCGATTTCGCCAAGGCCATTGCCTGCGGCGCAACCTATGTGCGTGTCGGCACCGCGATCTTCGGCGAGCGCGTGCTGCTCGACTAACGCATCACGAGGAAAGGCGTGCCACGCCGCAGCTCGGCGAGCACCGCCAAGAGGTCCCGCTGTGAAAACGCAATGCAGCCTTCCGTCGGTGTGTGCCCTTCCCGCGCCAGGTGCACGAAGATCGCGCTCCCCTTTCCCTTGATGCGCGGCCGGTCGTTGTATCCGAGCACCAGCACGAGGTCGTAGAGATCGTCGTCCCGCTTGAGCCTTTCGGCGCTTTGCGTCGAAGGCAGCGTGATGAGCCTGTTGTAGTTCCGGTCAGCCGGGTCATCGCACCAGCCATCGGTGGCGCGAATGGCGCGGACGGGCAGCGGCGTGCGCGGCCGGGAGATACGGTCGGCGCGATAGAGAACGAGGCGAACCGGAAAACGGCCGAGCGGCGTGCCGCCGTCCCCCTCGCGCTTCAACGGCCGAACGCTCCCGCGCCCGATGGCAGCGAGCCGTACGCTGTGGCCGAGTTGCACCCGCGCCTGGCAAGGACGCCCAGGCGCACGGCGCACGACGATGGGTCTCGGCCGCTTAAGCCTCATGCCTTAAGGCCTTTTTGCTCCAAGTCACAGTTCCGACATGCTTGTCGCCGAGCCGCGCCCCCCTTACAACCCTCCGGGAGGGACCATCCTCGGGAACGCCCAACAAGGAACTTCCGGAAGGACCGGCTGGATGAGCAACGCGCGCAGGATCCTCATCATCGATGACGACGACGAGCTTCGCGAGTCTTTGAGCGAGCAGCTCTCGCTTCATGAGGAATTCGACACGGAGCTGGCTCCGACCGCCCAAGAGGGGCTGAAGCTCGCCCGCAACGGTCATGTGGATCTCGTCTTGCTCGATGTCGGCCTGCCCGACCTCGACGGTCGAGAGGCCTGTAAGCTACTCCGGCGTGGCGGGTACAAAGGCCCGGTCATCATGCTCACCGCGCAGAGTTCCGATGCCGACACCATCCTCGGTTTGGAGTCCGGCGCCAATGACTACGTGACCAAGCCGTTCCGTCTCGGCGTTCTACTCGCCCGCATCCGCGCCCAGCTCCGGCAGCACGAGCAAAGCGAGGACGCGGTCTTCACCATCGGGCCCTACACCTTCAAACCGGCGGCGAAGCTTCTGGTGGATGCAAACGGCGGCAAGGTCCGGCTCACGGAGAAAGAGACCTCGATCCTCAAATATCTCTATCGCGCCGGCGAACGCGTGGTCACCCGCGATGTGCTGCTGCACGAGGTCTGGGGCTATAACGCCGGCGTCACCACGCACACGCTCGAGACCCACATCTACCGGCTGCGCCAGAAGATCGAGAAAGATCCCTCGCAAGCCGAGCTGCTGATCACCGAGACTGGCGGCTACAAGCTCGTGCCCTAGATCAAGGCCTCACCCTGAGGAGCGGCGAAGCCGCGTCTCGAAGGGTGTCAATCATTCAATCAATCTCGAAATCGGCGATCACCGGCACATGGTCGGAGGGGCGCGGCCAGTCGCGCGTCTCATCCAGCACGGCCATGGAGACAGCGGCGCCGTCGAGTGCGGGCGTCATCCAGATATGGTCGAGCCGGCGCCCACGGTTCGAGGCGCGCCAGTCGCGGTTACGATAACTCCACCAGGTGAACAGCTTCTCCTCGGGCGGGACATGTCGTCGCATGACGTCGATCCAGCCATGCGCGGCGCGGACTTGCTCCAGCCGGTCGGTCTCCGGCGGCGTGTGGCTCACCACTTTCAGGAGCTGCTTGTGGGACCAGACATCGGTGGGGAGAGGGGCCACGTTGAGATCGCCAGTGAGAATCATGCGGTTCTTGGCCTTGGCGCGAGCGGCGCCGAACCAAGCGGTCATGGCGTCGAGGAAGTCGAGCTTGTGCTGGAACTTGTCGTTGACCGCGGGATCCGGGACATCGCCCCCAGCCGGCACATAGAGGTTGTGCAGCACGACCGGCTTTTGGCCGGGAGCGGCCCCGTCGAAAGCGACCGACAGGTGCCGCGCGTGGCCCCGCCCGCAAATGTTACGGCGGTCGGCACGGTGGAACGGGAGCTTCGAAAGCGTGGCCACGCCGTGATAGCCCTTCTGCCCGCAGACCGCGATATGAGGAAAGCCCAACGCCTCCAGGGCGGCGCGGGGAAACTGATCCTCCTGGCACTTGATCTCTTGCAGGCAGAGCACATCCGGCTTGTGGGCCCGCACGAAGCGTTCCACGAGGTCGAGCCGGAGCCGGACCGAGTTGATATTCCAGGTGGCGAGCCGAAAGCGCATGGTCACAGCTCGTATGGGGTTCGGCGCGCAGGGGCAAGCGCGGGACGCCGGCAGGCGCCGGTCATGCAAGCATTCAACAGGGCCAGAAAAGAAAAAGGCGTCCAACCGCTGCGCAGGGTTGGACGCCAGAAGCGCGTTTTTTCGCGCGCGTGCCGGGAGGGAAGCCGGCACGAGCGAACCACATCTTCGGCTAGACGGGGGGGCACTACCGATAAATGCGATGTGGTCCGCTTCTAAGCCAACAGATATGTAGATCACCGGTCGATTTCAACGTCCCTCGCCCGGAAAATTTAACAAGACGTAAACGCGTCAAGCATTTCGCCCTAAGCAATTGATTCAGAGGGTATTTTCCAAGCCACAAACCTTAACGGAAAGGCGAAAAGGAATCCTTTGATTGGAAGAAATCGATGGCAACCTTACGGCCCGAGACGATATTGTCGACTGTCACCTTTGTGGTCAGCCCCTGGGCGTCGGTGATCATCCATTCCTTCAATTCGAGCTCTGAGCCGGCGTCGAAAGACAGCTTGATACGGCCGGCCGCCTCACCGCTGCTGTCTTCCAGCGAAATCGCGAGCCCCCCGGGCTGACGTTCGACGCCGACGATGCGCGCATCCCGGCCAAGGTCGACAGTATCAGCGAGAAGCAGGCGGAACGGTGTGGACTCGATGGGGTACTTCTCCACCGTCTTCAGGTCGCTGTCCTCGATGGCCAGCGAACTACCGTCAGCGATGATGCGCAACGCGCTCGGTGGCGCGTAGTCGAAGCGGATCTTGCCAGGACGCTGAACGTAGAAGCGGCCCCGGGACCGCTTGTTGCTGGGGTCGATCTGCTCGAAGTGGCCTTGCAGATTGGTGATGCCGTTGAAATAGGCGTTGATACGCTGGACCGCCTCGCTCTGCGCATCGCCGATGAGCGGCGTGGGCGCGTCGACGGCCTCGACTGCGGCCTCCCAGCTCGCGCCCTCGTCGATGGCGGATGGGGTCATCTCACCGACCGGCGCCGCGTTGTCGGCCGGCACGACGTCCTGGCCAATGGATGGACGAAGCGCATCCTCCGGCGGTCCACCCTCCTGTTCGACAGGATCCGTGGAGCTCGGCGACTTCGGCACGGTGGTCGAGCTGTCCTGGGCGAAGGCCAGGCCAATGGTGAGGCTCAAAGCGATCGGAAGACCAGCGAGGGCCCTGGCGGCACTGCGGCGTGTCATAAACCCCCCTCGTCGATGGGGCGAGGACAAAGAATTAAGAGACATTCGATAGATGATTCCGCCAAATCTGGTCAACTTCTTGGCGGTGGGAACATAAGCCCCCTAATAAGGTGCCGAGGCGTCGTCGTCACCTACTAGAATCTCCCGCTTGCCGGCATGGTTGGCGGGGCCGATGAGCTCCTCGTTCTCCATGCGCTCGATCAGGGTGGCCGCGCGATTGTAGCCGATCCCTAGGCGGCGCTGAATGTAGCTCGTGGAGACCTTCCGGTCTCGTAGCACAATTGCCACAGCCTGGTCGTAGAGGTCGTCGCCGCTGTCGCCGTATTCGGACGCGCCACCGCCGTCCTCATCGTCATTTTCCGCCTCGTCGGTCACCGCGTCGAGATAGGCTGGGACGCCCTGCTTCTTGAGGTGCCGGACCACCTTCTCGACCTCGTCGTCGGCAACGAACGGCCCGTGCACGCGGATGATCCGGCCGCCTCCGGCCATGTAGAGCATGTCGCCTTGGCCGAGCAACTGTTCCGCGCCCTGCTCACCGAGAATCGTGCGGCTGTCGATCTTCGAGGTGACTTGGAAGCTGACACGCGTGGGAAAGTTCGCCTTGATGGTACCGGTGATCACGTCCACGCTCGGCCGCTGCGTCGCGGTGATGAGGTGGATGCCGGCCGCGCGCGCCATCTGCGCCAGCCGCTGCACCGTGGCCTCGATGTCCTTGCCCGCCACCATCATGAGATCCGCCATCTCGTCGACAATCACGACGATGTACGGCATGGTCTCGTAGTCCATCTCCTCTTGCTCGTAGATGGCGCGGCCGGTCTCGCGGTCGAAGCCCGTCTGCACGGTGCGGGTCAGAGCCTCGCCCTTGGCTTCGGCCTGAAGGACGCGGGCATTGTAGCCCTTGATGTCGCGCACCCCGAGCTTCGACATGCGCTTGTAGCGCTCTTCCATCTCGCGCACGGTCCATTTCAGCGCGACCACCGCCTTTTTCGGGTCGGTCACCACCGGCGCGAGCAGATGCGGAATGCCGTCATAGACGGAGAGTTCCAGCATCTTCGGATCGATCATGATGAACTTGCACTGCTCCGGCGACAGCCGATAGAGCAGCGACAGGATCATGGTGTTGATCCCGACCGATTTGCCGGAACCCGTGGTGCCGGCGATCAGAAGATGAGGCATGCGGGAGAGGTCGGCGATCATCGGCTCGCCGCCGATGGTCTTGCCGAGGGCCAGCGCCAGCCGCGCATCGGTATCCTGGAAGTCGGACGATTCGAACATCTCGCGCAGCATCACGATTTCGCGCCGGTCGTTCGGCAGCTCGATGCCGATAGCGTTGCGGCCCGGAACCACGGCGACACGAGCGGCGATCGCGCTCATGGAGCGGGCGATGTCGTCCGCCAAGCCAATAACCCTCGAGGACTTGGTGCCGGGCGCGGGCTCAAGCTCATAAAGCGTGACCACTGGGCCGGGGCGCACATTGGTGATCTCGCCCTTCACGCCGAAGTCCTGAAGCACGCCTTCGAGTTCCCGCGCGTTCTCCTGCAAGACCTCGTCACTCACGCCTTTGCTGCGGGCCGAGCGCGGCCGTTGCTGAAGAAGCTTCAGTGCGGGCGAATCGTAGGGTTCGTCCGAATGGGGCGCATGGATGCTCGTGTGCTTCTTCTTCTTTTTGTCTTTCTGCTCGAGCCGCGTGATCCGGTAGTCCGGTCCGGTGACGTCGTCGTAGTCTTCATCGTCTTCGTCGTAGCCGACGAGAGGCGTTGGCCCGAAGGACGGTTCAATGCGGCCGTCGGAATCGACGACAGGCTCGGGTTCCTCCCAGTCCTCGTCTTCTTCGTAGTCCTCATCGAATGCTTCGCGCGGCTTGCGCCGGAACAGGCGGCGGGTGACCGCCATCCCATGCATACCGAAATGCATGCAGGCGCCGAGCCACGCATTGGCCCATTCGCCCGCGGCCGTGGATCGCGGTGCCCACAAGGCAATCAGCCGCGACGTACTGGTGCCGCATGCGAAGAGCAGGAGCCAGAAGCCGATCACGAAGAACGCGAGCCCGGCGACGAAGGCGACGGCGGCCTCCGGCAAGAAGGGGCCGATGATATGGGCGCCCGCCATGATGAAATCGCCGAGAATGCCGCCAAGACCATTGGGGAGCGGCCAGCTCTTGGGCTGGGGCAGGGCGGCCAGCGCCGCGGCGAGCAGCAGCGCGGAGACGGGCCAAGCCAACAGGCGCAGTCTGCGGCGGTTGGGGACGGTGTGGGCCACGAGATGCCAGCCCCAGGCGGCCAGAGGCAAAAACAGGAAGATCGCGGCAAGCCCCAGGGACTGTATGCCGAGGTCCGCGGTCACCGCGCCCCAGCTTCCGAGCAGGTTGCGCGGCACCACGCGTGTCGCATTGTTGAGGCTGGGGTCGTGGACCGACCAGGTGGCCAGGCTCGCCCACACGGCGCAGGCGCCGGCGATCAGCACAAAGCCATAGGTGCCGAATATCAGCCGGCGCAGGCCGGTCTCCACGGCGCTCGGAAGAAGCCGCCGCTGTGCTTTTGCTCTACGTCTTGGTGCCATCCCTCAAACCCAATGTGGCGACGATGCGCGCTAAGCCTTCCCGCGTTGTTTCCGCGTCGTGCACGAGCGCAAGCCTGATGAAATCCCGGCCGGGATCGGCCTGGTCGGTTTGCGGCTTCGTGAGGTAGGCCCCTGGGAGCACTGTGACACCACACCCTTTCCAAAGGGTTGTCGCAGCGGCCTTTCCACCCCGGAAATCGGCCATATTCAGCCAAAAAAGAAGCGTCCGGCGGGGCGGCGATAGCCGTAAGGGCCTTCGAGGACCGAATCGGCAGCGCCGGCAGCGGCCGAAAGCCCTCAAGCACCCCTGGCGGCGCGCGCCCGGCACTGCCGTTCGGGGAACGTAAAAGGCCCCGACGCTTGCGCGCCGGGGCCCGAGGTGGAGCTAGAAGTCAAGGGAGGAGGAGACCTAGCTCAAATTCTCCACTGTTCTTGTCCCTCTGTTTGTTGCGCGAAGGTCTATTGGACCACCTCGCCATGTAGGTTGATATCGAGACCCTCGACTTCGACAGCCTGGCTCACGCGCACCCCGACAAGGATGTTGGTGACAATCAGGATGACGAACGAGGCCACGCCAGACCAGACGACGGTGGCGAGAATGCCCCAAAGCTGGGTCATAACCTGACCGGGATTGCCTTCCAGCAGGCCCGGGGTTCCACCGATAGCCTCGACGGCGAAGACGCCGGTGAGGATGGCGCCGACGATTCCGCCCATGGCGTGGATGCCAAAGACGTCGAGTGAATCGTCATAGCCGAGTGCTTTCTTGACCGTGGTCGACATGAAGAAGCAGACGATACCTGCCGCAATACCGATCCACAGTGCGCCGATCGGGCCGACGAAGCCCGAGGCCGGGGTGATGGCCACGAGACCTGCGACCGCACCCGAGATGATACCCAGAATGCTCGGCTTCTTGTGCACGAGCCACTCGATAAACATCCAGGCGAGCGCCGCCGCCGCCGTGGCAATCTGCGTGACCGCCATGGCCATACCGGCACCGCCGTTCGCCGCAACCGCCGAACCGGCGTTGAAGCCGAACCAGCCGACCCACAGCAGCGAAGCACCGATCACGCCATACACCAAGTTGTAGGGCGCCATGTTCTCGGTACCGTAGCCGGTACGCTTGCCGAGGAAGATGCAGCACACCAGGCCGGCGATACCAGCGTTGATGTGAACCACCGTACCACCGGCAAAGTCGAGCACGCCGGCATCCGACAGGAAGCCGCCGCCCCAAACCCAATGCGTGACGGGCGCGTACACAATGATCGACCACAGCACCATGAAGATGCAGACCGCCGAGAATTTCATGCGATCCACGAAGGCGCCGATGATGAGGACTGGCGTGATGATGGCGAAGGTCGCCTGGAACGTGAAGAACACGGTCTCAGGGATCGTCCCGCTCAGCGTGTCCGCGCCGACACCGGCTAGGAACGCTTTCGACAGGCCGCCGACATACATGTTGAGGCCGGCGGGACCTTCAGTGAAGGCCATCGAGTAGCCTACGGCCAGCCAGACGATCGTCATCAGACAGGTGATGGCGAAGGCCTGCATCATCACGGTCAGCACGTTCTTCTTGCGGACCATGCCGCCGTAGAAGAGCGCGAGGCCCGGGATGGTCATCATCAAGACGAGGGCCGTGGATGTGAGCATCCACGCGGTATCGCCCGTGTCCAGCTTTGCAGCCTCCTCGGCCACCTCTCCAAGGGCCTCTGGGGCCTCTTGGGCAAGTGCCGGATCGATGTGGTACAGCGCAAGCAATGCTAACCCTGCGACCACGCCGAATAGATATTTGGCAAGGGTCGTCATCTTCAAATCTCCCCCTCTCACAGTGCTGATTCGTTGGTTTCGCCGGTGCGAATGCGCACCGTCTGCTCGACGGGAACGACGAAGATCTTGCCGTCGCCGATCTGCCCGGTCTTTGCCGCGGCCACGATGGCGTCCACAGCTTTGTCGACCATTTTGGCAGGCACCACGACTTCGATCTTGATCTTCGGCAAGAAGTTCACGGCGTATTCCGCGCCGCGATAGATCTCCGTGTGGCCCTTCTGCCTCCCGTACCCCTTGACCTCTGTAACGGTCATACCTTGCAATCCAAGCTCGGTGAGGGCTTGACGCACCTCGTCGAGCTTGAATGGCTTGATGATTGCCATCACCAGCTTCATCTGTTTGAGCCCTCCATTGATTTACGGCTGCGTAGTCGTTGCCGTCTCAGGTTTCAGCCGTGCGAACCCCAAAACAGAGTCAAGCTACGTGCCAACTCTGCATCGCGGCCCGCAAACCGTTGGGGTTAGGGATTCTTTTACGATTCGAGCCCGCGCCGCCGGGCCTCTGACGTCAGTCAAGAGGCATAGCTATTAGGCAAAAAGGGCTATTTGCCTAGTTATTAGGCTATTGTTTTGGCGTTCGTTCGCGCACGAGGCCTTCTTGCGCCGTTGAGGCGACAAGACGGCCATCGCGGGTGAACAATGTCCCGCGGCAAAACGCCCTGGAGGCGCCGGAACTGGGGCTGTCCTGGGCGTAAAGCAGCCACTCATCGGCCCGGAAGGGCTCATGAAACCACACCGCATGGTCGAGGCTCGCCAGCATGAGGTTCGGGTCGAAGACGAAGCGGCCATGGGCGATCAAGGCCGTATCGAGCAGGGTAAAGTCCGAGGCATAGGCCAAAACGCATTGGTGAAGCGCCAGATCGTCGCCGAGCGTGCCCGTCGCTTTGATCCACACGAGCTGACTGGGGGCTTTCTGGTCGCGCGAGAAGTAGCGGGAGACGTCCACGGGCCGGATCTCGATCGGCCGCTCGTGTTGCCAATAGGCTTTCACAGGCTCCGGTACCCTGCCGATGAGTTCCTCCTTCAGTTCCGCCTCGCTCGGCAAGTCCTCGGGCGGGGGCACATCGGGCATCGGCATCTGGTGCTCAAGCCCGTCTTCTTCCTTATGGAAGGACGCGGCCATGGAGAAGATGGCGTGCCCATGCTGGATGGCCACGACGCGGCGCGTCGAAAAGCTGCCGCCGTCGCGGATTCTGTCCACTTCATAGATGATCGGGACGGCCGGATCGCCGGCGCGTAAAAAATAGGCATGAAGCGAATGGGCCTTCCGGCCTTCCACGGTCCGGTTGGCTGCAACGAGCGCCTGGCCGATAACCTGCCCCCCGAACACACGCTGCCAGCCGACCTGCGGGCTGAGGCCCCGGTACAGATTGTGTTCCAGCGGCTCGAGATCGAGGATCGAGAGGAGTTGATCCAGCGCGGCGCTCATGGGCGGACCCTTTCCGGGGGCTTCTTCGACAGATTGAAGCCGTTTAGCAGGTTCGAGCCAGGGCCGAAAAGCCGCCTTGGCACTCAAAGGCGCAAGTGGCACCGTGCCCCGCCATCGCTTATAGGGAGGCCATCGCTTATAGGAAGCCTATGGCACAGCCGCACAGAGCGAAGACGGCCGGCTACGGCGTCATTATTGCCGGCGGTGGCTATGCCGGTAGCACCCTTGCTCTGGCCCTCACCAAGCTCGGGCCGCAAGGGTTTCGCGTCGCTCTGATCGATACGGCAGCACGCCTGCCGAACGCGGAGACATTTGCCGATCCCCGCGGTCTTGCGTTGTCGGCGGCATCCAAAAGCTTGCTGGACACGCTCGGCCTCTGGCGCGCGCTGGCGCCCCACGCGCAAACCATCGAGTCCATCGAGGTCACCGACAGCCCCTTGAATGCGAGCTTGCGGTCTCACTTCTTGGGTTTCGATGAGGAGATGACGGCGGACGCACCGCGCGCCTGTCTGGTCGAGGCGGGCAAGCTTCTGCGTGTGATCTCAGACGCGGTCGGCTCCCAGCCGGCGATCGATGTCTTCGCACCGGACAGCATCGATCGCTACGAGTCGAACGCGTTTGGCGTGAGCGTGCATCTTGAGAGCGGAGGAACGCTGCAGGCGCCACTTCTCGTTGCCGCCGACGGCAAGCGCTCAAGTCTCAGGGAGCGCGCGGGCATCAAGTGTATCGGCTGGTCCTATCCGCAAGTGGGCATCGTCGCCACGGTTGCCCATGAGCGCCCGCATCACGGCAGGGCGGTGCAGCACTTCCTGCCCGCCGGCCCCTTCGCAATCCTACCGCTTAAGGGCGACCGTTCGTCCATCGTGTGGACCGAGGAGAAGACCCAAGGCGATGCGCTCATGGCGGGAAGCGACGAGGCGTTCACCGCCGAGCTCATGCGTCGCTTCGGACACCGTCTCGGCCGCGTGAGTCTCGAAGGGCCGAAGCAATCGTTTCCGCTCGCCTTCCAATTGGCGCGGTCGTTTGTCGGCGATCGTCTCGCCTTGATCGGCGATGCCGCACATGTCGTCCATCCGCTTGCGGGCCAGGGACTCAACATCGGCCTGCGCGACGTGGCCGCGCTTACCGAAACGATCGTCGACGCCCTGCGGCTCGGGCTCGATACCGGCTCGGCCACGACACTGGAGCGCTATCAGCGCTGGCGGCGTTTCGACAGCGCCTTCTCCGGTACGGTGATGGATGGGCTGAACCGGCTGTTCTCGAACGATAGTGCGCCCCTTCGCGCAATCCGCGATCTCGGACTTGGCCTTGTCGACCGCGCGCCCGGCCTGAAACGCTTCTTGGTGCGCGAGGCCGCCGGCGCCACCGGCGACGTGCCGCGTCTGATGAAGGGGGAGGCGCTGTAGCCGCGTGGCGCGCGACCGCACGATGCAGGCGAGCTACCTGACCCGTTTCGCCCCGTCGCCGACGGGGCTTCTTCATCTTGGCCATGCCTTCTCCGCCCTGACCGCTTGGGAGGCGGCGAAGGCGGCGGATGGGGAATTCCTCTTGCGGATCGAGGATACGGACGGCGCGCGCGCGCGGCCCGAATACGAGGTGGCGATCTACGAGGATCTGAATTGGCTGGGCATGTCATGGCCCAAGCCGGTGTGGCGGCAATCGGAACGGCTCGACATCTACGCAGACGCGCTGGAGCGGCTGAGCCGTCTGGGTGTGACGTATCCTTGCAGCTGCACGCGCGCCGACATCCGTGCCGCGTTGTCGGCACCTCAGGAGGGGACGATGCATCTCTCGCCCGACGGGGCGGTCTATCCCGGGACTTGCCGCGGCCGCGACATGGCGGAGTGCGGATCCGGCGACGCGATCCGGCTCGATCTCGACCGGGCGCTGGCGCTCCTGGATGGGCAGGCGCTGACCTGGCGCGAAACCGGGCCGGCCTACGCCGGAACCCAGGCGCTGAACCCGGAGGCCATGCGGCGGCAAATCGGCGACGTGGTTCTGGCGCGCAAGGATATCGGCGCTGCGGCCTATCACCTGTCGGTGGTGGTGGACGACGCAGGCCAAGGCGTCACCCATGTCATTCGGGGCGAGGACCTCTTTGAGGCGACTCCGATCCACAGGCTCTTGCAGGCGCTGCTCGATCTCCCGGTGCCGGTTTGGCACCATCACCCTCTCGTGCGCGACGAAGCGGGCAAGCGGCTCGCCAAGCGCAGCGACGCTTGCGCGATCCGGTTCTATCGCGATGCGGGTTGGACGCCGGAAGAAGTGCGGCGGACGGCACAGAGCCTGAGAGCTTCGACGCCCTAGGACTCGTCGAGCCTGCGGGCTTCTTCAGGCAACATGATCGGGATGCCGTCGCGAATGGGAAAGGCCAACCCCGCCGCGCGGCTGATCAGCTCTTGCCGCTTCGCGTCGTAGTCGAGCGACGTCTTGGTCAGGGGGCACACCAAGATCTCGAGCAGCTTGGGATCGACGCGCCGCTCGGTGGCGCCGGCGTCTTTGTCGTCTTGTGTCATTGGATCGAGGTCCCCGAGCCGTCGTCACGAGAGGCCAGTTCCATCTCCGCCAAGGCCACCAGCGCTTCCGCGCGCTCCTGGAGGCCTTTGGCCTCCAGCAAGGCCTGCTTCTCCTCCGGGCCGTAGGGGCTGAGAATCGACAGCGTATTCACCAGCCGCTCATTGGTCGAGCCGTTGATGCGGTCCCAATCGGCGTTCAGATTGTTGGCTTCCAGATAGAGCCGAAGCGTTTCTAAGAGGCGCACGCGGTCCACATCGTCCTCGCCGTGCCCGCTGATGAAGTCGTCGGCGTAGGGTGAGAAGTCCACCTCGCACATCCGGAATTGAGTGTCGGAGGAAATCTCATCGACAAGTTTGAATCGCGCGACGCCGGAGAGCGAGATGATGAGGTGTCCGTCCTCCGTTTCGTTGAAGGCGGTGATGCGCCCCGCGCAGCCGACCGCACGTAACTCAACGTCCTTGCCTTCGGGAGACTCGGCTACCCCGGTGTCGGGATCCGGCTGCACGACGCCCATCAGCCGGTCATTGGCAAGCGCGTGATCGACGAGCGCCAAGTAACGCGGCTCGAACACATTGAGGGTCAGGGCCGCGCGCGGCAGCACAATTGCCCCGCGCAAGGGGAACACCGGCAGCATGGTCGGCATGTCTTCGGCACTGGAATAGCGGTCGGTCACCGGGCCGATGCTCCTCGAAGTCTACGCGAACAGCAAAGACGACAGCTTCTGCCGGCCGGATGTCGTTGCTGGGTCTGTCGGTCCCCAGGCGTCAAACAACTGCAAAAGTTGCTTACGCGCCGCGTCGTCGTTCCAGGCGCGGTGCTTGGCGACAATGGTAAGCAGTTCATCGAGCGCACCCTGTCGGTCGCCCTTGGCGTTGAGCGCAAGCGCGAGATCGAAACGCGCCTGCGGATCGCCCGGCTCGGCGGCCACCTTGGCGCGCAAGCTATCAACGTCGCCGGTCTCTCCGGCCTTGCGCGCAAGCTCAAGCGCTGCACGTGTGCTGGCGACCGGCGCGCTTTCGGCCTTGGCCGGCGGCACCAGCGCCAAGGTCTGCTCGGCGCGGTCGAAATCGCCCGTCTTGATGTAACATTTCGTCAGGCTGGCGATGGCCTCAACGTTCTCGGCGTCGTTCTGCAGGATCTCGCCGAAGCCCTGCGCCGCCGCGTTTACGTCATCCGCCTCGAGCGCCGCTTGGGGGGCTTCGATGTCGGCCTCGCTGTCGGCGTCTTCGCCGATCAGCCGCGCGATGAAGGCACTGATTTGCGATTCCGGCAATGCGCCCATGAAGCCGTCCACGGGCCGTCCCTCCTTGAAGGCGAACACGGCCGGGATTGACTGCACACCCATCTGACCCGGGATCTCCGGGTGCTCGTCGATATTGAGCTTCACCAGCGCGATCGCGCCCTTGGCCGCGCGCACGGCCTTCTCCAGGACCGGCGTGAGCTGCTTGCACGGGCCGCACCACGGGGCCCAGAAATCAACCAGAACCGGCCGCTCGCCCGAAGCCTCGACGACGTCGCGCATGAACTCGGCGGTGGTGGTGTTCTTGATCAGATCGGCGCTAGGCTCGCCCGCGCCGCCATCGCCGAGGATTGGGGTCTCTCCGCTCATGCTCCACTTTCCGGGGCGGCATATGGGGCCGCCGCTCTCAGCCGACAAAGATGGGCCGAGGGGCCGCGTTTGGCAACCGGTGGGCCCGCGTCAAAGCGCAGTCAGTCGAGCCGCAAGATGCGCGGTTGATGCCCGCAGGCCTCCATGAACCGCAGCAGATCCTTCGTCGCCAGCCGCGTGGTGGCGCTGTTCACGAGCGGGTGGCAGCTCACCTCGGCAAAGTCCATCAGCGCCTCGTCGACCACCACGGCCGCCAATTGCTGCGAGGTCTCGTTGACCAGAGCAAAAGCGGTGACGGAACCCGGCTCGATCCCCAACACCGCCATCATCAACGCGGGCTTGCCGAAGCTGAACCGGCCGAGGCCGAGCTGCTTGGCGAGCCTCTTGAGATCCACCTTCGTATCTTCCTTGGCCACCACCAGCGCCATGCGGCCGTCCTTGTCCTTGAGAAACAGGTTCTTGGTATGGGCGCCCGGAATCGTGCCCCGAAGGGCCTGACTCTGCTCCACGGTGTACAGCGGCGCGTGCTCGACCGTGGAAGAGACAATGCCCAGGTCTTCGAGCCGGGCGAACAGCGTGGCGCGGTTGGATGGCATTGCTTTCAGCGCGGGGTTCGGCTAATGGGAGCCCCTCAGTGGGGCCGGGAGACGGTCCTGTCGAGGACTGCGCAGGGTCATAGACAGCCCAGGCGCGATCCACTACAAGGCAAATGATCACCCTGAGGCTTGAAATTCAAGGCTTGCCGGTGGTTTGGAGTGCGGGTGTAGCTCAGGGGTAGAGCACAACCTTGCCAAGGTTGGGGTCGTGGGTTCGAATCCCATCGCCCGCTCCAATTTTCTCTTTAAATTTAGACAGGTAGGCAGGTGACACCCCGTTGGAGAAACGCGTTCCCTTTTCGGGGAAGCGTGGGGGAAGCAACGGGGCTTGCCCTGTTCGCAAGAGCACATGTCTTGCGTCCACCGCAGTTACTCAAGTGATAGATTCAGAGTCTTGGCCGAATGAGTCGGACCCGGGGTTAATCAGCTTCCTCAATCATTGCATCGTGAAGCTTGCCGATAAAACCGGTTCCCCCATCCTTGCCGTATTCAACGACAAGATCCCCGTCGAGGCCTCCGGCAAAGATCCAGTATTCCCACTGAAACCCGTCTTCCGAAAACCCGGGGGATCTGACCCTTAGGCTTCCGCCGCGCTTCACCCGGGACCAGTTGCGCGGGGTGAGGATTACCTCATGATTGTCATCAACCGCGATCCGGGCGCCACCAGACTTCAACTCATTCCTCGTCCTTTTGGTCAAGGCCACGCTGCCCCTCAAGCATCGTGAGCCTTGAACCGCACGTCACCGGGGAGCTCGGTTGTTATCAAATAAGACCGCAGCGGTCTCTGTAGAGCGGCTCCCCAGATAGCCGCCTCTTCGCTCAGCTCCTCTTAGCGTTCGCGATCCGCGCACGCGCCGGGATCAGATCCGCTAACCGCAAATGCGGCTACGCTGGGTGTAAGCCATCCATTCCGGTTTGCGTTCATTGCGCCGAAGTGTCTCGATGTTCTATCAAGGCCGGGCAATGGTCCATCGTGTACAACAAGGGCCTCACGAGGTCATTCGCGTTGTCTCCTGGGCGCCAGACGAAGACTTTCCTGTCTTCCCGGTAGGCTCGAAGCCAAAGCGACTGTTGGTGTGTCCGGAGGCTGCCCCAGCACCCTTCCTAGTCGCCGGACATAGATACTTGTTCAAAACTCCAAGCGGCTGGCAGGCACCGCAGGTTTGGTCAGAAATCCTGGCTTATGAGCTCTCGCGAAAGAGCGGGACGCCTGTGCCGCCATGCTTCTTTGCAATCGATGAGGCTACGGGAGAGCTGGGCGTTCTAGTTGAATTCTTCTACGGCTATCCCGGAGAAACCGTTTCCACGAGATTTGTGCCCGCCATTGACTATTTTCAGGGTCTCTTCCGAGACAGATTTGATCGCAAAACAGGCCGACCACATTCCGTCGTGCAAAACATCACCCTTTGTCAGGCCCTCGGAATTCAAGACCCTGTCGGTTGGTGGGCCAGAGCCCTAACTTTCGACGCGTTGATCGGCAATACGGATCGCCATCCAGAGAATTGGGGCTTTCTGTTTACTAGGCCTGAACCCGGCCAGTCCCTTATCTCCATGGCTCCCCTTTTTGATAACGGCACGAGCTTTGGATACGAGCGCACCGATGCGGCGCTCCGAGAGGAGTGGTCGGATGAAAGGCTGAATGCATATATATCCAAGGGAACTCATCATTGTGGATGGTCCCGAGTGGATGTCGCGAAGGGGTATAACCACGTCGCTCTCTGTCACCGGCTGAGTGATAAGTACGCCGGGGCTGGCGCGGCGATGGAAAGTGTGATTCGGTTAAGTGATTCGGAGATCGACCAGATAATTGATTGGGTTGCTGCATTTGACCTCTCGTTCGAACCCGAACGAGCCAAGTTTATCAGTCGATTAGTGAAGGCCCGTCGTGACTATCTTAGAAGCTCGATCAGAGCATGAAGCCGGGAATTGGATTCATGATGCGGCCGTGCCGCGTCGATTGATCTTGGCCTGGCAAGCTCCCGATCAATTCGGTGAGCGGCATCGGTGGGCCGTGGGCGAAATTGTCAATAATGACGGAGAAATCACGTTTCGCTATTTCGGTCCCGGTTCGGAGTTCGAGGCTCTTAACCCGGGTCGTAGTTATGAGGCATTGCTAGCCCTTGGATTTCGCGGCTACCCCGCATTCAGGGGAGACCGGGTGCATCGGGACAACGTGCTCGCCGCATTCATGCGACGATTGCCTCCCCGTTCCCGAGCAGATTTCTCTAAGTACAAGCAGCATTTCCGCATCCATCCGACTGACCAGCCTTCGGACTTCGCTCTCCTTGGATTGACCGAAGCTAAGTTGCCCAGCGACGGATTCTCCATCGTGAATACGCTGGAGGATGAGACCGGTCCTAGTGAACTATTTTTGGAGGTTGCGGGTCATCGCTACTACGCGGCCCAGCTATCGTTCGATCTCCAGCCGGGACAAACTGTCGAATTCATTCCAGAGCCGGACAACCCGAAGGACCCGAATGCAGTTAAGGTTTGTGTGCATGGGGAACCGGTAGGCTACATCAATCGACTTCAGGCCTCTCGATTTCTTGAATGGATTGCGGAAGGGCGGCTCGCGGGGTCCATTGAACGGCTGAATGGAAGTTCTGAACGACCTCGGGTCTTTTTGTTTGTCAGATTGTCGTCCCAGGCGTCGATCTGATCGCGCGAGAAGGTCGCCTTTAAAGCCTCGGCGCTTCCCGATAGCCTGGCTCTCCTTTCTCAGGCGCATCGGCTCCACACAAGCGGATCTTGTGACAGGCAGTCACGTCACAAACCCAAAGCGTATCGCCATCAACGCCCCGATCAACCGTGCCCGAGAACTTGGCCGCCTGGATTGCTGGGCCGATCAACAAGATTGCAGCCACGGAGACGGCGAAAATCCGATTCATCGCCTCTGAACCGATAGGTTGTCGTTCGCGGGCCTCTGAGTTTCAGAGATAATTTCCGCGGCCAATGCGATGTGCTCCCATTGCTAAGCCGCATCTTGAATTATCATCCACCAGATCGTGCAGAGAACAAATTCAGCCGCGTGTAGCGGGCTATTGGCCGTCTTGAGATCATCCAACAGATCCTGCTCTTGCTCGTGCGGATCGCCCTCGTCCTGGTTTGAAAACAACCATTTCATCAATTTATCTGAGTTCCAGCCGGCTAAATTTCCGAGCTGCGTATTTACTGCGTCGCGCAAATCCTCCGGCCAATCTCCCTCGGCCTCGTTCTCTAGGCCCCACTGCGCCAGTGTCAGGAGGTGCAGGTGGTAGCGGCCGGGTTGAATCTTTGCCTCCTTGACCCACCGCCGAGCCACAAGGTTCACAAGTCTATCGTTCTCCCTGGCGGCCTCACTTGCGCGCCGTTCCCTGATTCGCGCGATGCCCAGCGCCCGTCGAGCCTGTAAGAACAGCCGCTCCTTCTCCCCGCTATCTCGCGGTCCTTCGTTAGCAGCTTTTTGATACGCTCGCGCAAGGCGCCTTAATTGCTCCGGGGTACCATGTTTCCAAACAGACAGGTTCTTATCCATCGTTCTATCGCCCGGAGTGCGCTTGCTGGAATGAGCATCGGCGCTTCATCAATTGCCGTCTTGGCGCGATTCTAAAGTACATGGCTGGCCTTCTGGAATTTGGGACCCCCCATACTCCTGCTGCGCGAAGGCGCTGAGCGATTTCACAAACGGCTCCTAACCCCCAATGTAGGAAGATATCCGCTGTAAGCCTCCAGGGACGGCAGCGCGCTTCAAAGACGGGTAATGTTCCTCTGGAACAGGCGGCCATCCGTCGCTTAGCGTCGGCAGACCTTGTCCCGCGAGCATGGAGGCTCC
>Ga0209176_10000146_pt1 | contig 18029 bp, 13 predicted proteins | sample NGEPer11B_FD_184511 | JGI IMG/M metagenome (GOLD analysis project Ga0209176, IMG submission 184511) | Arctic peat soil microbial communities from the Barrow Environmental Observatory site, Barrow, Alaska, USA - NGEE Permafrost305-11B... | ecosystem: Environmental > Terrestrial > Soil > Wetlands...
GCTCCACACGCGAAGTGCGTATTCGATCGTGAACACCGCGACCGAGAACACATTGAACGCTTGGAAGTAGTCGTGGTAGCGCGCGGCGAGACTGCTGACCGTCTCGGCGGCGAAGGCGATGGCGTTCAAGATGATGAGCACGACGATAAAGCCGGTGACCGCGTGCGCCGCTGGATCGGCGTCGCCACCGACCTCGAGGATGTCGTGGACCTTCCTGCGCCAGCGCCGCCAGACGGTCTCCGCCGCCATGGCTAAGCGTGCCCGGCGCGACGCTCCACGCCTTCGCCCTCGCCGCCGGCAGGCGCGCTGCCAGCGCCTTCGATCGCCGCCGCAATCGCCTCCAGCGCCGCGTCGGCGCGTGCGCCATCCGGGCCGCCGGCCTGGGCGAGGTCGGGACGCCCCCCGCCGCCCTTACCGCCGAGCGCTTCCGCGCCGGCCCGGACCAGATCGACGGCGCTATACGCCCCTGTCAGGTCGTCGGTGACGCCGACCACGAGCCCGGCTTTGCCTTCCTCGCTGATGCCGATCAGCGCGACGATGCCTGAGCCGAGCTGCTGCTTGGCCTCGTCCACGAGCCCCCGCAAATCCTTGGGCGCCACGCCCTGCATCGTGCGGGCGAGGAGCTTGACGGACCCCAGCTCGCGCACGGCGGCGCCTGCCTGGCCCGTGCCGCCTTCAGGCCGCAGCGCCAGCTCGCGCTTGGCGTCGGCCAATTGACGTTCGAGCTTGCGGCGCTCGTCGACGACCGCGGCGAGACGCTCGATCATCTCATCGGGCGAGACCTTCAACAGCTCGGCGGCCTCGCGCACGCGCGCGTCTTGGGCGCCGAGGAATTGGCGGGCCGTATCCCCCGTCAGCGCCTCGATACGGCGCACGCCGGCGGCCACGGCGCTCTCGCCCACGATCTTGAGAACACCGATATCGCCGGTGCGCTTGACGTGGGTGCCGCCGCACAACTCGATGGAATAGGCATGGCCCGCCTTGGGGCTTGCGGGCGCCACGCCCATGGAGACGACACGGACCTCGTCACCGTATTTCTCGCCGAACAGCGCCAGCGCGCCCTGCTCGATGGCCGCATCGGGCGTCATCAAATGGGTCTCGACCGGCGCGTTCTGGAGGATCATGGCATTGGCGATGTCCTCGGCGGCGCGGATCTCCTCGGCGCTCATGGGCTTGGGATGGGAGAAGTCGAAGCGCAAGCGTCCCGGCTCCACCAGCGAGCCCTTCTGCGCCACGTGCCGGCCCAGCACCTCGCGCAGCGCCTCATGCAGAAGATGGGTCGCGGAGTGATGGGCGCGCGTGGTGGTGCGGCGCGCGTGATCGACGTCGAGGGCGACCATGTCGCCGATCCTCAACCTGCCGGTCTCCAGGAGGCCGTCATGGAGAAAGAGCCCGTGCAGCTTCTTCTGGGTGTCTTCGACTTGAAAGGCCGACTCGCCGGCGATGCCGAGCGTGCCCCGATCGCCGACCTGCCCGCCGGACTCCGCGTAAAACGGCGTCTGGTTGACGATGACGATGCCGCGGTCGCCTTGTTCGAGGCTATCGACGGTCTTGCCGTCCTTGACCAGAGCGACGATCTCCCCCGAGGCGGTCTCGGTCTCGTAGCCTAAGAACTCGGTGGCGCCGAGCTCCTCCTTGAGTTCGAACCACAGCCGGTCGGTCGCCGCCTCGCCGGAGCCGGCCCAGGATTTCCGCGCATCGGCGCGCTGGCGCTCCATGGCAGCGGCGAAGCCTTCCCCATCGACGGCAATGCCTTTTTCCTTCAGCGCGTCCTCGGTGAGATCGTAGGGGAAGCCATAAGTGTCGTAGAGCTTGAAGGCGACCGCGCCCGGCAGGGTGTCGCCAGATCTCAGATCCTCGACCGCCTCGTCGAGCAGGCGCAAGCCACGCTCCAGCGTCTCGCGGAAGCGTGTCTCCTCGAGCTTCAACGTCTCGGTGATGAGGTCCTCGCCGCGCGCGAGCTCAGGATAGGCGCGGCCCATCTCGCCGATCAGCGTGGGCACAAGCCGATAGAGCAGCGGATCCTTGGCGCCGAGCAGATGGGCGTGGCGCATGGCGCGGCGCATGATGCGGCGGAGCACGTAACCCCTGCCCTCGTTGGAGGGGAGCACGCCGTCGGCAATCAAAAAGGCCGATGCGCGCAAGTGATCGGCGATGATGCGGTGGCTCGGCGCGTGCTCGCCCTCCGCCGGCACGCCGGTCAGCTCGACGGAGGCCGCGATCAATGCCTTGAACAGATCGATGGCATAATTGTCGTTGGTCCCCTGCATCACCGCGGCGATGCGCTCGAGCCCCATGCCGGTGTCGATGGAGGGACGCGGCAACTCCACGCGCGTGCCGTCCTCTTGCTGCTCGTATTGCATGAAGACGAGATTCCAGATCTCGACGAACCGGTCGCCGTCCTCGTCCGCGCTGCCGGGTGGCCCGCCGGGCAGATGGGCGCCGTGATCGTAGAAGATCTCCGAGCACGGACCGCATGGGCCGGTATCGCCCATGGACCAGAAATTGTCGGCGCCGGCGATGCGCAGGATCTTGTCGTCGGTGAGGCCGGCGATCTTCTTCCACAGCGCGGCCGCTTCGTCGTCGTCCACATAGACGGTGATCAGCAGCCTGTCCTTGGGCAGCGCGAGCTCTTCGGTCAGAAATTTCCAAGCCAGCGCAATCGCGCGCTCCTTGAAATAGTCGCCGAAGGAGAAATTGCCGAGCATCTCGAAGAAGGTGTGGTGGCGCGCGGTATAGCCGACATTGTCGAGATCGTTGTGCTTGCCGCCGGCGCGCACGCATTTTTGGGAAGACGCCGCGCGCAGGGCTTTCGGCTTCTCCTGGCCGGTGAACACGTTCTTGAACGGCACCATGCCGGCATTGGTGAACATCAAGGTCGGGTCGTGGCGCGGCACGAGCGGCGCCGAGGGCACCATGACATGGTCGTTCTTGGCGAAGAAATCGAGGAACGCCGCACGGATGTCGTTGGTGCGGATCGGCACGCTATGGGCGCCGACATTCTTGGCCGTCGTCACCGCCGACCCGGCCTTGTTGGCGCTGGTCTTCTCGGCACTGGTTTTGGCGCTGGTTTTGGGCTTCCCGCTCGGGGATTTCGCGGCGCACATGGGTGTCAGACTGGACCTTGGGTTCTCGCGCGTATGCCACGCCCCACATTAAGGCCACCCTACCCGATTCGGCCAAGCGCCAAGGTGGGGTCAAGGCGGGGTCAAGGCGGGCTCGCGCGGCACCATACCATCACGAGACCGGCACTATTGGCCGTGAGACATAAGGTCTGGCGCAAAGCCTGTCCAGCGATGAGCCGCAAGGGGATTTGGGCATAACCTGTGCCCTCGGGCGCCATGACGGCCCTGGCCGCATTGGGGGGCTGGGGAGCCGGGAAGCCTAGAGACGGCATCCCCCGCGCCCCGATCCAGGTTCGAAGTCCGAAGTCCAAAGTCCGAAGTCCCAAGGGAGAGACCTCAGCTGGCGCGTTTTCCCTTCCGGCCGCTCTTGGCGATCGAGGTGACCGTCCCCTCGTCTTCGCCAAGCCCCGTATCGGCGAGCCCCGTATCGGCGAGCCCCGTATCGGCGAGGCCCGTATCGCCGAGACCGCTTTCGGCAAGGCCCGCCGCGGCCTCGTCGTCGCTAGCGGCCCTGTCGCTAGCGACCTTGTCGCCCGCGCCGACCTCGCCTTCGAGGATCTTGCCGGCATTGAGGCCCGCATTCTGGCGGATGGCGATCTCGATCTTGGCCGCGGTGGCCGGGTTCTCTTTCAGATAAGTCTTGGCGTTCTCGCGGCCCTGGCCGATGCGCTCACTGTCGTAGGAGAACCAGGACCCGGACTTCTCGACGATGCCGGCCTTGACCCCGAGATCGACCAGCTCGCCCATCTTGGAGACGCCCTCGCCATACATGATGTCGAACTCGACCTGCTTGAAGGGCGGGGCCACCTTGTTCTTCACCACCTTGACGCGGGTCTGGTTGCCGACCACCTCGTCGCGGTCCTTGATGGCGCCGATGCGGCGAATGTCGAGGCGGACCGAGGCATAGAATTTGAGCGCGTTGCCGCCGCTCGTGGTTTCGGGTGAGCCAAACATCACGCCGATCTTCATGCGGATCTGATTGATGAAGATGACCATGCAGCGGGACTTGGAGATGGAGCCGGTGAGCTTGCGCAAAGCCTGGCTCATCAGCCGCGCCTGGGCGCCCATCTGCATATCGCCCATCTCGCCTTCGAGCTCGGATTTGGGCGTCAGCGCCGCGACCGAATCGACCACCAGCACGTCGATGGCGCCGGAGCGCACCAGCGTGTCGGCGATCTCGAGCGCCTGCTCGCCGGTGTCGGGCTGGGAGATCAGCACGTTCTCCAGATCGACGCCGAGCTTGCGGGCATAGATGGTGTCGAGCGCGTGCTCCGCGTCGACGAAGGCGCACACGCCGCCCTTCTTCTGGGCTTCGGCGACCACATGGAGCGCCAGCGTGGTCTTGCCGGACGATTCAGGCCCGTAAATCTCAACGACGCGGCCGCGCGGCAGCCCGCCAATGCCAAGCGCGATATCGAGGCCGAGCGAGCCGGTCGGGATCGACTCGATCTCGACCACGGTCTCGTTCTGGCCGAGCCGCATGATCGAGCCCTTGCCGCAGGCCCGCTCGATCTGCGAGATCGCCGCTTCCAGCGCCTTCTCTTTGTCCATTTCCCCTCCAACTTCGACAAGGCGCAACGCAGCGTTCGACATGAGTCTTCTCCCTTATTTCACAGCCCCAGGGCTGGCGTAAGCAGCATTCAGGCACTGTACACGCTTTGTTCTGTGTTGCCAAGATGTTCTCATCAAAAGTTGCGCCCTTCACCAAGACTCCGCGCCAAGACCCCGGACCAAGACCCCGGACCTAGACTCCCCCCAAAGAAAAAGGCCGCCCGGATACGGGGCGGCCAGGGAAAAGCCCAGCAGTCTCAGCCTATTTGCAGCGGGCGCACCAGCACTTCCAGGGCCGGCAGATCCGCGTATAGCCCACCGGGCAGGTCGGCCCGGTGAAGCGGCAGGAGACCTGGTCGATCGGCGAATAAGTCTTCGCCGCGGTTGGCAGACCTTGGGTGCCGGTGCCCACCGTGGCGTCGGCCTCGAAGCCGAGCGACCCGGCAAGCACAAGCGCAAAGACGGCTGTCAGAAGAATCGCAATCTTCCGCATTGTTCCCTCCTTCAGGACGACACCCCCGCCGTCCCCCACTGGAACGCGGGGATGCTAACGGGGTTAGCATAGCGCAGAATGGACCGCGCTTCATGCGGAGAAGCCGCTTCCTCTTCAAAACTTTCCCGCAGGAATCGCCGGCCTCCCCGCTATGATCGGCGGCACGCAAAACAGCATGAGGCTTCGACCATGAGCGACGACACGCGCCACAGCGCCCTGCAGGACAAGACGCTGCTCGTGCTCATCGTCGTGGTGTCGCTCGCCTTCGGCTGGATCCTGCTGCCGTTCTACGGCGCGATCCTGTGGGCCATCATCCTCGCCACGGTGTTCGCGCCGGTGCATCGATGGCTCGAGGAGGCCATGCCGGGACGGCCCAACCTCGTGTCACTCCTCACCGTGCTGATCATCGTGGCGCTGGTGCTCCTGCCTTTGGCGCTCACGGCGGCCTCGCTCGTCACCGAGGCGACGAACCTCTACGACCGGGTCCAGTCGGGCGAGTTCAATCTCGGGCGCATGCTTCAGCGCGTCCTCGATGCCCTGCCCGGCTGGGCGTCGAGCATCCTTGGCCGGCTCGGCGTCGCCGATGTGGGCGACGTCCAGCAAAGGCTGATCGCGCTGCTCAAGGAAGGCGGCCAGTTCTTCGCCTCCCAGGCCGTGCTGGTCGGCCAAGGCACGGCGAACCTGGTGATCAGCCTGTTCATCATGCTCTATCTGCTGTTCTTCTTATTGCGCGACGGCGGGCGGCTCGCGAACCGCATCAAGGCGGCGATTCCCCTGGCGTCCGAGCAGAAGCGGGCCCTGTTCGAGCGCTTCGCCATCGTGGTCCGCGCCATGGTCAAGGGCACGATCCTGGTGGCGATCGCGCAAGGCTTTCTCGGCGGGCTGATCTTCTGGGCGCTCGGCATCCACGCGCCCGTGCTGTGGGGCGTGATCATGGCCTTCCTGTCGCTGTTGCCGGCGCTCGGGGCCGCGGTGGTGTGGCTGCCGGTGGCGCTCTATCTGCTGGCGACCGGCGCGGTGCTGAAGGGCGTCATCTTGATCGCCTTCGGCGCCGGGGTCATCGGGCTGGTGGACAATATCCTGCGCCCTTACCTCGTGGGCAAGGACACGGCGATGCCGGACTATGTGGTGTTGATCTCCACGCTCGGCGGCATCGTCATCTTCGGGCTGAACGGCTTCGTCATCGGCCCGCTGATCGCCGCCATGTTCATCGCCGTCTGGGGGATCGCCGCGGGCGGGAGCGCTGACGCCGCGAAAGGGTAGCTTTCGGGACTCTTTCGCGGGTAAATTGGTAGTGGTATCCCCGGCCTTCGTCATGCCCGGACTTGATCCGGGCATCCACGCCGTTACGCATCAGCTTGGGACGCTCCGGTGGATTGGATTGCCGGGTCAAGCCCGGCAATGACGAGCACAAAAATGCTCGTCACTTATCCCCGCCCGCGAAACCTGCGGTAAAATACTCCCATCCCTCGTCCATGAGGACGCGAGCTGCAGACCGTCTGCTTCTCGGGACGAAGGACGCGGCGCCCGAGGTGGTGCGGTAAAGATGGGCCCGAGGTGAATGATCAAGCCCGGACCACCGCGCCATGGGTAACGAACACCCTCGGGGGTCTCTACTCCGCCCGCCTGCGCTGTAACGCGTGGGCCTTCGGGTGAGGTGCGCGATCTCCATGCGTGCGCCTGTGCCACTGGAGATAAGCGTGCGGCATGAGGCTCTAAAATATCGCTGCGAGCGGGGCACCGAAAGGTCGCCCTTATTTGCGCAAGGACTTGCGGCCGATCGGTGTCCCGCTGTCCTCCCACTTCGTGGGTCTAACTTGGGAGACGTAGGGAGTTTGGATCAGGCTCGCGCGATCATCGCGGCGAGACGATGAGCATGCCCTCAAGTAGCGCGGAGCGCGGTAGGGCAAAAAAAATGTGCCCGCCTTAAGACGATGCCTTCTCGCGCACGGGCGCGGTGGTCTCGGGCTCGGGCTCCGGCGCGTCGCGCAAGGCCGCATCCACCGCCTCGCGATAGCCGTGGCGGTCGATGAAGAAATTCAGGCGCTCGGAGATTCTTTTCACCAGCGGTTTCGGCATACGGTAAGACGACACTTTGTGGTCGGAGCGGTCGGCGAGGAACGCGCGCATCGGTCCTTCAGCCTGGTCGAAGTTCTCGATGCCGAGCTGCTCGTAGATGTCGCGCATCGCCTCGAGCGGATCCTTCACGAAATCCTCGTAGCGGATCTCGACGAGGTTCTTCTCGGGGATGAGGTGCCGATCGCGTTCATAAGCCTTGGTGAAGCGCTCGTAGATGTCCAGGACATAGTCGTCGAGCCAAGGATCGAGACGTGGCGGGTTGTGCAAGCCTTGCGCCGAATAGAGCGCGCGCCACAGCTTGACCGTGGAGGGAAACACCTTGAGCGGATTGCGCGCGATGAACACCCAGCGCGCGTCGGGGAAGAGTTTGGTCAGAACTTTGATGCGCGCGGCGTTGGGCGGCGTCTTCATCACCAGGGGCTTGCCATGCTTCAGCATGAGCCGCCGGTAGAACCACATATAGGCTTTCGCCCAGCTCTCCACCTTCTCCTCGGGCAGCCCCTCGAAATCGAGATATTCGGTCTCGACGGGCCCGCGCCGCGGCCAGGCCATTGTGCTGAGCGGCGTGCCTTGACCCAGCATGAGCATGGCGAACTCTTCTTCCTGCGGCCGGTCGAAACCCACCGGCACGTCGTCCTGCGGCCGATGCTTGGGCAAGAGCCCTTTCGAGACACGGTCGAGCGTACCTTCCGTCAGCAGGAAGTGGTGCGGCATGAAGCACTCATAGGTCGTCGGATAGGCGAGGTTCGGGTCCTCAGAGAACAGATCGTGCAGCAGGGTGGTGCCACTGCGCCAATGACCGATGACGAAGACCGGCGGCTGATCGAGCGGCAGGCTCTCCGCCTTTCTCTTGTAGAGCGCCTCGGAAATCCAAGTGAGCGGCGTATTCCACGGCACCCAGAGAAACAGCGCCAAGGTGTCCGGGATGCAGTTCGCCGTGAAGGAGAAGCGGCCGCGCCAGAACAGCCGCATCAGCGTCATGAAGCGCATGCCAAACCAGACATAGACCAGCCGCCCGCCATAGCGCTCGACGGTGAGTCCCATTTTCTTCTTCTTATGCCGCTTTCGCCGCTTGCCGTCTTCTGCGGGCGGCATGACCTCGTAATCGGGCACGCGGATACTCCAGATCAGGGATAGATTTCGCGTCTCGCCTTAGACGCGATCGATGCGCAAGGGAAGCCCCAAAGGGACGCAATCCTAAGCCCGGGGGCCCTAGCCATCCAGCGCGGACTTCACCGCGGCCGCGAGCTGCTTCAGATCGAACGGCTTCTGGAGGAACATAAACTCTTCGTTCTCCGCGAGATTGCGGCGGAAGGCGTCCTCCGCGTAGCCCGAGATGAAGATGATCTTGAGGTCCGGATGGTCCTTCCGGAGCTGCTTCATCAGGGTCGGGCCGTCCATCTCCGGCATCACCACGTCGCTCACCACGAGGTCGACATCGCCGTCATGTCCCTCGAAAACTTCCAAGGCTTCGGCGCCGGTCGAGGCCTCGAGCACCTGATAGCCGCGCTGGCCGAGCGCGCGGGCGGCAAAGCTTCTGACCGCATCCTCGTCCTCGACCAGCAGCACGGTGCCGCGCCCGGTCAGGTCCTTCGGCTTTTCGGGCTTGCGCTCCAGCTTGGCGGGCTCTTGATCCACTTCGGCCGCGCCTTGGACGTAGCGCGGCAGGTAGACGCGCATCGCGGTGCCGTCGCCCTCTTCGCTCTCGGCGAAGATATAGCCGCCGGTCTGCTTGACGATGCCGTAAACCGTGGATAGGCCGAGCCCGGTGCCGCGGCCGATCTCCTTGGTCGAGAAAAACGGCTCGAAGATCTTCTGCTTCACGGCCTCGTTCATGCCGGTGCCCGTGTCGCGAACTTCGATCATTACGTACTCGCCGGGCGGCACATGGCTTACGCCCAGCTCGCGCGATTGCAGCTCGCTCACATTGGCGGTGCGGATGGCGAGCTTGCCGCCGTCGGGCATGGCGTCGCGCGCATTGACGGCGAGGTTGATGACGACCTGCTCGAACTGATGGAGATCGGCTTTCACCGGCCACAAATCGCTCGCCTGATCCAGCGTGAGCTCGACGTTCTCGCCGAGGAGACGCCCGAGCAGAATCGAAAGCTCCGACAAGAGATCGCCGAGCTGGAGCACTTGCGGCCGCAAGGTCTGCTGCCGCGAGAAGGCAAGCAGTTGGCGCACCAGGCCTGCGGCCCGGTTGGCGTTCTGCTTGATGTTCATAATGTCCTGGAAGGCCGGGTCGGTGGGCCTGTGGTTCAGCAGCAGGAAATCGGAAAAGCCGATGATCGCCGTGAGCATGTTGTTGAAGTCATGGGCGATGCCGCCGGCAAGCTGACCGACCGCCTGCATCTTCTGGCTCTGGGCGATCTGCATTTCCAGCGCGCGCTGCTCGGTCGTGTCGATGGCATAGGCGATCGCCGCCTCGCTTTCGCCGTGGGCATGCTCGATGGGGCTCAGATAGAGCCGCCCGCTGCGCTCGCCAGGACCGGCGAAGGTCACATCCACCGGTTCGATCAGCCCTTGGCCCGCGGTCACCGCCTCCAGCGCCTTGCGCAGATCCGTATGACTGGACGCTTCCACGAAGCTCTCGAGACTTTCCATCTTGCCGCTGTCGGCATCGGCGCCGAACATGCGCACGAACGCCGCGTTGGTGGCGCTGACGACGCCGTCCGCATTCACCGTGGCGATGGCGATCGGGGCCGCGTGGAACAGCCGTGCAAATCTGAGTTCGGCGGCGCCCGCCTCTTCCGCCTCGCCCGGACCGCGGTTGAGGATCAGCACATGGGCGAGATGGTGGCCGCGCGGCAGACGATGCAGCACGCGCACCGGCATTGTGGTGCCGTCGGCCTTGAGAAGATCGATGTCGAAATGCCGGATGCCGCCTTGCGTCTCGCCGCGGCCCGCGCCCGCGATCAGCGCCGCGCTGTCGTCGGACATGATCTGGCCGAGCTTGAGCGGCCGGTTGGAGACCTCCGACAGATCGAGCCCCAACAACTGCGCCAGCGTCGCGTTGAGGTACTCGATGCCGCCATCCGCGTCGGCGGAGAAGAAACCGGCCGGTGCATTATCGAGATAGTCGACGGCGGCTTGCACCTTGGCAAAGCTCGTCTCCTCGCGGGCCCGGTCCTGGGTAATCTCATCGACCTGCCACACCACGAGGGCGCCCTTGCGCCCCGAACTCGGATCGGGCGGCATGGGCTGCACCGAGATGCGAAACCAGCGCGGGGTCACGCCGTCTTCGTCCTGGACTTCGCCAGGGGGCGGTAGGCGGAACTCCTCTTTCAGCAGGCGTCCCTGCTGCGCGGCGCGGGCCAGCCGGAAGATCGCTTCCGCCAGATGCGGGTTGCCGCCGAAGGCCCGGTCGGGCGGCGGCACGGTGGCCTCCGCGTCGAGCCCCAGCAATTCGCGATAAGACCGGTTGGCGTAGAGCACGCGCCCGCCCGGATCGGCGATCAGCGCCCCTTGCGGCAGGTTGTCGACGAAGGCCTTGGTCAGATCGTTGCGGGCGTGCCGCTGGCCGAAATAGAGGATGCCGACGGCGCCGGCGAATAGGCAGAACACCCCGACCACGGCAAGGCCGGCGAGAATCGCGAGCACGAAGGGCTCGGCCATTTCGCGCGACACCATGGCAAGCCCGACGGCGGCCACGGCGAGCGCGAGCGCGAGTAGCACGACAAGCCCGACACTGCCGTCCCTTTCGGGACGGTCGGCGACGGGCTCGGCATAGCGGATGGGCGCGTTGATATCTGTCATGCCTTGGGAAAATACCCGATTCGATTTGTCTTGACCGGAGATTGTCATGGGCGCGGGGTCCTGTCGCGGCCCGCGGAATCGCTTCATGCAGGGGGCCGACCCTCAAGGTGCAGCCTTCCGGCTAAAGTGCTGTTAAGCTGGCCTTCCCAAGGGAGCCTTCCGGTATGGAATTCGACACCCTCATCCTCGCCGTCGCGATCTTCCTCTTTGGCGTCGCACTCGCCGCGCTCATGGTCTGGGCGTTCAGAGCGTTCTTCGGCAAGTCCAGCGGAAGCGCTTCGCGCAAAGCCCGGGAGAAGCGCCTCGCCATCGTCGAGACCACCGCCGTGGACTCCAAGCGCACCCTCTATCTTCTCCGCCGTGACGACGTGGAGCACCTGGTCATCATTGGTGGCCCCGTGGACGTTGTCGTGGAGACGGGAATCAAAGGCCGTCCACATCTCGGGCCGCCCCATGACGATGTGATTATCGCCAAGACCGAGGTGCGGCCGACCACCCCAGATTTCAGCAAATCCTAGCGTTTTTGCGCCGATTGCGGTTGACTGTTGCTAAAATATCACTATCGGTTTTGCTTGAGGTGGCCCGCCAGTTGCGGTAGATAGTGAATACGGTCTTACGGTGGCCCTGATGGGCAGGCGGATGGAGCGACGCCGGTAGTTTCAATCGCCCGTATCGTAAGAACGCCGGCAGTTCCCTGCTAATGGTCCGACACCGACTGGATTTTCCAGTCATGTCAGTCCCCCAAACACTTCCACTCCCCGCCCTCCAGCGGGGAGTTTTTTTATTCCCGCACCAGAACTCATGGCTAAGCTGGGCCCCATGGTTTGGTTCATGGTTCGCGGACAAATCCCCTCCCTCACGCTGGCAGCGGCTCTCGTCTTGTCGATTGCCGCCGCCCTCACGGGAGCCGCGCGCGCCACCGAGGCGATGCCGAAGGACTTCGTCTATCTCCGCGACGTCGCCCCTACCATCGAGCAGGACATGCGCTATGCGGGCCCAGACAATTTCACCGGCAAGCCCGTCCCCGGCTACGGGGCACCGGAATGCGTGCTGGTGCGCCAGGCAGCCGAGGCGCTGAAGACAGTTCAGGCGGATCTCAAACCGAAGGGGCTGAGCTTACGGGTCTACGACTGCTACCGGCCGACCGAAGCGGTCGCTGCCTTCGTGGCCTGGGCCAAGGAGCCCAGCAACCGCCACGCCAAAGAGACCTATTATCCCAATCTGCGAAAGACGGCCCTGTTTCCGGACTACATCGCGACACGCTCCGGCCATTCGCGGGGCGCCACCCTCGACCTGACATTGGCGCCGATCGGGGCGGCGGATACACCCGCACAAGAAGGGCGCTGCACGGCACCGCAAAAGACCACGGCGCCTGACGGCAGCCTCGCCATGGGCACGACCTTCGACTGCTTCGATGTCAAGGCGAACACGAAGGCGTCCGGCCTCACGCCGCTCGAAATCAAGAACCGCACCTTGCTGCGCGAAGCGATGCAAGCCCGCGGCTTCAAGACCTATCCTTTTGAATGGTGGCACTACACCCATCAGCCCGAACCCTATCCGGACACCTATTTCGACTTTCCCATCCGACCGCGGACCGGCGGCAGCGGTTCGTGAGCGGCGCCCCGCAGGCAAGCGTCGTCGAGACGGCGGTCCCCGCGCGGCTCGACCGTCTACGTTGGGGACGGTTCCACACACTCGTTGTCGTGGCGCTCGGCATCACCTGGGTGCTCGACGGCCTCGAGGTGACGCTGGCCGGCGCCGTGGCGGGGGCGCTGAAAGAAAGCCCCGTTCTCCAGCTGACCAATGCCGAAGTGGGGCTTGCCTCGAGCTTCTATCTGGCCGGCGCCGTGCTCGGCGCGCTGTTGTTCGGCTGGCTCACGGACCGGTTGGGACGCAAGCGCCTCTTCTTCATTACACTTGCGGTCTATCTCGTGGCCACGGCGGCCACGGCGTTCTCCTGGAACTTCGCCAGCTTCGCCCTGTTCCGCTTTCTGACGGGTGCCGGCATCGGCGGCGAGTACACCGCCATCGCCTCAACCATCCAGGAGTTCGTGCCGGCGCGGTATCGCGGGCATACCGACCTCATCATCAATGGCAGCTTCTGGATCGGGGCGGCGGCCGGCGCCGGCGGGTCCATCGTGCTGCTGGACCCTGGGCTGTTGCCGCCCGACATTGGCTGGCGGGCGGCCTTCTTCATCGGTTCGGTGCTGGGCTTGGGGATCTTGGTGATGCGGTCCTGGATTCCGGAATCGCCGCGCTGGCTGATGACCCATGGGAGGCCTGAGGAGGCCCACGCGATCCTCGACCGCATCGAGGATCATCATCGCGCCCGCGGTCACGACGTGCCGGAAGACGAGCCTGCGAAGCTCCGGCTGACCTCGCGGCGTTTCACGCCCCTGTCCGAAGTCCGGCATGTGCTGTTCGAAGTTCATCGCCAGCGCACCCTGGTCGGGCTCGCGCTGATGGTGGCGCAAGCCTTCTTCTACAACGCGATCTTCTTCACCTACGCGCTGGTGTTGACCGATTTCTACGACATCGAGGCGAGCCAGGTGGGCTGGTATCTCCTCCCCTTTGCCGCCGGGAATTTTCTTGGGCCGCTTCTGCTCGGCCGCCTGTTCGATACGATCGGCCGCCGCCCCATGATTGCTTTCACCTATGCGCTCTCGGGGATATTGCTGGCGCTGACCGGCGCGCTGTTCGCCGCCGGCATGTTGTCGGCCACGATGCAGACGGTCTGTTGGACGGTGATCTTCTTCTTCGCTTCGGCCGCGGCGAGTTCCGCCTATCTCACCGTCAGCGAGACCTTCCCGCTGGAGATCAGGGCGCTGGCCATCGCCTTCTTCTATGCGGTCGGCACCGGCATTGGCGGCATCGGCGCGCCATGGCTGTTCGGCGCGCTGATCGACACAGGCTCGCGCATGAGCTTGTTCGCCGGCTATTTGCTCGGGGCGGGATTGATGCTTGGCGCCGCGATCATCGCCGCGCGCTACGGCGTCGCCGCCGAACGCAAGCCGCTCGAGGACGTGGCCACACCGCTCTCGGCGGCGGACTGATTACTCGTCGCGGTAAACGCGCTCGCGGCGCTCGTGACGCTCCTGCGCCTCGACGCTCAACGTGGCGATGGGCCGTGCATCGAGCCGCTTCAGGCTGATCGGCTCGCCGGTCTCCTCGCAATAGCCGTACGTGCCGTCCTCGATGCGCACCAGCGCGGAATCGATCTTGGCGATCAGCTTGCGCTGACGGTCGCGCGCCCGAAGCTCGAGCGCTCGCTCGGTCTCGGAGGTCGCACGATCGGCGATGTCGGCATGTTGCTCGGAATCGTCTTGCAGATGCTGCAGCGTCTCCTTGGTGGAGCGCAGGATCTCGTCGCGCCAGTTGAGGAGCTTGCGGCGGAAATAGGCCCGCTGCCGATCGCTCATGAACGGCTCATCTTCCGACGGCCGATAATCCTCGGGGAGAGTCTTTTTCTTCGCAGTCGCCATGACGCTCATGTCCAGACGCATTCCGTTCGTTGGGCTCGTGGCCGGGCTCCCCTGCCCGACGCGCTCCGTTAGAGATACCGCCCGTCAGGCAGCCCCGTATTTACGGAAGCGAGTCAACAAGTCAAGGCAGCACTCAGGGTTGACAAATGCGCCAAGCATCAATTGGGGGAGGATCGCGGAATCGTCATATTTGCTAGGCAGGGCCAGGACTTGTCGCGCACATTTGTTGTGCAGTGCGGCCGGATCAAGAGGTGCCAGATGTTCCTTGGCTCTTCCTTCGGCTCGCCTGGCAGGCTATGAGGCGCATGGCACGGGGTCATCAGCGCAAAGGACGTATCTGAAGCGTGCCGATCTCCACCTATACGCACGCCGCCGGCGACGCCGTCCGCAATGTCGGCGATTTTGCCTCGGGTCTCGTCACGCCGACAATTCGGCTCGGCGTCACCGGGCTCGCGCGCTCCGGCAAGACGGTGTTCATCACCGCGCTGGTGCACAATCTCATCGCAAGCGGCCGCCTGCCATTCTTCGATGCCGCGGCGGAAGGGCGCTTGCTGCGCGCCTATCTGGAGCCGCAGCCGGACGAGATCGTGCCGCGCTTCGAATACGAGAAACATCTCGCGGACCTCACCGGCAACCCGCCGACATGGCCCGACAGCACGCGGCGCATCAGTCAGCTTCGTCTGACGCTCGAATATGCCTCGACGCGGTTCTGGAAGCGCCAGTTAGGACGCGAGCGTTTGCATATCGACATCGTCGACTATCCGGGCGAGTGGCTGCTCGATCTACCGCTTCTGCAGCGCGACTACGCCTCGTGGTCGCGCGAGGCGATCGCGCAGTCCCGCGAGGCCGACCGCAAGGCGATTTCGAAGGACTGGCATCAGGCGCTCAGCACAGCCGATCCAAACGCGCCCTCAGACGAAGCGTTGGCCGCGAAGCTCTCCGATGCGTTCAACGGGTATTTGCGCGCGGCGCGGTCCGATCAGTATGCGCTCTCCACGCTGCCGCCTGGGCGCTTTCTGATGCCCGGCGATCTCGAAGGCTCGCCGGCACTCACCTTTGCGCCGCTCGACGCCAAGGACGAGGACAGTTTTGCGCGCGGCTCGCTGTGGGCGCTGATGGAGCGGCGCTACGAAGCCTATAAGACCTATGTGGTGCGGCCGTTCTTCCGCGATCATTTCGCGCGGCTCGACCGGCAGATCGTGCTGGTCGACGTCCTCGCCGCGCTGAATGGCGGGCCTGCGGCGGTGACCGATCTCGAACGCGCCATGACGGAGATCTTGGAATGCTACCGCACGGGGGCGAATAGCCTGTGGTCGAGCCTGTTCAGCCCGCGTATCGACCGCATCGTACTTGCCGCGACGAAAGCGGACCATTTGCATCATGAGAGCCACGACCGGCTCGAGGCCATCTTATCGCTACTCACGGACAAAGCCTTGGAACGGGCGCGCTATCGTGGCGCCGAGGTGAAGGTGCTGGCGCTTGCCGCGGTGCGCGCCACCCGCGAGGGGCAAGCCAAGCGGAACGGCGAGACGCTGCCCTGTATCGTGGGCTATCCGTTGGCGGGCGAGAAAATCGGCACCCGCACCTTCGACGGCAACGAGCCCTTCGCCATCTTTCCGGGCGATCTGCCCGAAGACCCCAAAAAGGCGCTTTCAGGCTGGAAGACGGAGGATGGCACCATGCGCTTCGTGCGTTTCCGCCCGCCGGACCCCCAAGCGCTCCCTTCCGGTGGCTTCGCGCCGTTCCCAAATATCAGGCTCGACCGCGCCATCCAGGCCCTGATCGGAGACCGCCTCGCATGACCAAGACCGCACGCCGGAAACCGGCATCATTCCGCGTGGAAGAGGTTGAGGTGTTCGAACCGCCGGAAGTGGCGCCGGCCACCCTTCCCGCCGAAGCCTCGCCGCCCGCGCGAGTCCGCGCCCTGCCCAATCTGGAGCGTGGCTTGCGCTGGGGCAGCATCTTCCTCGGCGCGCTCGGCGCGCTCGTCAGCCTCATCGCCTCGTTGTGGCTCTACGATTGGGTGCTTGAGCTCATCGCGCGGGACGACTGGATCGGCTGGGCCGCGGTCGGGCTGCTTGGTCTCGTGCTCTTAGCACTCCTGATGATCATCCTGCGCGAGGTGGCGGGACTGTTGCGATTGTCGCGTCTCGACAAGATCCGTCACGAGGCGGACAGCGCCGCGCGGCAGAACGACAAGGCGCTCGCGATCGACGTCACGCGGCGGCTGAAGCGGTTCTACGACGGACGCGAAGACCTCGCCTGGGGCTTGCAGCGGCTCGCCGAGCACGAGCACGACATCATGAACGCCGAGGAGCTGCTGCGGCTGGACGAGCGCACGCTCATCGCGCCGCTCGATCCCGTCGCGCGCAGCATCGTCGCGGCATCCGCCAAGCGCGTCTCGGTGGTCACCGCCGTCAGTCCCAATGCCGTGATCGACATGATGTTCGTCGCCGCGCAGAACCTGCGCATGCTGCGCAAGCTTGCCACGCTGTACGGTGCGCGGCCGGGCACGCTCTCGCTCCTCAAGCTCGCGCGCATGGTGGTGACGCATATCGTGCTCACCGGCGGTATCGCGCTCGGCGACGACGTGATTCAGCAGGTGATCGGACACGGGCTGACGGCCAGGCTTTCGGCAAGACTCGGCGAAGGCCTATTCAACGGCGCGCTCACCACACGTATCGGCATCGCCGCGATCGATGTGTGCCGTCCCCTACCCTATGTGGAGCAACAGCGTCCGCGCTTCCGTGAACTGGTGGCCGAAGTCGCCGGCATACGGTGAGAGGCTCAGCTTAGAAGCTTGCAGCCGTCCACGGCGATGCTCTCCGAGCGCCCGTCATTGAATCTGAGCGTCAGCGTGATCTCATCGGCGCAGGCCAGACCGCCCGCACTGATGCGGAAGCCGTTGGTGCGGTCACTCGATGTCTGCGACTGGGGCCTGATGGCCGGCGTGTTGAAGGTGTACGAAACGCCGACCAAGCGGCCCTTGACCGTGGCGGGCGGCTCGAGCCAGAGCTCGAAGTGATAGAGGGGCCGGCTGCGGTCCGCGCCCTTGATCTCGGTGACTTTGGCCTTCACCCAGTTTGAGATCTCGGCGCTGGCAAGCTCGACTGGTGCGCTCGTCGTGGCCGGGGCTGCCTTGTTCGTCTGTGCGGTGTTCAAAAGGTCAGGCCGTGGCCCCAGCGGACTGAACGGCACCGGCTCCACCGCGTCCCAGGGAAGCTGCTCGGCCGCCTTGGAGAACGTGGCGAAGACCCTGCGCTTTTTCTCGTCGTCTTTTTTCGGTGGGCGGTTCCAGATCAGCTCCCGCGGAATCTCGCTCAAGCCCGCGAGATTCGGCTCCGCATCCTTGGGCGGTGTGGCGGTGGGTGGTGCGACGATGGGGACCGGCGCGAGCGCCATCGACAGGAGCCGGCTTACCGGCGTGGGCTCCGCGAAGGAAAGGCCGGCTTCCGTCTTGGACTTGGCGAACTTGGCCTTGGCGAACTTGGCCATCACGGTCTCGCCGCCGGGCGTGGCCTGATGCATGGGGGCTTCCTGCGC
>Ga0209176_10000148_pt1 | contig 17854 bp, 15 predicted proteins | sample NGEPer11B_FD_184511 | JGI IMG/M metagenome (GOLD analysis project Ga0209176, IMG submission 184511) | Arctic peat soil microbial communities from the Barrow Environmental Observatory site, Barrow, Alaska, USA - NGEE Permafrost305-11B... | ecosystem: Environmental > Terrestrial > Soil > Wetlands...
GTATCATCCTCCTGCACAAGAACTTTTGTCAATCTGCTTAGAGCGATTTGCAGGATGATTGCATGCCACTCGGTAGGACATCCACCGCATATTGTGACCGCTTCGCGACCACTGGGCGGACAACCGCTGCGCGGGTCCGCCCCTACGGACGTCAACCTCATTGCAACGCGTTCTAAAATGAGGATCCCGAGCCTGGCAGTTGATGCTTGCGACCCAGGTCGACCTGGGACACACGCTCATAATGAGCAAGGATGTCCGCGCGGGTCTGGATTGCATCGCGCAGACCCGGGCGGGATGCTACAGACCACCACGCCGGAGCAGTAGCCCACGCTTCGATGCTGATGGCACCGCAATAGGCCTGATCAGCGAGCATGCTCGCACTCCGCATGCACACCCGCGCCGGGCTCGTATGAATGGGTAACCCGTCTCGATCAAGCCACGGTCGCATCCGCACCAGCGTGAGGCGGGGAAAAAGGCGCATGAGCGCTGCTTCCGCCTCCCACTGTTCGATACCCGGTGAGGTGAGATCGAGCGCGATATCGAGATCCCATTCTTCGGCGATCCGGCGCATGTTGGCGACGCGCTCCAAATGTGAACCGGCCTGCTGGATAAGCGATTCCGCGGGAATACTCACCGCGACCCGTAGGCCATACCAGTCGGCGAGCTGTTGCACGATGCCTCCAAGCGCAATGCCCTGATGGCGTACCGGCGTATTCTTGGGAAGCACGATTGTGCGTAATCCACAACGAGTCGCAATGAAGTTGAGGAATGTACGCAGCCGGGAGGCACGCTGCTCGGACCAGGCTCCCGCATACTGCATTGGCAACCAGACCGATTTGATGCGCGTGATGGGGTGACTGCGTACTGCGTCAATCGATGGACAGCGCCATGCATGTCGCAAATCCAGGTCGAGACCGTGGATGCCGGATTCTGCCGCATGGTCAGGCGATACGGTCATCTTGCCGAAAACCGCGGATCGTGACCCGGCAAGTACCGTCGGGCGACGATAAGGAATGCCTGGTTGGTGGTAGCGGGTCGTATCCATCGAATCCTCGAATGAACGTGCAAGGAACGTGCAAGGAAAGCAGGAATCAACGGTGGCGTTGGTGGTTCTCCATCCTTCTCCAGCGTGATTGCAGTGTATCAGAGTCTCCTGATGCGTTATGGCAACGCCACAATATCGCGGATGGCTGTTTCGACGGCAAGCTCGGCGGCCAGTGAAGCGCGCAGCCGGAGCGCTGGTGTGGGTGCCGGGGCGTCGTTGAGCGCCACCGCGAAGGCGATATCGCCATCCAGGATGGTGTGGGCCGGACGAATCGATCGCGCCAGTCCATCATGCATCGCGACGGTCAGGTTGAGAAGCGTGTCGTGATCGAGCGGCAGGTCGGTGACGCAAACCATCAACGTTGTCGATTCCCCGATTGGGGGCGGTTCTGTCGTTCCGAGGAGAGATGAACGGGGATCGGAGGCGTCTGGATCGTAGATATCGCCAAACGCATTGAGCACGACCACGGCTGTCACTATGCTGTCGCCCAGCGATATCTGTGAGATCGCGCATCCTCCGGGGCGGGTGCCGTTGGGTCCCCGGATCTTGCCGAATGTCGCCCCGGCTCCGGCGCCAATCCTGCCGGATTGGGCTCCTGAAAGGCTGACTGCATTGGCGACCGCCTCATATCCCGCGGCGGACGTTGGGTGATCGGGGTTGCCTGTGGCGAGGTCATAAATCACGGCGGCTGGCACGATAGGGACCGGTCCGGCGGGAGTGGGATAACCCCGTCCCTGAGCTTTCAGCCACTGCATCACACCGTCAGCCGCGGCCAGGCCAAATGCGCTTCCCCCTGTGAGGAGAATGGCATCCGCCCGTTGTACTGCACGTCCCGGCGAGAGCAGTGCAAGCTCCCGGCTGCCAGGAGCGGCTCCCCGAATGTCGCAGGCCGCGAGGGCTGGCACATCGAAGAGGAGCACCGTGCAGCCGGTCTGAGCGGTCGAGTCGGTCCAGTGTCCGATCTGAAGCCCGGCGACATCGTTCAGGGAGTCCATGACACCTCCAGGCCGGGAATGGCGCGGAGGATCGTGCCCTGGTATGTCCTGGATGCATGTTGCACGGACTTGGCAGGATCGTTCTCCTCCCAGAGATGGGTCAGGACGAGTGTCTCAACACCGAGGGCGGATGCCAGCGCGCCCGCTTCGGACGGTGTGAGATGACCGCGCTGCTCGAACGGCTGATCGTTCGATTCGGTACCGGCGGATTCTGAGAGCAGAACCCTCACGCCCTGCCCGAAATCCCGGAGAACCGACGATGGGCCCGTATCGGCGGTGAAGAGGAGCCCGCCCGTGCCTGTGTTTTCGTCCACCCTGATTGCCCAGCAGGGGATGAAGTGGACGGTGGGGTGGAAGCGGCAGGTGACATCCCCGATGGTGACCGTGCCGGCGGGATCATATTCCGCAATGTCGAATACATTGGTGAACCACTCGAGGCCGGCGCCGGGGCCATCGAAGGCGTTCGCGATTCGTTCAAGCATGTCGATTCCGTCGGGTGGCAGATGCAGCGGGAGTTTCTGTGGTGCGGGCAATGGGTTGTAGCTCAGGGTGAAGCGGAGCGCGACGAGGTCCAGGATGTGATCGACGTGAAGGTGCGAGATCACGATACCATCGAGCAGTCGAAAGTCGATGTGATTGCGGAGCTCGAGCAACGTGTTCGGACCCATATCCAGCGCCAGGGAGCTGGTATTGGTTTGGACAAGATACGATGAGCATCCCTGGCCCGTACCGACGCCTGCCGCGCTCCCGCCGAGTGTCGTGAGTTTCATCTTCTATCTCCTTCTGGGTCATGTCTTGATGTTGACTTGGGCAAGGTGTGATTCCTGGTTCCAAGTGGAACATGTGGTGCTGTTCGCATTGATGGTGAAGTTCGAAATACCGCAATTTCGCACCAGGTACGGCACGAAAGACGTGTCGCCAGCATCCATCAGGATCGCGGCAAAGGTTCCGATCACTCCGCCATGCGTGACGACAACCACTCTCCGGTGATGGTGTTCGGTGAGGATTCTGGTAAATCCCGAGAGAATCCTGGCGACAAATGAGTTCGCCGACTCTCCTCCCGGCCAGAAATCATCGGGATGGGCCGCCCCCTGGATCAGCGGGCGCAGATGCGGATGGGCTGTGATCGCGTCCTGCTCCGCCCAGCCTTCCAGCTCGCCGAAACTGAACTCCGCGATCTCTTCGACGACGGTGGGATACAAGCGAGTTGCGGCGACAATGGGAGCGGCCGTCTGCCGAGCGCGTTGCAGCGGGCTCACCGCGATCGCATCTGGCGCCTGTGCCGCCACTGCCTCAGCCGTGGCTTCCGCCTGGCGGAGGCCAAGATCGGTGAGCAGCACGTCTTGCTGGCCGACAAGGAGACCGTTGATGTTTGCCTCGGTTTGGCCGTGGCGAACCAGGATCAGCTCGGCGGTGTCACCGCGAGGGTGACGGAAATTATCGAAGGTTCGACCAGAGAGATCAATTCTCTCGACTGGTGGCGTAGTCACAATACCTCCTGAGCGGGCAGATTTCGCAGCGTGGACGGCGTGCCTGGCAGATCGATCGACCGTGGTCGATGAGCTCGACATGCAACCGATAGACGCGATCGGCGTCATTGCCGATCAACCATTCGAGTTTCGCATGAGCGGCGTCCGCCGTGGTCCCCGGTTCCATGAGCCCAATCCTGGTTGTGACACGATGAACGTGCGTGTCAACCGGCATGGCGGGCAATCCAAGACTGAATAACACGACACAGGAGGCAGTCTTCAGGCCGACACCATGAATCGATATCAGCTCTCGCCGCGCATCCTGCACAGGCATTGCCGCAAGCGGCTCGAGTGAGTAGTCACCGAAGCGACCGTGAATTTCTTCGAGGGCGGCCTGAATTCGGGGGCCCTTGCGATTTGCCAAACCACCAGAGCGAATTGTGGCGATCACCGCATCCACCGGCGCGTTTACGACATCGTCCCACGATGGGAAGCGCGAGCGAAGGTCATGAAAGGCTCGTGCCGTATTCGTGTCCGATGTATTTTGGCTGAGGATTGTTGAGACAAGGGTCGATACCGGATCGTGGTCGGGCACGAGCCGGCGTGGACCGTAAACCTCGTCCAGGATTGGCTCGATCGTCGCGAGGCGTTGTGATGCGGTGACTGTCATGGACGTGCTCCGTGCGGATCGAATGAACAAAGGGAATTGACGCAAGCGGCGATTCAAACTCGGCAAGCTGGGCGTCGACAGCCGAACCGCCGCCGTCAGTCATGCCATTCGCCACGAGCTTGCTTGAACCATTTCAACCCGTCCGGCATGGGGTATAGGTCACCTGACCTATACCTCATGTTCATTGAATCAAAAGAAAATAGGTACGCTGGCCGATGCACTTCGACCAGGACAACGTCATCATGACTGTACCGTCCGAAACGGGTGCTCACGAACCTGACGTGTTGCAAGCCCTTCAGTCGCTCGGAGGTCAATCATGATAGACATCGTTCTTCTTGGCGTCATCATCGCTGTTCCGTCGCTGCTGGCACTGCTCGCCATCGATTATCTTGCCAGCTGGTTTCCCACACACAGATCGAACGACCATATGCTGGCGGCAGTCGGCATGTTCCGGGACTATTCAGGAAGCAAACCTGTCCATTCCGCCGATTCACGCACCGCGGATCGCGGGGAGACCGATGTTTCGGACATCGCGACTCGTCGCGTGTCCTGGCGAGCCGTCTCCGATTCCATCGATGACGCCGAACCCAACGATTCGTCGGTGATGGGCGCTCTCAGCGTACCTGGTGGCAAGACGGCGACCTGATCCGTCGCGCGTGTCATCCGTTACCCGTCTGTCGTTGGTTTGCCCTTACTGACGGCGCGTCAATCCATATGCGCCATCTCGCGGGGATCGGCCTTGATTTTGCGCATAGTACGGCCAACCGATTCCCGCGATCGTCGTCGGGGCAAACGCCGCACCTAACGCATGATGACGACCTCCAAGTTTCTGTCAGATTCTGAATCACAAGGCCTTTTATGGCGCGTCACATGGTGGGCGCGGTTGCCGGTTGATCGATTGCGGGAATCGAACCAGCACATAACGTTGCAAGGCGAGCACGATCACTGGTATACTACATCGGTTTGCTTACCTGATCGTGAGGTCTGATAACGCACGTGGCGAATACTCCTCCAGCAAAACAACCTGAATATCCAACGCCCTCGGGTCTTTTAAAGGCCGCGAGGGCGTCTTTTTGTGAGTATCTGGCGGTTGACGGGACATTCGGGAGGCGAACGCGATGGGCAAGAAAATAGTGTTACGGGGTGGTCGGGTGATCGATCCGGCCAATGGCATCGATGCGGTCGCCGATGTTCATGTTCGGGATGGCGTGATTGAGGAAGTATCCGACTCCGCTCACGCTCGCATCGATGCCAACACCGAGATTTACGATGCCAGTGGCAAGCTGGTGACGCCTGGGTGGATCGACATGCACGTCCATCTGCGTGATCCCGGATTTACTGAGAAGGAAACACTTGTCACTGGCGCCGAAGCGGCAGTGACGGGCGGATTCGGCACGGTTGCCTGTATGCCCAATACCAGCCCGGCGCTCGACTCGGTCGAGCTTGTCGAAGATGTGATCGCGCGATCCCGACGGGATGCGGCGTGCGCAATCCTTCCCATCGCGGCGATCACGACGGGCCGGAACGGCACGGCAACTGTCGATTTCGCGGCACTGGTCAGGGTCGGCGCTGTTGGCTTTTCGGATGACGGAGACACGACCGCCGACAGTGCGATCATGCGGGAGGCGCTCGAAGCGTCCCGGGAGCTCAGCGTTCCAATCATCGTTCACTGCGAGGACAAGGCTCTTGCGAATGGCGCGATGCACGAGGGCGAGGTTTCCCGTCGGCTTGGGATCAGCGGCATTCCCCCACAAGCCGAAGAGATCATCATCGCGCGGGATCTGATGTTGGCCGAGTTGACAGGTGGCTGGCTCCACGTCTGTCATGTGAGCACCGCGCGAGGCATCGACATGATCTCCCAGGCAAAGGCGCGTGGAGTCAAGGTGACCGCCGAAGTGATGCCGCACCACATTGTCATGAGCGACGAGTGGGTAGGCGGCAAGCGCGTGATGCACAACACCACGGCGCCAGATGGCCCCGATCTCGAACCCGCGCATCCTTACACCAAGGTTAATCCGCCGTTGCGTCCGGTCGCGGACACGGTGGGTTTGCTCAATGCCTTGAAGCAAGGCGCGTTCGACATTTTCGCGACGGATCACGCGCCACATGCTGACCCCGAGAAGACGGGCCAGACATTCGAGCATGCCGCCATGGGGATGTGCGGTATCGAGCTTGCCTTTCCCTGCACGCATGAGCTTGTGCGGGCGAGGCGCCTGACGTTGAGCGAGCTGGTGCGGTTGTGGACGCACGCCCCGGCTACGATTTTTGCGCTCGATCGTGGCACGCTCTCCCCCGGAGCGCCCGCTGACCTGGCGGTGTTCGATCCTGATTACTCCTGGGTCGTGTCCCGCGATACCATACGGAGCAAGAGTGTGAATACGCCGATGATCGGCATGACGGTACGCGGACGGGCGGAGCTGACACTTGTTGATGGAGAGGAGCGGTATCGTGCCTGAGCGATTTCGGCCCGCACACGATGCGGCGCTTGCGCTTGCCGATGGGCGCGTGTTCCGGGGCAAGGGATTTGGCGCTGGCACGGACGCGAGTGGCGAGGCGGTATTCACGACGACAATGACCGGTTACCAGGAAGTATGCACCGATCCTTCATTCCGAGGGCAGATCGTGTGCATGACCTATCCGCTGATCGGAAATTATGGCGTCAATGACGAGGATAACCAGTCGCGGAACCCATGGATTGCCGGGCTGATTGTGCGCGAGCTTGACCATCAGCCGTCCAACTGGCGCTCGACTGGTGAGATCGATGGATACCTGCGGAACGCCGGTATTCCGGGCATATCCGGAGTCGACACCCGCGCATTTACCCGGCACATCCGGTCAGTGGGCGACACAAGGGCAGTGCTGGTCCGGAATGCCGCCAATGCGAGTGATGAGGAGTTGTCTGACCGGGCACGCCACGCGCTGCTGCCGGGCGAGCAGGATGTGGTGGGTGAGGTGAAGGGGACCGACGCGCGGACGTTTGGAGATGGAGACGGCCCGCACATCGTGGTGATCGACTGTGGTGTCAAGCGAAACATCGTGCGATCACTGGTGAAGCGAGGCGCGCGAGTCACGGTGTTGCCATACGGGACGCCCTATGCGGAGGTGGTGGCACTTTCGCCGGACGGTGTTGTCGTCTCGCCAGGACCAGGCGATCCGGCGAACCTCAATGACGGTTTGGATGTCGTCGAGCATTTGCTTGCGGACAACCGACCGTACTTCGGCATCTGTCTCGGGCATCAGCTGCTGGCGCGGGCGATCGGCGCCAGGACATCGAAGTTGAAGTTTGGTCATCGTGGCGGGAATCATCCGGTACGAGATGAGGAAACCGGCCGGGTGTCGATTACCGCCCAGAATCACAGTTATCGAGTTGACGATGACACGATGCCAGCGCGAGACGGCTGGGTGGTTGCGCTTCGTAACCTGAACGACGGATCGATTGAGGGGATCCGGCATCATGATCGACCGGTGATGTCGGTGCAGTTTCATCCCGAGGCGGCGCCAGGGCCGGAGGACAATGGCTACCTGTTCGACCGGTTTCTCGAAACGGTGGCGCGTAGTGCGGCGAATGGCTAACCGGACGTTGATGCGTACGTGTCAGTTGTGGTGCTGAACAGACGTGCCCAGGCCTTGTCATTCTGAGCCGCGGGCGCATGCCCGCGAGTCGAAGAATCTCTATCCAAGAGGAGTCTGGACTCGAACATTGGAAGTCATGGCGATTGAGATCCTTCGACTCCGGCCTTCGGCCTTCGCTCAGTGGCGTGTCAGCCGTTATGTGTCATTGCGCAATTCACGTCCTGTCGGGCCTTGGTGCGCGGGAGCAATTGTGGCCGCTGCGCGACCACTGGGCGGACAACTCCCGCGGGAGGTCCGCCCCTACACCATCCCTGGTGTGTCATTTTGTGCTTGACGCGCCACTCAGGATGACAGATTGTGTGACACAGGGAATCCGCTCGGAAGGGAAACATCGGTAGCATGAATACACCCGAAAGTGTTTTGGTCATCGGGTCTGGGCCGATCATCATCGGTCAGGCGGCGGAGTTCGACTACGCCGGGACGCAGGCATGCCGCGCGCTGCGCGAGGAAGGTGTTCGCACGATCCTGGTGAACTCCAACCCGGCCACCATCATGACCGACGAGGATGTCGCGGATGCGGTTTATATCGAACCGCTGACCCCCGACGTGATTCGCCGGATCATTCAGCGGGAGCGCCCGGAAGGGCTGCTGCCGACCATTGGCGGTCAGACCGGATTGAACCTGGCGGTCAAGGTGGCCGACCTCGGTATCCTGGATGAGTACAACGTGCGCATGCTGGGCACGCCGGTGAAATCAATCCAGCAGGCCGAAGATCGGTCCCTGTTCAAACAGCTTCTCCTGGATATCGGGGAGCCAGCGATTCCAAGCGTGGTCGTCCACTCGGTGGCTGAGGCGAAGGCATTCATCTCGGAGGTGCCCCTGCCGCTGGTCATTCGACCGGCGTACACACTTGGCGGTACTGGCGGAGGTGTCGCGCACACGGAGGAAGAGCTCGAAGCGTTCGTGAATAGCGGCATTACCGCGAGCCCGATCGGGCAGGTGCTGTTGGAGCGGTCGTTACTGGGCTGGAAGGAGATCGAGTACGAGGTGATGCGTGACGGCGCGGACACCTGTATCACGATCTGCAACATGGAAAACATCGACCCGATGGGTGTGCACACTGGTGACAGCATCGTCGTGGCTCCTTCGCAGACGCTTTCTGATCGCGAGTACCAGATGCTGCGTACCTCGGCGCTCAACATCATCCGGGCGCTGAAAATCGAAGGCGGATGCAATGTGCAATACGCGCTCGATCCGGATTCAATGGAATACGGCGTGATCGAGGTCAATCCCCGCGTGAGTCGATCTTCGGCCTTGGCGTCGAAGGCGACGGGATATCCGATTGCGCGGCTGAGCGCGAAAATCGCGATCGGCAAGCGCCTGGACGAAATGACAAACGTGGTGACTGGCAAGACCACCGCCGCCTTCGAACCCGCGCTGGACTATGTGGTGGTCAAGATTCCGCGCTGGCCATTCGACAAGTTCCCACGGGCCGATCGCACGATCAGCACCCAAATGAAAGCCACCGGCGAAGTGATGGCGATTGACCGATCGTTTGAAGGAGCGATCCAGAAAGCGGTGCGCTCACTCGAAACGACGGGCAAGGACCTCGCCTGGGAGGATCCGGCGTGGGGCGGCGACGCAACGAAAATCGCCGAGCTGATACAGCGACCGAATGATTTGCGGCTCTGGGCGGTGATGGCGGCGTTGCGGCGAGACGTCCCGGTCGAAGAGATCCATGCCCTGAGCGCGATCGACGAGTGGTTCCTGTGGAAGCTGGAAGGGCTCGTCAAGCAGGAACGAGAGCTATCGACGTCAACGCTCTCCGATGAGCTGCTTTGGACGGCAAAGCGGGCGGGGTTCTCGGACGTGCAGATCGGGGCGCTGACGGGAGAATCGGACACGACCATCCGCGAGCGTCGCCGGTCGGTTGGGATGACACCGGTCTACAAGATGGTCGACACCTGCGCGGGCGAGTTCGAGGCGGCGACACCATATTTCTACTCAACGTATGAAGAGGAAGACGAAGCCGCTCCGCTCACCGGCGAACGGGCGATGGTGATCGGATCGGGTCCGATCCGCATCGGGCAAGGGATCGAGTTTGATTACTGCTCTGTGCAGGCGGCGGCGGCGCTGCACGAAGCCGGTGTCCAGTCGATCATGGTGAACTCCAATCCGGAGACCGTTTCAACCGATTTCGATGCATCGGACCGGTTGTATTTCGAGCCGCTGGACCGGGAAAGTGTTGAAGAAATCCTCTACCACGAAGCGGATGGCAAGGTTGAGAACTATCCACCGCTGGTGGTGCAGTTTGGCGGCCAGACGGCGATCAACCTGGCGGGGCCACTGAGCAAGGCCGGGGCGACGATCTGGGGAAGCTCGCTCGACTCGATCGACCTGGCGGAGGATCGGGAGCGGTTTGAGGCATTCCTGCGTGGGCTTGACATCCCTCAGCCCCGTGGAGCGGCCGTCACCTCGCTACGCGATGCGGAGCAGGTCGCGGCGCGGATCGGGTACCCCGTGCTGGTGCGGCCATCGTACGTGCTGGGCGGGCGGGCGATGGAGGTGGTTTATGGCGCGGACCAGCTTGCGCGCTACATCCGCAACCAGGCATCACTGACACCGGACCATCCGGTGCTGGTTGACAAATACCTGCTCGGCAAGGAAGTCGAGGTCGATGCCATATCAGACGAGGAGACCGTCCTGATCCCAGGCATCATGGAGCACATCGAGCGGGCGGGGGTACACTCGGGTGATTCGTTCGCGGTGTACCCCGGCGTGAACCTCTACCCCGCGGAGGTCGAGCAGATTGTGGACTACACAACCCGCATCGCGCTTGGCTTGAATGCGCGCGGGCTGATCAATATCCAGTATGTGATTCATGGCGGTCGCATCTTCGTGCTGGAGGTCAACCCGCGGTCCAGCCGGACGGTACCATTCCTCAGCAAGGCGACGGGTGTGCCGATGGTGAAGCTGGCGACGAACATTATGCTGGGCACGACGCTGGAGGAGCAGGGGTATGCCGGGGGATTGTGGCCACGGCAGCCACTGACCGCGGTGAAAGCGCCAGTCTTCTCGATGGCGAAGCTACGCGGTGTGGACACGCACCTCGGCCCAGAGATGAAGTCGACCGGTGAAGTCATGGGGATCGACCGGTCTTTCGACTCGGCCTTTTTCAAGGCGCTGATCTCGGCGGGTCTATCTCTGCCGCCAAAAGGCGCGATGCTGGTGACGATCGCCGACGAGGACAAGGCCGAAGCGGAGGACATGATCTCCTCGCTGGTGCGCATGGGGTATCGTCTTTATGCGACCGAAGGCACTGCCGCGATGATCGAGCGCGCGGGTATGCCTGTCCAGATGGTGACAAAGCGCATCGGGCATGGATCGCCCGACATGTTGGAGGTCATTCGGAACGGCATTGTGGATGGGGTAATCAACACACCCGGTCCGGCCGACAAGGAGATTCTGGACGGGCTCGAAATCCGGCGTGCGGCGGTGGAGCGAGGCATCCCGTGCATCTCGTCACTGGACACCGCCAAGACGGTTGTGGCCGCAATGGAGCATGCTGACGAAAGCTTCACGGTGGCGCCGATTCAGTCCTACCGGGAACCAGCGTTCGGGTATTGATCCGGAATGGAGGAGGCAGATGGCGCACATGGTGGAGCGAGCCAAAACCACCCGCGAATTTGTCGGCGAAATCATCCGGGTCGAGCCGGTGATGGGCGACGCCGTGCTCACAACATTTACCGCGCCGAAACGCGCCGTCGACGAAACACACCCGGGACAGTTCATCCAAATCCTGAGTCGTGATTCGACCTCGTATGACCCATTGTTGCGCCGGCCATATTCGGTGTACCGGGTGGATCGAGTGGCGCGGACAATGACGGTGCTGGCGCGGGCGTATGGACGCGGAAGCGGCTGGCTGATGCAACAGCCAGCTGGCGTCGCGCTGGATGTGATGGGACCGCTGGGTTCGCCATTCGTCGTGCGTCCGAAGTCGTTTCACCTGTTGATGGTGGCCGGTGGCGTCGGCGCGGCACCGATATTGATGTTGGCGGAGCAGGCGATCAGGGACGGGAAGCAGGTTACCTACCTGATGGGCGCCAACGATAGCGCCGGATTGTTGCCCGCGAGCGAGCTGCCGGAAGAAGTCGAATACGTGGTAGCGACGATGGATGGCAGCGCCGGCTACACCGGTTTCGTCACCGACCTGGTTCCGGACTATCTTCAATGGGCCGACCAGGTGTTCAGTTGCGGACCGGAGCCCATGTTCCGGTCGCTGCGAGCCGTGATTCACAAGCATCGGCTTGGTGATCGTCCGGATGTGCAGATGGCGGTGGAGCGCACCATGGCCTGTGGGATCGGGGCGTGCCTCGGTTGCATGGTTGAGACCAGGCGCGGAATGAAGACGGCGTGTGTCGATGGCCCCGTCTTCGAAATGGATGACATGCTGTGGGGATGACGCAAACGAGCCAACCAAATATGGAGGTTGATCTCGCACCTGGAAACCCGCGGGAGCTCGTGCTGCGGAACCCGGTGATTCCTGCCTCCGGTTGTTTCGGGTATGGCAAGGAATTTTCTGGTTTTGTCGATGTGCAACGACTGGGGGCATTCGTCAGCAAGGGCATAACGCCGAAGCCGCGAGCGGGGAACCCCATGCCGCGCATTGCTGAAACGCCGGCGGGAATGCTCAACGCCATCGGATTGCAGAATCCTGGCATCTCGGGATTCATTCGAACGTATCCGCCGATGTGGGAATCCTGGGATGTCCCGGCGATTGTGAATATCTCGGCGGAAAGCGTCGAGGATTTCGCGATGATGGCGCGGAAGCTGGATGACGTATCCGGAGTTGCGGCGATCGAAGTGAACATCTCGTGCCCGAATATCAGCGCGGGCGGTTTCTGCTTCGGCTGGGACGCGGCGATGTCGGCAGATGTCACCAGGGCGGTGCGGGCCGCGACGACGCTGCCGGTAATCGTGAAGCTGAGTCCGGGCGCGCTCGATGTTGTCGAGATTGCCCAGGCGGTCGAGGAGGAAGGCGCGGATGCGGTTTCGCTGATCAACACGCTGGTGGGGATGAGCATCGACACGGAGCGCCAGCAGCCGGTGCTGGCGAACATCACGGGCGGGCTTTCGGGTCCGGCGGTGCGGCCGGTGGCGCTGCGGATGGTGTATCAGGTCGCGGGGGCGGTTGATATTCCCGTGATCGGCATGGGCGGAATCGCGACTGTGCCCGATGCGATCCAGTTCTTCATGGCGGGGGCGAGCGCGATCCAGGTTGGGACGGCGGCATTCGCGCGGCCCCGCGTGCTGATGGAGCTCGTTGATGGCATACCTGGCTGGCTGGAGCGGCACGGGCATGCACAGCTTTCTGATATCGTCGGCGTGGCGAATCCTCGATTCCGGGGCGATTGGACCTTCGAGGAGGTCCAATGACAGGGCGGGGAGATAGATGATGAAATTCCTGTACGCGCTGTTGGTTCTTGTGCCGGTCGTGCTTGGCATGGAGGTGATGGGGATCGGTGGGCACACATCGATGTTCGTGCTCTCCGCACTCGCGCTCGTCCCGCTGGCGGCGGTGCTGGGACGCGCGACTGAAGAAGTCGCGGTGTACACCGGGCCGAAAATCGGGGGCCTGCTGAACGCCACGCTCGGCAACGCGGCAGAGCTGATCATCACGATCGTCGCGCTGCGCGAAGGGCTGGTGACGGTGGTGAAGGCGAGCATCGCGGGTTCAATCATCGGCAATGTCCTGCTGGTGCTTGGGGCGTCATTGCTGCTCGGCGGGTTGAAAAACGGTACTCAGAAATTCAATGCGCACATCGCCGGAGTCAACGCGTCGATCATGTCGCTCGCGATCCTGGCGATGATCATTCCGGCCGTCTTCGAGATCGGAAGCGCGGAACATGATCCGACGCATGAGGACATCATCGCGTTGAGCGATGGCACAGCGATTCTGCTGATCATCCTGTATGCGTTTTACCTGCTGTATACGGTGTTCAAGAGCGACGATGCAGAAACCACGCCATCATCGGAATCCGAGAGTGAGGCAACACATCACGCCGGAGGAGGCATGAGTATGCCAGTCGCGCTCGGGATCCTGGTCGGATCGACGGTGGCGATTGTCTTCATGAGCGAGATCCTGGTTGGTGTGATCGAGCCGACGACGAAGCAGTGGGGACTCACTGAGCTGTTCGTCGGTGTCATGCTGGTGCCGCTGGTCGGCAATGTCGCCGAACACCTGGTTGCCGTTCAGGTGGCGGTCAAGAACCAGATGGATCTTTCGATTGGGATCGCTGTTGGATCGGCATTACAGATTGCGTTGTTTGTCGCGCCGGTGCTGGTTTTGGTGAGCCAGTTTGTCGGTCCGGAGCCGATGTCACTTGTGTTCAACCAGTTCGAGCTCGTCGCGCTGGTGGCGGCGATCCTGATTACGGTGATGATTTCCATTGATGGCCGGTCAAACTGGCTGGAGGGTGTGGAGCTGATCGCGCTGTACGCGATTATCGGACTGGCATTCTTCATCGTGCCGTAGGGACGACAGGACTTCACCTGGATATCCGCGTGCCAGGGAGCACGCGCGGTGATCAGGCGGATGGCGTGGATATATCAGATGGCCAACGAAACAACCTGGCCATGTGACCATCTTGGGGCTTGACGAGGGTGATTTTCCCGAAACGACAGGGAAACGCTTAGATGGCCAATCAACAGGGGAACTTGACCGTCTTGGGGACTGGCATCGAAGTTGGCCAAGATGGCCAGATTGTGTGTATAGGGTCAGGTTGGACATGTTGGGGCCGGGGAGGACATTGACCGCGCATGAGAGACTGGCCATTGCGGTCCGGAGGGCGGTCAAGTTCCTCCCCTACAGGTATCGGGTAGGGCGATTGCCGATGTTGGCAACTGATATGGAGGGAACGTGACACAGACCGATCTGATGACGGAGCTCAAGGATATCGGGGCGCTGAAGACGGGCCACTTCCTGCTGGCTTCTGGGCGACACAGTGATGTCTATCTGGAAAAGTTCGATCTGCTGCGGAACCCGGTGGCGACCGAACGCGTGTGTTCGCGATTCGTCGAGGCGTTTCGCGATGTTGCTTTTGATGTGGTGGTGGGGCCAACCACTGGCGGTATCCTGCTCGCATTCGAGACGGCGAGGCAGATGCGGCTGCCGGCCGCCTACGCCGAGCGCGTGTCGGCGGGTGGTGATGCGAGGGAAATCCGGCGGAGCACGGTATTTCCCGAAGGGAGCCGCGTGCTTGTGCTGGATGACATCCTGACAACCGGCGGATCGGTGCGGGAGACACTTGTCGCGCTGGAGGTACATCCGGTGGTGGTGGTGGGAATTGGTGTATTGGTGGACCGCAGTGGCGGGGCGGTGACATTCGGGGAGGCGCCGTTGCGCCCGCTGGCACAGCAGAACGTCGAGTCGTGGGAACCGGCGGATTGCCCCATGTGCCAGCGCGATGAGCCGCTGGTCAAACCCGGCACGACCGTGACACAACCCGCGTCATAGCAGATCGTCGTTATCTTCCGGTGTGTCGTCGTGCCGTCCAGCGAGGTTGCCTCGCAGCCGAATCAGATCGTCCAGTCGCTGTTCGATCTGGTCGAGCGTATCTTCACGAGGGCGTTGCACATACTCATCGCGAAGCTCGATGAGCATTTGCGCAATCCGGGCGATGGTACGCACAGTCTGAACCTGGTCGTTTTCCCGACTCGACGCGGTGAAGCCACTCATGCTGTTCTCCATGCGACCGGCTGGTGTTCCCGTGCCGCTGCTCGCGGGACGCTTTGGTCAGGATAGCATGAATTCGGCTCACGACTGGGCCATTTCCAGTGGAACCTCGCCTAAGAGCAGTGCGTCAAGATCGTCTTCGGTGAGAATGGGTATGTTGAGGGACCGGGCCTTTTCCGCCTTGCTGCCCGCCGCCTCGCCGGCGATGACCGCGGAGCTCTTTTTCGACACGGACCCCGAAACATGCGCTCCGAGTTTTCGGAGCGCTTCTTCCGCTTCCATGCGCGTGTGACGCGCGAACCTGCCCGTCAGCACAAGTGTCTTGCCGAGTAGCGGTCGCGGCTGGGATTCGCCGGTGGTGTGCTCTCGCGTGCGAAGACCGGCCCTAGCGAACTTGTCGATCATGGCGCGATTTGGTGATTCACTGAAGAAATCCACAACGCTTTGCGCGACCGTGTCGCCGATTCCCGGTACAGCGGAGATATCGTCAAGAGACGCCGGGGCGAGCGCGTCGAGCGACCCGAACCGGTTTGCGAGCAGTGTCGCTGTCCGTTCTCCGATATGCCGGATGCCGAGCCCGTGGATCAGGCGCCACAAGGGTTGTTCCTTGCTTGATTCGACCGATTCGCGAAGATTGGCCGCGCTTTTTTCGCCCAGGCCCTCCAATGCGGCGACTTCGTCCCAGTTTAGGGCGTAGATGTCGGCGGCGTCCTGCAGCCATCCGAGATCAACAAACCGATCAGCCAGTCTCGATCCGAGACCGTCGATGTCCATCGCGGAGCGGCCCACGAAATGGTGGATGCGTTCACGAATCTGGGCTGGGCATGCGGCATTTGTGCAATACCGCATGGCCTCACCGGGTTCGCGATGCACCAGCTGGCCGCAGGATGGGCAATGCGTTGGCATCTCGTAGACTCGTTCATCGCCGGTTCGACGTTCCTCTGTCACGTTGACGATCTGCGGGATGACATCCCCGGCGCGCTGGACGATCACGGTATCGCCGATGCGGATGTCCTTGCGGGCGATTTCGTCTTCGTTGTGGAGGGTCGCCCGGCTGACGGTGACGCCCCCGATGTTGACTGGTTCGAGCACCGCAAGCGGATTCAATGTACCGGTGCGCCCGACCTGGATGGTGATGTCAAGGAGTTTGGTCGATTGCTGCACGGCTGGGAATTTGTAGGCGGTAGCCCAGCGGGGATCGCGAGCGACGTAGCCGATCTCCTCCTGCAGATCGAGATCGTTCACCTTGATCACCATGCCGTCGATCTCAAAATCGAGCGTGGCACGGCGATTGAGCCAGAACTCGCCTCGTTGCCAGACATCTTCGATCGTTTCATGGACCGCGGAGTCGAGCGAGGTGGCGAAACCAAATGCCTTCAGCATCTCCAGCGATTCCTGATGGGAAGAAAGGCGTGGACCGTCACCGTCAACGATATAGCCGACCTGATAGGCGAATAGCCGGAGCGGTCGCTGCGCCGTGATCCGGGTATCCTTCTGACGAATCGATCCGGCGGCGGCATTGCGCGGGTTCATGAAGAGCTTGTGGCCAGTATCCGCCATGCGCTCGTTCAGCGTCTCGAAGTCCGAGCGCCGCATGTATATCTCGCCGCGAACCTCGATCGTCCCTGGGATTTCGAATCGATCGTTTTCCCTGAGCCTGAGCGGTATCGATGGAATGGCGCGGATATTGGCGCTGATGTCATCGCCGGCGAACCCGTTGCCCCTGGTGGCGGCGAGATCGAACACGCCATTGCGATAGGTGATGGCGACGGCGAGACCATCGATTTTCGGCTCGGTGACCCACTCAAGCTGATCGACACCGGCGAAGCGCTTTGCCCGCTCAGCCCAGGAATTCAGCTCCCCTTCGTTGTAGACATTGCTGAGCGAGAGCATGGGACGCACATGCTGGACTTGCTGGAAGGTGGATTGTGCATCGGAGCCGACGCGCTGAGTGGGGGATTCCGGGGTGACCATCTCCGGGTGCTCCGCCTCAATTGCCTTGAGCTCGTTGAAGAGCGCGTCGTATTCGGCATCGGTGACAGACGGCGCGTCGAGCACATGATATTCGTAGTTAAACCGATCAATCAGCAGCCGCAGCTCGTCCAGCCGGCGTTGCGCCTCTTCCGTCATTTCCCCGTACTCCTTTTGTCCGTCAGTCACAAATACGCTATAACCGGACCACGTCCCCGCGAATGCGCGCGTGACAGGAAAGCACGACGCTCGGGACGACCTGCTTCATCATGCTCCGCAACCTCTCCAGATTGCTCACTTGAGTCTGCCCTATGCCTCCATTTGATGCCACATCAACAGCGCAGTCACCGGATCTCAACCGGTACGAGGCTTTGTGCGAGCGGGCGACGAGCTTTC
>Ga0209176_10000149_pt1 | contig 17849 bp, 21 predicted proteins | sample NGEPer11B_FD_184511 | JGI IMG/M metagenome (GOLD analysis project Ga0209176, IMG submission 184511) | Arctic peat soil microbial communities from the Barrow Environmental Observatory site, Barrow, Alaska, USA - NGEE Permafrost305-11B... | ecosystem: Environmental > Terrestrial > Soil > Wetlands...
ATGGGAATCATTGCGGGGATCGCCCTGCGTGATCTCGTGGTCGCGCGCCAGGTGGTTCCCATGCCAGAGCCCATGCCGGAAGTCTCACAACCCTGAGCGGTCGGTGAATTCCTCCATGCAATGTGACACGCCATGTCATCGGACGCCGATTAGCTCACCTGCTCCAGTGTGATCAGCGTACCGCCCGCGTCAGTCGGAAGGAAGACGGTGTTGTTCTCCGCCCAGGTGGGTGGGGTTTGAAACCAGTCGATGAACGGCTCGTCCGGCGTTCCTGTCACGGGAAACGACGTGCCTGTTTCGAGATCGAGCACGTAGAGGACGGTAGCCGGATCCCGGTCGCCGTGGATTCATGGTGTTGGTCCTTGTTCGCGTGAACCACTGTTCAGGATGTTCGCTCCTCGGGTGTTTGCGCGGTAATTCCCGCCGTGCCGGTGCCGACGATGAGGGCAAGCATCCCGATTGCCGGCATCAATCGACTTTGCATTCGCTTGCTCCTGTTCAAAGATACCGCTTCGTGACATCATTCGACTTCATCAAGACCCCGCCTGAAACTGCTGCTGCTGAGCCGTGATATAGCTTAGGATATCCCGAATATCCTGATCGGACAGCTCGTCATCGAACCCTGGCATGGCGGTGCCCTGCTTGCCATTCCTGATCCAGTAGACGAGGTCTTCCGTCGAATGCACCATGGTATGCGGCTGCGAGAAGTCGGCCGGAGGGGGCTCCATGCCTGCGCTCTCCGGCCCCGAGCCGCGCAGCTCCGCGCCGTGGCAGGACAGGCAGTTGGCCGCATAGATCGCTTCGCCGCGCTCGACCATCGCCGCGTCGCTCGGGTTGATGACAGCGTACGGTCCAACCCCCGCCAGCACGGGATCAACACGAGCCTGCAACAGCAAGACGATGCCAAGCACCAGCGCGGCGAATCCCATGCCGCCGCTCTCCTTGCGCAGCGCGCTTCGGCCCGCGTAGACGCCCAGGACCATCCCGCCAACGCCAACGATCACGAGCAGCAACCCCAGCACGCCACCCGGCGTCTCGAACCGCCACGGCTCACCGGGCACATCGACCTCCGGAGCCGTGGTCCTGATCGCCTGCTCGGCAACGGCCTGGATCGGCGCCGCTCCCTGCTCCCGCAAGATGAGCGTGATCTCCCAGTCGCCAGCGATGCTGAGCTCGCTCCCATGGTACTCGAAGGCGCTTCCCGAAACGTGCGATAACTGGATTTCGCTCGTGCCCAGGTTCTCCTGTTCGGGAATCGTCAATCGTAGGAGCGCTTCTGTCTCCGGTGCAAGAAGATTCTCACTCACTTCCAGCCGGAAATGATTGACGCCAACGGTGCCGGGCGCCAGCGATAGCTCAGCCTGGCCGTCTTCCAGCTCGAACGGGACCGAGATCTGCTGCGCTCGCACGGCCATCACGTCGCGCGCCGGTTGCAGGCTGGTCATCCGCCCGACGGCGACCAGCGCGGCGAGCACCAGCACGGCTTCAGCGGCGACAGTCCAGCGCAGCCGCTTGCTCCAGATCGGCCCACCGGGAGGTGACCGCCGGATGACCCGGCGTTGGATCACGAGCAGGTTGGTCGCCGCAAGGATGAGCGCACCGGCGAGCAAGCCCAACTTGATGATGAGGGATTGGCCATAGTCGGTCGAGCGGAGCGCTTCTAGATTGCCGACGTGCAGCCACCCCGCATAGAAGCCAGTCAATCCCAGCGCCGCCCAGCTCACCAGTCCGAGCACCGAGAATCGCGGTATGGCGGCCACCAGGATCGACCGCCGTTGCTCCGGCGACGCGCTCCGCAACACGGGAAAGAGCACGAATGTCAGGATGAGCAGACCGCCAAACCAGACGGACGCGGCGAACAAATGGATCACATCGGCGACGATCGCGACCGCGCGCCCGACCGTCAGGGCGGAGGCATGGGCAACCAGGCTGAACGGTATCGGAAGCACGAGGCACACGACCCACGCCGCGAACCAGGTAGAGGGACGCTCACCGGGGAACCACCAGGCACAGGCCGAGAGAATCAGCCCGGTCAACAGGATCAGCACAATACGATAAAGCCAAAGCTCGCCGTAGCGGGTTTGGCCAACGGTGTTGAGGATCTTTTCAATCAGGGTACCATCTGGCAATGTCATGGCTTGCACGACAAGCGCGAAGACTGACCCGGTGATCGCAAGCAGCAGCGCCGCAAGCGTGAATCGCTGTATGCGCGGCACGACCTCGGGAGCGGAACGCCACACCGGGCCGAGCGCGGGCCGGACGATCATGGTCCAAACGGGCCAGGCGGCGAGCAGCGCCGCGAGCCCGACCAGCGCGGCCCAGCGAGAGGCGGTCTTGAGCCACTGCGGGGGACCGCCGAGGTCCTGGCCAGCCGATGGAATCACGACCGGCGCGACATCGGCGTCAGAGCCGACGGTGAAGGCGAAGTAGTTCTGGGCGGTATGCCCATCAGCCTTCGAGAGGGTGCGCCACAGCACGGAGTAGGCGCCATCAGGCAGGGCAGATGGCAGCCCGAGCACCATGATGTACTCGTCGTCGCCAGCTTCCAGCGTCGTCCCCTGAACTTCGTTGCCCTGGCTGTCGAAGAGCCGCAATTGGCTGTAGGACCGCTCCAGTGGCTCGGTAAAGCGCGCGGTGACCTGACCGGGAGCCTCGGCGACGATATCGCCAGTCGCCGGTGTGCTGCTCTCCAGCGCAGCGTGCGCAGCCGCATCCGCGGTAACGATCACAACCAGCAGCGCCGCCAGGACTGCTCCTGGCAGCAACCTGTAGCCCCGGCCCTCGGTGGCCGGAGAGCGGACGCAACGCGTTCGCAATGGGAGGAGAAAATCACCTGCCCATTGGAACGTACAGTGGAGCTCCGACAATCGGGACGAAAGAAATGACATGCCATGTCCTTCGGGCGCGGATCAGCGCGGTTAAGGCACGCCTACCTGCTTTCAATGGAGGTACGTATGCGACACGCGCCTGTATCTGTCTCACCAGTGGCAGGTGGACAGGCGCCAGTGTTGGGTATGAGAACGGTCGAGCACGGTCAGGCAACGCCACGCTGCCGCATGGTGACACGGTTTCCATGCCCCATGCGACAACGCAACGTTGTGCGGCGTCTGACCGCTACCTGGTCCGCACGCCTGCCTGCCGGTTTAAACGCGCATGTCCCCGGCGGATTGCGAGACCAACCCCGCCAAGCACCAGCACGGCGCCAACCAGCGCGGGCATGGCAACCTCGCGCACGGCGCTGCCTTCCTCTTCCGATGGGAAGGTGTAGTCGCTGCGCGGCGCGACCGAATCGAAACCCTCCGGAGACGAGGTAAAGCTCTCCTCGATCTCCGCCTCCCCGATCTGCCCCGTGAAGACGAAGGTGTAGTCACCTGGCTGGGTCGGGATGAAGGTCGAGGTGTAGACGCCTGGCTCGTCGAACGACGGTATCAAGGTGGCTTCCCGGGTTTGGTCACCATAAAGAACCTTCGCCTGAAGCGTGCCGGCAAGCCCTTCCACTGGCTCGCCGCCTTTTGTGACGCTGAGCCAGATACCGTTGACCTCGTCCTCGATGGCGGGCTCGTTCGCGAAGCCGACCACGAACTCGTAGTCGTTTGCGACGGTACGCGATTCGTGCGCCGATGCGCTGAGCGGCATCGCCAACACAATGAGGGCAAGCAACGCCATGACGGCGGGTAGCAAGAACTGGCACGTGCGTGACACGCGAAATGCGGTGAAAATCATTGATCGTGCTCCTTGCACTGATGTGACTCTATCGGTGTGGTGTCAGCAAGGAGTGAGGCGCGGCGGAGGGGGCTCCAGAATATGCGGGATACCGGTGAGACGCCGGACACTGGCCCATTGGGAACGGCCCACAACGTCTGCCAGCAGCAAGGCGATCAGGACGCCGAGCGCGGCAAGTTCGGTGGCGTGCTGGATCGGCATGGTTGTCGTCACCGGCTCGGCGTTGTCCGGCTGCTGGGTAACGGGCGCATCCCCAAGGATGACTGCATCACCGTCCGGGGCGTGCAGATGTGGCAACTCCAGGGCGTGCGCAAAGGCGTTGGTCGCCTTGTGACCTGCCAGATCGTGAACGTCGAGGGCGATCGCGTCTTGTTGCTGTTCGACCTCGCCATCCTGATGATGGTGGGACCGCCCCATGGCAGCGTCGATCCAGATTTGGAATATGGTGTGGGTATGTGCGGAATAGGCGCCGGCGCGATAGTTGACCGGCATCAGCAACGTCAACCCGGCCACGAAGGCGAGCACCACGGCAGAGACGCGCGGCATGCCCGGTGACCGTTGGTGGTGTCGTGTGTTCTGCCCGATGAGCTGCCGCATCGTGATTCCTGATGAAGCGGAGAGCTGCCCCGCGTGCTGTGGCGCGTCGGATTCTCCTCCGCCACCTATTATAGTTATGGTCACAGGGCAGGCGTCAAGATATGATGCCGTAAACAGGTATCCGGCGGAAAACATTCACAATCATTGTCGCTCACGGTATGTACTGGCGGCGCCACCGGTTCCGGCTCCTGCGCTTCTTCGATTGCCGGGCGTTCGATCCGCCGCCGCGGTGACGCCAGCTCGTTGCGGATCTCGCCACATCGTACCCCATCCGCTGCTCCAACCCGCCCCGCGCAATCCGCCCGAACCGGGTGGTACGATGAGGGCCAGGTTTTGCGAGCCAGGCTGACCACTGCGTGTCGTGTTTGGCGGCAATACCGGGCTGATCCGGAGGGCTTCCGACATGCAAACCATCCAACTGACCGTGGAACCCGATGGTCGTGTCGTTTTTCCCGGCACGCAACCGGGCCAGACCGTCAACGAGGAAGGAGGACATCCATGACGCGAACCCTGCAGTTGACCGTTGGACCAGATGGCCGTGTCGCTGTTCCCGGCGCCAGGCCAGGCGAGACCATCACCGTGGAGATCAGCGACGCTTCCGATACACCGGAACGCCTGACGCTTGCCACGGCACGAACGGACGAAGAGCGCGATGCTGTAATCGCTGAAATCAAGCGCCTGGCTCGGAACCTGCGACAAGAGCTCGGTGAGGAAGGCGTACAGCGTGCGATCAATCATGGTGACTGGCTCTACGACGAGGACGGCTTGCCGAAGTGATCGGCAGGCGAGGAAGGAGGATAGTCATGATGCGAACCATTCATGTGACCGTGGAACCCGATGGCCGTGTCACCATTCCCGGCACACGGCCGGGAGAAACGCTTGCCATTCAGATCAAGCAGCACCCGGTGACGCCGGAACATCTGACATTGGCGACTGCCCGTACCGACGAAGAGCGTGATGCCGTCGCCGCCAGAATTTTGCGCCGTGCTCGGGAGCTCCGTGCCGAAGCTGGTATTGACGATGATGAGCGGCTCTCCCTCACCCACGGCGACCTCCTTCACGGCGAGGATGGGTTGCCGAGGTGATCGTGGACACATCCGCGCTCGTCGCGATCGCTTTTGGCGAGCCGGATGCCCAGCGCCTCGTCGCGATCCTGCATGCCGATCCGACACCACGCATCTCCGCCGCCAACATGCTGGAAACATACGTGGTCATCGACGGGCGTCGCGGTGCACAGGCGGCGACGGTCATTGAGGAGTCGGTGACACCCATTGGCCTCATCATCGAGCCTGTGACTGAAGCTCATGTCGACATCGCGCGCAACGCCTATCGACGATTTGGCAAAGGCAGCGGCCACCCGGCGCAGCTGAACTACGGCGACTGCTTCGCGTACTCACTCGCCCGCTTCCTGGACGAGCCGCTGCTCTTTGTCGGGAACGACTTCTCGCACACCGACATCACGCCGGCCTTGTAGCTGCCCAAGCGTCGATAGCTAGGCAACTTGATGCACGTGTGGCGTCACATCGTTCCGAATCGATTCTCCGCTCTCCCGCTCCGCCTTCTTCAGCTCGAAGTTCTTCTGCAAGTTGAGCCAGTACTCCGGTGTGGTCCCCATCCAGTGCGCAAGGCGCAGGGCGGTATCCGCGGTGATCCCCCTCTCACCGTTGATGATCTGGGAGATCCGATTCTTCGGCACGTTCAATGTCCGGGCAAGCGCCGCCTGAGACATGCCAAGCTCCTCCAGGTCGATCCGGAGATGCTCGCCGGGATGAATGTGTGGGCGCGACATTATTGTGCATCCTTTCATCGTCCGGCTCACAGTCCAGCACCGCTCAGGAATCGCTGCCGGTGTGATCGGGCAGCGCGATGGGCTCGGCAAGCCCGAATTCAGATTAGTGTCGATGATGATCATGCATCTGTACATTGGCCGCAACAGGACTTTGTGACACGAGACACGCCGCTCGCCCCTCCGCTGAATCAAGTGAGCATTCTGTGGTGTCGCTGCCGACACGCTTTTGCTCGGGTTGCAGGGTGGCGTGTGCAATGCCGAACCGATCCCGCATTATCGTCGTCAGTTCGATCAGCACGTCACGCCACGCACGCTGGCCCGTGACTTCGACGTGGCCGCTCATGGCGATCAACCCCGAGGTGACGGTCCATACATGCAGATCGTGCATACCAACAACCCCATCAACCTCGGCCATGGCCTGCTGGACATCGCGCGGTCTGATCGTGCCTGGGGTCGCCTCCAGGAGCACCTCGACCGACTCACGCAGCAACCGCCATGAACTCCACAGGATGAGCAGTCCAATGCCGGCGGACAGGATTGGGTCAGCCAGATACCAACCCGTGGCCAGCATCACCAGCGCAGCAACGATAGCCCCGACGGAGCCGAGCATGTCGCCGACGACATGGAGAAAGGCGCCTCGGACGTTGAGACTCTCCTTATGCCCACCACCGCGCATCAGGACCCATGCAGAGGCAACATTCGCCAGAAGTCCAAGCACGGCCACGACGAGCATCGGCGCGCTGTTGACCTCAGGGGGATCGCCAATCCGTTGAAACGCTTCCCAAAAGATATAGAAGGAGATGGCCACGAGGGTTGCCGCGTTGACCAATGCCGCGAGGACTTCCACTCGATAAAAGCCAAACGAGCGCTCGGCCGTGGGCGGGCGCCGCGCCAGCCACACCGCAAAGAGCGAAAGGCCCAAGGCCGCCACATCAGTGGCCATGTGTCCGGCATCCGCCAGGAGTGCCAGTGAGTTGGTGAGAATGCCTCCAATTACCTCGGCCACGAGGAAGGTAGAGGTGATCGCTAACGCGATCGCCAGCGGGCGGCGGTTGACCCGTTCGGTGTGGTGCTCCGTATTCTCGTGCTCGGTGTGATCATGCATCGCAGTCTCCCTTCATCGATTCAAGATCATAGATAACGAACCACCAATGACCGTCATGGCTACGGGTCAGCTGAGGCACGAGGCTCCTCGATCATGACCGGCTCGTTGAAGTCGGAGTACTCCCATACCATATAGTGCTGTTGAGCCACCATCGCCACCCGGTAGACATTGTCGCTCTCCGTGCCCACCCACCACGCAAACCATGCTTCCGTCTGGCTCGATTGCTCGGGCGTATGGAAGGTGACGATCTGAACCGGCTCGCCGTTGATCTCCGTCGTGGCACCGAGCTGAAAGTCCTCGGCCCCCTTGTAGATACTGCCCCATTCAGAGGGGAGGCTTGCTCGGGTGGGCGGCGCCTCCAGCCAACTGCCATCTGGACCGCGTTTCCACCCCTGGTCACCGATCGTCACGCTGTAGGAAGAGACGAATTGGGGCGGTGCGGGTGGCTCACCACTGACTGATGGTGCGAATCCGGCCGCATAGGTAACCACGATGACGTGGGCGGGTGGTTGGTCCTCTCCACCCGTGCTAACGACGCGTTCGACCATGACGAGCGCATCCGATCCAGAGGCGATGCGCTCCAGCGCGCGTACGGAACTCCACGATGTCATCGTCTGAAGTCCACGGTCAAAGACAGCGCGTGCTTCAGGTAACGACTCCGGATCAGGAGGTGCATCAAACCCGTTGACGTTGGGATCCGGAAGCAGAAGATACATGCGGGCCTGCGTGTCCTCCTGGTCCTCGCGCTCGATGGTGGCGGTGATGCTCCACCAGCCATCGAGGCTCAGCGCCAAGCCCTCAATGGTATAGGTCGAGGAGCTCGGGTCGGACAGGGGCACGTCGACCCCGCGATTCACCGTACCCTGGTCAAGGCTCCTGAAATCGAGGGTGACCGTGGGGAGTGGTTTGGCGGGAAGTGGATTGCCTTGGGGATCGGTCACTTGCAGGCTCAGTGTATTTTCGCCCGGTGCAGCCGGGTCGATAGCCAGGTGGACGACATCGCTCATGACGCCATCAGCGGTGTTGGCTGGAGCCGTCAGAATGACCTCATCCAGCGGAGCGGTCTCGATTGCCGGTGGCGCGGAGAGGGCCAGCGCGGAGCCGCCTAAGACCACTGCTAATACCACGATGCCCTCGATGCGGACAGTCTGGCCAACCCTCGCACCCACGCGAGTTGTGGCCGCGCCCACTGCTTTGGCGATTACCGCACGGTGGTAGATCGCCAGCCCGAGCGGCACAACCAGGATGAGGAGCTTCACGAGCAGCACGTAGCCATAGTTGGAGGTCCAGAGCGTCGCGAATGCCTCGGGCGTGAACCCGTACTCGTTGATCCCCGCCACAAGCGGAAACATAAACCCAGTATTGACGAGTCCGGTCACCAGGGCAATCGCGAAGAGCGGCAACGCGATCGTCGAGAAGCGTCTGAGCGGTGCCAGCGCGTTGGTTTCTACCGTGGTTGTTTTGTGGAACGGCCACCACAGCGCGAGATGCACGAGACCACCGGTCCAGAGCGCGACGGAGACTTGATGAACGACATTCGACAGGGTCGCCGCCGCCTGCCATGTTTCTCGACCAGCGGCGTGGCTGGTCAGAGACAACCCAGCGAGCGCAAGCAGGCTAATTGCTGCACCGCTCAGCGCGATAATCCGAGGCATGGGCCCGCGTAAGGCAAAGGCGAGCACCGCCAGACCAGCGGTGATTCCCAGACACACCGGCCGGAACCACCAGGCCGCGGGCAGGCCGTCGATAGCGGAGGTGAGGTCAAGATCGACAGTCTCGGGCGGATACAGTGTCTGGAGGACCGGTTCGGCGATGGAAGCGAGGAGGGCCACCACTGCGCCGGCGAGGATGAGCCGGGCGCGAAGATGAACGTAGCGGGCTGGCTGATCAGTGCCTCGAAGAACAACCTGGCCGAAGAGGAAGCCCGCTCCAGCGACCGCGATGCCCACAAAAGTGATCCAGCGGGTCGCCACGGCCCACGGCGCCGGCGTTTCTCCTTCAGTGCTGGCAATACCTGGTGGCAGACCGCCACCGACCCGGAAGGCGTAGGTGCCGCTCAAAATGTGGCCATCGGTGACCGAGCGCACGGTCCAGGCGACCGTGTAGGTTCCGGTGTCCAACCCACCGATCTCGGCCGTCACGGTACGGGGATCACCGTCCGCGCCCACCGGCAGCACGCGAACGCTCTGCGGCTCCCCCGCCTCGTTGAAGAGTTGGAGCGACGGCGCCGGATCGGCGGCCGCGACCTCGCCGGTGAAGACGAGCTGGAGTCGGTCGGGTGCAGCAACGACCAGGCCGTCGGCAGGCGGCTCAGCCCGCTCCAACTCGGTGTGCGCACTCGTCCCAGGCGTTCCCGCAATTGCTGCGAGCAGGAACCCGAGGAGCAGCCACAGACCGAGACGATGACGATGGGTACGGCGGGTAAAGATGAGATTCACGCTATTCGACCCTGAGGGTGCCTTCCATCCCCGCCTCGCGGTGACCGGGTACCGAGCAGTAGTAGGTGTAGTCACCGGCGCGGAGATTAAGCGTCAATGTCGTGCGTTCGTCGCTACCGATTAACGGCGTGCCAACGTCCGTTTCCTCGAGGGTGAAGTCGTGCCGAAGGATGCCTTGATTCACCACGACGATCTCCACATCCGTGTCCGCCGGAATGCTCAGTTCAGCCGGCTCGAAGTCGAATTCAGTCGCTGTCACGGTCACGTCGTTTCCACCACCGGCCGCCGGTGTTGCTCCCGGGGTTGCCGCGGGCGTCGCCCCCGGTGTGGCCTGGGCAGCAGGGCTGGCGACCGGCGTGCCATCGTGGTCTTCACCCTCGTGGGCAAGCACCGCTCGTAGTCCAAGTGCCGTCCCGGTTACACCGAAGGCCAGACCCGCGGCGAGAAGTTTTCGTCGATCGAATTGCGTGTGCGCCATGTGTGGTTCTCCTAAAGTTCATCGGCCTCCCGGTCGCACCGGGGAGCACTCGGTTACCGCCGGGTATGCCCGTGCGGCTGCGCTAATCCGCTGACCCATGTTCCGTCGCGCCTGTTTCCTCGCCGGACGACTCGCCCAGGATTATCTCGCCGTAAGCGACAGCCGTCTCGGTCGTCATCTGCTTGAGAACCACGGCCCGGACGATGCCGTCTCGGTCGATGAAGACATGTGTCGGGAAGTTGCGAATCTCCCAGGTAGCGGCAGTTTCGAACAGATCGGGAAAGGCCCCCGGATCGGCCACCGCGGTCAGGTAGTTGGGGTCGACCGTGATTGGGAAGGTGGTGCCGACCCGCTCGGCATAGGCGACCGAATCCCTAGGATCCTCCTTCATTGACGCGCCGATCATGACCAGTCCACGCGGTTCCAGCTCTTCCCATGCCGCCTGGAGGTCTGGCATCTCGGCGCGACACGGTGGGCACCACGACCCCCAGAAGTTGAGCCAGACCGGTTGGCCCTTGAGCTCGGACAATCGAAAAACCTCACCGTCGGCGTAGAGGGTCATGAACTCCGGGGCCGGCTCACCGACCTTGGGCAGGAGGCTGCTGTTGACGCCGCCGTTGCCGAGGTCGCCGGCACCCTGTTCCCGAGCGATCCACACTGATGCGGCAATGATGACGACCGCGACGACGGCAACGGTCATGATCTGCTGCAGCCGGCTTTGCCCCACGCCTTCCTTGCCCACGTTAGGTTGTGAAGCCGCTGTACTGGATACCGGCGTACTCATGGTTCTCAGTTCCTCCAACGGACGACTATAGCGTCGGCTCGTACGGAAGCCAAGGGGCCATCCGGACGATCTCGATAAAGATTTGTTCGAAGATGCCAAGCACCATGATCGCGCCAACCCCGATCATGACGGCACCACTCACGGTGGTGACCATTCCCATCCGACTATTGAGCGAGCGGGTGATCCCTGGAGCCGTGCCCACGGCGAACGCGGCCAGCAGGTAGGGGATGGCCATGCCCAGTGAGTAGCTGGTCAGAAGCAACGTGGCCTGCTCGATGCTCTGTTGGCCAGCGGCCATGGTCAGGATCGCGCCGAGAATCGGACCGACACAGGGGGACCAGCCCGCGCCAAACGAGAGACCAACCAGGAATGACGATGGGAGCGAGCCAGGTGTCCCGCTGGAAAGATCTGGCCGTCGTGTTCGATTGAGGAATGGAACGGAAATCCAGCCGAGCTGCTGAAGTCCGAGCAGGACGAGCAGCACGCCACCGATGCGGACCATCCAGAATCGGTTCTGCGCGATGAATTCCAGCGATCCCGCGAAGGCGCCGACGGCACCCAGCGCGGCTCCCAGGGCGATGAAAACCAGCGAAAAGCCCGCCACGTAGGCGGCGGCGTGCCGCAGCATGACGCCTCGTGCCCGCATACCGCTCTGTCCCGCCGAACTGCTGGTGACATGGGCGAGGAAGATCGGGATCAGCGGCAGGCAGCAGGGGGACGTGATGGAAAAGACCCCGGCGATGAACGCGGTGAGCAGGGTGACTTCCGTCATTGCCCGGGCCGCTCTACATGATCGTCATCAGGAGCGTGATCGTGCATGGATGACATCTCTTCCCTCTACACGCTTACATATCCTCAGGAGGATAAGGTGTGGGCGTCGCCATCTCGATTTGATCGGCGTAGTAGGTGTCAACCGCGGCGCGAATGGAGCGCGGCGTCATTCCCTGGTCCAATCCTTCGATCACGGCACGCGTGACCCCAAGACAGACGCCTCAAGTGGGAGCCATCGGATCGAACGTAACGAACCCATCGGGATACACCGCCTCCACGTAGCAGTCACGGTTGTTACGGTGCCCGTCCTGTAAATGGCACCCGCAAAAGCAGGGCATATAGCGCATGATGGGGCCGTTTTCCACTTGGAAGGCATAGAGGCGTTGAATCTCCGGACCAGCGGCCGTGACGAACTCCGGCCACGTCACCTGCGCCAGATCGCCATTGGGCTCATCGGCCGGCTCGAACTCCGCAAACCGGGCGGCAAAGCCGGTCGGTGTAGCGGGACTGTTCGTCGCCTCGGTATTGGAGGCGGTCTGTTGGCCTGTTCCTCCACAGGCGGTGAGAACCGCACCCGCAGAGGTAAGGCCAAGGGCACTCACCATCCAGCGGCGCGATCGAAGGGAAGATGGGGGTTGGTTCATGTGAGCCATGCTCCTTGCTTGGTATGTCAACCCTAACCACCTGAGCATGATTAGGGAACGATCTCGACTGGGGTATACATCGGTGTCCAGGCATACAGCGCTGAAGCGATGCCCATCGGCAGGTTCACGCAGCCGTGGCTCATCACCGCCCCGAAATTGTTGTGCCAGTAGGTGCCGTGAAACGCGTGGCCAACGGTGGTGAAATACATCACGTCCGGCACGTCGGCCACGTCGTAGTACTCACCGCCGATCAATCCATCCATGTCCTGGATCTCCACCTTTTTGCTGATGGAGAACATACCTGTCGGGGTGTCGAAGCCGGGCCTGCCGGTGCTGACCAGCGAGGTCAGGTACACGCTATCGCCTTCGTACGCCCACATCCGCTGCTGGCTGATGGACACGACGATCGACTTCGATGTGCCCGGAACTGGACCCGGACCATAAGGATCGGAGACGACCTCCGGTTCCGGCGGCGGCACGAAGAGCTCTTCGCTGTACGTTGGGATGTCGCCCTGCGCCACTGGCTCCCGCGGGAGCTGGTACTTCTGCGCCAGCATATCGCCCACCGGCGCCATCCAGGCGTCCTGACCGTTCTTCCAGGCAAGCTGGCCGCGCGCGAACACCTGGTAGGTGATGCCATCGATGACGTACTCCTCGGTCAGGGGATTGCCGAGATAGGACGCTTCCCCGGTGGATTCCCAGAAGTCACGGAAGCCATACCGAACCGTGTGCCCGGTCGCTGCCACGTAACGGACGCTGTCAATGGTGACGGCGGACTCGTCGACAGGCATCCACGCGCTGGCGATGGTTGTGGCGATCGCGGCGGACTTGCCGCTTTCGGTATTGCCGGTGGACGTGAAGGACGCCACGGAGCGCTGCAGGCTGAACGGGCGGAGCTCCTCGCCGATGTTACCGAGCGCAAAGGTATTCCCGTCGGCATTGCCATTCGGGTAGTACTCGAAGCGAGCGTATTGCAGATACTGGACGATGGCGCCGTCGGCCTGGGTGATCTCCGGGGTGACCGGATACCCATACATCGATGCGCCGCCGCCATCGCGCCATTGGTTCAGGAAAACCCGGTCGAGCATGTGTCCGGTTTGGGGCATGTACACCGTCTGGGGAGGGGACCACCCGCTTTGTGCCGCAGATGGTTGGGTGCTACCGCCAAAGATCACAAGAGGTACCAGCAGGGTCACGATGATGGACACGATCATTGCGCGGGAGACTCGGTGCAGGTCAATGTTGGTTCTATCCGGTCGTTTCAATACTATTGTGGTCAAGGCGATGTAACCTTTCGTCACCTGATGTGCGTAGAGCGGCACACAGTTATCTGTCCACGACCCAAGGGCCGCGGTGCGCGTAGGCAAAGGTGACGATCGGCCTAAATCAGAAATACTTGCAGCAAGGCTCGACGTACTCCAGCGGACAGAGGTGGGGCTCCGTCAAAATCCGCCGGGGACGTGTGGACAGGAAAAGAGATGTGGGGCTCGGAATCGCCACTGAGGGACGATGAGGCCGGACCATACTGAACGGACACGAGCGAGGCGTCAAGGTCAAGGTCGCACTGCAAGTCTGCCGGGGAGGCTGGAACGAACAGGGCAACGGCTTCATTCTGAAGGGGAGCGCCCAGCGATTGGGCATTGCCCGCCATGGCGGCGTCGTGACTGAGAACAGCGATGGCAAATAGGATACACACCAACGGCCAGTACGGTCGTGCTCTCGCCTTCCACATTGTGCGTGCCCACGGTGCCATCGCAGCAGATGCCCTTCAGGTCGGTTACCAAAACTACTGGTGGTATGGTACCAACTTCGCCGATACGGTGCCAAAGCATCCGGCACTCATGCATGTACTGGATGTCTATCGTGGATCACAATGACAGATGAGTCTGCGCGTTCGATGAGCCGCTCAGGACCTGGTATTCGATGTCATCATGATTAGGATTCACTTCTCCGGCGGATAAGGAAAAACACCGCGAAGCCTATACTATGACACCGCTCTCGCATCATGCAGATCACGTCGGGCGTCGGCGATGATCGACCAGGACGAGTAGAGGAACAGCCCCGCAATCACCAACGCGACCACGAAGTCCGGCCACGCAGTACCTGTCCACGTCACCAGACCAGCGGCGATTACAACAGCCAGATTGCCCAGAGCATCATTGCGCGAGAAGAGCCACACCGCCCGAACATTGGCGTCTCCCGTTCGATGTGGGATGAGGACGAGTGCCGATACCACATTGACGGCCAGGGCGATGATAGCGAACAGCCCCATCAAGCCTGCTTCTGGTTGGTAGCCTGCTTGTAATCGAACGATGGCATTGGCAAGTACGCCGATACCAAGCACCCCAAGAAACAGACCCTGAATGAGGGCCGAGCGTGCCCGCCACGTCAACCCCCAGCCGATGGCGACGAGGCCAAGACCGGTGATCAGCCCGTCCCCGAGAAAGTCGAGGGCATCGGCCTTGAGGGCTTGGGAGTCCGACAGAAACCCACCAACGATTTCAATCAGGCCGTAGCCCACATTCAGCAGCACCACGATCCAGAGTGCCTGCCGGTAGGCGGGGGAGGTTTGAGTCGTGCCTGTGGGGAGGTCGTCGTCATCTGCACCTGATTCTTGGCTGCCGAGCCGGTGGACTTGATAGCCGAGCGCCGTCACAGCCTGTTCGACCTCGGGCAGAGCAGTCTTGGAATCGGCAACGCGGAGGGTCATGATTTGGGAGACGATCGAGACCCTGACGTCGTCAATACCGGTGACGCCGCAAGCTGCTTTCTCGATTTTGGTAGCGCAGTCTAAACAATCCATTCCCGTCACCCGGTAGCGCACGGTAGATTGATCGATGGGCTCGTGATGTTTAGTTGCCATCATCATGCGTCTCCGGCCGTGTGTTCCGGCAGGGCGATCGGCTCCGCCCGTTCCGCTTCCACAACGTCGCCTCCCGGCCCCTCGATCCGGTGCCGCAGCGATGCAAGCTCGTTGCGGATGCCGCTCAGGTCGTCCCGCATCTGCTCCATCTCGCCCTGTGACGACCGCACGAAGCGGGTGTAGGGCGCTACCGCCTCCTCGATGCGGTGGATCGAGCGGTTCAGCTCGTGGTCGAACTGCTCCCGCATCACCGTGATCAACCGCTCTTTCAGCTCTTCCGAGCGAGCGTGAAAGTCACGTCGCGCCTGGCGTCGCTTCACCGGCAGCACGAACAACCCGACCCCGGCCAGCACGCTCGCCGCCAAAATCCCGGTCACATCGACCGCCGCCGTGCTCGCCGCCGCGACCACCAGCGCCCCCAACCCGACTGCACCGGCTTCGGCCACGGCCACCGCGGCGACCGCATTGCGCACCGACATCGAGAGCTGCCGCGCGTGGGCGTCGGCGTCGTAGCGATCGACCTCCTCCTGCGCCCGCTTCGAGACCGAATCGAGCTTTTCCTTGCGGTCATAGCGGAACTGCCCGCCGACTTCGCCGATCAGCTCGTCAGCGTACTTGTTCAGGCGGCGCCGGTCGATGAAGTCATTGACCGTCTCCCACAGGTGCAGGTCCTGCTCCACCATCCAGTCGATCAGCTCGTCGATCGTGCGGTCGATCTCGCGCTCGGTGTCGCCCACCACCTTGCGCTCGAACTCGGCGCGAATCTTGTCGGTGTTCATCAGGTCGAACACCCGCCCAATCCGGATGGTGTCCTCGAAGAACTCGTCACCCCGCACGTTCATCTTGTGGATGATGTTCTCCATCCGGTCAAGGTAGAAGGTGAATTGCTGGAGCATGTCCTCGCGATACAGCTCCAGCTGGCGCTCGATCTTGCGGATCGTCACCATATCCTCTTCCAGCACGGTGAGGCGGTCATGCGCGGCGGTGAGGTAGCGCTCGGTCAGGTGCTCACCGATGCCGAGCGGGTTGAGCAGCTTGAGCCGGATACGCCCTTCCTCATCGAGCGTTTCGACAACGTAATCCTCCAGCGCCTCGAAATCGCTGGCTTCCCACAATCGATCTCGCTCATCCGGGTTGCGGTCGACCAGCGCCTTTGCCTGCTGCGCCAGCATCGCCGAGACCGGGAAGATCTCCGGCTTGAAGCCCAGCAGCCGCTCGACATTCTCCCGCACAAAGCCGACCACCTGCTCGCGCTCGGCGTCGTCCCTGAGCAGGTCGACCTTGTTGATGATGATGACGATCTTCTTGCCCCACTCGCGGATCGTCGCCATGAACTCGCGCTCGCTCTCGCTGAAGGGGCGGTCGGCGCTGGTCACGAACAGCACCAGGTCGGCGCGCGGCACAAAGCGTTGGGTGAGCGCCTCGTGCTCGCGGATGATCGCGTTGGTGCCCGGAGTATCGACCACCGTGATCTCGTCCAGCATCGGCGCGGGCCAGGTTCGCTGGATGATGCCGTCCGGCAACAGCGTCTCGGTCTCCCGCTCGCCATAACGCAGCAGGTTGATCACGGCGGTGGTCGGCGTCACGCCCTCCGGCATCACCTCGGCACCGAGCAAGGCATTGATGAAGGCGGACTTGCCCGCGTTGAACTCGCCCACAATCACCAGCAGGAACAGGTCACCAAGCTGCTCCGCCGCGCGGCGGAGCTCATCACGGTCATCTTCGGTCGCTGGGAAGGATGCCAGCGACGACGACAGGCGATCGAGCAGCCCAGCTTCTTCCGACAGCAGCTCATGCTGGCGCTCGGAGAGAATCACTGTGGATTCTTCCGTGGAGGAGCCATGCCGCCCACGAAACCGGAATATGCCTCGCATCTACCCGTCGCTCCTCGCCATTCGCCTCGTTCGCGCGCACCCCTGAATCGCGCTGATTTCGCGCCGATCAGCGTGAGTCCTAGGGTACAATGATCCCACACGCATACGAACGCACAGGGGGATAATGGTCCTGATCCGCTGACTCGCGCCCTTCCGACGGCATCATCAAACAGGAATGATCGCTCCATGGCATCCACCGGCACCCCGCCCGAACCGACCAGCCAGCAGAAGCCCCGGCAACCCCACATTGTGGTAGTCAATGACACGCAGGAAATCCTTGAGCTCTTCCGGGACATCCTGGAGGAGGAAGGCTATCGTGTTTCCCTCTATTCCTTTACCTTCAACGATATCACCGATCTCGTGAACCTCGAGCCAGACCTCGTGATCCTCGATTTCCTGATCGGCGGCGAATCCCATGGCTGGCGGTTGCTGCAAAAAATGAAGATGGATCGACGCACGGCCACGATCCCGGTCGTGGTTTGCACCGCCGCGATTCGCCTGGTGCAGGAGCTGGAAGGGCATCTTCGCGCCAAAGGCGTCGGCGTCATTCTCAAGCCATTCGATATCGACGAACTCGTCGAACGAGTCCATATTCAGCTGCAGGCGGAAACCGAGGCGCCCGCGGCCCCCGAGACTTTTCCGGATTTAGAGGAATAGTCCGGTTCACCCACACAGCTCGCTGGAGAACACCATGGTGTCATCGCTCGTGATTCCGGATCATCGCCGCTCCGATGTGCTGATTGTGGGAGGCGGTGTGACTGGTTGCTCGCTCGCCTACCGCCT
>Ga0209176_10000150_pt1 | contig 17846 bp, 14 predicted proteins | sample NGEPer11B_FD_184511 | JGI IMG/M metagenome (GOLD analysis project Ga0209176, IMG submission 184511) | Arctic peat soil microbial communities from the Barrow Environmental Observatory site, Barrow, Alaska, USA - NGEE Permafrost305-11B... | ecosystem: Environmental > Terrestrial > Soil > Wetlands...
AGGTGTCCGGGTCGAGGTCCATGGCTGGGAATCCTTTCACGACGTCAGCCAGTCAGCGAACGGGTCACCTTCCTATTCTTCTGTGCCCGTGCCGCGTTGTCACCCCCGAAAAATACGCAGCAGGCGTACAAGACCCGGGGCTACATCTGGAGGAATCATTGGACGACTTCAAACGCTTCGACCAACGGCGACTCGAGCGCATCACCCGCTGGCTCGGCGAGTTGCGATCCTGGCGCAACGCCCGGGTTGAGCCCATCTTGGATTGGACGTTCACCGGCGCGGACGGCATTGCCCATCAGCTTTCCGTCGGTGATCCCTGGCCCAGTGTCGATACGCCGGTCAAGCTCACCGCGACCGCCACCATTCCGAAGGACTGGAAGGGCAAGCGCGTCGAAGTGGAGCTCTGGCTCGGCGGCGAAGGGTTCGTCACGTTCGATCCCGGCTATCAGACCGGGCTGAACCCGTTCCATCATGACTTCCAGTTGACCGAATCGGCGGCGGGTGGCGAGACAATCACCATCAACGCCGAGGTCGTGCCGAAGGGGATGTTCGGGGCGCACGTCGCGCACCCCGCCGTCAGCCGGGCGGTGCTGACCATCCCGCACGACCAGGTGCGCGAGCTCGAAACTGACCTCCGCATGCTGATCGAGACGGCGGAGCAGCTCAAGAATCACGAAGCCTTTCCGCTCTTCCTCGATCTTGTCGACGACGCGCACCGGGAACTCGCGCCGCACTGGCCCTCCAGCACCGACATTGCTCAAATCCGATATGTCTCCGGCGACGCTGATGGCGGCAACATTCGCGATGCCGGTCTTGGCGACAGTGGCCGACCCGGCTTCGAGGGCAGCCTTCTCGTCTCTGGCATCTGGCACATACCCCCACCACACGGAACCCTGGAACCATTGCCTCAAGCCGCGCTCGACGCCTGCGACACCGCTCGCGAGGTCATTGCCAAAGGCCTCGCCCGGATCAGGGATCGCTACCCGCCAATCGGCAAGCTGACACTGACCGGTCACGCCCACATCGACCTCGCCTGGTTGTGGCCCGTGGCCGAGACCCGGCGCAAGGTCCGGCGCACGTGGTCGAGCGTGCTTCGCCTGATGGACCAGCACGAAGAATTCACCTTCAACCAGTCGTCCGCGCAGGCGTACAAATGGATGGAGGAAGACGACCCCGCGCTGCTCGAACACATCAAGGAGCGCGTCGCCGAAGGTCGCTGGGAGCCGATCGGCGGCTCATGGACCGAGCCCGACGGGCAGGTGTCCGGTGGCGAAGCCTATGCCCGCCAGCTCTTCTACGGTCAGCGCTACTTTGAAAAGACCTTTGGCGTTCGCAATTCGGTCGCGTGGCTGCCCGACGTGTTCGGGTTTTCCGGCGGCATCCCGCAGTTGCTCCGCCTCGCTGGCATGACCGGCTTTTTCACCACCAAGCTCAACTGGAACGAGAACAACACCTTCCCCTACGACCTCTTCATGTGGCAGGGCATCGACGGTAGCCAGGTGCTGGCGCACAGCTTCCTGAACACCAACGGTGGCTATAACGGCCACATCAACCCGCGGGATACCTGGGAGACCTGGCAGAACTTCATCGGCAAGCGCGTCACCGACGAGACCCTGCTCGCGTTCGGCTGGGGCGACGGTGGTGGCGGCCCGAGCGAAGACATGCTGCAGAACTACGACCGCATCCGGGAGTACCCGGTGTTGCCGAAGCTGACGATGGGCAAGGTCGAGGAGTTCTACGAATCGCTGCCGCGCGAGGGGCTTCCGACTTACTCCGGCGAGCTCTACCTGGAGCTGCATCGCGCCACACTCACCACCCAGGCATTGGTCAAGCAGCTCAACCGGCAGGCCGAGCACCGGCTTGTTGAGGCGGAAGCATTCGGCGCGCTCGCGGCACTCAACGGTGCGAGCTACCCGACCGAGGAGCTCGACGCCGCCTGGGAAGATTTGCTCTTCAACCAGTTCCACGATGTGTTGCCGGGTTCGTCGATCCATGAGGTCTACGAGGATACGCATCCGCAACTGCGGGCAGTGGTCGATACCGCAACATCTTTCCGTGACGCGGCGCTCGGCAGCCTGGCCGGCGAGGGGAGCGGCGCCGTCGCGATCAGCAATCCCGACATCAACGTCCGACCGCTGACAGCGATTCTTCCGGCGGGCGCGGATGCTGGATCGCTCCCGTCGCAGGCGGTCGATGATGGTGTGCTGGTACACGATCCGGTGACGACCCTTGGTGGTTTCGCCACCTCGGTTGTCGGATCGCTCGATGCGAGCAATGGCAGCACCAGCGATGTTTCCATGTCGTCGAAGGGCGGCGTCATCACGCTCGAAAATGAAGTCATCACCGTCGAGATAGGCAAGGACGGCACCTTGCACCGCGTCTTCGACAAGCGCGCCAACCGGGAGACGCTCGAAGATCGCGGCAACCAGCTTTGGGCCTATGTGGACCGGCCCCGCGCCTGGGACGCCTGGGACATCGACGAGACCTATCGGAACGCCGGCCTGGAGATCACGGAGGTTGACTCCATCGATGTCGTCGAAGATGGACCCCTTCGCGTCGCTGTTCGCGTCACCAGATCCTGGCGCAACTCGACCTTCGTGCAGACGTACCGGTTGCTGGCCGGATCGAGCCGCGTCGACATCGACACGAAGATCGACTGGCATGAACGCCTGGTGCTGGTGCGGGCGCTGTTCCCGACGACCGTACATGCGCATGAAGCGACGTTTGAAACGATGTTCGGCGTGCAGCGGCGAGCGACACATATCAACACCTCGTTCGAGCGGGCACGATTCGAGGTCGGCGCGCATCGATTCGTCGATCTCTCTGAGCCTGGATACGGTGTCGCGCTGCTCAACGACGCAAAATATGGCCACAACGCCATCGACAGCACGATCGGCATCAGCCTGGTGCGCGGTCCCCTCCATCCCGATCCGTTCGCGGACGAAGGCGAGCATCACTTCACCTACAGCTTTTTCCCTCACACCGGCAATTGGGTGGATGGTGGAGTCACTCGTGAGGCACGCGCCCTCAACGTGCCACTGGTCGTCACCACGACGGGGCCAGACGCCAGCGACCGCGCACCGTTTGTCATCAGCGACGGTATCGAGCTCGGTTTCGCCGCGCTGAAACCGGCCCACGACCGGGACGGTATCGTGCTGCGTGTCTACGAGCCACATGGAAATCGTGGCAAGGCGTCGTTGACGCTCGCGCGGGCTCCATCGGCGGTCAATCGGGTCAACCTGCTCGAAGAATCGATCGACGGCAGCGAAATCTCGCTCGACGGCAGTACCGTGTCGTTCGAGATTCGCCCCTTCGAGGTGGTGACATTGCTGTTGACGATGTGAACGGACCAATCAGATTGTCGTCACCGTACTTGCGGTCTCACGAGGGTGTTGCCATGGTGAGTAGTCCGTCCAGACTATCGTGTCCACCGGGCGATGAGATAGGTCAAGGTTCTGCCCTGCGGGCAGCGGCTTCGCCGGGAGGTGCTTTGACAAGCTCAGTGGCGCGTCAGCCTTTATTCGTCATACTCGTGCGCGGGAGCAATTGTGGCCGCTGCGCGACCATTGGGCGGACAACTCCCGCGGGAGGCCCGCCCCTACACCATCCCTGGTGTGTCATTTTGAGCTTGACGCGCCACTCAGCATGACGAGTTCTTCTGAAGGATTGCGCTCACTGTCGGAGAATTACATGCCTCATCCCTACGATCCAGACTGCGTCTTTTGCCGGATCATCACCGGTGACGAAGACCGCAAGGATGTCTTCTGGGAGGACACCATCGCGATCGGCATCATGGACATCCGCCCGCTCAAACCGGGTCACGCGCTGCTCATCCCGAAGGGACATTACGTGACCCTCAAGGATATTCCAATTGAGCTCATTGGGCCGGTGTTTCACCGTGCCGCGCGGCTGAATCGCGCCGTCGAGATGGCCTTCGGCGCCGATGGGTCATTCAGCGGCTACAACACCCATGTCAGCCAAAGCGTTGACCACTTCCACCTCCACGTCATTCCGCGAAACCATGGCGACAAGTTGTTCTCTGGTGGAAAATGGATTCGGAAGCCGATCAGGGATGCGGAGATGCAAGAGGAACGTCGCGACGCGCTCGGAGTAGCAATGACGACACTGATGGCCGCGGGCGCATGATCGATTTGAGCACAGTGATGGACGCGCTGCGCCCCCAGCAACCCGTCGCCTGGATCGAGCCCGCGCCTATCCCGGTAGGAGTCTCGCTCGGCGCGCTGCATCCCAACCCGGTGGTGGCCGGAATTCTCTGGCGACGCGGCCATACCGACGAGGCTTCGGCACGGGCGTTTACCGATGGCCGACCGCGGCCCGCCCCGTCGCCCTGGCGCATCCCGAACATGGACGCGGCGGTCGAGCGGGTGTCTGCCGCAATCCGGAACAGGGAACGAATTGCCATCTTCGGGGACTACGACGCCGACGGGGTAACATCAGCCGCCTTGCTCACGCGGTTGTTTCACCAGCATCTTGGCGAGGAACGCGTCCTGACCTTGTTGCCCGAGCGGTCGGAGGGCTATGGGCTCAGCCTGCGCGGGGTAGGCGACGCCAACCGCTTCGACGCCTCGTTGCTGATCACCGTCGATTGCGGCAGCTCCGACCACAAGACCATCGAATCCGCCCATCGGGCCAATCTCGACGTCATTGTGCTCGATCATCACCGCATTAACCAGGAACCTCCCGCGCATGCCATCGTCGTCTCCCCGCAGCTCGGCGACGATCCCGCCATGCGCGATCTCACCGGAGTCGGTGTCGCGTGGCTGCTTGCCTGTGGACTTGCCCAGCATGGCCTTGAGGTGTGCGACCCGCCCGCATCGACTGAGCGCGCATTTCTTGACCTTGTGGCGATCGGCACCATCGCCGATGTGTCATCCCTTGCTGGCGTCAACCGCGACCTCGTCCGGGACGGCATCGACGTGCTGCGCAAAACCATTCGACCCGGGCTGCGGGCCATGGCGCGCGTCGCGCAACGGGATCTACGATCGCTTACTGCGGTCGATATCGCCTTCACGGTCGCGCCTCGCCTCAACGCCGCTGGTCGCATCAACAGCCCGCGGCTCGCTTTCGACCTGCTGATGGAACGCGATTCCGCCCGCGCCGAACGATACGCGCTCGAGCTCGAACGCGTGAACCGGCAGCGCAAGGACCTCGCCCGAACCATGCTGCATGAGGCCGCAACGCAGATCACCAGCCGGCCCGATTGGGACAGCTCGCCGGTGTTGATTGCCTCCGCGCCTGCCTGGCCCGCCGGAATGGTGGGCATGGTGGCGTCGAAGCTGCTCGAGGCATCCGGTCGACCGGTCATCCTCTTCGAGGAGCGGGACGATGGGGTACTCACCGGCTCTGCTCGCGCAATCGCCGGCGTCAACATCGGCGCGATGCTCAACGAGCTGCGGGGGCTGCTGATCCGCCAGGGAGGGCACAGTGGCGCGGCGGGACTCTCGCTCCGCCGGGACCGGCTGGACGAGTTTACCGGAGCGCTGGCCGATCTGGTGCTGGCATCGGACGTCGAGATTCCCGAGCCGCCGTCGCTCCGGATAGACGCAGAGCTGCCGCCGGACGGGATCAATGTCGAGACCGTGCGCGCCCTGCAATGCCTGGAACCGTTCGGACGCGACAACGACGTGCCATTGTTTCGCATTCGGGGAGCCAGGCTGATGCAGTACTCCACCATGGGGGCGTCGAATGACCACATGCGCCTCACAGTCCGCCATGGTGACCGCCAGTTGGAGTGCGTCTTTTGGAACTCCGCCCAACGCAGCGCCGAGCTGGCAACTACGCGCGTGATCGACCTGGTGGGCACGCTTGGTATCAACACCTGGCGCGACACGTCGCGATTGCAATTCGACCTGAAGGATTTTTCGACGCCGGCTGTCGCTGGAAAAGACACGTGACGAAGTGGTCAGGAGTGGATATCTGCCCTGAAAGTAGCCGCGAACGCTCGGTCGTGGTCGACCTTGTGACGACCTCAACGCAGACGGACACAAGGTCCCTCACTGCCGATACGTTGTCATGCATCCCGGACATCTTTATCGCGCGGTGGAAGCGGCAGCTCCGTTCCTGGTGAACACAGGGATCCACCCCCTTCGCTACGCTCAGGGTCAGCGCCTGGGTGACGGTCGTGTGTGATGATACGGTGGACGAACTTCTCAACATGACGATTGAGTCGAATTGACAGGCTAGCGAGAATTGTGACCATGCCACCTTTCCAACCTTCATCCGACCTGCCAGTTGGCGTTTTCGATTCCGGGCTTGGTGGGATAAGCGTGGTTCACGAGCTGCGCCGTCGCCTGCCTGCCGAGGATCTGCTCTACTATGCCGATTGCGCCTGGTGCCCCTATGGAATCCGGTCGCCGGAGGAGATTCGGGAGCGGTCGAGCCTGGTGGTAGGCACGCTGATCCGGGCCGGAGCGAAAGCCGTGGTGGTGGCCTGCAACACGGCCAGCGCGATGGCGATCCTTCATCTGCGCGAGGTCTATCCAGATGTGCCGCTGATCGGGCTGGAGCCCGCTGTCAAACCCGCCGTTACCCTGACTCGAAGTGGCAAGGTGGGCGTGCTGGCGACACCGCGCACGGTTGCCGGTGAGCGCCTGCGTTGGTTGATCGAAACCCATGCTGATGGAGTTGAGGTGCATCGGGTGGCCGCAACCGGGCTGGTTGAGCTGGTTGAGCAAGGTGTCCTGTCCGGTGACGATGTGACGGCGGCGTTGCGGCCGCTGCTCGATCCGATGCTGGAGGTGGGCGTGGATGTTGTGGTGCTGGGTTGTACCCATTATCCGTTGCTGCGGGATGCGATCCAGGCGCACGTTGGGCCCGGTGTGCGGGTGATCGACAGCGGTGAGGCGATTGCGCGACGGGTTGATGCCGTCCTGTCCGGGACTGGGCTTAAGCGAGCATCGGGAGGAGCGGGAACGTTTACCTTCGCGACGAGTGGTGATCTCGCATTGGTTGAGCCGGTGGCGTCGCAGCTCCTTGGGGAAGCGATCAGCACGGTTGCCGCGTTTGACCGCCATGAGCCTTCGAGCGCGATCGATGTCACCAAGCCTGATGGAGGCCGGTGCTCGTCTCCGGAGGAACGACCGTGGGGCGGAACACAGCTTGCGAATGGGCGGCGTACCAACTGATCGGAAAAGCGGTTCAGTTGACTTCAAGCAGCTTGATATTACGCCAACCGGGAATGCTGAGAATGTCGCGGACGCCGAACGGGCGGACGTCGAGGGAGCCGATGGTGTTTATCGGGATCCACTCATGGTCGAAATGTTCCTCATTGCTTTCAACATCGAATGTCTCAGGGATGACCTCGAAATAGTGCTCCAACAGGTGAAGCTGAAAGCCTTCGCGTTCAAATCGGTTGTTGGCGACAAAGCGATAGGTCACGGTCTTGATCCGGAGGGACGTCTCTTCAGCGAGCTCGCGCCGGAGTCCGGTTTCCATCATCTCGCCAAATTCCAGCTCTCCACCCGGAAACCATCGCACCGAGTCGGGATGATTGCCGCGTTGCACCAGGATGTGATCGTCCAGGATCACCAGCGCGCGCACCGCCACCCGGATAGCGACCCTCGACGCGACCTCCTGCCAGAACCGTTGTTCGACCTGGCGAGAATCATCAGTGGGGGGCGGCATCGATGATGTCGGGGAGCATGCTGGGCAGCGACTGATAACCACGATCGGTTACCTCGTTGAGGTCTTCGAGCTGATGATCGTCGAGAATGAGCGCCTCCTGGATCACCTGGTCCATATTGTTGACCAGGATGATCTCAAGCTCCTTGCGAACGTTTTCCGGGATTTCCAGGAGATCGCGACTGTTATCAGCGGGGATGATGAGGCGTTTCAGCCCATGGCGATGCGCCGCGAGCGCCTTGTCGCGAATTCCGCCGATCGGAAGCACCCGACCGAGCAACGAAATCTCGCCGGTCATCGCCGTGTCGCCGCGGACAGGCCGATGTGTTAGCGCGGAGATGACCGCGGTCGCCATGGTAATGCCCGCCGAAGGGCCGTCCTTCGGGGTGGCGCCTTCCGGCAGGTGGATATGCAGGTCGAGCTTGTCCTGGAAATCGCGGTCAATGCGCAGCTCGTCGGACCGCGATCGCGCATACGAGAGCGCCGCGCGGGCGGACTCCTGCATGACATCCCCAGCGCGACCGGTGATGGTCAGGCCGCCACGACCGGGCATGGTCGCGACTTCGACGGGAATGATCTCCCCGCCGATCTCGGTAGTGCCGAGTCCGATCGAAAGCCCGACCTGGCTGCCGCCGAGATCCTGCTCGAAACCGAAGCGGCGAGGACCGAGAAACTCTTCGATGCGCTCGTCGGTGATGTTGATGGTGCCATCGGGGTCGGTCTTTCCGCGCACCACCAGCGTGGCGATCTTGCGGCAGAGCTGGCCGACCGCGCGATCCAGGTTCCGCACCCCGGCCTCGCGGGTGTAGCCGCGAATGATCAGCCGCCACATGCCGGTCGGGATGTCGAAAGGCTGGTCGGTGAGGCCGTTGGCGTAGAGCTGACGGCGGAACAGGTGACGGCAGGCGATCTCGATCTTTTCGTCTTCGGTGTATCCAGGAACGTCGATCATCTCCATCCGGTCGCGAAGCGCGCCGGGAATCTGCTGGGCGGAGTTCGCCGTGGTGATGAAAAGGGCCTGGGACAGATCGTAGGCGACATCCAGGTAGTGATCGGTGAAGGTGGCGTTCTGCTCCGGATCGAGCACTTCGAGCATCGCCGCGGTCGGGTCGCCGCGATAGTCGGACGCGAGCTTGTCGATCTCATCGAGCAGGATGACAGGATTCATCGCGCCGGCAGTTTTCATCGCGTTGATGATCCGGCCAGGCATCGCGCCGATGTAGGTGCGGCGATGTCCGCGGATCTCCGCTTCGTCACGGATACCACCGAGCGAGACGCGGACGAATTCGCGATTCATGGCCTCGGCCACGGAGCGTCCGAGACTGGTCTTGCCGACGCCGGGAGGACCAATCAAACACAAAATCTGTGACGAGGTGCTGGCGCCCGCCAGCGAGGTGAGCTTGCGCACCGCGAGGAATTCCGAGATGCGCTCCTTTACGCTGTCAAGCCCATAGTGATCGGTGTTCAGCACGCGATCGGCTTCGTCGAGGTCGATGCGATCTTCAGTGGTTTCGGTCCAGGGCAGGGCGAGCATGGTGTCGATGTAGGTGCGAGCCACTGTCGCCTCGGCCGAAACACCCGGCATCCGTTCAAACCGGACGAGTTCTCGCTGGAGCTTGTCGCGGACGAGTTCCGGCATTTTGCGTTCCTTGATCGTGGAGCGCAGGTGTTCGATTTCATTGCCTTCGCCACCACCAAGCTCGTCGTGAATGACCTCAAGCTGCTGGCGGAGGTAGTATTCGCGCTGGGATTTGTCCATATTGTCGCGGACACGGTCACGAATGCGGCGCTCGAGCTCGACCACATCGAGCTGGTCGGTGAGCTGCGCGCCGAGCCGCTCCAGCCGGATCAGCGTATCGGTAGTTTCGAGCAATCGCTGGCGGCGTGGCACATCGTCCAGCACCTGGGTGGCCAGCATATCGGCGAGGTGACCGGGATGGGTCGCCTGCTGCACCATGTCCAACACTTCGGTGGACAACGTGTCGCGGGCCTCGGCGTACCGTTGGGCCAGCGTCTGGATGTGCTGAATCATCACCCGCGCTTCCTGGTCGTCGAACTCGGGCTCAACGAGATCGATCGGCACCACGGTGTAGAACGGGCGCGAGTGATCGAATTCTGTCAGGCGGACGCGACCCATGCCTTCCAGCACGACCTGCAGATTCCCGCCCTTTTGGCGCTCGTGGGAAAGAATGCTGGCGCGCGTGCCGATGTGATACATGTCCTCGGGCTCTGGGTCATCGATCGACGCTTCCCTGTGGGTGGTGACAATGAGCTCCTGGTCACCGGAAATGGCCTCCTCGATCGCATGAATGGACCGGTTCCGGGCGACGAGGATGGTAACAACGTTTCGAGGAAAGACCACAACGCTCTTGAGCGGCAGAAGCGGCAGTCTCCCCTCCATTGTGTTGTCAGGTTCGGGAGCATCAGGCCGACGAGTATGTTGTCGCATGCGACGACGTACCTCCATTGAGGTGCTGCTTTATCGAAAACCCGGATTCCAAGGGTGCGGGTAAAGGACCGGATCGGGTGTGTCTCGCGAGCCTCATAATACCGTACCGGCATACTCTCATGCTACCAGTGTACCCGGCCCGGATGTGCCTTGCTGTCCCAGGACATGCGAAGCGGCTGATCTTGCAACATGCATACGTACGCATGCATCATCGCCTGACTCAGCCAGAACTGGGCCTACGGACCGGCGTGGACCGTGACAGCGTGGCGCCACCCGGCTGGTCAGGCGGACCCATGTCCCGGCTGCTCGGCACGGGCGCGAACACCGGCGAGCATGGCGTCGACGACTTCCCGCGGATCGTCGGTGATCGTGATGAGCTCAAGGTCTTTCGGTGAGATTTTGCCGCCCTCCAGCAACTGGTCCACGATCCACTCCCGCAGGCCGTGCCAGAACCCGGAACCGAACAGCACCACAGGCATGAGCTCCATTTTCCCGGTCTGGACGAGCGTGAGGGCTTCGAACAGCTCATCGAGGGTTCCGAATCCGCCGGGGAAGAAGACAAAGCCGCTGGCGTACTTGGCGAACATCGTCTTTCGCACGAAAAAGTAGCGGAACTCGAGGGGAAGCGTGACGTAGTCGTTGACTCCCTGTTCGAACGGCAGATCGATGCCGACCCCGACCGATTCCCCTTCTGCCTCGAAGGCGCCCTTGTTGGCGGCTTCCATGATGCCCGGCCCGCCGCCGGTAATGATGCCGAAGCCGGTTTGTGCCAGTAACCGGCTGGTTTCTGTCGCGGCCTGGTACATGGGATCGCCACGGTCAGTGCGCGCCGAGCCGAAAATCGAGATCGACGGGCCAAGCTCGGCGAGCGCATCGAACCCTTCCACGAATTCACCGAGAATCCGGAGGACGCGCCATTGATCGGCGTGGGTGAACGCCGCGGCGGTTGCGCGGTCTTCATCGGTCCAGCTCAGGAGCTGGCGATCGTCGTTCTGCTTGCGGCGAAACGCATACTTCCGTGCCTTTGGATTTGTTTGCTGGCCGTCCGTCATGTCGCCAATCCTCTTCTGGTACTTCGGATGCGGCTTGCGCATGCGAGCGGCGTCGTCATGCTCGCCGATTGAGCGCGAGTACAATTCTCTTCGGATGATGGTAACGCGCTTGACGCGCCAGGGGAGGGTTGTCATGGTCACACCTACGAACACGCGTGCAGGGTGGTCCGCCGCATGAGCAGGCGCTATCTGGGACTGGTAGCGGCGTTCGTCCTCCTGGGGCTTCTGGCTGGCTGCGGAGGTGAGAGCGAAAACACGTCCTCACTGCCAAACGGGGCGATCGCCACCGCGACGCGGGAACCCGCACCGACGGCGGTGCCGGTGACATTCGGCGAGGTGGTGTGGTCCACCTCACTGAATGACGCAAGCGGCGCTCCTGGCGAAGCGTTGACCACGCTGCCGAACTCGGCGCCGCGTGTTTACGCCGCTGTTTTTACCGAGCTGTTGCCCGCGGGCGTGGAGGTTCAGGCGCATTGGACCATCGATGGCGCGGACTTGCCGGATCTTGATCCCGATCCGCTGAAGCTGGAGGACGACCGGTCGGACGCCTGGCTCAGTTGGAGCCTTACCTGGACCGCGGAGGAGCCATGGCCGATCGGTGCGCTTGGGATTGTGATCGAGGTCAACGGTGAGGTGAAAGCAAGCTCGGACATCCTGATCGTGCGGGATCATTCGGCGATCGTCGTCAGCGATGCCAGATAGAACCCCGGCGATTTGCGGACCGGATCCCTTGCCTGGGTGGAGCCGGCATGGTCATCGTGATTGGCGCCTCGACGGTGTTGCGGCTGTTGCAACATGACTGCGCGCCGATCGCCAATGTTGCCTGGCAGAGGTGTGACGAGTTGTCGCGGCAATCCGCCAAATGCTACGCTCAGTAACGACCTTCATTGAGCCGGAACCCTTGCCGGGTTCCTCACCCTTGCCAAGGATTGTTTTATGGAGCCGATATCACACGGCATCGACGACTTGCCCCCAACGTACTGGACTGATGGCGACAGCGTGCCATGGACGCCCAGCGAAATTCTTGCGGACACCGCGGTCGTCGATCGGGACGCGGCGGCCACCGCTGCGCCTTTCGTGGTTCAGTCGGGATCGTCGCTGTGGATGGTGGAGACAGAACAACGGGGATGGACACTGGCCGAGCTCCAGTTCCACCCCCGCTATGGATTCTTCCAGGAACGGCGGCGTGCGACCTATACCTGGCCGCGGGAAGCGTTCGGGGCGATGCTGAGCCGTCTCGCCGCGTTTGACATCGAGGACGAAGTGGTGATGTCCCTGACCCTCGAGTTTGGTAATTGGCTCGGCTTGCGCGGAACGCCACACAACGATTGCTGCCGTGTGAGCTGCTGATCAGCTATTCGCTGTCGCTCGTATCGTACCCAGGCAGGTCGGGTATTCGCTCACCAGCCCGGATCGGCACGGTAGTCACATTTTCGAATGGTGGAATCGGGCATGCCCAGCCGGTGTTGTAGGCGCAGTACGGGTTGTATGCCAGGTTGAAATCGACGACCAGCTTGCCGTCCGGTCGGGTTTTCGGGTCGAGGTATCGCCCCACAGCGTAGGTTTCGGTCCCGGCGGTGCCGTCGCGGAACGGCAGGAAATAGCGACCTCGCGCGACATCCTTGAAGACCGACAAGGTGACCGGCTCCCCCTCGACCTCGAAGGCGATGCGTCCCGTGCGGACATACTCCTTCACATCACCATTCATGGTTCCGACCCGCAAGAGCTCGCCGATGCCCTCACCGGTGTCATCGATATCGAGCGTCAGGCTCAGGTTCGGATTCTCCGGGTAATAATCGAGACCGTGAAATGCCTCGCGCTGCTCCTCGGTGAGCGGCGATTTCTCGTGCTCGGTAAAAAAGGTGTCACGGCGTTCGCGGAAGCTCGCGAGCCGGTCGGTGTTGGTTGCCATCGTGTGTTCATCCTGATGGGCGCGCCGATTGGCGCGTAAAATTCAATACTTCCCAAAGTATAGCGCCCCCGTCAACCGAACCTGGGGGTGAGGGGGCGATTGGACCAACGAAGCGGGACGGGGTCAGTGCGGGTTCGCGCGATAGCGCTCCCGGCATTCCTGGATCATCTTCATCGCGTAATCCTTGTCGTGCCAGCCCAGGATGTCGGTTTCCTTGTCTTCGAGCAGCTTGTACGTGCCGAAGAATGTCTCGATCTCCTTGAGCCAATGCGGGCCGACCTGTTCGAGTGACTGATAGTGCGCGAACCGCGGATCCCCGTCGGGCACAGCCAGCACCTTGAAATCCGGACCGGCCTCGTCGGTCATGTCGAGCCCGCCGAGTGGCCGGGCGGAGATCATGCAACCGGAAAAGGTGGGTTCCTGGACGAGCACCAGCACATCGAGATGGTCGCCGTCTTCGGCCAGCGTATCGGGAATCCATCCGTAGTCGGTGGGGTAGTGGACTGAGGAGTAGAGCACGCGATCGAGATGCCAGACACCCGCCTTCTCATCGTACTCATACTTGTTGCGACTTCCACGCGGAATCTCAATGAACGCGGAAATGAGCTCCTCGCCCGATTCTCGTGAGGTTTCTCTAGCCTCACGATGGATTTGCCTGGTGTCCTCGTCGTGATCCCGCATGGGATTCGATCCGTCGTTCATGCGTTCGCTTGCTCCGTAGGTTCGTGACCAGTTCTGGGCCAGATTAGTCCCGCGATCGTTGCAGGAGTCCAACACTGTAAAACTCGTATGAGGCGGCCTGATCCGGAACATCGACCAGATGAACCGTGAACCGGCAGGGCACGCCATTGTCCGGAAGATGCTCCGCGAAGTAGCCGGCATAGGCTTCCGCGTAGGCGGCACGCAGCCGCTGCTGTTCCGCCGCGTACCCGGCGGGATCAGTCAGGGGACTGGGGGACTTCGGCTGGCACCCAAACGCATGCATTTCGATAAAGTCGATCTCCCGCAGCGATTGGGCAATGCCAGCGTCGCTGAGCCATTTCTCCCAGCTCTGGAATACCAGCGGAATCTCGCGAAGCGGATCCATGGTGATCAGCTCATCCAGGCCGAGCACGCCCTTGGCGGAGTAGCCACCGGTCAGTCCCGCGAAATGGATTCGCAGGTCGCCATCAGCCTGCGCTTCGGTTACGAGGGCCGAAAGCACCGGTCGATCTCCCTGATAATAGTATGTCAGTTTACCGCGTTTCTTGACGTTGAAGACCATGATGCTGTTGTAACTCCTGTCATACGCGCGCGTCGGCTACATGTGGCCATTTGCCCAATGTCGCGATCAGGCAAGCTGAAGGTCCGCCTGTTCGGCCAGGTCGCGAATGGCGGCGATGCAGGCCCGGCTCGCGGCCTCTTTTTCGCTCTCGGTGGCGCCGATATGGGTTTCGAGCGAGAGTGCCCGATCGTATCCCGCCCCGGCCAACGCGCGAAACTGCCCGACATAGTCGATTTCGCCATCGCCCAAGATCGCAAATGTTGGGTCATGGGCAATCGCGGCGTCCTTGAGGTGGATATGATGGATGCGGCTCTTGACCCAGTTGTATCCCGCCGGAAACGGATTCGAGCCGACCACGGCCTCGTTGCCGGGATCCCAAATGGCGCCCAACGTGGTGTCGGCGATCCGGTCCAGGAACCAGGCGGCTTCTTCGCCGGTGGCGGCGGTGCAGGCGTGCTCATTTTCCAGTCCAAGCTGCACGTGGGAATCGCGGCAGATCACCGTTGCCTCCTCCAGGGCGGCGAGCGCCACATCGTTGAGGGAGCCGGGATCGTCCCGCCGCCAGAAATTGAACGCTCGCACGACTGGCGCGTTAAGCTCCTTGGCGATCTCGATGGAGCGGCGCAGCAAATCGAGCTGCTCCCGGTGCAGTCGATCGTCGTCACCCCAGTAATCGCATTTGAGGAACGGCGACGCGATCGCCACAACAGATTTCTCCCGCTGTTGCACCAGCCGGCTGATCCCGGCGATCTCATCGTCCGGCAGGGCAACGACATTGTCGTTTCCCACGACACGAAGCTCGATCGCGTTAAGTCCGAGCTCATCGCACACATCGAGCGCGTGCGCGAGATTGGTGCTGATCTCGTCGGTGATGACCGACAGGGTAGGCATATCTCCGTACTCCTGGTTTCAGGCGCGAATCCGCCGCGGTTGGCGAGCATGCTACCTACTCGCGAGGTGTGGGTCAAATGACGGCACGTGTCTCAATCCATGTGGAACACCGGTTCGAGCATGGCAAGTGAGTCATTGTCATCCGGATCGACCGGGGTGGCGAGGTAGTCACGCATGAACTCCTGCCAGCGACGATTCGCGTCACTGGTCGCCAGCGCCCGTTGCGCCGCATCCCAATCGTGGCATTCCAGGTAGCCGAACAGCTCGGCGCCATCGGCGAAGATCGAATAGTTGCGATATCCGGCGGCGTGCATATCGGCGAGAAGCTCGGGCCATACCTGCTGGTGAATGGCCTTGTACTCATCGAGCTTGTCCTCCCGGACCCGGAGTCGAAAGGCGATGCGCTGCATGGTGGTGTGCGTCCTCCCTGGATGTCATCAGACGACCCGCCGGACTTAACCAGATAGTTGGTACGTCTGCTGGAACCTCACCGTCAAATTAGACGTCATGCTGAGCAAAGCGAAGCATCCCCCGGCGAAGCCGTTGCGCGCAGCGCAAAATGCCGCCAAGAACTCCATACGCCAGTTGCGCTACAGCCTGTCCTGAGCGGAGTCGAAGGATGCGCTTCGCGCGGGGACCCATTCGCTGCGCTCAGGGTGACGGGGTGTGGGACCCGACACGATACCGTGGACGGACTACTCAGTGGCGCGTTAGTCTTTATTCGTCATACTCGTGCGCGGGAGCACTTGTGGCCGCTGCGCGACCACTGGGCGGACAACTCCCGCGGGAGGTCCGCCCCTACACCATCCCTGGTGTGTCATTTTGTGCTTGACGCGCCACTCAGGGTGACAACTCCTATCGCGAATAGTGTGCATTCTGAGGTTGACATTATCCGGACCCCGGCACCGCCATCACGCCTTCCCGGTGAGCAGCGATTCCTGAACGGCAATCACCTGGCTGCGCAGTTGGGTGTCAGTGGTCAACTCGCGCTCGATCTTTTCGATACCGTGCAGAACGGTGGTGTGGTCGCGACCGCCCAGGGTTCGCCCGATCTCGACCAGCGAGCTGCTGGTTTCCTCGCGGATGATATACATGGCGACGTGCCGGGGCCGGACGATCTGCCGTTTGCGTTGCCGGCCAAGCAGGTCCTTCTCGCTGACGTCGAAGACCTCGCAAACGACGCGCAGCACGTCGGTGGCCGTTGTGCTGTTGCGGCGCTGGCCGAACGATGCATCCGTGAGCGCTTCCATGGCGAGCTGCATGTCAAGCGCGCGATTGTAGAGTTGGGCCATCATCAGGATCTTGTTCAACGCGCCTTCCAGCTCGCGGATGTTCGACTGGTTGCGGTTCGCGACATATTCGATCAGGTCATCTGGCAACGACACGCCCAGCTCCGCCGCCTTCGTGCGGAGGATTGCGGTTCGCATCTCGTAGTCCGGCAGCTGGACATCGGCGATCAGGCCGCCTTCGAAGCGGGAGCGCAACCGATCCTCGAGCGCGGAGATCGACTTCGGCGGGCGATCGCTGCTGATCACGACCTGCTTGCCGTTTTGGTAGAGCGCATTGAAGGTGTGGAAGAACTCCTCCTGCGTGCTCTCCTTGCCCGCGATGAACTGGATGTCGTCGATCATCAGGATATCGATCGTCCGGTATCGCCCCCGGAACTCCTCCATGCGTTGCGCCATGATCGCCTTGATCAGGTCATTGGTGAATGTCTCGGACGACACATAGACGATGTTCAGGCTGGCGTTGTTTTCGATAGCGCGATGTCCGATCGCGTGAAGCAGGTGAGTCTTGCCGAGCCCAACCCCACCGTGGACGAACAGCGGATTGAACGTGCCCCCTGGCTGGTCCGCAACGGCGAGCGATGCCGCGTGTGCGAATCGATTGGACGATCCCACCACGTAGCTCTCGTAGGTGAGGCGGGGATTCAGGCCGTGCTGGCCGGCGTTGTTCAACTCCAGCTGCCGGTTGGCGAGGTTCTGTTGTTGCCGCGACGCCGCGTCCTGACCGGCGGGATCGGCCGCTGGACGCTGGCGGGAGGAAGTTCGAGGCGGGCGCGCCCTGGGCAACGTGCGATCCCCGGTGGTGCGTGTCACGAAGTCGACATGAAGTCGCTCACCGATCACGTTGTGAATTGCCCGTTCCACCTGCGTGGCATACCGGGTCTGGAGGGTGGTGGCGGTGAAGGTGTTCGGCGCTGTGACGACCGCCCGCTCATCGTCAACGGCGGTTAGCACGGTGTCCTGGAAGAAATTCCGGTAGGCATTGCTGGTCAATTCGCGGCGCAGGTCGGTCAGCACCGTCTGCCACAGCTGGGCGGCGGCGATGCTGTCATCGGGACGTGAGGTTCCGTTGTTCTCCGGTGGTTGGTGGTCGGTCACCAATGTTGCCTCGGTCGAACCTGCCAGAATACTCGGGATCATCATCTCACTTGCTCCCGGATTTCGCTTCAGTATACCTGTACGGACACTCATTGCACGAGCGTACCATATCGTGGATGCCCAGCGGCGGGTTCGCGGCTGCGTGCCAGGGCAATCGCATTATAAATTGCCCGTCATTCCGCCATTTTCAGATGTCAATCGCCAGGCATTTCGAGCGAAACGGCTGAGGAACGGGCGCGTCACATGGATTCTC
>Ga0209176_10000152_pt1 | contig 17801 bp, 21 predicted proteins | sample NGEPer11B_FD_184511 | JGI IMG/M metagenome (GOLD analysis project Ga0209176, IMG submission 184511) | Arctic peat soil microbial communities from the Barrow Environmental Observatory site, Barrow, Alaska, USA - NGEE Permafrost305-11B... | ecosystem: Environmental > Terrestrial > Soil > Wetlands...
CAACACTCGCCCATCGCATCCGCCGGCTGGAGCGAATCCATGTGAACCACCCCGCGGAAGTGTCGATCCGCGCCGCCACGGTGCAGGCGTGTGACCGGCTGGTGGCGGCGCTTGGTGATCTCGGCGTGACCACCACGGCCAGCGAGCTGGACTGGCGGCTGTGGACGATCGGCCAGGCGCTTCCAGACGACGCGGAACCGTATCACCGCACCGTCACGGATTTGTATTGAGCCCCCTCGTCGCCACCAACCGGCGGGATCGTTGACAACCAGATAGGGCACCCTGGGCGGTGTGACTCCCGTCCCTGTTCTCTTAATTAAAGTTAGAGAGAGTACGTAAGAGTAATAGGGGGTGGGGATACGGTGGATAACGTCCGGATTGGCCGCAAGGAAGCGGTCAGCCGAGCCGGAAAACCATGGGACAGGCTATCCACATCTGCACCGGAATATGGTGGATAGCTCCCAGGCGCCTGTGACAATGCACGTTTCATCCCCGGCCCAAGGGCGGTTTGCACACGGATTCCGGGAAGATATCCAGCGCGGACGACGGGGTTATGCACAGGAATCCGCGGTTATCCCCAAACCGGGTGATCTTATCCACAGCGTTGTGGAAATCTGTGACGCTGTGGCACTGCCCCTGGATTGGGCAGATGGATGTGTGCCCTCCCCCTGTCGTCGAAGTGAGTGATCGCGGGTTATGCGCGCGGATCCTCGCTCATCACGCGGCGCGCTTCGGACTCGGCCGCTTCACGCGCCTTGTTGGCCCGATCGATCTCTCGCTGGATTGCGTCGACTGGCCGGCGCATGACCTCGCCACCGAGCCGGGACACAATGCGGTTGACGACAACGTTCGATGTCTCGCTGACTTCGCCGACGAGCGCAACGTCACCTGGGGCCATTCCCTCCGACAGGGTCTGCAACAGGCTGAGGTCGGAACGCACCTCCCGGGCGTCACGAATCGAGCCGAGCAACGCGCCGGTGCCCCATCCCAGCAGCACGCCGAGTGGTCCCCCCAGGATGCCAATCAGCGACCCGATCAGCCCGCCCTTGAAGGTGCCGTCGGGCATGCGACCGGTGATATCAGGTGTTTCGAGGGAGCCATCCTGGGCGCGCCGGACGACGGCGAGCGCCTCGACATTGACCTCGCGTTTCGCCGCGGCCTGCTTGATCTCGCTGAAGGCCTGATAGGTCTTGCTTTCCTCATCGAACGTGGCAACGATGATATTCGCGGGGGGAGCCATTGCTGAAACCTCCATCGACAGTGGCGATCACATGCCGCGCCTGGCATGCGGTGATACGCACCTTCGCAACGATTGAATGAACACGCGGTGAAACGACATCCATTATGTTCGTTTCCTGTGGCACACTGTCATCATACGGCAAGAGGGTGATTCCGCCATCCGGCGTTCGGCCCGGTCGGACACCACGCTGATGCGGGAGGCAACATCCGTGCCATATCGATGGAATCCGTTCCGTCGGGTTGACCCTACCTACTACGTCCTGTTTGAGCGATCCGGTGGCTTCGTGGTTGCCGCGACCGATGCCCTTCATGAGCTCTTCCAGCAAGACCGGATCGACGAGGCCAGCTTCGCGGCGCTCGACGAGATCGAGCACAAGGCCGACACCAACACGCATGACGCCCTGTCGCGACTGGAACGCGGATACCACCCGCCATTTCCCGAACCGGTCACGCGTAGGCTGATCGGGGAGATCGATGAGATCGTCGATCACGCCGAAGATGCCGGCGAGCTGGCGGTCCTGACCGGTGTGGGACAGGCGACGCCAATCGCGATTGAGATGACGCAGCTGCTGGCGCGCACGGCCCGCGAGATTGCGTCACTGCTGGGTTACCTGGCCCAGGGTGACGGCTACCGGCCGTATGTCGCTCGGGTGCATGAGCTGGAAAATGACGGCGACACCCTGTGGACCGCGGGATTTCGCCAGCTCTTCGCCGGGGACAGGGATCCCCTGGACGTGATCCGGTGGATGGAGATTTACGGCGCGCTGGAAGCGGCGCTCGACAGTTGCGAAACGACGGCCCGCCTGATCGAGCGCGCGCTCGACCGGCAACGCGGATAACCCGCCGCATTCCGATGAAACAGAAAGAGGAGCCATGATGGCCACACGTCCCCGACATGACATAGAACACGAAAATAACGCTCTACTGAGCGGTGGCGTCACGGAGCCCGAACGTCACTCGGTTTCGTACGCGGAGGACAAGCAGAAAATCCTCACCCGCCTGCGCCGGATCGAGGGGCAGGTGCGTGGTATCGCGCGCATGGTGTGAGGATACGGCGGGGAACTGGCACGACTGCCGGGCGTGCGTGTCATGAAACATGTGCAGATCGGCCCGCATATCGAGTGAACGTCATGCCTCTATTTTGATTGTGCCCTTCTTAATCGTCATGAGGAATGGTTTGTGTTGCTTGCGTGCCTGCTGGAAGTGGAACTCGATCGACTCGATTTCCTCAGTCACTCGCTGGACAGATCGCTCGTAGGGCATATCCAGATGGAGCCGGCCTGCCCATTTGGAAAACCCCGCCCGTTCGTGTTGCGGGACGAGCCTCCGATACTTTTTGAAATCGCTGTCGTGCGACACAATGACCAGGAACTCATATTTTCCGAAAACTGCCAGCAATTGGTCAGGGGCGGACACGTAGGTGACGTCGCGACTGTGGTGGATGATATGGCCACGCTGCTCGAATATGGTGACGACATCGCGGCGGACGTTTTCATCGATGAGGAAGCGGATTGGCTCCGGCACATCCGCCCCCTCTACGCGACCGAGCGCATTTCCTCGTCGTGCTTGAGGGCGGCGTCAATGTCTGCTCGCACAAGCGATGGATACTGGTCTACGATCTCTTCAGCAGAAAGTCCTTCCCTATGGAGGGCTACCACGGCCTCGACTGGTATACGGGTTCCGGCGATAACCCAGGCGCCGCGCATGACGTACCGATTCTGGGCAATAACGCCGAAGTGCTCCTCTGTCCGGCGCATCATGCGGCGCGCATCGCGCTCACTTTCCTCGCGTACAGTCTCGAGCTCAAGCTCCCATGCCATCTGCCCGACGGGGTGTGCCCCCATCCATGCTCCAGTTGTCGGGTCCCGAAACACCAGGTGCGTGCCGTAGGCGCGAATTGCCAGGCTCGTCCACGGTGCCTCGGATGATCCCTTGATATACGCATTGACATCGCGAAGCTCACGAAGGGGAACATAATGTCGAGTGCGCAGCCGCGCCAAAGTGCGAAGCGTCACGAGGTCGCGGTACGAGTAGATTTTGCGAAAGGGTCCGGTTTCGCGCTTCTCGATAAAGGTCGGATCGAAGACATCGGTCTGCTCCCAATACCGCAACTGGCGCTGGGTGATACCCGAGAGCTTGGCTATTTGTTGTGCGGTGAACGCCATCAGAACAGACATGCCGACTCCAACTCACTCTAGGGAACCCGATGGCGTAATCGTACTTAGTGGATGTCACGTGGTCAATATTTGTACGTGCACCCATGGCAAGCACTCGTCTCTCATCCCGCTCCCCATCGCATGACGATCCGTGCATACCCGAAAACCATCACCAGGATGATCGATCACGAACCCCATGATCGTGGAGACGACATCCTGGCCGGCTTCATGGCCGACGGTGTACGCCTTGTCTGTCTGCGTGTCGGTGGTCATGGCGTTGTGTGTCGGTGGCGCCAGTCGGACCATTCGTCCTGGGCGAGCTTGATCACCCAGAGCAGCAGCACCACGCCAGCGACGACCACCAGGCCCATGGCAGGACCGAAGTAGTCGGACCCAGAGAATGCCACCAGCCAGTCACTTGCCGTGACGAGCGATCCACCGACCAGATCCTCCATGAACTCGTTGAACTTATCCATCGTCAGCATTCTCCCCTAACAACTTCGGCGCTTGGTAGTACCTATCCGCATCTCTTTCAAGAGCCGGAGATGCTGCTCTTCTAGCTTGTAGAGTCCCTCATTGCATTCTATGGCATCGATGAGCGGTTGCAAGCGCCGGACCGCGTCTACGGCTTGCTTGCGCGTCTCTGGCACCGGGCAATCCGTTTGTCCCAGTCACCGGCCCAGCCTTCTTCCAACGCCTGCGTTGCGAGCGAAATAGCCGCTGTGTAGTCTTTTTCTTTCTCGCGAATGATGGCGAGCTGCCTAAACCCGCAGTGCTCGGGCAGCGGGCTTTCCAGTGATGCGAAGAGCTTCAGGAATTCCGATGATTGTTCGATCATCCGTTGGCATTCCTTAGCAGCTCTGTCGAGCGCTGTGTCGTCATCATTGCGCTGGCGGTAGATGAACGCGATGCGACGCTCTGCAATGATGAAGGGCATTGCATCGTATTCCTCGCCGCGATTCGGCGGCAACTCACCCCATTCCGCCAACATGATCTGCTCGGCCGCCGAACGGTTCGCACGAAGATCACGGGAAAAGATGAGAAGGCGCTGTTCAGCAGTGTGGTCCAACGCCAGGGAGAATGCGGACTCACATTTGATTCCAGACAGCAGGAGAAGGTGTCGGGTCGCGGCATCTCTCTGCGTGGCAAGCCCGCGATCGAGCAGAACACGCGCAGTCTGGAGCGACACCTCACGATATTGGCTGAAGGTCCCGTAATCGAGCGGCCTACTGACGAATGGATAAGATCGGACACCACCGAGCGAATACCGGTCGATGGCCTTTGCAATGATCATGGTGTCCGCGGATGATAGGTGTGATTCCCACCATGTTTGCTCCTGGCGGCTAAACGATTCGTGCTCGTGGGCTGACCAATCATTAAGTTCATCGGTCGGCATCCGATCGAGACGAGTGTCATCAGGGTCGATGCCATATTTGACGAGTTCCCAGTGCGTATATTTTCGAGCTGCTTGATCCAAATCATCAAGGATCTCGGCATCGGACGCGGGCAGGTCTGGTTCGGCCCGCGATGGGGCTACGGGATAAGCGAGCGACGTCACACGCCATGACCGGTCCTCATCAGGCGGTTCTTCACGTTTGCGACCGAAGAGTTTCCGAAACATGATTTCTGCCTTTACCATCTGAGTTTGACAGGCTTGGTCCCTGAAACACCCCCTTTTCTGCATGGCCCGCAGCCGCCGCAGGTTCTGCTTTAGGGCATCATGTATTGGTTGAAGGCATAGGTGTCCACGACAGCAACCCACTCCGCGATCAAGCCATCCTGAATCGTGGTGAAGATGATGATCGGGATTTCGGCAGGCGGTTTGATGTTGATCACAAAACTCCAGATCACAACGCCGGCTGCTTGCTCGTTATCGCCGATCACTCGATCAAGCCGGTATGTTGCGTCTGGGTACTGCTGTCGATTCTGCAAGCTAAGAAGCGCACGCTGCTTATAGGCGTCTCGGCCCGGAAGGGCAGTGTCATCGAATGGAACTGTGATGTCCGGATGGAGAATCTCATCGAGGATCGTAACGTCACCTGTGTTCCAGAACCCCTCGACATACCTTCGAAGCAGTTCTTCGCTTGATCCTCCTGACTGAGCCCCCGCCGGATTTGGGAGCAAACCCACCAAGCTAGCGGTGCCGATCGATGCAAGGAGTTCTCGTCGTTTCATGACCTATCCTCTTCGCTATTGCCTGACTTCGTCGGCGTCCAGATTGTTCCCTGCTGCGTGTCTCTTATCCAAAACTGCACTATGGCACCGAGATCGTCGTGAGATCGGCGAGCAAGTAGAGCTGCTGGTAGGAGAAGGTGAGTGTCGCTGCTGCTGATGGTGGCGATGAGAACTGATACACGACCTGCGCCAGAGGTGCGTCAGCCGGAACCACGAAATTGAGCGCTCCGACGACGGTTTCGCCGGGCAACATGGAGGTTTCGACGAGTTCTGGCGTTTCGGCGACTGCCACTGCACTGCGAAAAGGGAGGCCACCAGTATAGAGCCGACCGAAGGCATCCAGCAACGAAAAATCATAAGGCGTGAACTCGAAGGGGCGGTCCCCCGTATTCTCAATGCGGAGTGTTACGACCACATAGCGTTGCCCGACCTGTGGGGCGAGATACTGCTCCCAGTCTTCGAACGGATCGATCACCTCTGCCACGGTAACCTGCGCTGCCGCGATGCCATCCGCGTTGTAGATCGTGACCGGCTCACCGACCTGGGTTGATCCGACCGGTGCCGGTGTGCCTGCCTGGGCAAGCAGGGTCTGCGGAACCATTACCAGAAGCAACATGGCGACGACCAGCAATAGACGCATGACCTACTCCCTTGATGTTGTCGGGGCATGATCATGGCGGACGTGCACACGATACTATTCACCCGGCGGGTATTTATGGCTCAAAGACTGTTTCACTCTCAGTATCTCGCCGATGGGGACGGTTGTCTACCTATGGCTGGCGCAAGTGACCAGGCACGCCGCTCCATGCTGACGCACTTTGGACGCGCCATGTGACGCATAGAGGACGGACTGGCGACGCGTGACACGTTGCACGCGTCGGGGAAGAACCGGCATAATCCGCTACAATCGACACAAATTGACACAGAGGGGCACACTGTCATCATACGGCAAGCTGGTGATCCCGCCATCTGGCGGCTTGTAGGCCGTCCACCATTTCCCACACCGGCAACGATCGTGACGCGATGATGCAGTGACCCAATGATTCAGGCATTCTGTCATTTGCATGCCGTACGAAGCAAAAGGAGCCATGATGGCCACACGTTCGGAACATGACATAGAACACGAAAATAACGCTCTACTGAGCGGTGGAGCCACGGAGTTCGACCGCCATTCGGATTCGTACGCGGAGGACAAGCAGAAAATCCTCACCCGCCTGCGCCGGATCGAGGGGCAGGTGCGTGGTATCGCGCGCATGGTGGAGGAAGACAAGTACTGTATTGATATTCTCACCCAAATCTCGGCCTCGACATCATCGTTACGGTCGGTCGGGTTGTTGGTACTGGAAGATCATATCCGCGGCTGTGTTGTGAATGGCGACCCGGATGATCAGGAAGCGACCCTGGAAGAGCTGAATCGTGCAATCGAGCGGTTTGTGCGAAGCGTCGGGGGCTGACGCGACGTACATGTGGCCCGGCCGCGCATGCCGATGGGACCAATCCGCGCGCTCCGCACTGAGGGGACGGGCGCGCCGGAGCGGGGTTATTGCGTGCCACGGGGCGGAATGATCCGGATGGCACCGTAGTTGCGTACAAGCGGTTCAGGTTCGGGACAGGGATGAGGACGTGGCCGCGAGGGCTGTTTCCCGCCACGACGCTGGCTGCTCGTGGACGATTCTGACAGGGGCGACACCTCGCGACCAGGTAAACATGGCAAGCCAGGTGATGGCTTGAGGAACAGGAACCCATGACAAGGATGACGTATTTCCAGCCGGTGGTGATCCACCGGACGGAGCCGGAACGGCTGCTGCTGACCGACGATGCATCACAATGGTATCTGTGGTTGGGCGAACACGATGGAGAGCCGGTGCGCATCCCGGAAACGCTGGCCTGGTATCTTGTCGGGCGTCCGGAGATGCAGCGCCTGGAGGCGCCGCGCATGTGGTTTGCCGTCGATGCCCTACCTGTGCGAGAACCCGCGATCAGCGAACCCGATCAGGATGCCGGCGAGTTCGGGGTTTCCCGGTAACGCAAGGCCAGTCGACACCGGCGCCTGGGCTGGGAGTGGCCGGTAAGCGAGAACGATCAGGATTGCGATTCCAGGTTTTTCGTGATTGTGTCGATAACGGCGTGCGGATTGGCTTGAATGGCGCTTTCCCAAAAGCGCAGGACGCGCCAGCCTTCTTTCTCCAGATGTGCCGTCACCTGAGCGTCCCGCCGCATGGTGCGCCTGAGCTTGGCTACCCACCAATCGGTACGATGAGGGAATTGTGCTTCCAAAGAAGGCAGACCGCGAATCTTCCAGGCATTGCCATGCCAAAAATCGCCGTCTATAAAGATCGCCACCCGTTGGCGAACGAACACGATATCCGGATTCCCGTAGAGCTTTCTGTCGTGAACGCGAAAACGATACCCTTGCGCGTGAAGCATCCGTCGCACCGTTAATTCCACTTTGGAATTCTTGCTTCTCACCCTCGACATCATTCGAGACGTGACTTCCGCGTCGCGGCCTTTTGGAGTTTCATTTGCCATGGGTGCCCTTGCCTGCTTCAGCGTTTCTCATACCAAATCCGGGTGAACACGTCGAGGTTCCCAGGCACGGGACGATCGTACGCCGACCCGACATCACGGCCCGACACGGGGTCGGTCCCTCCATACATGCGGGAGCTCATCCCCCATCGATTACCCGGATTTGGTATGAATTCGTGAGCGCCCATGTGCCTGATGAGACGCAAGCTGTGCCGGTTAGCACGTCATGAATCGATGTGGCGATGGACGTGGCAAGTGTTACGGGAACAGCATTCCCAATCTGCCTCATCACTTCTGACCGGGAGCCACTGAACAGGTAATCATCCGGGAATGCCTGAATTCGGGCGCATTCACGCACGGTCATATAGCGGATAGAGCCATCATCCCGCAGGATAATGTGCTCGCCTCCCGGGTTTCCATGATCGCCCGCCTTGATTGTCTTGGACGGCTTGTCCAAATCATTTCCCGTGTGGCCTTTGTACAGTTTGGCTCCAGGAATGCCACGATGGAATGTCTGATGGGGGGATTCCACGCCATCGACTGGTTCAGGCAATCCAGCGATTGCTTCTCTCAGGGTCTGCCATGCGTCTCCGTTGGGCGCTTCATTTTGCAAACGCCGGATTCGATTGAGGACGCGATCCCCAGGTGGTCTTGGCTCCAGCCTGTTTCTGCTCCAATACTCCCCCGAAACGTGCTGATCAAAGATGAGACGATCCTCACTATGCGTGCCTGGAGGAAAATCCCACAGGAGTTCGAGGTCCCGGCGAAACGCAACGATGAAGACGCGTTGCCTGTTTTGCGGAACACCGTAATCAGCGCTGCTCAACGATCTCCACCGCACATCATAACGATGTTCGGCTGACGCTCGTGCAGGGTGTTCGGCTCGTTGCAATCGCTGAAGGTGCTCCAACCACGACTCGCCTGTATCCGGTGGGATATGAGGAAGGGCGAGTTGCGCCAGTACGTAGTTGAAATAGGGCCGGAAGCTTTGCCGGGCAAGTCCCCTGACGTTCTCAAGAAGCACAACCTTGGGCCGCAACGCTCGAATCGCCCGGAACACTTCTGGAAACATGTTCCTTTCATCACCGTTACCGAGGTGCTTGCCGCCCAATGAGAACGGCTGGCATGGCGCGCCTGCCGCCAGGAGATCGATATTTGTGCCTAGCCGCCTGTAGTCGAATGATCGGGCGTCAGTTTCGAAAACTGGCCATCCGGTGTGGAGTTTGAAAGAGTCGGAATTTAGGCGCAACGTGGCGCACGCATGCCTATTGAACTCGACAAGGCCACGTGACGTGAATCCCGCGGCTTCAAGGCCCAGCGCAAGACCGCCCGCACCAGCGAAGAGATCTACGGCGTTGAGGTCGCTTGGTCGCCCACTCAATATTGACACTTGACGCCTCCGTACGTACATGTGCGCACAGCGCTATGGTAGATCAGTGGTCGGAATACAGCAACTGATTCCGCATCGACCGATGAGTTCATATCAGACCGTATGGTCTCAATAGCAAAGCGCCCACGCCCACGGCAGGGATTCCAGGTGATCTCCAATCAAGCGTGACCCGAGACTCACAACGTACGGTGTCGCGTCAAGTGGGGTCCGCGCGTCGGAGCGGAGAAATCACGTCGAGAATCTCGATACCACACCGGGGTGGGGGCCATGGCGAATGGCGGATGATCCGTTGTCGACGCATCGCCGCCGATACGCCACAATGCCCTTGATCGGACACGAGCGAGAATCCAGATTCAGGGGTCATGTATGCGCCAGGCGGTGGAAACCTACTTCAAGGAGATGGGTGGTATCCGTGGCACAGGAGGCGGCACCAGCGAGACATCGTATTATCCGCCGCTGATTACGTTGCTCAACACAATCGGCGCCGGGTTGCGTCCTCACGTAACGGCTATCTCACAACTTCGGAACACGGGCTCCGGGCTTCCCGACGTCGGATTGTTCACAAGCGATCAACGAGCCGATTTTGACCAGTATCAGCCGATACTCGATATTCCGCCCGCGCGTGGCGTCATGGAGGTCAAGCCTCTGACTGACGACGTGCCGGCGATCGCGGCTTCAGATCAGGTTCGCGGCTACGTCGAGCACTACGGTCAGGTGCTGGTCACCAACTATCGTGACTTCCTGCTGGTCGATCGCGACTCCAGCGGCGCTGTGCGGACAAGCGAGTCGCTCACCATCGCCGGGGATGAAGGCGAATTCTGGACCCAGGCTCGCAACCCGCGCGAGTTTGCCGGGACGTGCGGCGATCAACTGGTTGAATATCTCCATCGCGTCATGGTGCGGCAGGTTTCGCTCACGCAGCCACGCGATGTCGCGTTGTTGCTGGCGTCCTACGCCCGTGACATGAACGCCCGGCTGGAACGACAGGATTTGGAAGAGCTGACACCGATCAGGGAGTCACTGGAAGGCGCTCTTGGCATATCGTTTCAGGGTGTGAATGGCGCCCACTTCTTTCGATCCACCGTCGTGCAGACGCTCTTCTACGGTATGTTCTCCGCGTGGGTGCTGCAGAAGCGTGATATTGGCCGGCGCTCCTCCGAAGCTGACTTCGACTGGCGGCTCGCCGGTTGGCATCTGAAGATTCCCGCCATCCAGACGCTTTTCCACGAGTTCAGTGGCCCCGGTCACGTCACCCGCCTCGGCCTGGTCGAGGTTCTCGACTGGACCGGCGAGATGCTGAACCGCATCGACACCGACCAATTCTTCGCCCGCTTCTCAGAGGATCACGCCGTCCAGTACTTCTATGAGCCGTTTTTGGAGGCGTTCGATCCGGAGCTGCGCCGCCAGATGGGTGTTTGGTACACGCCGCATGAGATCGTCACCTACATGGTCGAGCGCGTCGATACCGTGCTCCGTGAGGAGTTGGGCATTCCCCGCGGCCTGGCTGATGAGAACGTCTACGTGCTCGATCCGTGCACTGGTACCGGCTCCTATCTGGTCGCCGCGCTCAGGCGTATTCACAGGACGCTCGAGGACGAAGGGGCTGACGCCCTCACCGCGAACGACTTGAAGGAAGCGGCGAAGAACCGGCTCTTTGGTTTTGAGCTGCTGCCCGCCCCGTTTGTGGTCGCCCATTTGCAGCTCGGTCTCGCGTTGCAGGATCTCGGCGCCCCTCTGCGGGCGGGCGCCAACGATCGACCCGCCATCTTTCTGACGAATGCCCTGACCGGTTGGGATGAGATCACCGACGAACGGTACACACAACTCCGGACTCACGCGCTACTCGCCGACCTGGCTGGCGAACGCAGCAAGGCAGGTGACGTCAAGCGCGATACTCCTATTCTCGTGGTGATCGGCAACCCGCCGTACAACGGGTATGCCGGCATGGGGGTCCACGAGGAACGCGACCTCAGCAATGCCTACCGGGAATCCCGGCACACCCGCCAACCACAGGGGCAGGGCTTGAACGACCTGTATGTCCGGTTCTTTCGCATGGCCGAGCGCAAGATTGTCGAGCAGACCGGTCGCGGCGTGGTCTGCTACATCTCCAACTATTCGTGGCTGGACGGCCTGTCGTTCCCGGCCATGCGCGAACGCTATCTCGACGTTTTCGATCGCATCTGGATTGACAATCTGAATGGTGATCGGTACCGGACCGGGAAAGTCACGCCGGAGGGGTTGCCCGACCCTAGCGTGTTCTCAACCGAACACAATCGAGAAGGAATCCAGGTCGGCACCGCTATCAGCCTTCTGGTGCGTCGGGAAGAGCATGAGCCAGCATCGAGCATTCGGTATCGCAATTTCTGGGGCACAACCAAACTGGAGCAACTTCAAGGCTCACTTGCGGAAGCAGACGCTACGCTTTATGAGACTGTTACGCCCTCGCCGATGTTGGGGTATCCCTTCCTGCCGATCAAACAGGTCGAAGATTACCTGACGTGGCCGAAGTTGACGGACCTGTTCCCGACCTCATTTCCGGGCGTCACCACTGCCCGCGATGACGTAGTGGTCGATATCGACCGGGACCGGCTGGTCGAGCGCATGGAGACCTACTTCGACCCGAACCTCTCGGACGCCGAGATCACCCGGCTCATTCCCGGCGCGATGGACTCGACTTCCCGTTTCGATGCATCCGCGGTTCGCAGAGAGCTGGTGATTCGCGGGTTCCTGCCGGAGAACGTCATCCGCTACGCCTACCGGCCCTTCGACGTGCGCTGGCTCTATTGGGAACCTCAAACCAAACTCTTGGACAGGAATCGGGCGGAGTACATGCCGCACCTTCAGCCAGGAGGGATTTGGTTCACCGCGACGCAGCGAAATCGCAAGAGCGGGGTCTATCTCCCCCAGGTGGCATCACAAGTAGTCGACTACCATCTGGTCGAGTCCAACGCGGGCGTGTTTCCTCTGGTCCTTGACGGTGACGGTTCCCAGCCACGGACCAACCTGTCCGCCATCGCGTTGAGCTACGTCGGTGACCGTGAAGTCGATCCGGAATCGCTGTTCTTCCACGCATTGGCCACCATGCACGCGCCCGTCTATCGGGAGGAGAACGCCGGGGCGCTCCGGCAGGACTGGTCCCGCATCCCCCTGCCCGCCGATCCGGATGCGCTGCAAGGCTCCGCCGCTTTCGGTCGCCGGCTCGCCATCTTGCTCGATGTCGAACAGGATGTTCCCGGCATCAGCTCCGGCGCCCTTCGCCTTGACCTCCGCTCGATCGCCGTCCTGACCAAACGCGATGGCGGCGGGATCGACCCCGATTCCGGTGATCTCCGCATCGACGCCAACTGGGGGTATGGGGGCAACGGCCGCCCGGTCATGCCGGGTCGTGGTCGTGCCGTCGAACGACCGGTGACCGGAGTCGAGTCCGACCTGCTCGGCGAGCGAACCGTCGATGTTTGGCTCAACGATCACGCCTGCTGGACCAACGTCCCGTTACCGGTGTTGGGAGTACACGCTTGGCGGCTACCAGGTGATCAAGAAGTGGCTGTCCTACCGGGAGTCCGACGTGCTCGGACGAGATCTCCATGCCGATGAGGCCCGTACCTTCTCCCAGATCGCGCGTCGCATCGCCGCCATTCTGCTCATGGAGGATGAGTTGAACGCGTCGTACCCGCGATGTTCAACGGACACCTGGGACTGGCAGGCAGCCGCGGAGCGCGAGAACCCCCAACGATCACTGTTCTGATGTTGCGGTCAGCGTCGTCCCGATGGATTGCACGTGGGGATCGACGACCTGTCCGCCGCAAGCGGCGAACTGCTCGGGTACAAGACCCGAGCCTACCAGGTATAGGGGCTCCACGCCCGCCAGGCGATGTGAATCTCGCTAGCCTCCAACCGGCACCGGGCTGAAGTTCGTGTCGCGGTCGTAGACGTCGATTCCCTCGACCGCCTTCAGCCTGTTCACGACAAGGTAGGTGAACGGGGTGGCGATCGTTTCGTAGGCGGTCTTCAGTATCCAGTTCGTGACGATCATGTCCTGCACCACTCCGGTCGAAAACGTTCCACCGAATGCGATCAACACGAACACGACCGAATCGAGTCCCTGTCCGACGATGGTCGAGCCGATCGTGCGGGTCCAGAGCCAGCGGCCGTTGGTGATCACCTTCAGCCGCGCCAGCACATAGGAGTTGGCGAATTCACCGAGCAGGTAGGCGCAGAACGACGCGATCAGGATTCGCGGGGTCGAGCCGAAAATCGTGTCCCAGGCGCCCTGGTTCTGCCAGCTCGATTCGGCGGGCAGCGCCCCCGCCAGCTGGAAGGTCCCAACCGCGATGAGGTTGCAGATAAATCCCAGCCAGATCACGCGCCGGGCGGCGGCGTAACCGTACACCTCGGTCAGGACATCACCGACGATGTAGGCGATCGGGAAGGTGATCAGCCCGGCGTCTGTCACCCAGGGGCCGATCTCCAGCACCTTGACCGCCACCGTGTTGGCGGTGATCAGGCTGGTGACGTAGAGCGCGACGATCACCATGAAATACGGCGATCCGGCAATTGGCGCGAGGTTGGATGGTCTGTTGGTCATGGTGTCTACCGGTGCGTTATCCCGCTGCCAGGAAGCGTTGCGGTTTCAATGCTGAGGTCACCACGATCGGAGCTTGGAATTTGTTGGGCGTGTGGATCACGATTCATGGAGAGTGCCCGAATCCCACACCTTGTCTGCAAAGGTAATCGTGTTTGCGTACTTCAAGGCCACTGCAGGACTGATCGCTCCACTGAAGGTGCGAAACGACCGGAGCAATATGGCCTTGGCCGATGTATTCCCAGACTTTGCCTCTTCATCGGCGAATGAGGGCCAATTTACTGCCCATGTGTCGTACGACCTGCCGGTGCGAAGCGGAACGCCGTACGGCACGAAAAGTGAGCTCATATCCCATCCATCCAGCAACATATGCTCGATCAGATGCTTGGCGCCTGGGGTCGCCATCACCCCCATCCAGTCTGCCTGCTCATACCATTCCGCGGCCTCTTCGAGCCCTTCGCCCAATACTCTGGATGACGACTGGATGAATCTACCTGCAGAAATCGCCCCTTGAAAGTAGACCCCAGCCACAAAACCCTGCCAAATGAATCTCTGGAGCAAGTCGTGCATGAGTGAGAAACACTCGGGCTGGTCTGCCTCGGAGACTGGCATGATCGTTATCAGGACCGTGTCCGAAAAGCCGAGAAACGAACAGTCATCCGCTGCTTCAGACGTGCTCACGTCATCACACCACTGTGCCAGTTGTGACAGGAGCATTTGCCAGGTCTCCAGAAGACCGTCGGGAGTGCTACGACTGAGCAGCCCTTTGGCGCCGAGCGCATCCAGCAAGGCCACTACTGCGAAATCGCTTTGCATAGTCAGTTGCGAGCTTGCCAAGGCGGTTTCCTCGTTAGGCATTCCTGGACAGCGTGGAAACCAGCCACCATGATGTTGCGCAACCCGCTTCCTGACAACGCGATAATTGATTACTCCTCAGAAACGTCCTCATTGGAGGCATTCGTTCCGGACTTTTGCGACGTGCCAAACACCCGTTGCACGTCGCGAAGCGATCGTGGCGAACGATCTCCATAGGTCGTGCGGCTGATTCTGGCGTCCAGTCGTTTGTTCGCCCAAGCCATAGCTTTCTGGGTTGTCTCGGCAAACAACGCGTCGGTATCGATCTTGAACTGTCGTCTGTCTTTCATCTGCTCCACGGTTGCTCTCCTTCGCAATTTCTGGATGGCGGTAGACAGCGGGAATCCAACGTGTTCATTATACCGTCGTTGCGAGAGTGCTACATGTCGACGCACCGCTATTGCTCCCAGGCCATCTCCCAGAAGGCCAGCTCGTAGCGGCTGGAGGTGAGAAAGGCGGCTTCGGCCCGTGCCAGTGATCGCTCTGGCAGGCCGGCGCAGGCCTCGTCGGTCAGCTCCCGGCACCAGTGCGCCAGCTCGGCGAACTCCGGATCGGCATAGACGTCGATCCATGCCCGGTAGCGCTCGTCATTGGGCAGTCCACACTCCGCCAACCGGATACCGATCTCACTGTAACCCCACATGCAGGGCAGGAGCGCCCCGAGCAGCTCGGCGTAGTCACCGATCGTCGCCGTGCGCAGCAGGAAGTCGGTGTATCCCTGTGTGGTCGGCGCCTTCGTCTCCCGTTCCAAATCGGCTGCCGTGATCCCGAAACCGGCGACCTGGGTGCGGTGCAGGTTCATCTCGCGGGTCAGGGTTTCATGCAGCAGCGCGGCGAACCGGGCCATGGCGTCGAGATCGGGCGCGCGCAGCACGGCGGCGGCGAACAATCGGCCATAGTCGATCAGGAAGAGGTAGTCCTGCCGCAGCCAGAAGCCGAACCGATTGGCGTCGAGCGAGCCGTCGCCGATGCCGCGCACAAAGGGATGGTCGTGTTGCGCCTCCCAGATCGCATTGGCGGCCCGACGGAACCGGGCGGAAGTGGAGAAAGGCATGCGCGCGAAGTCTCCAAGAATGGGTCATTCCCCGTAGGTGGATGACACATCCTGTCCAGCTGACTTGGCTAAGGACCGAACCACGCCGTCTACGAGGTTCTTTGCCTCAGTACACGACTCGTGGCTTGCTTTATTCAGTGCAGCGCTCACCCAGCTAGGGCCGTGACCTCCGACGCTCCGGTCGAATGATTCGAGCTCTCCCGTAGGGACGATGAGTATATTGTTGTCACGAAGCCGGTCGACGATCGCGCGTGCTGACGTGGTGGTACTGCCACTTGGAACTCCGGTAAAACCATACTTTTTCGCATCATCAAGCCTGCCGTCATTGGTCAGTTTATTCGCTAGGTTTTTGACCTTTTCGATGAGGTCGTCGTCACGAACCTGCTTAGCCTCAAGCAGAGACGCAATGTATCTTGGATTCAGTAATGAGTCGAAGTCCGTGATGGTGAATACCAAGACCTGAAGGGCGTGAAGTGCCATCAAGGATGACGGAAGTTGGTCTTTGCCGCCGCCTGGAACGAAAAGAATCTCTTCAGTCGGCACACCCATCTCCTCTCCGACAGAGTCGGTAACGGCTCTATACCAGTGACAGTCCGCGTCGGCTTCGCACAGCACGACGATTCGATGGAATAGCCCTTGTAGCAGATTGGAGTAGCGAAGTGCCGGCTTGGCCCAAATATCAGCAATGACTTCCGAGTCGATGGAAGTAAAGGTGTTGGTATCGCCATCTCGATTGATTCTAAGTACCGTCAACGGTGTCTTGGAATCCAGTAAGCCAAGAATAAAATCGCGATCGTGTGTAGCCGCGATCAACTGGCGGTTGTTCTTGTTTGCCTCGCGTCCGAGATGGCGACCCAATGCCCGTGCTTGCGCCGGATGTAGGAATGCCTCGGGCTCATCAAAGATGGTGACGGACTCGATGCTCGTCATCATGTGGAGGACCATGCCTAGATAATTCTTCACCCCGTCACCTTGTTCGTGTAACGGCGGCAGATTGGCGACGCGGTCAGAATACTCCCGCGTTGGATGTTCCAATGGCGGGGATGTCATGCCAGGGTGTCCGACTCGCAGCATCACGTTGCCATTAACTCTGTCGAGCGTGAGAGGGAAGCCGAAGGCCTTGTCACAAATCGCTGACAGCTCTGCTGCGAGGTCACCGTCTCGGAACAGCTCGTTTAGGGCGTGAGAGCGATCCCTTACATTACCCGATCCTGCTTGAATGGTCGCTATAGCGGATCGATCTGAGGCGTCGAGCTTTCGAACAAACCAGTCCAGAACCCCTGATAGGCGACTATTCTGGACCATGGCTGCAAAGTCTTGGGGAGCTATGTGATTGTCGCCACCTAGCGCTTTGTAACGTGGCGCAGCTCTACCGTCAGTAACTTCGACGGAACTAGCGATCAACCAATCTACGGCGGATTGAGTGTTGAGGGCTATCGTGAAATGAACAGCCTCAACCAATACTGTGGAGGAATAGCCATTATGTGCATTAAGGTGTGCAGGGATGTCACGCAAGAACTGAGACTTGCCAACATTGTTGCCTCCCACGACACAAAGTATCCCCGATGGTGGGAGTTCGATGGTCGTTCCGCTCTTGGTTTGTATCGATATAATGGTGAAAACGCCCATGCGTCGTGTCCCGAACTGCTTTCGATGCTAGCCTACGCGCCATGGTACTACGCTGAGGGAGCGAGTTCTGAATCTCAGTGGCGCGTCAGCCTTTGTTCGTCATACTCGTGCGCGGGAGCACTTGTGGCCGCTGCGCGACCACTGGGCGGACAACTCCCGCGGGAGGTCCGCCCCTACACCATCCCTGGTGTGTCA
>Ga0209176_10000155_pt1 | contig 17655 bp, 14 predicted proteins | sample NGEPer11B_FD_184511 | JGI IMG/M metagenome (GOLD analysis project Ga0209176, IMG submission 184511) | Arctic peat soil microbial communities from the Barrow Environmental Observatory site, Barrow, Alaska, USA - NGEE Permafrost305-11B... | ecosystem: Environmental > Terrestrial > Soil > Wetlands...
CTCGATTCGAATGCGTGGAATGCGATCGTCATCACCAGTCCCGAAAACCGCCACTACCTCTCCGGATACACCGCCGAAGACCACGCCGCCGACGAATCCGCCGGTGTGCTGGTCATCACCAGCGACGCCGCCTGCCTGTATGTCGCACCGACAAATCTGCCTTGGGCCATCTCGGAAGTACCTCCGGCGATAGTCGACGTTGTGCCATGGAGCGCGTCATGGACAGCCAGCGTGGCCGCACAGCTCGAACGTTCCGATTCACGAACAGTCGCGGTTGAAGACGCGACAACAACGGCCGCATCCTGGTTTGCATTGCGAGATGCCGTGTCTCCAACAGTGTCAATCCTGGCAAGTGGCGACGCGATTGACTCCCTTCGAGCCGTCAAGTCCAGCCAGGAGATTGCAATCCTCGCCGAAGCGGCAAGATGTACCGATGCCGCCTTTCTCCAGGCGATCTCCCGGTTCGAATCCGGCATGACCGAGCGTCAGGCCGCCAACCTCGTGCACAACGCGCTTCGCCATGCCGGAAGCGATGGGGAAGCCTTTGACACGATCGTCGCATCTGGCCCAAACGCCGCAAAACCGCACCATAGGCCAGGCTCCCGTGCCCTTGCGGAAGGTGAGCCCATCATCATCGATATGGGCGCCAGGGTTGACGGGTATAATGGTGACCTGAGCCGCACCGTGTGCCTCGGCAAGCCCGATCAACGGCTTGTTACGATATACGAGGCGGTTCTTGCTGCCCAGATTGCAGGTCTTGAAGCGATTCGCATGGGCGCTCACGCGTCCGCGCCGGACAACGCCTCGCGTGACGTCTTCACGGACCATGACCTCGAAGAGTACGTGATCCACTCGGTTGGGCATGGCCTTGGCCTCCGCGTGCATGAAGCGCCGGCTGTCAGCAGGCGATCTACCCGCCCGCTTGAAACAGGAAACGTGATCACCATCGAGCCGGGTCTCTACGTGCCAGACTGGGGCGGAGTCCGTATCGAAGATGTTGCCGTCGTTGACAGCGATGGCCACCGTAATCTCACAACGGCGCCAAAGGGTGTCGCGACAATATCGCTTTAGACGATGGGGAGGAATAACAGCACCGATGATTGATACGGGAGATATCCGTAAGGGAAGCACCTTTGAGCTGGACGGACGTCTGCTCAAGGTGATTGATTTTTCGCACAACAAGCAGGGTCGTGGTTCCGCCCAAATGCGGATGACACTACGGGACCTGCGCACCGGCTCCACAACCCAGCAGACCGTCATGGCTGGAACCAGGTTCAATGCGATACGACTGGAACGCTCACATGTGCAGTTCCTCTACCGCGACGACGACAGCTTCCACTTCATGGACACAGAGACGTTCGACCAAATCCTGCTGATGGAGACCACCATTGGTGACGCCGCCAATTACATGAAAGAGAACGACGTCATCGATCTGCTGACCCATGATGACGAGCCAATCGATATTGAGCTGCCTACCTCGGTGGTGCTTTCCGTGACCCAGACTGATCCAGGGTTCAAGGGCGACACGGCTACCGGTGGCACCAAACCAGCTACCCTTGAAACAGGACTTGTGGTAAGTGTCCCGTTGTTCCTCAATGAAGGTGACCAGGTGAAGATCGACACTCGGAACGGCGCCTATATTGAGCGCGTCGCATAAAGGGGAGTCGGAATGGAACGCTTCGGTGATATAGCCGATCGAGACAATGGGCAGTCATCTACGGCGGAAGTCATTGGGGCGGTTCGGGAGCTCATCTCGCTCATGAGCAAGGGAGGGATTTCCGAGCTCGATCTCACCTCCGGCAGTGTGTCGATTCGTCTCCGGGGAGCGATCACGGCCACGACCCACCAACAATCCGAAGCGTTCGCCGTTCACGAACTTCCAGCCAATGCGCCCCAACCCGACCACGGGCACATGGTCACCGCCCCTATGATTGGCACGTATTACTCTGCTCCCTCGCCGGGCGATGATCCGTTCGTGCGAGTCGGCGATGAAGTCGAGGTCGGTCAGGTCGTCGGGATCATTGAGGCGATGAAAATCATGAATGAAATTGTGGCGGACAAGCCCGGAGTGGTTTCAGAGATCATGGTGAAAAACGCACAAGCCGTTGAATACGGCTCCGCACTGGTTCGGCTCACCGAGCAAACCGACGCGTATACCTGATGGCCTCACGCATCTATCCCGTAAGCACCATCAACAGCTACATCCATGATGTGGTCACCAGTGACGAGCTACTCGCCGATCTCTGGATCGAGGGCGAGATCACCAAAATCTCAACCCCACGATCCGGGCACATCTACTTCACCCTTGGTGAAGGAAATGCGTCGATCGACGCGGTGATGTGGCGAAGTGCCGCCGCTCGTCAGCGGTTCGTCCCGCGACAAGGTGAGGCAGTGGTGATCCACGGTCAGGCGGACTACTACCAGGTTCAGGGACGACTGCAGATTCAAACTGACGTGTTCGAGCATCAGGGCCAGGGACTGATGTCACTTGAGTTCGAGCGCCTGCGCCAAAAGCTCGAATCTGAAGGGCTCTTCGATGAGGCCCGCAAACGCCAGCTCCCCGTATTCCCTCGCCGAATCGGAGTAGTCACCAGCTCAAGTGGCGCCGTGTGGCACGACATCCAGACAGTGGCGCGGCACCGCTTCCCACTCGTCGAGCTGGTGTTGATCCCTGCCGCTGTTCAGGGTGACCATGCGCCAACCCAGATAGCCGAAGCGATCCAGTACGCGAACGGCCTACATGATCTCGATGTATTGATTGTCGGACGCGGTGGTGGATCACCCGATGATCTAGCCGCCTTCAATTCGGAGATCGTGGCCAGGGCCGTGTTCGGGAGTGGACTTCCTGTGATCTCGGCGGTCGGACATGAAACGGATATCTCAATCTGCGATTTGGTCGCAGATCTTCGTGCGGCAACGCCGTCCGCGGCGGCGGAGCTTGCGCTTCCCGACGCCGCCGTGCTGCGCGACAATCTCGCCGATCGCCAGGCCATGCTCACGAACACCGTCGTCGACGAGCTGGCCGGCTGGACAGTGGCTTTGAGCGGGCTGCATCATCGATGTCTACTTCAGTCACCCACCCTGCTCGTCACGAAGCAACGGGTGACTCTGGATACCTCCCTGGCGATGGCATCGAAATCCATGAAATCCACGATCGACAAGCACAACAGCAAGCTCCATGTCCTGTCCTCGATATTGGGCATCCTGCACCCTCACGACATCTTGCGCCGGGGATTCTCCGTGGTGGAGAACGCCAACGACGGCACAACGATCACGTCAATTTCAGAACTACCAGCGAGCGGCGAAGTGGTTGCGCGGTTCCATGATGGTGTCGCGACAGGGAACCTGCGCCGGGAACCTGGAGCATGAAGGGACCAAACCGAATGACACCGCGGCAACTGACCGAGACCGAAGAGTCACAGAGTTTCGAACACCAGCTGGAAATGATCGAAGCCATCGTAGCGGACCTTGAGTCCGGAAGCCTGTCACTCGACGATATGTTGAACCGCTATGAAGCCGGCATGCGGCTCATCGCCGCCTGCCAGCAGCGCCTGAATGACGCGGAACTGAAAGTGACGGAGATTGCCGAGGTTACCGCGTCGACATCCATGAAGGCGCACGACCGCGGTACTGGCAACGATGCCTGAAGCCAATCACCGAACAAATCCGGAAACGGTCCTCAGTCCTGGCAAGCTTCCCGCCGGTCTCCTGGCGAGCCTGCTGGCAAAATACGCTGTCACTGACGATGCGTCGGTGATCGTGCCGCCGGGACCCGGCTACGACGCAGCGGTCATCCGGTCAACTGACGACATCATCGTGAAGAGCGACCCCATCACCTTTTCGACCGTATCGCCCGCGACCTATCTTGTCGCCGTGAACGCAAATGACATCGCATGCCTTGGCGGGGTACCGCGCTGGATCACCGTCACCGCCCTTTTTCCGGTGGGTACCCGGGCGAAGGCCGTGGAGAAATTGTTTGAAGAGCTGTCACTCGCATGCGCAGCCGACAATATCGCGTTAATTGGCGGACACTCCGAAGTGACACCGGGGATAGATCGGGTGTTGCTGTCGGCAACCTTGCTCGGTATGCCAGGATCACGCGGAATGCTTCGACCAGGCGGCGCACAGGCAGACGATGATATTTACCTCACCCGCGCGGCCGGAATTGAGGGCACGTCGATCCTTGCCACCGAGCTTCCCGCCAACGCGCTCGGTGAGATTCCAGACGCCGCCATCGACGCAGCGAGAGACCTCATTCATGATCCCGGTATTTCCATTGTCAGGGATGCGCGGCTCGCGCAAGCAAACGGGGAAGTGCATGCAATGCACGACCCCACCGAAGGTGGCGTCGCCACCGCGATTCACGAGATCGCGGATGCCGCTGGACTTGGGTTCGAGGTGAACCTCGATCACATACCCGTCTCATCGGTCACGCGAGCCCTGTGCGCCACCTTGCACATCTCCCCATACGGACTTCTCTCCTCAGGCGCTCTCCTGTTCACCGCCGCCGCGACGGCGCGGGAAGCGCTTGAGACTTCATTTTCGAACGAGGGCATCGAACTCGCGCGCATCGGACGGCTGGTGCAGGATCGTGATGTGCGAATTTCGGCAACCATGGGTTCACAATCCCCGCTTCCGCGATATGATTCAGATGAAATGACTCGGGTCTTTGCTCGATTTTCGCAGGAACAACGGGAGCCAGACGATGCCGGGTAGCAAAATTGTAATGTACGCCCGTGAGCGATATTGCGCTGATGTCGCCCGATCGCGCGATCGGCTCAACGAGCTGGGTCTTTCCTGGATCGAGCATGATATCGAAGCTGACAGCAATGCATCCGAATCGCTTCAACAACATTCTGGACGGCGCAACGTGCCCACGTTGATCATTGGCGACGCGGTGCTGGTGGAGCCATCAAACGACGAGCTCGATAATGCGCTCCGCAAGGCGGGGTTCAACATCAAATAGTTCAACTGGAGCTGCATGAATGAACGAAGCCATCCTCGTCGCGTCCTCCAATGGCAAGATCGGCCTGCCGGCCGCGATGCAGATACTTCGTGCTGGCGGTGCCGCGCTTGACGCGATCATTGTTGGAACAAGACTCGTCGAAGCAAATCCGGACGATCACACTGTCGGCTATTCAGGTCTTCCCAATATGCTCGGCCAGGTCGAGCTGGACGCCAGCGTGATGGAGGGCGCCGGGCTTCGAGCCGGTTCTGTTGGCGCGTTGCGGGGTTATCAGGATGCGGTCGATCTTGCCCGCCATGTGATGGAGTCGCTGCCGCATGTCCTGATTGCCGGCGATGGAGCTCGTCAACTTGCTGAAGAATGCGGGCTACAGAAACGAGATTTGCTGACACGGAAGGCGAAAACCATCTGGGAAAAACGGATTGATGACGCGGACGACCGCGATGCGTCTTACCTTACCCGGGTTCGCGAACTCGTCGCCGCCAACGCGAGCGACCCCGACTTCGCCGATATCGGCGAGATTCCTCATGGTACGGTCAATTTCATCGCACGGGACCGCCACGGGAACCTCGCCTGCGCTGTCTCCACCTCAGGTTGGGCATGGAAATATCCTGGCCGGATGGGCGACTCGCCAGTGATCGGCGCCGGAAACTACGCCGACAATCGATGGGGCGCCGCCGCCTGCACAGGGCGGGGAGAGATGGCGCAACGCTGCCTGACTGCCCACAGCGTCGTCACCTTCATGCGCTTCGGCATGAACCTGGACGATGCGCTTGAGCAGGCCATGACTGACCTCTCCCATCTCGATGATCCCTACAAGAGCGAGATGAACATCGTCGCCCTCGACAAGGATGGTGTGCCGGGAGCAGCCTCAACAGCATCTGGCAAGACCTATGTGGTAATGCAAGAAGACATGAACGAGCCCGAAGAGCATGAGCGCATGCACGTTCCGCTCGCTGAGTAACAACACGTCCAGTACATCAATTCGAAACTCACAAATTGCCATTCCGGGAACCGGATCGCAGAGATGTAACCACCCTGTGTGGCGCGTCTATCGCATCGCGTCTCGCCTCAGCAACGACCGTCACCCTGACAGCGAATGGGTTCCCGCGCTCATCAGCAGCGCAGCTGCCGTCTCCATTGAGCGGCGGGATATGCCTGCATTCTGCCCTGCGGGCAGCGGCTTCGCCGGGGGATGCTTCGACACGCGGCCATTCGGTCGCGGCTCAGTCCCGTGTCACATGCGGGTTGTCATGCTGAGCGAGTGCGGATGCGCGATGTCGATGGGCCGCATTCGCTCGGTCCCCATGGGACCGCCTGTTGAGCATCTCGATCGACCCAGTCACCGATGCCCGATGCGTGATGTCGTCCGAAATTGAGATGCTTCGACGCGGCCATGCGGCCGTGCTCAGCATGACAATCGTAGTGGTTGGGTAGGTGCCAACATGCGTGTGACCTGGTACTCAGCATGACGGGTTTGTGTTGGACACGATTGGCTGGATTCATTACTGGGCCGCGGCTGCCGTGTCCGAGCGTCAAGCAATCCCTGCGCGAAGTGCGACGTTCCAGCCCAAGCGGTACGCAGATCCAGTCGGCATTGCGGCACTCGCCGACATCCGTATTACATATCCTTGTTGAGGGTCTGCAGGAACTCGTCGTTCTTCTCGGTCTTGGAAAGCCGACTCAGCACCAGCTCGGTACCCTCACTGCCTCCCAGCATCGACACCATGCGACGCATGGTCCACACCTGGCGCAAGGTGTCCTCCGTCAGTAGAAGCTCCTCGCGACGGGTGCCGGATCGCTGGATATCGATCGCCGGATAAATTCGCCGCTCCGCGAGCTTGCGATCCAGGTGAAGCTCCATGTTACCGGTACCCTTGAACTCCTCGTAGATCACATCGTCCATGCGGCTGCCAGTATCAATCAGGCAGGTCGAGACGACCGTAAGGCTCCCTCCGCCTTCGATGTTCCGGGCAGCGCCGAAGAATCGCTTCGGCGGGTACAGCGCGACTGGATCGATACCACCCGACAACGTTCGCCCACTCGGCGGAACCGCCAGGTTGTAGGCGCGAGCAAGGCGCGTAATCGAATCAAGCAGAATCGTCACATCGCGACCGCCTTCAACAAGCCTCTTGGCCCGCTCCAGCGCCATCTCGGCGACCTTGGTGTGATCCTCCACCGGCTCGTCAAAGGTCGACGAAATCACTTCTCCGTCAACGGAGCGCCGCATGTCTGTGACTTCTTCTGGCCGCTCGCCAATCAGGCAAACCATCAGGTGCATGTCGGGGCTATTGGTGGTGATGCCGTTCGCGATCGCCTTCAGCAGCAGGGTCTTGCCGGCTTTTGGCGGCGACACGATCAAACCGCGCTGCCCGCGCCCAATTGGCGCAACCAGGTCGAGCAACCGTGTCGAGAGCACGTTAGGCTGCGTTTCGAGGTATATCTGTTCAAGGGGAAAGATCGGTGTCAAGGTGTCAAATGATGGCCTGCGCCGCGCCGTCTCGGGGTCAACTCCATTCACCGCCTCAACGCGTAAAAGGCTGAAGAACTTTTCATTGTCCTTCGGAGGTCGAACCTGGCCACTTACGCGATCACCTGTCCGCAACCCAAACCGGCGAATCTGAGATTGCGACACATAGATATCATTGGGTCCGGGCAGGAAACGGGAGCCACGCAGGAAACCAAATCCATCCTCAATGATCTCCAGGACGCCATCACCGAACTTGTGACCCGCCTTTTCGGTCTGCGCCTGGAGCACCCTGGTGACGAGATCTGGCCGGCGCATCCTGAGATAACCGGACACTTCAAAGTCGCGCGCCAGCTGCCAGAGGTCCTCATCACTGCGACCATTCAGGTCGCCAACGGTCAGCCGGTTGGGGATGTGCGTCGCATTTCGAATACTGCTGTCAACATCTCCCCCAGGCTCGCCCTTTCGGGGTCGCCGGTTCTTGTTTCGCCCTCGTCGGTTGCCGGAACCATTTTGCGAATCCCGATGACGGTTGTCCGCCTCGTCGATCGAGGCGCCATTCGGCGAACCCGCCTCACGACCCGCGTCCTTCGGAGTTTCGGAGGTTGCTTTGGCGTTCGACTCTCCACTATCCGCGTTGTCAGGCGTTGTCGCCGCGTCAGGCGAGGCGGTAGCTGTCTCCCTCACCTGTGCTTCGGCCTTGCGGCGACGGGGAGCGCGAGGCTTCCGTGCCGGTTTCTCTTCAGCGTCCGTTACGGGGGCGTCGGTTACAGCTTCATCAACAGTCAAAATCAGTTCCTCCAAATGTAGGGGTGTTGTACCGGCAGGGGTTGTCGCTCAATCGCCGATCGAGCGTGTCGCGTGCGCAACGATGCCGATACGTCGTGAAGATTGCTCGCGTTGTCAAGGAATGTGCAGGGTGTACGCCGCGCAATCCAACTGCAAGGTAGCAGTTCAAATCAACCGGGCTGGGTCAATTTGGAAACGTCGTACCTTCAAAATTCAGGAGCTTCATCTCTCCACAAGCAGAAACACCGCAAGATGCATCGGAGGCGCCTGGTTGGAGTGTGAACTTGCTTGTGAACGCGTGTGGGCGAAAACGATCGGCACGTTGAGGTTTGCATTGATGGCCAGATCGTTAGCGGCAATGTACCACTAGTAGGCAAACTGCGTCAATGTGCGCCAGTCGACGATCATTCGACCGTGTTCTCATCCACCCTCTTTAATCAAATGGGACGTTCACAAGGCTCCTGAGCTTGCTCAGCCGGTGCGACGTCTCAATGTATCGTACGGTCCCGGATTTTTCCCGCATCACCAGTGAGTGTGTCGTTGCGCCATCGGGGAAATAGTGGACGCCCCGGAGCAGCTCGCCATCCGTGATGCCGGTCGCAACAAAGAACACGTCCTCGGATTTCACCAGGTCGTCCAGATGATAAACCCGCGATTGGTCAAGGTCCTGCTCCTTCAGCGCTGTGCGTTCCTCATCGTTGCGTGGCCACAACCTGGTCTGCATGTCGCCACCCACACATCGCAACGCGCAGGCGGTGATCACCGCTTCAGGTGAGCCTCCAATTCCCATCAGCATGTCAATCCCCGTGCCTGGCATCGCGGCCATCAACCCACCAGCCACATCGCCATCCACGATGAGCTTCATTCGCGCTCCCGCGTCGCGCACCTGGCGTATGATGTCCTCGTGTCGAGGACGATCGAGGATCACGACTGTCAGGTCGGAAACGTCGACACCCTTGGCCTCGGCCACACGAACCAGGTTCGTCTTAACCGATGCGTCGATATCGATGGCGCCCACAGCGTCCGGGCCGACAGCGATCTTTTCCATGTAGGCAATGTGCTGCCAGCCATATAACGATCCGCGTTCCGCCACCGCCATGGCAACAATCGAATTAGGCATACCCTGCGCCAGGAGTCGCGTCCCTTCAACCGGATCAACGGCGATATCGACCTTGGGCTCATCACCGCGCCCAACCCTTTCCCCTGTGAACAACATGGGTGCCTCATCCTTTTCGCCCTCGCCGATCACCACAACGCCATCCATCTCGATGGTATCCAGGACCTGTCGCATCGCGTCGACCGCGGCTCCGTCCGCAGACTCCTTCTGACCGCGTCCCATCCATCGACCCGCCATAAGCGCGGCAGCTTCGGTAACCCGGACAAGCTCCAGCGAGAGGTTGCGGCTAATCGTTCCACTCATTGCCAAACTCCTTCATAGGGATCGAACTCGTCGGCAAAATATTCCGGCATCTCTGGCAGCCGTTCGCCCGACAACCACCTGCTCGCAAAATCAGGAAGATCCCGCCGGCTGCCAATGCGCTGCGTCGTGGGTGGAAGTGACTGGAGAAAGTGTGTCCCGTATCGCTTGGCGATCACGCGACGGTCCAACACGGCCACCACACCCCGGTCAGTGGTCCGGCGAATCAACCTGCCAAATCCCTGCTTGAACTTCAACACGGCCTTTGGCACCGATAGCTCCATGAAGTCATTCTCCAGAAGCTCCGCCCGCGCCTGGAACACTGGGTCACTGGGTACCGGGAATGGCAATTTGGTAATCACAAGGGCGCTCAGCGCATCGCCAGGAACATCCACTCCCTCCCAGAACGATGCCGTACCCAGAATCACACTGCGCTCGGTCGCCTTCAGACGGTCAATCAAGGCCTTGGCGCCCGCATCGATGTTCTGCGCATAGACGGCGACATTGGATTCTGCCAGAGCGGGTTTAATCACCTCATACGTCGATCGCATCGACGCATACGACGTGAACAGGACCATTGCACGACCGTTCGTCGCCCTGCACAAACCAATAATGGACTCGTTGAGCGCATGCTGGTAGGACGAGCCGTCTGATGGAAATGGCATGTCGTCCGCGAGATACAGCAAGGTCGATGCTTCATGGTCGAATGGTGACCCGACATCCATCGCGGTCGCATCTCGAAGCCCGATCCGACTCCCGATGAAATCAAAGCTGCCGTCGATTGAAAGAGTGGCGGAGGTCGCCACCACCGTGCGCATGTTGTTGAACAATCGTTGCTGCAACAATTCGTCCACATACAGTGGCGCAGCCCGAACCGCCGGGTTCCGCTTGGAGCCCTGTTGTTCGATCCAGTAAATCGTATCGTCCTGTGGCTCGACAACAACCGCGGACAGGCGCTGACGGAACTCCTGGAGCTCCCGGCCCCTGGAGACCAGCTCCAACCACAACTCTTCACGAACGAGGCTTGCGGGGTTGTCGGGCTGTTCGTGCGTTTCGGGAAGCCGTTCGAGCTGTTGCACCAACCACTGAACCAATACCTCAAGCTCGTAAATACCCCTGTCGAGCTGCTCCCACAGCTGCTCGATGTCGAGCCAATCCTGACGACCTCGTACCGCGCCAGTGACCCGGACCGACGTTCCATATGTACCGCGAGCGCGCTGATCGCGCAGCATCCTGTCCACCCGCACAAAGAGTTCGCTGTTCAGATCCAGTAATCGAGCTCGGCTCGCTAGCGACGACTGAATCCGCTCTCGCGCCTCCGGTGCAACCTTTCTTGCGACCGATTCGGGAGATGTGGAGAGAAACTGATCAGCGTGATCCAGGGCGCCACTCGATCCACCCCGGCGCGACGTAACCAACGCTTCGACGATGCCTTCAACCACACGCTGGTCAAGAATGTAACCAAAATGCGTGGTGGCTTCGTCTTCCAGGTGATGTGCTTCATCAACGATGAGGCGATCAAAATCGGGCAGGACCTTGTGTGCTGTGTCTGCCAGCAGCAACGAGTGATTTGCCACGATGATATGGGCATTTTCGGCCTTGCGCCGTGCCCGGTAAAGGAAACACTGGTTCCGGAGGTTGAACTGGCATTGGTTTGCCACGCAGGCATCCTCATCAGCCCCGATATGTCTCCAGTGGGCACGCTCCGATGGGTCCAGCCTGAGCTCCGACTGATCTCCGGATTCCGTTTCATCCAGCCACAAGGTCACCTTGGCGCGCATTGACGATTCACCAGGGTCACTTGCCTCTCGCCGATCCTGTGAAAACCATCGCCGCAGGCAAATATAGTTGCTTCGCCCCTTGAGCACCGCCGCCCGGACAGGCTCGGGAATTCCAAGTCGATCAACCGCCGTCTGCACATCGGGGACATCTTTTTGATACAGCTGTTCCTGAAGTGCCCGTGTATCGGTCGACACTACGACACGCTCTCCACGATTGATCGCGTGCAGTGCGGCCGGGAGCAGATACGCCATGCTCTTGCCGGTTCCAGTGCCGGCCTCGATCATGAGGTGTTGATCGCGATTGAGGGCATCCGTAACCGCATTGGCCATGTCAATCTGGCCCGGTCGTTTTTCGAACGCATCGAGAACAGACCCGAGTGCTCCACCAGGCGTCATCGCCTTCATGACGTGATCGGCATTTACCGGGGTCGTTACACCTGTCTTGCGCAGAGGCTCCGGTCGCGACAGGCGCGACAAAAATCGTGTTTCGGATGGCTCAAGCCACGCGGGATCGTTTGCGCCGCGAAAGATCGGACTGGACGCCTCGTCTTCGGAGAGGAGCTGCATCAACCACGATTCTGGCCAGCCCGCGCCGAGCGCGTACCGAGCGGCATGGCGCAATGTGCTCGACGAGTACCGCTGCATGATAGGAATCAACAGCAGGAAAACCTGCCGCGACGCCTCGGCATCGGCCATGGCACGATGCACATCAACCATCTCCACCCCAAGCGCGTCCGCAACCTGCGACAGGCTATAGGCAGGCAAGCTGTACAGAAAAAGCGCGCTCAGTCGGAATGTGTCGATTGGACGGTTCGCCAGGCGTATCCCTGCCGCTTCGAGCATGGCGACATCAAACGAGATATTGTGACCCACGATCGGGTGAGTCCCGATCTTCTCCCTGACAATCCCTTCGACCTCATGGAACCTCGGCGCATTCCTGACGTCATCAGGACTGATTCCGGTGAGTTGCTGAATCTCTGGGCCGATTGCGCGCGTCGGACGCACCAGGGTGCTCCACGAATCCAGAATCTCTGCCTGGTTGAATCTCACGATCGCGACTTCAATCACCTCATCAGCCGAGGTGTTGAGCCCAGTCGTTTCAAGATCCACTGCGACAAAAGTCTGGCTCGAAAGCGGAGAAAGGGAATTGACGAGTTGCATGAACCGGGATGCTTTCCAGGCCCGGCCCGTGCCGGACATTACTACCTGATTGGCTACAGCGCGTTGGCGCGCAACAGACGTGCGGACTCTAGCGCCACCATGGCGAGATGAGTCATACCGGTGGGCACGAGATCGAGATCAATGTACTCGTCCTCCCGGTGAACATTTCCACCCGTCGTCAATCCAATACAGACCGAAGGGATGTTCCTGCTAATCGGTATATTCGCATCGGTGCTTGATGCGTGAAACACCGGATCGAGACCAAGGAGCGTCAGCGATTCGGTGGCCAGTGATGGCACGCCTTTTTCATGAGGCAGGCGGCCAGCGGGTCGGTCCCCGACGGTCTTGACGTCAACCGCAATATCTCCCGTCTTCGCCGCGGAGATGATTCCACCAACCTCCGTGACCAACCACTCAAGCGACTCCTGTTCAATGGACCGCATATCAATGACAAGTCGAGCCTGTGGCGCGATCGTGTTGACACTGATACCGCCTTCGAAAATCCCGACATTCAGGGTTGTCTTCGGGTCAGTGGGCAGAACGAGCTCGTCCAGCCGCGCGACCACTGCCGCGGCGGCATGGATCGCGCTAGGACGCCCGAATGCGCCCCAGCTGTGACCACCAGGACCGGAAATGGTTACCTCGATGCGCCGCGAACCAACACCAACATGGGTAACCGAGCCAAGCGAATGCCCTTCGAGCGCAATCGCCGCTCCAATTTCTGGATGTGCATCCACGACCGCTCGCATGCCACGAAGGTCACCCAATCCTTCTTCGCCGACATTACCCGTCACGAGAATATCGACATCCGGGGTGATGCCAAGCTCAGAGAGCAACCGCTTCAGGAGCGCCACAGCCGCGACGCTGATCGTGTTGTCACCGACACCAGGCGCATGCAGCCGGCTGCCGTCGCGTGTGACGGATACGTCCACGCCGCGCGGAAACACGGTATCGATATGTGCGGCAATCAGCACCGACCTCGTCCGATCGGTTCCGGTGATGCGGCCGGTCACGTCATGCAGGTCATCGGTCGCGATCGAATCGTACGACTCGTCATTCAGTATTGACGCCAGGAGTTTGGCCCGATTCCCTTCGTCACCGGTCGGAGCCGGCACCTCGGTAAGCCGGGTCGTGAGCTCGGCGATGGGCTCGCATAGTCGCGCAGTCACTTCCGCGGCGCGGTCGCGGAACTCCGCGGTCATAAAGGTCACGTGTGGTGCTCCAGGTGAAACGATCGTAGATCGTCGCGCAATCGTGCGTGCTGATTGAGTATACCGAAGTCGAGATTACGCGGGACCACACCCAAAGACCAACGTTGCGGTTCATGCCACTTGGAATCCTGCCCAATTTGCCGGGGACTCCTCCCCTAACCTCCAAAAGAGCGGTATACAATAGGACGAGACGGAGAGATCACCACCGCAAAGCGGATTCTGGCCAGGATCCGGCACGGGACAACCGCGAAGGAGCAATGGATGGCCTATCACCGGTACGACGCCGTGATCGTGGGAGCCGGCGGCGCCGGCCTGATGGCTGCGATTCAAATGGCGGGGCACGCGAATATCGCTGTTGTGAGCAAGCTGTATCCGCCGCGGTCACACACCGGCGCGGCCCAGGGCGGTATCAGTGCCGCGCTCGGAAACACCGAGGAAGATAACTGGGAATGGCACATGTTCGACACGGTCAAAGGCGGCGATTACATCGTCGACCAGGACGCCGCCGAAGTCCTGACCCGCGAGGCGATTGACGCAGTCCTCGAACTGGAGCATATGGGGCTTCCCTTCAACCGAACGCCCGAAGGCAAAATTGACCAGCGTCGCTTCGGTGGGCATTCACGCAACTTTGGCGAAGCGCCAGTTCGGCGAGCTTGTTACGCAGCCGACCGAACTGGCCATATGATCATCCAGACCCTGTACCAGCAGGGTATCAAGCACAACGTAAATTTTTTTGACGAGTATCACCTGCTGGACATTCTCTTTACCGACGATGGCGCTTGCTGTGGTGTCGTGATCTATGAAATCAAGACCGGGGAGATTCATACGATCCACGCCAAGACCGTGTTGATCGCCAGTGGCGGATATGGCCGGGTCTTCAAGATCACCTCCAACGCTCTGGCCGGCACGGGAGATGGCGTCGCCGCCGCGTATCGTCGCGGTATTCCCCTTATGGACATGGAGTTCTACCAGTTCCATCCCACCGGCCTGTACAAGCTCGGTATCCTGCTCTCCGAGGCGGCCAGGGGGGAAGGCGGCATCTTGCGCAACAGCGAAGGCGAAGCATTCGCCGAACGATATGCCCCCACCATGAAGGATCTCGCCCCGCGTGACATGGTTTCCCGTTTTATCTACCAGGAAGTCAAGGAGGGGCGCGGTATCGATGGCAAGGACTATGTCCTGCTGGACGTATCCCACCTCCCAGACGACGTCATCGATCGCAAGCTTCCTGACATCACGGATTTTGCCCGTATCTACCTCGGCGTTGAGCCGAAAAAGGAAGGTATCCCCACCCAGCCCACCGCGCACTACGCCATGGGCGGCATTCCGACCAACATCAATGGCCAGGTTGTGCACGACCCGGAGGCGAACGTGGTACCGGGATTTTATTCCGCGGGCGAAGCTGCCTGTGTTTCTGTTCATGGCGCGAATCGCCTCGGCACGAACTCGCTGGTCGACCTCGTGGTCTTTGGCCGGCGGGCGGGCCGGCACATGCTGAACCACATGAACGAGTATGACTTCCTTCCTCTTCCCAATAATCATGAAGACTTCGCCCGGTCTCAGGTCGATGCAATTCTCTCCCGTGACTCCGGCGAGCGTGCGGCCAACATCCGCTCCGAAATGCAGGAGCTCATGATGGACAAGGTATCGGTCGTCCGCAATGAAACCATGCTGGCCGAAGCCCGTGACGGCATCGCGGAGCTGCGCAATCGCTATGATTCCATCATTGTCCAGGATCATGGCTCCACCTACAACACTGACTTGCTCGAAGCGCTCGAGCTCGGCGCGATGCTGGACTGCGCGGAGACGATCGTGTTTGGCGCGCTTACCCGGCAGGAAAGTCGCGGTGCGCATTTTCGGGAAGACTTCGAAGCACGCGATGATGTGAACTGGTTGGCGCACAGCCTGATTTACCGCACCGACAAGGGTCTTCAATTGCGCAAGAAGCCAGTCTCCATCACCCGCTTTCAGCCGAAAGAGCGCAAGTACTAGCGCCCGCCGTCACCACATGGGAGTTGACCGTGGAAGTCACACTGCGAATCAAGCGATTCAATCCGGAGCAGGACAGCAAGCCGCATTTCGAAGAATTCAAGGTTGATGTCGAACCGACCGACCGCGTTCTCGACGCGCTCAACATGGTCAAATGGCATTACGACGGAACACTGACCTATCGGCGGTCATGTGCCCACGGTATCTGCGGCTCCGACGCCATGCGGATCAATGGTCGAAACCGGCTCGCCTGCAAAATCCTGATGAAGGATCTTGGCAGCCGGATCACCATCGAGCCGTTGATCGGTTTCAAGATAGAAAAAGACCTGTTGGTCGACATGGAGAAGTTCTTCGACTCCTACAAGTCGATCAAGCCGTACCTCATCGCGGAAGACGCGCCGAGCTCTCGCGAGCGACGCCAGTCTCCCGAGGAACGGGCACGATTCGACGACACGACCAATTGCATCCTGTGCGCGGCGTGCACGTCGGCCTGCCCCATCACCTGGACAAGCGATGACTTCGTCGGACCGGCGGCAATCGTTAACGCCCATCGGTTCATCTTTGACAGCCGGGATTCTGGCGCTGGCGAGCGCCTGCGGATTCTGAACACCCAGTCCGGCGTGTGGCGGTGTCGCACCATCTTTAATTGCACGGATGCCTGTCCACGAGACATCAAGGTCACCGAAGCAATCGAGCAGGTCAAACGCGCGCTGTTGACCGAACAAGTCTGAGCGAGAGCATGTGACGATGATCGTGGAGATGTAGAAGCAGAAAGGGAATGCGTGTGGAAAATCCGTTATCCTGGGACTACTTGACCACCGTGCCCGGCTCGGACGAAACGTTCGGGCCGCTCGCGACTGCATACCTGATCGTATTCGTATTGGGTTTGATCGGTTCAATATACCTGTACAACCGGCCTACGATCCTCTCATCGCGCCATTTGCTCCGACGATCCACAACCCGAACGTGGGCGAGCGTATTCATCTGGATTTTTGTGATTGGCATTTTCTTCTTCGCGGTTCGGTGGTTGCAGATCAACCCATTCGGGTTTGGACAACGTCTCTGGATGTATCTGTCGGCATTGGCCGCGATCATTGCCGGAGTCCTGGTGATGGCCCAAATCAGGGTCGCATCGCCTCAGCTCTCGACCGAAGTGGCGCAGGCGCAGGTCGCTCGATCGCGTGGTGTGGCGGGGCGGCGACCACCAAAGCGCAGCAGGCGCCGAAAACGATAATCTCGATAATGCACACATGCCGCCGAGGTCAATTGACCTCGGCGGCATGTGTGGTTTTCAGGCGTTGCCACCTGAACATGCGCGCAGCTCAACGTCCCGCGGCGCTCGCGGATGCCAACAACGCGCTGCCTGGCGTCGTTCGAGCAGAACAGGAACTGGAGGGACCGCGGCGAGCCTGCCACTGGGAACATGAGCGCGGTTCGCTCAGTTCCGACGCCGATTCAGGCGGAGGTCAGCAGAACGCAAAACGCGGTCGAGGATCAGAATCCTCGACCGCGTTATTTTACGCTTCACCTCAAAATGCCGTGCACCCTCTGTCGATACAAACCCTCCGGCTTGCGTCCGCTCGTTGACTCCACCTGAGCTTCCCCGTGTCACCCGGAAACGACCGCTTAGGGCTGCTACCTTCCGGTCCTGACCCGATTCACAGTTTCCCGCCGCACAGGACCCAGATTTCAACATCACGTGACGACCGCAGTCCCACAGGGCCGTACCTAGAGAGGGAATTCGACCCCGCTAAGGCGGATTGCGGGTGCAGGGCACCGCCAGCTCCCCATCTAGCACGACGTGTGAAATTGTACAACGCCCTGCAACCCCTGCCTACACGATGAGCTTATGATTCTGGCGGCAACGACCGATC